>Ga0209062_1005139_pt1 | contig 12947 bp, 9 predicted proteins | sample Coa_R2_2_FD_187158 | JGI IMG/M metagenome (GOLD analysis project Ga0209062, IMG submission 187158) | Surface soil microbial communities from Centralia Pennsylvania, which are recovering from an underground coalmine fire - Coalmine... | ecosystem: Environmental > Terrestrial > Soil > Unclassified ... | reverse complement strand
CCATCAGCCAGGGGCAGCGCCGCGCCCTGCTCACCATGGCTACCGGCACCGGGAAAACCTATATGGCGCTTCAGATCGCCTGGAAGCTGTACCGCGCCGGACGCATACGTCGCCTGCTCTTCCTCGCCGACCGCCTTGTCTTGCGCGACCAGGCCTATAACGCCTTCGCCGCCTTCGAGGATGCCCGGGCGGTGGTCGACGAGGGCAAGGCGCCCAAGACGCGCGATGTCTACTTCGCCATCTATCAGTCGCTCTATAGCACCGTCGCCACGGACGATGGAAACCTTGCCGGCCTGCGGCTGTACGAGCGCTACCCGCGCGATTTCTTCGACCTCGTCATCATCGACGAGGCGCACCGCTCCGGTTTCGGGACCTGGGGCACCATCCTCAAGCATTTCGAGGGCGCCGTGCACCTGGGCATGACCGCGACCCCCAAGCGCGAGGACAACATCGACACCTACGCCTACTTCGGCGAGCCCGTCTACTCCTACTCGCTGGCGCAGGGCATACGCGACGGCTTCCTGGCGACGTACAGGGTGCATCGCGTGCAGACCAACGTGGACAAGCAGGGCGTCACCCTGACCGACGCCAAGGAGCAGGGCGCGGAGGTCTTTGTCCCGCCGGACGCCGAGCCGCGCGACCACTACGATCAGGGGCAGTTCGAGCGCGAGATAAGCCTGCCGGATCGAACACGGGTCATCTGTACGCACCTGGCCAACCTGCTCGACGCCGACGACCCGCTGCAGAAGACCATCGTGTTCTGCGTGAGCCAGGACCATGCGCTGGAGGTGGCCAGGCACCTGCAAAACCACTTCGGACCGCGGTATGGCCTGCCGGACTACGCGGTGCGCATCGTGGCCGACGAACACGACGCCCAGGGGCTGATCGAGCAGTTCCAGGACGCCGATAAGCGCTCCCCGGTCGTGGCCACCACGGTCGATCTGCTCTCCACCGGCGTCGATATCCCGAGCCTGCGCAACGTCGTGTTCCTGCGCCCGATCTCCTCGCCCGTCGTCTTCAAGCAGATCATCGGCCGCGGCAGCCGCGTCGACGAGGCGGCGGATAAGCTGTGGTTCCGCATCGTGGACTATACCAACGCCACGCGCCTCTTCGACGCCTGGGAGGAAGTGCCCGAGCCGCCCGAGCCGGGCGACGACGGGCCAGACGATTACTACCTGACCGGCCAGGTGCTGGACCAGGAGACCAAGTGCCCAATCGCCGGCGCCTCCGTGCTCGTGGAGAGCGGGCCGAACACCACGGAACAGCGCAAGACCAATCGCAGCGGCAGCTTCGGCTGCAGCGCCCTGACGCGCACCGGCGTGAAAGTGGTCGTCTCCGCGATCGGCTATCGGCGCCGGGAGGTCCATTGCCGCACCAGCCCGACGCCCGACAAAGTAGTGGCCATCCCGCTCGCTCCGTACAAACAGACCGGCGATAAGGTCATCCGCGTCAAGGGGCTCACCATCACCGTGGAGGACGAGCTGTACGTGGAGCTCGACGCCAGCGGCCAGCGGCTCACGCTGCAACAGTACATCAACCACGCCAAGGCCGAGCTTTTCCATTTCGCGCAAGACGAGGACACGCTGCGCCGGCTGTGGCTCGATCCGGCCAAGCGCAAGGAGATGCTCTCCGCCCTGCTGGAGGTCAACGTCTCGCCGGAGGCCATCGCGGCCCTGCTGCACCACACGGACGCCGACGCCTATGATGTGCTGGCCTCCGTGGCCTTCGGGCGCGAGGCGCCGACGCGGGAGCAGCGCGTCACCGCTTTCACCACGCGCAACGCCGACTTCATCAACAGCTTCCCGCCCGCCGCACGCGAAGTCCTGCTGGCGCTGCTCGACAAGTACCGGCTGGGCGGCGTTGGAGAACTGGAACAGGCGGAGGTGCTGCGCACGCCGCCGTTCGACCGTATGGGCTATGCGCCGGGCGTGGTGCAGCGCTTCGGCGACGCCCAGCGCTTCCGCACGGCCATCGCGGGACTCACGCAGCGCCTGTACGAGGCGTAGCCGGGTGGGCGTCGATAACTGCCTGCCCGCGGGCGCCGCGAACGAGGATACTACGGACATGAACCGTACAAGCCTGGCCAACGACATTTGGCGCGCCTGCGATATCATGCGCCGCGACGACGGCACCACTGGCAGCCTGGAGTACATGGAGCAGCTTTCCTGGCTGCTCTTCCTCAAGGTCTTCGAGGCCATCGAGGACCGGCTGGAGGTCGAGGCGCAACTGGACACGCCGCCGCGCGTCTATCAGCGCATCGTGGGCGGCGACTATCGCTGGAGTGTCTGGGCGCACCGCGACTTCCCGGCGGATAAGCTCGTCTCGTTCATCAACGACGAGCTGTTCCCATTCCTGCGCGGCCTCAGCGGCGACCCCGAGCGCCGCACCATCGCCGGCATCTTCGCCGACATCCCCGGCAACCGCATGAAAAGCCCTTACAACCTGCGCGACGTCATCGCCATCGTGGACGAGATCGACTTCCAGAACCAGGACGACATTTACACCGTCTCGCACATTTACGAAGACCTGCTGCGGCGGATGGGCAGCGAGAGCGGCATCAGCGGTGAGTTCTACACGCCGCGGCCGCTGGTGCGCTTCATGGTGGAGCGCCTGGACCCGCGCATCGGCGAGACGGTCTACGACCCGGCCTGCGGCTCAGCCGGCTTCCTGGTCGAGTCGTATCTGCACATGCAGCAGTCGCGAGAGCTGACCTCGGAGGACATGGAGACGCTGCAGCGCCACACGTTCTACGGCAAGGAGAAGAAGCCGCTGCCGTGTTTGCTGGGCCGCATGAACATGATCCTGCACGGCGTGAGCACGCCGAACATCCTGCGCACCAACACGCTGGAGGAAGACGTGCGCCAGATCCCGGCCGACCAGCGCCGCGACGTGATCCTGACCAATCCACCGTTCGGCGGCAAGGAGAACCGGCAGGTGCAGCGCAACTTCCCCGTGCAGGGCCAGGCCACCGAGCTGCTGTTCATGCAACACATCATGCGCTCGCTCAAACCGGGCGGCCGTTGCGCCATGGTCGTGCCGGAGGGCATCCTGTTCCGCGGCGACGCCTTCGCGGACGTGAAGCGCGATCTGATCGAGGGCTACGACGTGCGCGCGATCGTAAGCCTGCCGGGAGGAGTATTCCAGCCGTACTCGGGCGTCAAGACCAATCTGCTCTTCTTCGAGCGCGGCCGGCCGACGCGCGAGGTCTGGTACTACGAAGTGCAGCCACCGCCGGGCAAGCGCTTCACCAAGGGCAACCCCATCGCCGATGCCGACCTCGACGAGGCGCGCCGGCTCTGGGACCAGCGCCCAACCACCGAGCGCTCGTGGACAGTGCCGGCAGCCGAGATCGTCGCGCGTGGCTACGACATGACGGCCAAGAACCCGAACCGGCCCGCCGACGTGAGCCAACTGTCACCCGAAGAACTGATCGCCTCCGCCCTCGACAAAGAGCGCCAGATCACCGCGTTGTTGGAAGAGATGCAGGTGCTGCTCGCCGGAGGCCGCAATGGTGGCGAGTGAGCAACTCTCGCTCGGCCTGATGTCGGAGTCAGTCGATTCCGCCGCGGGTATGGTGGGCTTGCCTGATGGCTGGCGACTAATGCGCCTGGGAGCCCTGGTTACGATGACAGGCGGCGGAACGCCATCGAAGAACAACAGTGCGTACTGGGGCGGCACAATCCCGTGGGTCTCGCCGAAAGACATGAAGACGTCTGAGTTGTTCGACACGCAAGATCATATAACCGAAACCGCCTCGGCTCAGTCCGCTACGAAGCTCATCGCTCCTGGTGCCGTCCTGGTCGTATTTCGCTCGGGTATTCTAGCTCACTCGCTTCCCGTCTCCATCAACCGTGTCGCAGTGACGCTCAACCAGGATATGAAGGCGTTGACTCCATGTTCAGAGATTACCAGCGAGTTTCTCGCCTACTTTCTGCGTTCAGCGCAACGCGCTATTCTCGCGCACACTCAGAAGCAAGGTGCGACAGTACAGAGTATTGATGCTGACAAGTTCTCGCGTATACTCCTCCCCGTCCCGCCTTTGGCTGAGCAGCGCCGCATCGTCGCGCGCATCGAGGAGTTGGCGGCAAGAATCGAGCAGGCACGGGGGCTGCGGCGGGAAGCGGTTTACGACGTTGACATGGCGCTGAGTCAAGGCACGGCAGAGTTTTTCCCTTCGGCGATCGATGAGACATGGCGAGAGTTAGCTCATATTGTCGACCACATTGAGAATGGCTGGAGCCCTAAGTGCCTGCCTGAGCCAGCCGGTGAAGGGGAATGGGGCGTACTGAAGGTAGGAGCAGTCTCATCAGGGCGTTTCATGGCGCACGAAAACAAGAGATTGCCATCGGAGTTGACGCCGCGCCCGGAACTTGCAGTACGACCCGGCGATTTTCTGATGGGGCGTGCGAACACTGCTGAACTCACGGGGGCCTGTGCAATTGCGATTGATCCGCCGCCACGCCTGATGCTCTGCGACAAGATCTTCCGCCTTCATTTCAAACCTGGTGCCGAGGTAGACACGCGCTATCTGGACTATACTCTCAAGTCCAAACCGCTCCGAGCGCAGATCGAGGCCGGTGCTACTGGTACGAGTAGCAGCATGAAGAATATCTCGAAGGAAAAAGTGATGCGGTTGCGGTTGCCGCTTCCACCCCTTTCTGAGCAACAGCGCATCGCGTGTCACCTGGATGGCTTACATGCGAAATCTGAGCAACTTCTGCGGTTGCAGATCATGAATACCGCCGAACTAAATGCACTGATGCCTACTTTGCTCAACAGGGCATTCCAAGGTGAGCTGTAACTGAATCGAGGGCAATAGGCCACTACCGTTCAGACGAGATGAGAAGGACGCGTAAGAGAGAAGTCTGTGATGGACGATATTGAATTGCCTCCGTCCAAACGGTCGAAACTCGCTAAGGGTGCTACGGCCTTGGTAAAGTCCGGTATCATCGGCGCGGCTGCTGCCGGTGAAGCACGCCTCGGTCTGCCTCCTGGCGCGGTAGTAGCTACAGGGGTTCTCGCTGGAACTGCATCTATTGCATTTATCAGTGACATCGCTGCCGAGGTACTGCAACGCAGTACGGAGCAGCGCCAGAAAGACCGCATAAGGCGCATCGTGCTGTATGCTGAGGAGCGCTTCCGCCAGAATATTGAAAACGGGCGCAGTATACGTGTCGATGATTTCTTTGACGCTCCTTTGACCGACCAATCCAAAGGCAAGGAGATAATTGAGGGTGTGTTGCTCAAGGCCAGAGATACGTACCAGGAGAAGAAGCTGCGCTACCTTGGCAACATTCTCGCGAACGCCGCCTGCAGTACCTACGACGCTGCGCTCATCCATAATGTCCTGAAGCTGGCTGACGAGATGACTTATCGGGGCTTGGTGTGTATAGCTGTTGTGGGGCGTCTGGACGAGTTTCAGGCTGTTCTACCGCCTCCAAATGCTGAGGTAAATGATGGTGATGAGGCTAATAGTGTTCTGATCGAGCTTGAGAGTCTCTTGCGGCGAGACATGGTATCGCGGTTCGAACCAAGGCGCCCCTTTACGATAGAAGCCGTACAATCAGGACCGGCGAAGCCCTTCGTGATTCCCGTAGGCACACTGGTTCTTACTCCGCTCGGCAATGCCATGTATACGCTCATGGGCCTTGAAACGGTGCCGAAGGATGACATCCGAAGTCTTGTAATTGCACCATTACTGTCATGATGTGACAGCAGAACGAAAATGGTTTCCAGGCCAGCTGTAACATCCTGTCATGCTGTTCTCTTTGTTAGCGCCGCGACCTTCAACCACCGCATGAAGTTCTCAACGGCCAGCGTTTCGTTCAGTTCCTCTTCTTCATCGGCCGTCAGGGACCGGTGCCGGCTGGCTGGCGTCGAGCAGACAGCGTGGACGCTTCTACATCGTGTGTTCGCGGCTCCCAGCGACGACGTGGCTCCCAGTCCTGACGTTGAGGGTTGAGCGATTCAACTTCCTTTGCCGGTAGGCTACATGTTCCTGATGAACGTACGGATCGGGGACTGGCGGCGTCGGCCCGCAGGCCACCCCTGGCAAGGCGCGGGGCACGATACCCATTCGCGGGTCGCGGTCGGCTGGGGCGGACGAGGACGTGTGCGGTCCGGGGGCGGCGCACTGCCTCGGAGATCAGGTTTACGGCTGAGTGGGTGGGTCCGAATCTATCCTGTATACGCTGCTGCCGGGGCTGGTGAACAAGTGCCGAAGGTGCAGGGCCATGCTGTAATGGCCAAAGTGATCGGGAGTGGCGACATGGGCATGGTAGATGTTCTCGTCGAGGCCCTGGCCGGGGATGGGCGACGCGATCACGGGGACAGCAGGGCCGTGTGGGGGATTCGAGAGCAGCCTTGCGCGCACGACTGCCCAGCCATTGAATGCCTTCGGTGGGCGGAACGTTGTTCCCGCCTTGTCCGCCCTTGGTCGCAAATAACGGACAACGGCTTTATCGATGCCGGACTGGCCTAGCCGATCTAGCGAAACCTCTGGGTCCCTTGTTTCTTCGAAGTGCCGAAAATCCAGACCGGCGAAGGATGGTTGATCCTGCGCACCGGCAAGCATCGGTTCATCGAAAAGACGTCGGCCAATATGCTCGTTTGGCCCGACAGGTTGATCAGGCTGTGGCTGCCAACGCGCCATGACGAACCGTGCGCAGCAAGTCCGAGAGATTGGCAACTTCTGAGCGCAGTGACATGGTGTTATCGGTGAGCGGCAATCTCTTTTCAACAGGGACGCCGTCGATCACCGCAAACAGCAAAACGAACGTCGGCGACACGATGCTCGTCAGAGTGCCACGGTCTGCTTTGAACTCTGCCACAAGATCGCCTCGTCGTGAACTGTAGATATAGGGCTCTGCGGGCAGCACGTCGGAGGTCGCCTCAAAGAAGGCGACAGCGGCACGTGCAGCATCCTCGGACAGCCAGCGACCGTCATTCTCACCGGCGAAGTCCTGCGGTAGGATTGAGTCGTTGATGCGTCGGCGCACCACGGCCAGCCATTCCGCACTCGGCGGATCGGAGAGGCGTATTGATGTCTCGGGGCGGTTATTCGAGAGCTGGGATCTGTAGTCCCTATACCACTGATCCAAATAGTGTCTCATCGCGCTGAGCAAGCATTCGTCGGAAAGCCTATAACCGTCGGCGTAGATCCGAACCGACGCCGTCTGCTCCGCACTGGCGAGATACATGTCAGTCCTCCCTGAGACCTTCTATCGTTTGCTCTGTCAGGAGACGGAAGAACATCTCCTTCTCCCATGTATGGGCTGCCTCGATCCAGGTCTTCACTGTATCTATGTTATCGGTCTGGAAGCCATCCTTTGTCGATACATCGACGTCGACGACGACCGAGGTGCTGGGCGGAAGTGTCCCCTGAACGAATTCGATGGTGGAGACGCGCATCGTACATTGTGTGTCATCGGCGAGCGGAATTGTGAAGTTGACGTTTACGTGACCCGTGAGCCTTTCCCCAGCGATGATCACGTCGAGGTCGAGATCCGCTATCGAGCCTATACTGTGGAGGTCTTTTCGCAGGGCGTTGATGTAGCGCAGACCCAAGCGCCGAATTACCAAGCCATCGGCTCTTGTAAAAAGTGCGTCGATCGACTCGCCCAACTCGGATCGGAACCGGCTCCAGCCCACATAGGGTGCCATGCGATGATAGGAGAGCACTTGCTGACCGATGCGCACGGCGCGGCTGCCATTAGGTTCCACGAACTCAAACAAGGGCTGATAGCGAAGATTCGGATCGGCCTGACGCATGAGATCCGGGATACTGTAAACGGGCGTTCGCTGTTGTCTGAAACCCTGCCAGGGTCTGTAATCGGCGAGGCGACCAAAGAAGACCTCCGGAATACTTGCCATATCAAAGCGGATTTCGCAGAGCGCTTCTACTATCGCGTCGTGCTTGAGTTTTCGAGGGATTGGGATACCGCGCACTGCTATGGGACTCCGCATCTCTTCATTCGGTCTGCCGGCAGGCGTCAATCGATCCTCGCAACCGTACATTATCATCATGGCACATTTTGGGCCTATTACATAATAGTTGATGACGCGGCGGTTCAATGAGTTCCGCGACGGAGCGGAGGAAGGCCCGGCTCAGGCTGCGCGATGAGGGGCGGGCGATGCAACTGCCGCTGGGATAGTTCGGGTTTGGGGTAGTCGGTGCAACCGCTGCATGAAGTTCTCAAGTAATTGCTCGATACCGGCCCCTGCAAACGCCTAACAGTCGCGCAGGTCGGGGAAAGGCCATGCCACCAGGGTTATACTGAGGCCGGAGGTGAGAACCGATGCACATCGAGGCCAGATTGCGTGACCTGGGCCTGGTCCTACCCGAGCCGATGCAAGCACCGCCGGGATTGCGACTGCCGTATGCCAACGTGCGGGTCTACGAGAACCGCGCCTATATCGCCGGACACGGGCCGCTCAACCCCGATGGCTCGCTCGCCGGCCCCTTCGGTAAAGTGGGCGCGGAGGTATCGCCCGAGCAGGCATACCAGGCAGCCCGCCTGACGGCCCTGGCCATTCTGGGCGATCTGAAACGTGAGCTGGGCGACCTGGACCGCGTGAGGGCCTGGCCGCGCGTCTTCGGCATGGTCAATTCGGCGCCGGGTTTCAATCAGCAACCAAACGTCATCAATGGTTTCTCGGATTTGATCCTCGAACTCTACGGCCCTGTGGTCGGGCAGCATGCACGCTCGGCGGTGGGCATGGCGGAGCTGCCCGCCAGCATACCCGTGGAAATCGAGGCCGAGGTGGCTATCGAGTAGCGAACTCGGCCACGCATCGCCCGCCCTATTAGAGGGTCCGGCGCCAGCCCGTCAAAGACTCCATTATTGCGATGGTGACCACGCGTCGATGGACGTCGCCAGCCGCAACGGTTAAGCAAGTCTATTCGGTACACTGGTGCTACGAGTATGCCTGTAAGGCAGGCTGGGAGATTAAGAAGGAGAGCCCACATGGGTGCGCTCGAACACAATATCGCCGAGCAGGACATCCAGGATGAACTGAAGGCTCTGATTGCACGCATCAAAGCGAGCGGCCGCGGACGCGTGCTTCCGGTCCCCTCGCCCGACGCCATCGACCGGTTTGTAGGACAGGTCGCGCAAGAGACGCCCATGAGCCTCGAAGAAGAAGTGGCCTGGAATCGGGCCTGGATGCAGGTCATTGAGGACATGCGCCAGCGCGACCGAGCCGACGATGTAGCCGAGGGGCGCGGATAAGAGCGTGAGTCGCTATCTTCTCGACAGCAATCACGCCGGCGTGCTTGTCACCATCACGCACCCTGTACAATCAAGCCGTCAGAGGCCCGCGCCCGGCCTGCACCCATCGCGTTGGAGCTATACAACATGACCGACACACTGGCAACCTGGCACTACGGCCTGATGGCGCGGTGGTGGTCCGAGTTCAACGTCGATGGGCCGGAAATTGCCTACTTCCGGCGCTTCATCGAGGGCGAGGGGCAGCCGGCCCTCGACGTGGCTTGCGGTACCGGACGCCTGCTTCTGCCCTATCTGCGGGCTGGCTTGGATGTCGATGGCTGCGATGTCTCGGCAGATATGCTCGCCCACTGCCGCGCCCGGGCCGCCCAGGAGGGGCTGCAGCCACGCCTGTACGAGCAGGCGATGCACGAGCTGTCGCTGCCGCGTACTTACCGCACCATCATCGTCTGCGGTAGCTTCGGCCTCGGGGGCAACCGCGACTGGAATGTCGAGGCGCTGCGGCGCTTTCACCGGCATCTGGAGCCCGGCGGCCGGCTGGTGCTGGACAATGAGGTTCCGTACGCAAATGCCGGACTCTGGCGGTACTGGCCGGCCGACGAGCGGCGGCAGTTGCCGCGAGCGTGGCCGGAGACGGGCACGCGCAAACAGACGCGCGATGGCTCGGAGCTGGAGCTGCGCGCTCGGCTGGTGGACCTCGATCCGCTTGAGCAGGTCGCGACGCTGGAGATGCGCATCGGCCTGTGGCGCGACGGCCATTTGCTGGCCGAAGAGGAGCGGATATTGAAGGAGACCCTGTACTTCAAGCATGAGCTCGTGCATTTGTTGGAGCGCGCCGGCTTCTCGGACATCGATGCGCAGGCGGGCTACACGGGAGCCGCGCACACGCCGGACGACAAGGTCCTGGTCTTCGTCGCCACGAAGTAAGGCGCTCTCGCAGTGCGACACACAGCGGCCCGCTAGCCCGGATCATTCGCGGGTGTCTGCTACGGCGGTGGCGGCCTTTCCTGGGACTGCCGGGGTAACCGCTTGCGGGCGGCAGACGGGGGCCGGCAGGGATGCCGGCGGTCCCAGGGCGTCCTCCACATTGCTCGGGGATAATGCAGGCGAGCTGTGCTACAGCGGGGTGAGCGCGATGCCCGGGCCGAGCAGGGCCAATCCGCGCGCCGAGGCGGGGGCAAGATAGACCAGGGTGCTCACCGTGTCGCCCCGCGGACGCAGGAAGGGCCAGGTGATGGCCAGCCGGTAGACGCCGGCCGCCGAGGCCACGCCGAGCGGCGCCAGGGGCAGCATCCTGCCGCCGCTTGCCACCAACGCGAAGCGCTGCTGCGGCACGGGCAGCCAGCGCGCCGTGGTGTTGTGGAAGCGTAGCCGCACCAACACCAGCGTCCGGCCCGAGGAGCGGCCGGAGCCGTCACGCGCCGGCACGGGCAACCTGCGCATACTCTCCACGGCATAGCTCCATTGGCCCTGCACCACCCGCGCGCCCATCGGCTGCGCCTGCACCAGCGGCGTCGCGCGGCTCGGGCTATCAAGCGCACCCGCCAGCATGATGGCGCCGAAGCAGAGCGCGGCAAGCAGGCCCGCCAGGGCCAGGGGCCGCGACGCCGCGGCCTGCTCCTGGCGACGGGGGTAGCCCGCGCGGGTTGGTGCGCGCGGGCGCGGCAGCCGGATGGCTGCCCCGTGATAGGCGAGCAAGAGAGCGCCCGTGGCGACGAAGATGCCCTGCAGCAGGAGCGCCAGCAGGGCCACGGTGCCGGTACTCCACCACGAATAGGGGTGTAGCCACCACATGGTGAAGGTGTTCCAGTTGGCGCGATAGCGCACCGCATCGAGGTCGGTCAGGCAGATGGAGGCCCGGCCGTAGACGCGGAAAGAGCAGCCCTCATTGGCCGCGCCGAGGCGTTGGTCCTCGCCGTGCTGCAGCAGCGGCGCATGGTCCACGTAATCATGGGTGATGGCGGCGATGCCGGCCAAGGAGACCGCGATCGGCGACTGGTCGGGCTTCCAGTAGTAATTCATGTCGAAGCCCCAAGAATACTGGACGACCTGCGCGGGATACGCCCCCATCACGTAGTGAAACTGGCGCCAGAAGCTGACCGAGGCGGCCGCCAACTGGACCAGAATGGAGGCGGCCAGAACGCCGACGACCGGGGCCCGGCGCGACCGCCGCAGCTCCGTCCAGCGGCCCAGCAGTTCGCCGGCCGGCAGGATCAGGTAGGGCAGCAGGGCGAAGAGATAGCGCGGCCCCCAGGCCGGATCGCCGTGCCAGTACACGACCTGCCCGTAGAACAGCAGGTAGGCCGCGCAGATCAGCCCGCTCAGCAGAACGGCCCGCGGGCTGCGACGCCAGTACCGGCGCACGGCCGGTATGGCCAGCAGTACGGCCGGCGTGTACCAGATCAGCCCCTTGCCCGGGCTGATCAGGAGATTGGCGATGCCGGAGGGCAGGGGATAGCCCAGAGACTGGCCGGGGACCGGCTCGAATCGGAAGGGAGAGCCGAAGCGCAGTTGGTTGTAGGCCAGGTTGATGGCGACGGACGGCAGCACGCCGGCGACATAGATCGCTTCATCGCGCAGCCAGGGCCGGGGCCAGCCCTCCGAGCGTCTGTGCCAGTGCAGGATCAGAAGGTAGAGCGCAAAGATCGGCAACGCCAGCAGGCCGCTCACCCGCGTGAGGAAGATGAGCCCGGCGGCCAGGCCCATCACCAGCACCCAGAGCCGGCCCGAATCGGGGCCGTGTGCCAGCCGCAGTGCTGCATAGAACGCGGCCAGCAGGAACAGGCTCTCCATGGTGTGCTCGAGATTGGAGAGCACGTCGGGCCACAGGGAGGTGCCGAAGGCCAGCAGCAGCGCGAGCGCGAGCGACGTGCCGGGGGAATAGCGCAGCAGCCGCGCCGTGGCGTAGAACAGCACGCAGAGCAGGGCGCCCAGGATAGGGTCGAGCAGCTTGCAGGTGAGCAGCACGATCGGCACGGCGACGGGCGCATCGCAGTCGGTGTGCGCGCGGCCGGCCAGGGCACGCCCCAGCATATAGAGGGGAACGAGGGCGACGCTCTGGCCCAACGTGTACTCGGTGTAGAGCTGATGATCCTGGCCGGGGCCGCTGCGCGCGTCCTGCTGATAGGGGCGAATGGCGAAGGAATCCCGCTCCACGATGGAGCAGGCCACCTGATAGCGCAAGAACCAGTCGCCGTTATGGGCCGGTTGGTCGACGTTGAAGCTCAGCAGGTAGCCGGATAGGACGCAGACAAACAGCAGCGCGCCGACTAAAGGGCCACGCCGGGAACACCCATCCACTCTTTGCCGTACCACCTGCCCCACGCGGCCCGCAACGCTCTCCGCCGCGCCTATCTCGGATTATTCATGGGAGGATACGGTGCCTGGGAGCGCCGGCGTTCCGCCGGCTCACGTGGGGCCGGCAAGATGCCGGCGCTCCCAGGACATGTCCCGCGATCCTCGTGATTAGCTCAGGCTACCACCGTTCAGCTTCCTGGACGATACCACACACGGGCATAGGAGTGGGCAGAAGGCGAGGTAGCGGCGAGGAAACCCCGAGATGAATCGACGAGGCCGGGCCGCGCCGCGCGGCCTCCTGGTCCTCCGCATGCCGGCCATTGGCGGCGGCAGGCGCGCACCCACACCCCCCCATGAGCAACCCGATGGGAGGTCCGTAATCTGCGTGAACCGATCCGTCGAGGGGCTGGCTGACACTTACGT
>Ga0209062_1005137_pt1 | contig 12953 bp, 11 predicted proteins | sample Coa_R2_2_FD_187158 | JGI IMG/M metagenome (GOLD analysis project Ga0209062, IMG submission 187158) | Surface soil microbial communities from Centralia Pennsylvania, which are recovering from an underground coalmine fire - Coalmine... | ecosystem: Environmental > Terrestrial > Soil > Unclassified... | reverse complement strand
TTAGACCGCGGCGTCGAGCCTGCCGCCGCGCCCGGAAAGCGCGAGCGGGCTCACGCTCGCCAGCAATTGCTTGAAGGCGGATTGCGGCGGCTGCTGATAAACCACGACGCCGCTCACGGGATCGCGCGCCTCGAGAATGATGCGGTGAGCGCTGGCATCGTAGTGCACGGAGAGGCGGAAGACCGAAGAATCACTCGGCGTCGGCTGAAGCTTCGGCGCACCAGCCGACGAGGCCGCAGACGGCGACGAAGCCGTGGACGTCGGCGCTGGGCTCTCGGACGCCGTCGGAATCCGCACGGCTTGCGGATCCGGTCTGACTGTCGATACGGACGGCGCGCTCGATGCTGTTCCGATCACCGCCATGGCCAAAGCTCCTGCGCCAAAGCCTGCAATTCCGCGTCAGGGGAGCGGCTTTCGTCCTCGGCTCCCGACGCGTGCGCAGGCACGTTCAGCATTCACCCGACCAGAGGCAAACTCCATGCCACCGCGAGCCGGACGCGGCAAAGTTTGCCGATGACCGCTCGGCATCCCTTTCCGCGCTGCCGCGCCGGCCTGGCGCAAACGGCGCCGCCATCGATAAAAAATCATCGTGGCATCAAGCATTTGACGAAAATCTTCGCGATGGCATGGCGCTTGCTGTCGGTGCTTTCCGACGAAAGGACCAGCCATGAACGCGGATGCCATCCCACCCACGCCGCCGGACGCACTGCCGCCCCCACCCTCGGCGCCAGCTGCCGGCGGAGCGCATTTCTTCGCGCTGCTCAACGCGACGCAAGCCTCCGCCGCTCTCGGCCAGGCGGGCACCGCACCGAACAGCGCGGCAAAACCACCGCAAGGCAACGCCGCAACTACAGCGCCGGTCACAACGGGAAATCCGTCGAAGCCGGCGCCCGCGAGCACAACGAAAAAAGCCGATAACGGCGACGCAAAGAACGGCGACGCGGCAAAGAACGGCGACAGCGGCACGACAAGCGTGGCCGCGGTCCTGCCGCTGCCGAGCCCCGTGCCCTTGACCTTGCCCGCGCCGCAGCCCTTGCCCGCCGCGCCAGCGGCGGCGCTTCCGGCCGGCGCAGCCGGCGCGACCATCCCCGCATCCACGCAGGCAGCCGCCGCGGCAACTCTCCTCGCCGGTACTGCGCTCGCATCTTCGACCGCGTCATTGCCGACGAGCCTTGTCGGAGCTGGATCATCTTCCAGTGCGGTGGCGCTTGGTGCCGCGGCGACGACGGCGAGCGCCGCCACCGCGAACCTTCCCGCCTCGCTTCCCAATGTCGCCGCACCGAATGGCGCCGCGGCCACGATCGCGACCAACGTCGCCCAACCGGCGCCGCCGGTTGCGCCCGCCGATCCCACCGCCGCACGCAGCGCCGCCACGACGGCTCCGAGCTTGCCCTCGACGCCCACCGGCCTCGGCGCGCGCGTCGCCGCGGGCGCGCAGAAACTCGTCTCGCAGCCGAACGTCGCGCTCGCGAGCCTCGCGCCCGAGCAAGGCAAAGCGGCGGCGGACGCGGCGGCTCCCGCTCATGGCAGCACGACGCCCGAGGCGCCGCATGATCTCGGCAAACCCGCCATCACCACCACATCGGAGGGCGACGGCAAGCTCGTCGCCGTCGCGGCAAAGCCATTGGCGCCGACGCCGGGCGCGCCGAGTTCCGGCAGCCTGCCCGCGCCGGCACCGAGCGCGGGCGGTGTGAATGGCACGGCGACCGACGCGACTCTTCTTGCGAATGGCGCGGCGACCCCGCAATCGGTAGGCCCGGCGCCCGCCGTCAACGCGCCTTCGCCGCCGGAGACGCCTCCTGCCGCGAGCCCGGCACTGCCGCCGCCCCCCGTCTTCGAGCAGGTCGCCTTCAGCATCCGCCAGGCGGCGAAGAGCGGCATCGATCATATTCAGATCCAATTGCAGCCCGCCGATCTCGGCGCCATCCAGGTGAAGCTCAATGTCAGCCATGAAGGCCGCGTGGAGATGGTCGTCTCCGCCGATCGCAGCGACACCCTCAACCTGCTTCAGCAAGATTCGGGCAACCTCGCGCAGGCGCTGCGCGATGCCGGCCTTCAAGCAGACAGCAGCAGCCTGAGCTTCAATTTGCGTGGCGGCCATCAATCCCAACAGCAGATGGCGGGCGGCGCCTCCGGCTCAAGCGGCGCGACCGCCGACGACAGCTTCGAAGAGAGCGGCGGCGCCATGCCGACCGGTCCGATCCTGCGTGCCCATGCGGGCTCGATCGATATTCACGTCTGAGGACAACATTCCATGACCATATCCCCCACCGCCAGCAACGCTGCGGCCTCCGCCGCCACTGCCGCGCCCAATGCGACGAGCAATTCGGCGAACGGCACGGACAGCACCGGCATCCTCAACTTCACACAGAACTTCAATACGTTTCTGACCCTGCTGACGACGCAGCTCAAGAACCAGGACCCGCTCAATCCGACCGACAGCGCGCAATTCACCAACCAGCTCGTTTCCTTCAGCGAGGTCGAGCAGCAGATCAAGACCAACAGCGAGCTCTCGACCGAGATCACCGCGCTCAATTCGAGCGAGGCGATCTCGGCGGTGCCGATGATCGGCCGGACCATCGAGTACAACGGCAATCAGGCGATATTGCAGAACGGCCAGGCCGCCTTCTCCTACACCCTGCCCACGGCCGCGGCCGCCGCTCATATCACCATCAAGGACGCCAATGGCGCGACCGTCTTCTCGACGACGGCCGATCCGAGCGCCGGCCGCCACAGCTTCGTGTGGAACGGCCAGACCGTGTCGGGCCAGCAATTGCCCGATGGCGGCACCTACACGATGCAGGTGCTCGCGGCCGACGGCAAGGGCACGCCCATCACGGCGACCACCACCGCCACCGGCACCGTCACCAGCGTCAGCGTCAACAACAATGTCGCGACCTTCAATGTCTCCGGCATCCAGGTGCCGATGAGCCAGCTCGTCAACATCGTCAACGTGTCTTCCACGGCATCAAACTAAGAGGCTTCCCAATGAGCGTACTCGGTGCATTGTTCTCGGGCGTCTCCGGCCTCGGGGCCGAAAGCCAGGCCCTGAGCGTCATCTCGGACAATATCGCCAACTCGAATACGACGGCGTTCAAGGCCTCGGTGGCGAATTTTTCGACCCTGGTGACCGCGACGAATATTTCGACTGGCGGCTTCCAGCCGGGCGGCGTGGTCGCACATTCCGCCACCCAGATCGCGCAGCAGGGCTTGCTGCAATCGACGAGCTCCAACACCGATCTCGCCATTTCGGGCGGCGGCTTCTTCGTCGTGAACAATACGGCGAACGACACGGGGGCCTTCACCTTCACCCGCGCGGGCGGCTTCATCGTGGACGCCAATGGCGATTTGAAGAACGGCGACGGGTTCTTCCTGCAAGGGCAGAAACTGACGCCCAACGAGGCGGCGGCGATTGCCGCCGGCAATACGAACCAGCTCACGGCGACCGCGCTCAACAACCTGCAGACCATCAACGTGAACGGTCTCAGCGGCTCGGCCAAGGCGACGCAGAACATCACGCTTGCGGCGAACCTCCCGGCGTCGGACACGGCGGCGAGCACCAATCCGGCGCTCGGCGGCAACCCGCGCACGATGACCGTGCCCGTCTTCGACAGCCAGGGCACCGAGCATGATCTTACCCTCAGCTTCTCGCGCGTGCCCTCCATCCCCGCCATTCAGACCTTTACGCTCGGCGGCACCGGGTTGACGGCGGGCCACCCCGTGCAATTCACCTTGAACGGCCAGACCTTCAATACCGCTCCGCTTGCCGGCAACACGACGGCGGCGGTGGTGAGCGCCATCAACACGACGCTGCAGGCGAACAACATCACCACCATCACGGCTGCCGCCCCCACGGGCACGACCATCACCTTCACCGACAGCACGGGCACCGCGCTCAACGCGAGCGACAGCATCGCCGAGATCATCCCGACATTCGCCGGCCCCGCCGCAACCCAGGCCGGCAGCGCCGGGCCGCCCGTCGTGCCGACGATCGACACCTTCACGCTGAGCGCGGGCGCATTGACCGCGGGCGACGTCTTCAATTTCAGCGTCAACGGCGTGGCACTCAGCACGGGTGCGATCGCCGGATCGCCGCCGACCATGGCGACGCTCGCGGGCGCCATGCAGGCCGCAGTCAACGCCGCAAAAGGCGCCAATCCCTCGCTCGCCAACATCACCATCGGGTCGGGGGCGAACACCATCACCGTGACCGACACCGGAGGTGCCGCGCTCAACCCGGCGCCGACGCTTGCCGATGCCAATGTTCCCACCTTCAGCGCTCCGGCCAATACTCAGGCCGGCACGACCAACGCGAATATCTGGACGGCGAGCGCGTCGATCGCCGGCGGAATTCTCGCCCCGCTCGGCTCCAACAACACCGTCATCTTCAATCCCGACGGCACGATCAATGCAGGGACGACGCTCACGCAGCTCACTGTCCAATCCTGGACAGGCGGCGGTGCTGCGCCCGGACAAGTCCTCAACCTCAATCTCGGCACCGCCAATCAGCCCAACGGCCTCACCCAGTTCGGCAGTGCGTTCGCCGTATCCGAAGTCAATCAGGACGGCCTGCATTTCGGCAATTTCACCGGCGTCACCATCGACCAGAACGGCATCGTTACGGCGAATTTCGACAATGGCCTAAAGCAGGCGATCTACCTCATTCCGATCGCCACCTTCCCGAACCCCAACGCGCTCGCGGCGCAGAGCGGCAACGTCTACCTGCAGACCAACGATAGCGGCAGCTTCCTGCTGCGTCAGGCCGGGGAAGGCGCCGCCGGCCAGATCGCGCCCTCTTCGCTCGAGAACTCGACCGTCGACATCGCGCAGGAATTCAGCAACCTCATCATCACCCAGCGCGCCTACGAGGCCAACACCAAGATCATCACGACGGCCGACGAGATGCTGCAATCGCTGCTGCAGGCAAAGCAGTAATGATTAACGCTCTGCCGCTGTAAACGCGTGTTCCGCCGCGTCCTCGGACGCGGCGGAATAGTTTGCATTTTAGGCAAATCTTCCCGCGCGCTAGCGAGCGCTTTTAGGGCTTTGTTAAGTCGCCAAACCTACATTTGCGGTTATGCGTACCGATGCTAGTGCAACCTTGAAGACAGACGCTCACTCGCTGAGCGCCGCGCCGATCGACTGGCTGCAGGTCGTCGGCCCTATCGCGTCGCTCGACAGCCTGCCGCCGCCCGACACCAAGCGCTGGGTGATCCGCCGCAAGGCCGAAGTCGTCGCCGCGGTGCGCGCTGGTATCCTCAGCCTCGAAGAGGCATGCAACCGCTATACGCTCTCCGTCGAGGAATTCCTCTCATGGCAGCGCCTGGTCGACAGCCATGGCCTGCCGGGACTCCGCGTGACGCGCCTTCAAGACTATCGCGAATTGGAGCGCGAGCGCTGATCGCGCATCACATGTGAAGCGGCAAAAATTGCCGCGCGCTGGGTAAATTCTGCCGCCCGATTAACCGGTTATTCACCCACTTCCCGCTAGGGTTTCTGACGGGCCATCCGCCCGACAAATGAACCCGAGGCGAGCGATCGTGAATGGCCTAATTCAAATGCTGCGCGGTCTGGGACCGACCCGCCTGTTGACGATCGGCGGCGTGGCGCTGGCGATGATCGCCTTCTTCGCTTTCCTGACGACGCGCATCGCGACGCCGGCCTTCTCGTTGCTCTATGGCGATGTCGATCTGCGCGACAGCGGCCAGATCATCCAGAAGCTCGACAGCATGAACATCCCCTATCAGATCAAAGGGGACGGCAGCGAAATCCTGGTGCCGGGCGACCAGGTGGCGCGGCTGCGCATGACGATGGCCGAAGCAGGATTGCCGCATGGCGGCTCCGTTGGCTACGAACTCTTCGACAAGAGCGACAGCCTCGGCACGTCGAGCCTCGTTCAGGACATCAATCATGTCCGCGCGCTTGAAGGCGAGATCGCGCGCACCATCGCCTCGATCAACCTCATTCAATCCGCACGCGTCCATCTCGTGCTGCCGAGGCGGGAGCTCTTCTCGCGCGACCGCCAGGAGCCGAGCGCATCGGTGGTCATCAAGATGCGCGGGGCGGAGCGGTTGGCGAAGCCGCAGGTCGCGGCGATCCAGCACCTCGTTGCGACCGCCGTGCCGGGACTGAAGACGAGCCGAGTCTCGATCGTTGATGCCAATGGCAATCTGTTGGCGCGCGGCGACGGCGACACGAACGACGCCGCCACCAGCAGCAATGCCGAAGAGCTGCGCGTCGCTTATGAAAACCGCCTCGCCCGCAACGTCGAGGAACTGCTCGAGCGCTCGGTCGGGCCGGGCAAGGCGCGCGTCGATGTTCATGCCGACATGGATTTCGATCGCGTCACCACCAACTCCGAAAGCTTCGATCCCGACGGCCAGGTCGTTCGCTCGACGCAGACGGTGAAGGAATCGAACGACAGCAGCGAAAGCGGCGACCAGCCGGTGACCGTCTCGACCAACCTGCCCAACGCCCAGACGGCGACGGCGGGAAACGGCGGCCGCAGCAAGAGCGCGCGGAACGAAGAGACCGTCAATTACGAGATCACCAAGACGGTGCGCAATCAGGTGCGCGAGGCCGGCGTCGTGCGGCGCCTGTCGGTCGCGGTGCTGGTGGACGGCACCTACACCCAGGCGGCCGACGGCACCCGCACCTATCAGGCGCGCTCGCCCGAAGAGATGAAGCAGCTCGCGGCACTCGTGCGCTCCGCCATCGGCTTCGACGAGAAGCGCGGCGACACCGCGGAGATCGTCAATCTGCGCTTTGCCGGACCGGACGAGGTGGTGGCGCCCCTGCCGCTCTCCGTGCTCGGCCTCGACAAGGCCGATCTGCTGCGCGTCGCCGAGATGGTGGTCGTCGCCATCGTCGCCGTGCTGTTCATCCTCCTCGTCGTCCGGCCATTGCTGATGCGGGTCTTGGAGAGCCTGAACGCCGCGGCCGCGGAAGAGAGCAACAACCTTCTGCCGGGCGCGGTCGCCGGCGCGGGAGCACCGGCGCTTCCCGCGCCCGCCGGATTGATGCCGGCGGTCGGCGCCGGCCCCGGTGGCGCGGTCGTGCCGGGAAGCGCGCCCGATGTCTCGGTCGATCAGATGATCGATATCGGCCAAGTGGACGGGCGGGTCGCGGCATCGAGCATCCGCAAGATCGGCGAGATCGTCGAGAAGCATCCGGAAGAAGCGGTCGCGATCATCCGGAGCTGGATGTATCAGGGCGCTTGACGGGAGAAGGCGATGGCGACGCGCGTCCGCGAAGATCTCCGCACCCTCACCGGCCCCGAGAAGGCCGCCATCCTCATGCTGTCGCTGGGCGAGGAACACACGGCACGCCTCTTCACGCTCATGGACGACGAGGAGATCAAGGAACTTTCGCAGACCATGGCCAATCTCGGCACGGTCAGCTCCAACATCGTCGAGCATCTCTTCGTCGAGTTCGCCGAGCAGATCTCGGCGACGGGCTCGCTGGTGGGATCTTATGAAAGCACCGAGCGGCTGCTTGCCAAGGTGCTGGGGCAGGATCGCGTCAACGCCATCATGGAGGAGATTCGCGGCCCCGCCGGCCGCACCATGTGGGACAAGCTCGGCAACGTCAACGAGACCGTGCTGGCGAATTACCTCAAGAACGAATATCCGCAGACCGTCGCCGTCGTCCTCTCGAAGATCAAGTCCGATCACGCCGGCCGCGTGCTGACGCAGCTTCCCGAGAGCTTCGCCATGGAGGTCATCATGCGCATGCTGCGCATGGAGGCGGTGCAGAAGGAAGTGCTCGACGATGTCGAGCGCACGCTCAGGAACGAGTTCTTCTCGAGCCTCGCGCGCACCAACCGGCGTGATTCGCACGAGCTCATCGCCGAGATCTTCAACAGCCTCGACCGCAGCACCGAGAGCCGCTTCATCACCGCGCTCGAAGAACGCAATCGCGATGCCGCCGAGCGCATCAAGGCGCTCATGTTCACCTTCGAGGATCTCGGCAAGCTCGACGCCATGGCCATCCAGGGCATCCTGCGCAACGCCGAGAAGGACAAGATCCCCCTCGCCCTCAAAGGCGCGTCCGAGACGCTGCGCGACCTCTTCCTCTCCAACATGTCCGAGCGCGCCGGCAAGCTCTTGCGCGAGGAGATCGCGGCCATGGGCCCGGTGCGGCTCAAGGATGTCGAGGAAGCGCAAGGCTATCTCGTGGCGCTCGCCAAGGATCTCGCGGCCCGCGGCGAGATCGTCATCGCCGATGGCGGTACCGAAGACGAGCTCGTCTATTGAGAAACGCCATGGCTGCGCCGCATAAATTCCTCTTCGATCGGTCTTTTGACCAGCCGGACCCGCTGCCGCGCCCATCATTGCGCCAGGCGGTGCCGGCCGCGGCGGCGCCCGAACCCAGCTTCAGCCGGGACGAGCTCGAAGCCGCGCGCCGCGAAGGCTACGAGGTGGGCCGCAAAGCGGCGCTGGCGGAAGCGATGCAATCGATCGAGGAGCGCGCCGCCGCGATCCTCAAGAGCCTTGCCGATGGCCTGGAAGCCCTTCTGACCGGGCGGGAGCGCGACGCCCGGGAGACGCAGCGCCTGTCGCTCGAAGCGATGCGCGTGATCGCGCAAAAGGCCGTGCCCGCGCTTTGCCGCAAGGAGCCGCTCGTCGAGATCGAATCCCTGGTGACGGATTGTCTGCGCGAGGCCTTCGACGAGCCGCGCATCGTGCTCCGCGTCGCCGATCCGCTTTTCGACGTCGTCCAACGCCGCCTCGGCGCGCTCACGACATCCGCCGGTTTCGCCGGCAAGGTCGTGCTGCTGGCGGACGAGACGCTCGGCCCCGGCGATGCGCGGGTCGAATGGGCCGAGGGCGGCGCCGAGCGCGATACGCGGCGCCTCATCGGCGAGATCGACGGCGCGCTCGCCCGCGCGCTCGAAGCCTTGTCTGCGAGATCCACGCCTTCTCTTGAGGGGAATGATCATGAGTGAGCCCAAGAACCTTCAGCTCGACGAGCTCGATCAGGAGCAGCCGAGCGGCGGCGACTTCAAGCCGCAAAGCGCCAAGGACCTCGAGGCGGTCTATGAGATACCGGTGCAGATTTCGGCGGTGCTCGGCCGGGCGACGATGCAGGTGAGCCAGCTCCTGAAATTGGGCCGCGGCGCCGTCGTCGAACTCGACCGCAAGGTCGGCGAGGCCATCGACATCTACGTCAACAACCGCCTCGTGGCGCGCGGCGAAGTCGTCGTCGTCGATGAACGCCTCGGCGTCACCATGACCGAAATCGTCAAGGCCGACCGCGCCTAAGGCAAGGGGTTCCTCACGATGCGTCTCCTCATTCTCGGCCCCCTCGAAGGCTATATCAGCACCGCCGGCAAGATCGCGATGGCGCGTGGTGCCACGGTCGCGCATGTCGACGATATCGAGCACGGGCTCGGCGCGCTCCGCTCCGGCCAGGGCGCCGATCTCCTGATGATGGATGTGAAGCTCGACATCGCCCGCATGATCGATTGCCTCCGGCAGGAGCGCATCCATGTGCCGCTCGTCGCCTGCGGCATCGGCGCCGATGCCGACGCGGCGGTGCGGGCGATCAAGGCGGGCGCCAAGGAATATATCCCGCTGCCGCCCGACGCCGAGCTCATCGCCGCCGTGCTCGAAGCGGTGGCGCAGGAAAGCCATGCGCTGCTCTATCGCGATCCCGCCATGGAAGGCGTGGTGCGGCTCGCCGAGCAGGTGGCGCCGTCCGATGCCAGCGTGCTCATCACCGGCGAGAGCGGCACCGGCAAGGAGGTGATGGCGCGGTTCATTCATCGCAAGAGCCGACGCGCCAAGCATAATTTCATCTCGGTCAATTGCGCGGCGATCCCCGAGAACCTGCTCGAATCCGAGCTCTTCGGCCATGAGAAGGGCGCCTTCACCGGCGCCGTGGCGCGCCGCATCGGCAAGTTCGAGGAAGCGAATGGCGGCACGCTGCTCCTCGACGAGATCAGCGAGATGCATCCGCGCCTTCAGGCGAAGCTGCTGCGCGCGATCCAGGAACGCGAGATCGACCGCGTCGGCGGCCTCCAGCCGATCAGGATCGACATCCGCCTCCTCGCGACCTCGAATCGCGATCTCGAAAGCGAAGTTCACAAGGGCAATTTCCGCGAGGATCTCTATTTCCGGCTGAATGTCGTCAATCTGCATCTTCCGGCACTGCGCGAACGGCCGCTCGATATCGAGCTCCTCGCCGATCACTTCGCCAAGAAATACGCCGAGATGAACACGATGCCGCCGCGCCGCCTGGCGGCCGGCGTGCGCAGCATGCTGGCGCAGCATCCCTGGCGCGGCAATGTGCGCGAGCTCGAGAACACGCTCCACCGCGCCGTGCTGCTGGCGCGCGGCGAGGAAATTGGGCCCGAGGCAATCATGCTGACATCGCCCCGGCCGAGCGCCGATGCGGTGACGATCGCCGCGGCCGGCGCGCGGACCACTCTCGTGGGCCGCACCGTCGCCGATGTCGAGCGCGACCTCATCCTCGAGACGCTGCAGCATTGCCTGGGCAACCGCACGCACGCTGCCAACATCCTCGGCATCTCGATCCGCACGCTCCGGAACAAGCTCCAGCAATATCGCGAGGAAGGCGTCTCCGTGCCGCTGCCCGGCGAGCCGGAGCGCGCCACCGCTTGAGCCAGAGCAGGTTTCGATGAGGAAGAATCGCCCGACTTTCAACACCGTCATTCCCGCGAAAGCGGGAATCCAGGGGAGTCGCACGTCGCTTACCCTGGATCCCCGCTTTCGCGGGGATGACGCTGAGCGAGGAGCGGTTCAATGTCACCAAGCCGCTCTAGAGCCCGTGCCCGGCCATGGCTGACGCCGCCAGCATCACCTCGGCGCCCAGCCCTTCGGTCGTTCTCGGCAAGATCACGGCCGCGCTTCGTCGCGGCGAGATCGCGCTCGCGCTGGCGGTGGTCGCGATCCTGGTCGTGCTCATCCTGCCGATGCCGACCTGGCTCCTCGATGTGAGCCTGGCGCTGTCGATCACGCTGTCCGTCATCATCCTGATGGTCGCGCTGTTCATCCAGCGGCCCCTCGAATTCTCCTCTTTCCCGACGGTGCTGCTCATCTCGACGATGCTGCGGCTGTCGCTCAATTTGGCATCGACCCGCCTCATCCTCAGCCACGGCCATGAAGGCACCGCCGCCGCGGGCCATGTCATCCAAGCCTTCGGCGGCTTCGTGATGAGCGGCAATTTCCTCATCGGCGTCATCGTCTTCACCATCCTCGTCGTGGTGAATTTCGTCGTCATCACCAAGGGCTCGGGCCGCATCGCCGAGGTCGCGGCGCGCTTCAGCCTCGACAGCATGCCCGGCAAGCAGATGGCGATCGACGCCGATCTCTCCGCCGGCCTCATCGACGAGGCCGCGGCGCGCCGGCGGCGTACCGATCTCGAGGATGAGAGCAATTTCTACGGCGCCATGGACGGCGCCTCGAAATTCGTCCGCGGCGATGCGGTGGCGGGTCTTGTCATCACCGTCATCAACATCGTCGCCGGCATCATCATCGGCGTCGTGCAAAAGGGCATCTCGTTCAGCGAAGCGACGCAGAGCTATACGCTCTTGACCGTCGGCGACGGCCTCGTCTCGCAGATCCCGGCGCTCATCGTCTCGACCGCCGCCGGCATGCTCGTCACCAAGGCGGGCGCCAGCGGCTCGACGGACAAGGCGCTCTTCGGTCAGCTCAGCGCCTATCCCGCGGCGCTCGGCGTCGCCTCCTTCCTGATGCTGGCGCTCGCCGTGCTGCCGGGCATACCGATGCTGCCCTTCCTCTGCCTCTCCGCGCTGACGGGCGGCGCCGCCTGGAAGCTTACCGAGCGCAGCGACCGCGCCAGCGCCGCGGCGGCCGAGCTCGAGCAGGCGAAGGCCGCGGCACCGCCCAAGGAGGAGCCGATCCACTCGGCCTTGCAGATCGACCAGCTCCGCCTCGAATTGGGCTACGGCCTCTTGAGCCTCATCAACAGCGATCACGGCACCAGGCTTACCGACCAGGTGCGCGCGCTGCGCCGCCAGCTTGCCGCCGAGGTGGGGTTCATCATGCCCTCGGTGCGCATCCAGGACAATCTACAGCTCCCCGCCAACACCTATGTCATCCGCGTCAAGGAGATCGAGGCGGGGCGCGGCGATCTCAGGCCGAACATGCTGCTCGTCATGGACCCGCGCGGCGGCACCATCTCGATCCCCGGCGAGGCCACGGTCGAGCCGACCTTCGGCCTCCCCGCGCAATGGGTCGCCGAGACCAACCGCGAGGAGGCGACCTTCCGCGGCTACACTGTCGTCGAGCCGCAAACCGTGATCACCACCCATCTGACCGAGGTGATCAAGGACAACATGGCCGAGCTCTTGTCCTATGCCGAGACGCAGAAGCTCATCGACGAGCTCGACAAGAGCCATCAAAAGCTCGTAGCCGACATGGTGCCGAGCCAGATCACCGTGAGCGGCATTCAGCGCGTCCTGCAGAACCTGCTCGTCGAGCGCGTTTCGATCCGCGATCTCGCGACCATTCTCGAGGGGATCTCCGAGGCCTGCGGCTTCAGCCGGAACATCAGCGTCATCACCGAGCATGTACGCACCAGGCTTTCCCGCCAGATCAGCGAGGCCAATACCAACGAGGCCGGCTTCATCCCGCTGATCAATCTCTCGCCGCCCTGGGAGCAATCCTTCGCCGAGGCGCTCACCGGCCAGGGCGAAGAGCGGCATCTCAGCATGGCGCCATCGCGGCTTCAGGAATTCATCGGCGCGGTGCGCGCGACCTTCGAGCGCCATGCGATGCAAGGCGAGACGCCGGTGCTGCTGACGAGCCCATCGATCCGGCCCTATGTGCGCTCGATCATCGAACGCTTCCGGCCGATCACCGTGGTGATGTCGCAGAACGAAGTGCATCCCAAGGCGCGCATCAAGACTGTGGGCACGATCTGAGGACGGGCTGAGCCGGCATGCGACTGAGAACCTTCACCGCGGG
>Ga0209062_1005135_pt1 | contig 12959 bp, 10 predicted proteins | sample Coa_R2_2_FD_187158 | JGI IMG/M metagenome (GOLD analysis project Ga0209062, IMG submission 187158) | Surface soil microbial communities from Centralia Pennsylvania, which are recovering from an underground coalmine fire - Coalmine... | ecosystem: Environmental > Terrestrial > Soil > Unclassified... | reverse complement strand
CTGCAGCACGCGGTCGAAGAAGCCAGCGGCACGCCCGAGGTGCGCGCCATCGTGATCAAGGGCGCGGGGGATAAGGCCTTCGCCGCCGGCGCGGACGTCAAGGAGTTCGACACCGAGCGCAGCAACGTCCTCCAGTCGCAGCGCTACAGCCATATGCTGGAGACAGCGCTCGGCTCGCTGCACCATGCGCCCCAGCCGGTGATCGCCATGATCCGCGGCTACTGCGTGGGCGGCGGCTGCGAGCTGGCCAACGCCTGCGACATTCGCATCGGCGCCGAGGACGTGAAGGTCGGCATCACGCCGGCCAAGCTGGGCATCATCCTCGGCTTCCAGGAAGTCCGCGAGCTGGTGGCCGTCGTCGGCGCCGGCAAGGCCAAGGAGATGCTCTTCACCGGCCGCCTCATGGACGCTCAGGAGGCGCTGCGCACCGGCTGGCTGAACCACGTCGTGCCGGTGGAGGAGCTGCAGTCGTTCACGAACGAGTTCGTGCAAACGCTGCTCCAGAACGCGCCGCTGACCATCGAGGCCGCCAAGCGGGCGGTTAACGCCTGCCTGCCGGGGCCGGATGGCCACCTGGTGATGCAGCAGATCGAGAGCTACGTTCGCGGCTTCGCCGGACGCGACTACCAGGAGGGCATTGCCTCCTTCCGCGAGAAGCGCAAGCCTGTCTTCAAAGGGGAGTAGATCAAATGGCCGACGAATGGCTGATGCAGGAGCCGCGGGTGGAGCGGTTCGTGGGCGAAGTCAAGCGCATCTTCCGCGAGCCGGTGAGCGTCGAGCAGCGCTTGGCCGCGGCTCGGCCGCTGTTGCACGACCTGCTGCTCCAGGATGACTGGTTGCCGCCGGCGTTTGCCGCGCGCTGCGAGGACTCCGGCATGGGCGAGGGCATCGGCACCTGGCTGATGTTCCGTTCCGGCGAGGGCGACATGGGGCTGTTCTCGCTGGTGGTTGATCCGGGCAAGGAGACGCCGGTGCACGACCATCTCTGCTGGGGCCTGGTGGGGCTGTACCGTGGCCGCCAGAACGAGCGTGTTTACCGGCGCCGGCCGGGCAGCGAGGCCGTCGATCTGATCGACGAGCGCCTGCTGGAGCGGGGCGGCATCTACGACCTCATTCCGCCGGAGGGGGACATCCACTCCGTGGCCACGATCTCGGATGAGCCGTCCGTCTCAATCCACCTGCTGGGCGGCGATATCGGCTGTATCTGGCGCCATCGCTACGACGTCCAGGCCGGCACGATTCACGACTTCCGCTCGGGTTACTCGAACCGCGCATGCGACGAAGAGGCCGAGCCGGCTGGCTCGACCTCTTCGTAAGAGCTTGCGGCTGAACTAAACGTTCAGCGTGAAGGGGTCGCTCGCGGGGTGGCTGCTGCCGTCGCCGATGTTGATGGCGGTGGTGGACATCAGCTGGCCGTCCTCATAGAGGGTGAAGGTCATCTGCGTGCCGCCATCGACGCGCCAGTCCACACCGTCGATGCCGCTGTAGGTCTTGAAGCTGATGTTCAGGGTGCCGTTGCCATCCACGGTGGCGGAGTCGTCATTCTCGGCCCGCACCAGCTGCACGTCTACGAACTTGCCGTTGGTGGTGACGGTGCCGGTGTAGGTGTGGGCGCCGGTCTTGGCCGGATCAGTCGTCTCGAGATGCCAGCCATGGTCCACGCCCACTCGGTGCCACAGGTACACGCCAGAGGCATCGCCGGCTTTGAAGCCGTCGGGCTGGCCGTTGTAGCCCGGCTCATTCAGCGTGAACGGGTTGCTGGCCGGATGGCGGCTGTTGTCCCCAAGGTTGATCTCGCTGGTGGGCAGCGGTGAGCCGTCCATCGACAGGTTGAAGGTGATGTGCGTGCCGCCCGGATCGCGGAAGTCCATGCCGTCGATCCCGCTGGCAGTCCGGAAGCTGAAGTTGAGGTTGCCGTTGCCGTCGATGGTCGCCGAATCGTCGTTCTCGGCGCGCACCAGGTGCACGTCGCTGAACTTGCCGTCCGTGGTCAGGGTGCCGGTGTAGGTGTGGACGCCGCCGGTGCGCGGATCCGTGGTCTCCAGGTGCCAGCCGTGGTCCACTCCGGCGGTGTGCCAGATGTACACGCCGGATGCGTCTCCGGCGTGGAAGCCGTCCGGCCGGGCGGCGAAGGCCGGCGCGGCCAGCGCCCCGGCGAGACCGAGGGCGGTGAGGGTGGATGCGATCAGTTGGGCTTTCATAGTTATTTGTGATTCCTCCTTTCAGGTCTTGACCACATGCTGAGCCCGCAGGCTGAATCGCCCCTTGGCCGCTCCTTAGGCTTCGCTGAGAATCGGGGAGTGGCCGTAGAATGGCTGCCGTTACAAGGAGGTTTTTCGATGCCACTCAAGATTGATGGTCTGACTCACTGGTCCATCCCGGTCAACGACCTGGAGGAGAGCGAGCGCTTCTACAGGGACATCCTGGGCATGCCCTACAAGGGCCGGCTGGGCAACTCGTGCATGTCGTGCTTCGACGCCGGCGGCACCGATCTGCTGCTCACGGAGCGCAAGGACAAGGTCGTGCGCACGCCCGAGCAGGAGAACCGGCTGCACCACTCCTTCACCGTCTCGCCGCAGATGTGGGAGCAGGCCGCCCACCTGTTCCACGAGAAGGGCGTGGAGGTCGACGAGATCGTCTACCGCGAGAAGGGCTTCTTCACCGGCCGCGAGATGTACTTCCTCGACCCGTCAGGCAACCTGCTCGAGGTGCGCGACCCCACCTGGAAGCCCGGCGACCCCAAGCCGAGCTACGAGGAGATCGTCGGCAAGGCTTAGTCCGGCGAGAAGCCTTCCTTCTCCAACTGCTGCACGAAGCGGTTGTCGGCGAACTCGGAAGGCTTGTGGTTCTTGGCGTCGGGCTTCGTCTCTGCCAGGAGGTTGAGGAGGGTCTGCGTGCCCTCGTCAGTCGTGTACGGCAGGCGATGCCCGGCCGCCTGGACGTAGAAGTCATACGCCTCGGCCGAGACGGCGTGGTCGTCGTTCTTGGTGTACTTCTCGATGATCTTGATGGCCTGGTCGCGGTTCTGGACGATGTACTTCAGCGCCTCGGCGTAGGAGCGCACGAAGCGCTGCGTCTCGTCCGGATGGGCGTCGATCCAGGTGCGCGTGGCGACCATGGCGGCCTGGTTGTAGGGGATCTTCTGGGCCTGGATGTCCAGCAGCATCTTGGCGCCGAACTCCTTCTCCGCCTGGCCGAAGCCGCCGGCGGTGAGGATCATCGCCTCGGCGCCGCTCGACTTGTAGGCCGACATCTCGCCGGGGTTGTTGCCGTCCACGTGCAGCAGCTGCACGTCGTTGTAGGCCAGCCCCGCGCGCGGCAGCGCCAGCTTGAGCGCCAAGTCCGGGTCGGAGCCGATCTGCCCCTCCACGATGCGTTTGCCCTTGAGGTCCGCCACGGAGTTGATCTCCGGCCGGCTGTACAGCCTGAAGGCCAGCCCCGGGCTGCCGGTCGCCACGGCGATGAGGTTCGCTCCACCCAAATCCGCCTGAACCGACGCGCTCGTCCCCACCGACGCGAACTGCACGTCCCCGGCAATCGTCGCCTTAATCGTGTTCGGGCTGCCGGCGATGTACAGCACCTCGGCATTGAGCCCGTTCCGGGCGAAGATGCCCGTATCTACCGCCACCTCGTTTGGCAGCCCCATCGCCGTAAGCGACGCGTAGGCGATCTTGATCGGCGCGCTGCCGCTCGGCTTGGCTTGCGCGCTTCCGGCAGCACTCGCCGCCGGCGCTGCCAGGCTCGCCGCCGATGCGGCGGCGCTTGCCGGCCTAGCCTGCGCTGATGCCGGCGCGCTCGAAGCGGGCGCAGCTGCCGTCCCGCCGCACGCCGCCAGCATCAACGCCAAAGGGAGACAGGCCCAGAACCTCATGAGCCGCAAGCATACGGCTTGCGGCCGGCAGCGTGCTCCTGCGCTACGCCACGGCAATGGTCCGGCCGGCGATGGAGCCGGGGAGGACCACGCGGAGGGCGAGGGTAGCGCCGGAGACGAGGGGCTCGGCGGAGCCTGCGCGGATGAAGGGCGGCTCTTCGAGGTCGAGGCCGATGCCGTTGCCGAGGCCGTAGTCGTCGGCGGAGGTGGCGGTCCAGCCGGTCGCGGAGGAGAGAACGGCGCGAGCCGCCTCGGCGACGGCGCCGGCGGTGACACCGGGTTTGGCCGCGGCGGCCATGGCCTCGACGGCCTGGCTGGCGAGGGAAGCGTCGCCATTGTAGGTGCGGGCGGCTTCGGACCAGTAGCGCTGGACCTCGGCCGCCGCCAGGAGGCTGATGGGCTGCCGCTCGGGGATGATCCCGTCATGCGCCGGGCGGAGGGCGCCCTGGCCGACGCTGATGAGCAGCCGCAGGTCCTCGGCGCCCGCGTAACGCATGGCTTTGTCGACATCGGCGATGGCCTGCCGCACGGACCTGCCGGGCTGGAGCGCGGACGACGCGGCGTCGAGTCCGGCCGACACCACCGCGCCGGCCTTGGAGATGACCGCCTGCTCGACGGGCGCCTTCGAGGCGCGGAGCTCGTTGAAGATGGCGTCGCGCTGCTCCCAGCGGACCTCCGGCAGCTCGGAGCTGATGGCCTGCCAGTCGGCCTCCGAGAGCTGCGCATGGGCGCCCACCAGGCCCACCTTCTTCTGGCCGAGCTGACGCTCCATCAGGATGCGGATGGCTTCCCGCGGTAGGCGCACGTAGGGCCGCACGTCCTCGACCGCGGTCAGCGTCTTGGCGGCGGGCACGTCGCGCGGGCCGACGCTGGCCAGCAGCGTGGGCTCGCCGGAGCGTGGGACCAGCACCAGGACCGACCGGGCGCGGGGTAGGAAGCCGCTGACGTAGGCCGGCGCGCCGTAGCTCTGCGAGTCGCCGTAGAAGACCCAGGCGTCGTCGCCGGCCTTGGCGATCTCGGCCTGAATCCGCGCCACGCGTTCGGCGAACACCGACGGTGGGACGGTCTCGCGGTCCCAGTACAGGCCGCCGCGCTTGAGGACGGTGTGTTGGCCCGGCACCCTACGACTTCCAGAACAGCTGGCGCGGGGTCTTCGTCAACGGGCGCGGGCCGTTGGGCTCGATGACCACCGTGTCGCCCAGCATCATGTAGCCGGTCTCGGGGATGTACTGGTTGGGGTGGATCACGAAGGTCATGTTCTCCTGCAGCATGGGGCTGGAGTCCTCCGTTACGTCGTAGGGCACGATGCCGCCGAAGCCCAGTCCGTGGCCGCGCGTGCGCATGTAAGGCTGGCGGCAGTACTCCGGGTAGCCGGCGGCGCTGATAACGCCGTTCACCGCCTTGGCGATGTTGGCGCTGGGCCGACCGGGCTTGGCCGCCTCGAAGCCGGCCGACTGCGCCTCGATGAGCATGTCGTACTTCTCGCGCTGGACGTCGCTGGGCTCGCCCAGAATGAGCGTCCGGCAGAGCTGCGCGAAGTGGCCCTGGTAGCAGGGCGTGATCTCGCCGATGATGAGATCGCCCGGCTCCATCTGCCGCTCGGTGGGCGGCCGGATGGCGATGTTGTGAGAGCCGGCGCCGAGCAAGCCGAAGTTGTCCTCCGAGCCGGCCGCCTGCATGGCCGCTTCGATCTCGGCCGCCAGCTCGTACTCGCGCATGCCGACGCGTGCCGTCGCCTGCAGCGCCTGGAAGCCGATGTCGGCGATCTCGGCCGCGCGCGAGACCCGCTCCAGCTCCAGCGGCGTGCGCGTCGCGGCCAGGCTCGGGATCAGCTTCTCGCCGTCGGCGAACGAGTCGGCGCCGAGTTCCTGGGCGAAGGCCATGGACATGATGTCGCGACCTGAGATCGCGACGGGCTGGGCCGCGCCGGCGGTCTCCTTGCGGATGGCATCGGCCAGGTCCTCGGCGCGCAGGCCGCGGGCGTCTTTCACACCGGCGGCTTCGCGGGCGCGCTCGACGTCCCAGACGGGGGTGACGAGCAGCTTGGTCGAGCCGCTGGCGGGTATCAGCAGGGCCGAGGGGCCGATGCTGCGCCAGTCCGCCAGGTACCACAGCTGGTCCATGCGCAGCATGTTGTGCTGCCCGCTGGAGTACACCACCAGCGTGCCGATGCCCTGCTCGCGCATGGCCGCCTGCACGCGCTCCAGCCGCTGCTGCAGGTCAGTTTTCACGTCAACCATCAAACACTCCTCTCGCTTCCAGCTTCTCGCTTCTCACGACCCGATATCGATAATCATCTCGCCGGTCGGCGCCATCGTCAGGTGGTCGCCGGGGAACAGCAGGGTCGTCGAGGCGTACTCCCACACGACGCACGGCCCTTCGACTTGCTGGCCGGGCGCCAGCAGGTCGCGGTCGTAGATGGGGCAGCTCAGCGGCCGCTCCGGATCGTCGAACACCACGTCGCGGCGCGCGATGAAGGCGTCCTGGCCCGAAGCGGAGAGCGCCGGGAAGGATGGGCGTTCGCGCCGGCCGAGCGCCGTCAGGCGCACGTTCACCACCTCCACCGGCTCGTTCGCGGCGGCGTGGCCGTAACGCCGATCGTGGATCTCGTCGAAGGTGGCGCGGATGCGCTCCGGATCGAGCGCCTCCACTGGCGTGGGGATCGAGAACTCCTGGCCGACGTAGCGCACGTCCAGGAAGCGGTTGAAGGTCATGGCGTTGTCGCCGACGCCTTCGTGGGCCAGCAGTCCGCGACCCTCCTCGATCATGCCGCCGAAGATGCGCTCGATCTCGGCCCAGTCCGTCTCCAGGAGTGGCTTGTAATAGGTGCGGACGTAGTCGTGCCGCAGGTCGGCCAGCAGCATGCCCAACGCCGAGAAGTGGCCCGGCACGCGCGGCACGACCACTCGCGGGATGTGCAGCTCACGGGCGATCATGCCGGCATGCACCGGCCCGGCGCCGCCGAAGGCCACCAGGGCGAAATCGCGCGGGTCGAACCCGCGCTCGACGGACACCGCCCGCACCGCCAGCGACATCTCGGCCACGGCGATGCGGATGATGCCCAGCGCCGCCTCCTCGACGGTCATGTCGAGTGGCTTGGCCACCTTCTCCTCGATGCCTCTTCGAGCCGCCTCCACGTCCAGCGGCATCTCGCCACCCAGGAAGCGCGAGGAGCTGATGCGCCCCAGGACGACATTAGCGTCCGTCACCGACGGCTCGGTGCCGCCCTGGCCGTAGCAGATGGGGCCCGGATGCCCGCCGGCGCTGCGCGGGCCGACTTTCAGCGAGCCGACCTCATCGATCCAGGCCAGGCTGCCGCCCCCGGCGCCGACTTCCACGATGTCCACCACCGGCAGCATCACCGGGTGGCCGCTGGCGTAGCCGCCGATGTAGTAGCCCTGCGCGATGTCCGGCTGGTTGTTCTGGACGAGGCTGCACTTGGCCGTGGTGCCGCCCATGTCGAAGGCCACCACGTCGCGAATGCCCAGGCCGCGGGCGATCTCGGCGGCGGCGATGATGCCGCCCACCGGCCCGGACTCCATCATGGCCACGGGCATGCGCTTGGCCGTCTCGGGCGACATGATGCCGCCGTTCGACTGCATGATGTGCAGCTGACCCTTGAAGCCCATCGAGCGCAGCAGATCCTCGAGCTGCTCCAGGTAGCGGCTGACTTTCGGGCCGATGTAGGCGTTCAGGACCGTCGTCGAGGTGCGCTCGTACTCGCGGTACTCGCGCAGGATGTCGCACGACAGGGAGACGTACTTGTCGTTGCCAAGGATCTCGCCCATCCGGCGCTCGTGGTCCGGGTTGGCCCAGGAGTGGATGAAGCACACCGCCGCGGCCTCGATGCCGTCCTCGTTCAGCTTGGCGGCGACCTCACGCGCCTGCGCCTCATCGAACGGCGTCACCACCTGGCCAGCGGCGTTGAGCCGCTCGCGCACTTCGAACGTCAGGTGGCGCGGGACGTACGGCACCGGCCGCTTGAAAAACAGGTTGTAGGCCTCGGGCCGGTTGCCGCGACCGATCTTGTAGATGTCGCGCATACCTTCGGTGACGTAGAGGGCAGTTTTGGCGCCGGTGCGCTCGATGGCCGTGTTGATGGCTGTGGTCGAGCCGTGGACGAAGGCGTGCGCCTCCGGAAACGGCAAGCCGCTCTTCGAGAGCGTCTCGCGGATGCCGACCGACAGATCGTACGGCGTGGTCGAACTCTTGGCGTGGTGGATGGTGCCCGACGCGTCGTCGAAGGCGATGAGGTCGGTGAACGTCCCGCCGATGTCCAGCGCGATGGTCAGCATCAGACTTTGACTGCTCCCTCCTGAATGAGCCGCTCGATTTCGGCCGCGCTGCAGCCCAGCTCGGCGAGGATCTCCCGTGTGTGCTGCGCCAGCTCGGGCGCCGGACGCCGCAAGTCGAAATCGTACTCGCTGCTGCGAAACGGCAGCTTGGGCAGCGGGTGCGTGCCCATGTCGCCCATAGGCGTGTCCATCAGCTGGCCCGTCGCCCGGAGGTGTTCGTCGTCCACGAGTTGATCGGGGCGCTGCACCAGGCCGTTCGGGATGCCGGCCTGCGTCAGCTTGGCCTGCAGCTCGTCAATCGAGTATTTGCGGCATTCCTCGCGGATGCGCGGCAGCAGCCAGTCCTGCGCGGCCACGCGGCCGGGGTTTGTCGCCAGCCGCTCGTCGGCCAGCAGGTCAGGCAGGTCCAGTGCCTGGCAGAAGCGCTCCCAATGGGCGTTCGAGGTGACGCCGACGAACACCTGCTCGCCGTGTGCGGACTCGAACAGGTGGAAGATGCCCCAGCCCATGCGCACGCCCTGCCCTCGGCCGGGCATCGGGATCGACGGCTTGCCGGTGGCGCCGGCCACCGCCAGCCACTGGCCAACCCAGAAGACAGTCGTCTCGAACAGACCGGAGGTGATCTTCTGGCCCTTGCCGGTGCGCTCGCGCTCCATAAGCGCCGCCAGAACACCGACGACGCCGTAGGTCGCCGCGCCAATGTCCACGATCGAGGCGCCTGCGCGCAGCGGCTGGCCCTCCGGGCCGGTCATGTAGGCCAGGCCGCCCATCATCTGCGCCAGCTCGTCCAGCGCCGGCCGGTCCTCATAGGGGCCGGGCAGGAAGCCCTTGAGCGCCAGGTGGATGATGCGCGGGTTCATCCGCGCCAGGTCGTCGTAGCCGAGCCCGAGGCGGTCCAGCACGCCGGCGGCGAAGTTGTCGACGACCACGTCGGAGCGCTCGACCAGCCGGCGCACGACCTCCTTTCCGCCGGCCGACTTCAAGTCGATGGCGACGCCGCGCTTGTTCCGGTTGAACAGATGGAAGTACGCGCGGGTGCCGCCGGCCATCTGCCGGGCCTGATCGCCGCCGTCCGGCCGTTCGACTTTGATGACCTCAGCGCCCAGATCGGCGAGAATCATGCCCGCCGCCGGCCCGGCGATGATGTGCCCCAGCTCGAGGACATGAATACCCTCGAGAGGGAGCCTGCTGGACGCCACAGCTAGCCTGTCACCCTGAGCGTCGAGCGAAGGGTCCCCGAGTCCAACCGGCTGGGGATGCTTCGCTTGACGCTCAGCATGACAAAACGCTCAATGCGTATCGAACAGCTCCTGGAACTCCGACAGCTTGGCTTTGATGGCGTCCACTTCTGTGGGCGTCGGCGCGGCGGGGTTGGCTGCCGCGGGCAGGGTGCCGAGCTTGAGGAGGCAGGCCATCAGCAGCAGGCGTGCTTTCGTGGAGCTGAGATTGCTGCCGGCGATGAACAGCGGGTTACGGCGCTGGGCGAAGCCTTGCTGGTCGCCGCGGCCGGTCTTGACGACTGGCATGCCGCAGAAGGTCGCCTTCTCCAGGGCTTTGTCGATCCACGGATTCATCGTGCCGTACGGCGCCTGGCCCTCGCCGACGAAGCCGGCCAGGCCGCCGCGCTGCAGGTTCTCGGCGATGCGGGCTTCGATCTCCTCCGCGCCGGTGTCGCTGTAGCGGGACTGCTTCGCGAAGCTCACGGTCGGGATGGCGGAGGGCAGCAGCTCCCCGTTCTCCTTTGTCCGCACGCTCGCCCCACCCAGGCCGGTCACGGTGTCGGGCAGCCGGGGCAGCGCTACCGCCGAATTGCTGGTATGCCGCATCGCCGGGCGGAAGGTGATGACCGGCGCGTGGTCCTCGGGCACGCCGCCGACCAGCCCGCCGTGGCCGCCGGTGACGACGTAGCCGCCCGGCCGAGCGTCGCCTTTCTGGACCTCGCGGGCGCAGAAGATGCGCTGGTCCTGGATGACCACCACGCCGACGTCGTCCTTGCCGTCCGCTCCGGCCCAGACGCGCGAGGTGATGTACGTGACGGAGTCGACGATGTTGCGGTCACCCTCGTTGCCGGCGGAGCCATGCGCTCGCTGTGAGGCGTTGCCACAGATGGGCACGCTGGTGTCGATGAGGAGCTGCAGCCAGTAAGTGGTCTCCTCTACGTTGGGGCTGCCCTCCAGCCAGATGGCGCCGTCGTACTCGCCCGAGCCCATCACCCGCTGCACCAGGTTGGTCACCAGCGCCAGGCGTTCGGGCGGGGGACTGCCGGCCAGCCAGCCCGGACGGTAGGCCCAGAAGTCCTCGTTGCGCCGCTCGGGCGGGATGTCGCCGCTGCCCTTGTCCGTACGCAGCGCCGCGGGCAGGCCCTTCTTGTAGCCGCCGGGCGGGGCGGCGCGATAGAAGTCGAAGTCGGCTCGGCTCGAGAGCAGGTTGCCGTCGCCGTCGTCGTTCACGCCCAAGCGGTCGATCTCCTCGAACAGCCGCGAAGCGTCCGGGTAAAACGGCTGCCGGCACAGCTCGTCCGGCGCTCCCGGCTCCGTGCCGTCCCCGTCCCACGGCTGGCCGTTGGCTTGCCGGGCCATGTAGGGCAGCGGATACAGGCCATCCTCGGGCAGCAGCTCAATCTCGTACACGGGCACGTCGGACTCGCTCTGGCGCTGAGCGTGGAAGGCGCCGCTGGGGTCCAGGTAGCCGTCGGGCGGCCCGTACAGCTCGGCGGCGTCCGCTTCCAGAGGGTGGGCGCTGAACTGGCGTACGTATACCTTGGCCGGCGCGGCCAGGCGCTGCGGCCGCAGCACGTCGAAGCGCATCTCGGTGCCATCCACGTTGCGGCGCGGCGGCAGGCCGTACTTGGCCCGAGCCTTGTTGCTGGTGATCAGCGGCTCGGTGTTGGCAATGGTCGAGGTCGCGCCGGAGAACACGGCGATGCGCGGACGCGGCATGGGTCAGCTCCTGACGGGAATTGGCTGGGGACGCACCTGGCGGAAGAAGACTGCCGCCAGCGGAAAGACGACCAGCAGGGCCACCCACACGTTCAGGGTGCCGTAGCCGTGCGTTTCAAGGATCGGGCCGGAGGCCAGGCTGCCCAGCGCGGCGGCCACGCCCATCCACATGTCGGCCGCGCCCTGCACCTTCGGCCGTTCGGCGATGGTCACGCTGTCCGTCAGCAGGGCGCTCCCGGAGACGAAGCCGAGGTTCCAGCCCAGGCCGATCAGGAACATGCCCACGCCGACCAGCAGGCCGGATGAGGCCGGGCTCAGCGCGTCCAGCAGGGCGGCGACGATGAACGTCAGGGCGCTCAGGAAGATCACGGTGTGGCGACCGAGCTTATCGGACAGCCAGCCGGTAACGGGCGAGAAGACGTACATGCCGGTGACGTGGCCCGAGATCACGAAGCCCACCGTCGCGAGCCCGTGCCCGTGATCGTGCAGGTACACAGGGGTCATGCTCATGATGCCGATCATCACCATGTGGCTGGTCATGAGGGTGATGAAGGCCACCTGCACGCCAGGAATCCGCAGCAGCTCGGTCAGCGAGCGTGGCGGCGCGGCATCGCCTCGGGCCGGCGTCTGAGCCGCGATCTGACGCGAGACGTGCAGCGGGTCGGGCCGCAGGAAGACGAAGATCAGCAGCGCGGCGACGCCGAAGGTGGCCATCGCCAGCCCGAAAGCGCCCGCCAGCGGCGGCAGGCCGAGGTCCTCCGCCCACCGCCCGGCCGGTCCGACCAGGCCGGGTCCGAGAATCGCGCCCAGCGTGGCGCCCCACACAACGAAGCTGATGGCCTTGCCGCGCTGGCTGGCAGGTGTCACGTCCGCCGAGGCGTAGCGCGACAGGAGGTTGGCGGCGTAGCCCGCGCCGAATACCGCCGAGCCGATCAGCAGCAGCGGATAGTTGGAGGCGACCGCCGAGATCACGCACAGCGCGCCGCCAACCGTGCCCACGGCATAGCCCAGCAGCAGGCCTTTGCGCCTGCCCGTCCGCACCATGAACGCCGACAGCGGGATGGCGAACAGCGCTGCACCGAGCGTGCGGACGGAGTTGGGCAGCCCTGCCCAGGTGCTGCTGCCAAGGATGCTCGCCGCCAGGATGGTGGCGACCGTCAGCGCCGCGGTCGTTCCGCCGCTGCCGAAGATCTGGCTGGTGAACAGCAGTCCCGCCGTCCGCCGGCGGATGCTCCTCAGCTGCTCGTCTGAGATGTGCGCCGCCGTCCCGCCAATCGGGACGGCCTCAGCCACAGCAGCCATTCGGAACCATCGTAACGTGACGTCCCGTCCCGGGCGCATGACAAGCCGCCGCGGGATGGCGTATCGTGGCCGCATGCGCATTCGTGCTCTTGCCTTGACCGCTACCCTCTTGCTCAGCGCCTGCGGCGGAGCGGCCGCGCCCTCCGCTGCGCCCGCGTCGACGCCATCCAGTGCTGCCGCCCCCGGCGTCTCGAGTTCGGCCGCCGGCAACGCGCCAGCCAGCGGCGCCGCTAAGCCGGCCGCCAGCTCAGCTGCCATGGCCAGCGCGAAGCCGGCCCCGAGCGGCCAGGCGACCAAGCTCACGGTCGCACTGAGCAGCCTCAGCGCGTCGAACCTGCCGTCATGGGTCGGAGAGCAGGCGGGCATCTACGCCAAGAACGGCCTCGACGTCACCTTCAAGGTCATCGCCGGCGGCTCGACCACCACCTCCGCCCTGCTCGGCGGCGACGTTCAGATCGTGATGGGCGGCGGCTCTGAAGCGCTCGGCGCGGCCGCCGGCGGCGCCGACCTGGTGATCCTGGGCATCACCGTGCCGAAGTACACCGTCATCAT
>Ga0209062_1005134_pt1 | contig 12959 bp, 7 predicted proteins | sample Coa_R2_2_FD_187158 | JGI IMG/M metagenome (GOLD analysis project Ga0209062, IMG submission 187158) | Surface soil microbial communities from Centralia Pennsylvania, which are recovering from an underground coalmine fire - Coalmine... | ecosystem: Environmental > Terrestrial > Soil > Unclassified ... | reverse complement strand
GCTCATAACCAGCCTCCAAGGCCACGGTGGGCTGCACCTCGTTGACCGTCACGTTGACCGTCAACGTGGAAGATAGACCAAGGGGGTCAGTGACCTTTAAGGTAACAGGGTGCACTCCATCCTGAGTGAAGGCGATGGACGCCTGGGGCCCAGTCGTCTCAAACACCCCATCGCCGTTCAGGTCCCACTGGTAGCTTTCGCCCAGATAGACGGCGTTGTTAACGGTGCCGTAGTCGCTATCGAAAAAGTTCGTTCCGCTGGCATCGAAGAAGACCCGATCGCCCTCATTGAACGTGGTCGTAACCGTTCCGGCGGCATTTTTGACCACGACCGCGGGGGTAGGCGGCGGCCCGATGACGAGCTTGCCGATCTGATTGGCGTTCTCCTCCGTGAACCAGAGTGTATTGCCGGGACCGGCAGTGATGTCCGCGGGGACGCTGTAGGGAGTCGGGATATTAAATACTTGGGAAGAATCGTCCGCTCCAAGTCGGTCAATCTGGGATCTGCCAGCGTCAGTGAACCAGATGGCCCCGTCCGGGCCGATCGCCACACTGGACGGAGAAGAACTAATATCCAAAGTAGTGAACTCACCGCTGGCGGTGATACTGTAATCAGTCGAGTGCTCCGGGTCCCCCGTGTAGACCTCTCCACCCGGCCCCGTGCAGGCGAGTCCACGGAACAAGTCAACGTTTGAGAAAGAGTACGGCTGTAGGCTGACGCCCTGTGGGGTGATCCGGCCAATGCTGCCACGGTAGTTGTCTCGGACTGCGTCGGTGTACCAGAGGTTGCCATCCGGTCCAGTGATGATGTCGTTAGCGCCGAACGAGAAGGGGATGCTGAAATCCTGGACGCGCTGGTCGTCCGGGACCTGCGGATCGGTACTGACACGACCCACGTAGGGGTTCCAGTATTCCGTGAACCAGATATTGCCGTCCGGCCCGACTGTGAGATCGGAGTCGGAGCCAGGGCGGATCGCGAATTGCTTGAGGACGACGCCGGCGGTAGACATCACCCCGATCTCGCTCGAAGCAGGTCGGTCGCCCCCGCTCGTGTCGGCGAACCAGATGTTACCGTCCGGCCCGGCAAGAACATAATCGGCGTGGGCCAGAGGTGTCGGAAACTCATCGATGTGACCGTCCGGAGTCATCCGCGCGATCTGGCCGTGGCTTTGGCCATTGCTGTCCGTCGTCGTCACATTGCCCTCGGTAAACCAGAGATTGCCATCTGAACCGTAGGCGATAACGTTTGGGCCGCTATTGGGGGTGGTATAAACGGGCAACTCCGTAATGTGGCCGGTCAAGAGACAGCGGTCTTCCAATTCCTCGACACGGGGGCGGAATGTCCGTCGTTGCTTTGTCCGCGGCGTGGGGACGCGGGACAGACGGGAGGCTAGAGGTCGAAGCCAGTGAGGGAAGCGCATGAGAGATCTCCATTGCGGTGGTGGTCTGCGATACAATGGAGACGACATGACCTGGGCGCGCAGACCGGACGCCCGGGCGCTGTCAGGCCGGTGAGTGCTTAGCTTGGTGGCGGAGAACTCACCGGCCGCCTTTCTTCTTGCCTTGCCTACTCCTTCCGTCCCGCTCATTGCCTTCGGCCTCCAGCGGCTTGATCCGGCCGGCGGTCACACCTGCTGGTTCACCCGCAGCAACAACGGAAAGCGGAGGATAGCTCGTCCGCGGGACTCCCTCACGGTGCCGTGTACCGGGCGATCTCTAACGAGCCGTTAACAACGATTTTACCATCTGGTCCGATCGATACTCGCTCCCCGGTACTCGGGGCTCCCCAGTTGGCCAGGTAGGTGAACCCGGTGCCGGAGGAACCGAAGCTGGTGTCCACCGCCCCGTCGGCCGAGAGGTGCCCGACGATCAATGAGGCCAAGCCTGGATTGGAGTCCTGAGACCACCCACAGACGACAATCGACCCATCCCCTTCCAGCTTCAAGTCCGTGAAGGACAGACCGAGCGGCGGCGCAAAGGTCGTGATGTAATACCCCGAGCTGCCGAACGTGGGATCGACGGCTCCGCCCAGGGTGTACCGCGCCACGAGCCCCTGCTCGACCCCCGCGGCATCCACGACATCCCCGGCCACGACAAGGGCGTTCCCCTGAATGGCCACGGCATGGAATTCGGTGTAGGTGCTCCCGCCTGGATTGTCGAGGAGGTAGCCGGTCCCGTTGAAGGCCGTGTTCAAGTGCCCGGTCGGGTTGACATCGACAAGCAACCCGTAATACGTGTTCGTACCATCCGGGTTCGAAAGTTCTGTGGAATTGGCCAGAAAGATCTCGCCGGACGTGCTTACTGCCATCCCCATATTCCCTGTGTTGGAACCGATTCCGATACCAAAGGTGAAGACCCCGCTGGAGCCGAAGGTCGAATCCAGCGCTCCGTTGGGCGTCAGCTTGATCGCGACCACGGCCCCCGGGGTCCCATCCGCCGCCTCGCCCCGGCCCCCGACAATGATCCCGGTGACGACGGACGGATTGTTGGGGTCGGTGAGGACGGCCAGCCTGGAGACTGACTCAGATGCATCGGCGAAGAGGTTGAGCGTCCATACTCCCTTGGTGCCGAACGTCGTGTCCAGACTGCCGTTCGCGTTGAGCCGGGTGACCGCGTACTCGATACCAGTGTGAGGTGGGTCCGCCACTCCACCGACCAGGATCTTTCCGTCCGGCTGGAAGGCAACCGCGTCGCCCTCCCCGAGGACCGTCAGGGTCTCGCTGCCGGTCCCGTTAAACGTCTTGTCCGGCGTTCCGTCGGGGTTCAGGCGAAGCACCTCGAGCTCGGATGCCCCTTTTTTGCCGATCACGTGGCCGACGGCCACGATCTTGCCGTCCGGCTGCACGGCGGTGGAGTCCATGATGATCTGGGAGGTGGAGAAGGTTTCGGTCCCGCTGCCGTTGAACGTCGGATCGAGCAGTCCGCCGGAGGGACAGTCGCGGGCTTCCAGAACTTCGAGCATCAGATGACGGGGTGCCGGTCGCTTGCGCTTTGAGGCAAGTGCGGAGCGCGGGGTCAGGGGATAAAGACAGGATGGGATACGCATGGTCATTCTCCATTGCGGTTGCGGTCTGCGATACAATGGAGACGACAAGACCTGGGCGCGCAGACCGTACGCCCAGGCGCTGTCAGGCCGGTGAGTGCTTAGCTTGGTGGCGGAGAACTCACCGGCCGCCTTTGTTCTTGCCTTGCCTACTATGTACATCCCGCTGCTTGCTTTCGGCCGCCTCTCACCAGGCCGCGGATTCCGGGGCGGGGAGTGCAGTCGTCCGTGTCTCGACGCAGTTGGCGGGCAGACCTGCTCGTTCGCTCCCTACAACAATTGCAGCTCGAGGGATACTATGTTGCCGTAGGCACCGTAATTGTCCTGCGCCTGAGCGAACAGTTCATAGGTGCCGGCAGTCAGGCCCATGGCGCTGGTGGAAAAGGTGAGCGTCCAGACACCGGGACTGGTCTCGATGGCATAGCCCAAAAGTGTGTCCGTGCTCGGATCCAGCGTGCCGTCGTTGTCGCTGTCCAGATAGATGGCCACCTGCGTGATGGTGCTATTGGGGTTGCCATCGGTGATGTTTGAAACCGTAAGTGTGACGTCGCTGCCCGACACCACCGGGTTGGGATTGGCCGTGAACGAGCTGATTTGCGGGGCCGACGGTAGGTAGCGCGCCAACGCTACCTCCGAGAGGCCGGTAGTACTTTCTGCCGCATTCCCCACCAGCACGGCCTTGCCATCGGACTGGATCGCCATCGCGAGGGCTGTGGCGTTGATTCCGACTAGGGTCAGCGTCCCGGTGCCCGCGCCACCGTAGTTCGCGTCCAGACTGCCGTCTGGGTTGTACCGGGCCAGGGCGAAGTTATAAGCAGTCCCCGTGGCGTCCGCCGCATGGCCTCCGACGAGGATTTCCCCGTCCGACTGGATGGCCACGCAGGTGGCGTCGCTCCCCCCATACGGGCCGACCGACGTGAGCACCTCGCCGCCCTGGCCAAACCCGGCATCAAGCGTGCCATCCGTGTTGTACCGTACCGTCGCGAACTGTTCGACGTTGTTGACTACGGCAGTACCGACGGCCACTATCTTCCCATCTGTCTGCAGGGCCACACCAGAAGCGTAATCAATGCTGGCGCCGGCAACGTCCGTCACCACTTGACCCTTGGACCCGAACCCGGTGTCGGGCGTCCCGTCCCCATTGAATCGGGCAGCCACGAAGTTGCTGTTGGTGCCGCCGAGCGTGGTGCCCCTGACAACGACGATCTTGCCGTCCCCCTGGATCGTCACGGCAGCCCTGCCCCCTCCTGGTATGGGGATCGTGGTGAGCACCTTCCCGCCACTGCCGAAGGTGGTGTCCAGGCTACCGTTGGCGTTGTAACGGGCCAGGGCGAGGTATATCCCGCTCGCGGTCGTGGCGTTGCCCGCCACCACGATCTTGCCGTCCGACTGGACCGCCATGCCCTCGACGCCGTCCGCGGAGCCGGCGAAGTCCGTCACCACCTTGCCATTATTGCCGAAGGTGGTGTCCAGGGTGCCGTTGGCGGTGTAACGGGCCAGGGCGAAGTCGGCATTAGTATGCTTCTCGTGGGCATAGCCGGCGACGAGGATCTTGCCGCCCGTGTTGGGCTGGAGGGCTACCGCTTCGGCGGCGTCATCACCCCGAGCGAAGTCCGTGCTGGTATCCCCTCCGGTGCCGAAGGAGCTATCCAGCGAGCCATCTGGGTTGTAGCGGGCGACCAGGAAGTCGCTTCCGGTACCGGTGCGGGTGTAACCGGCGGCCACGATCTTGCCATCCGGTTGGATCACGAGACTGTTGGCCTGTTCGCCCGCGCTCGAGAACGAACTGGTAACCAAACCGCCGGAACCGAAGGTCGGGTCGAGCGCGCCCCCCGTGGGGTCTGACCAGTCCGGCTTGCCGCCGCTGGGGCAACAGCGATCTTCGAGTACTTCCAAGTAAGGGCGAAAGCCGCTCCGTGATCGATTCGTGCGGTGCTTCGGCGCCAGCCGCGAGAACCAATTCCACATGACGAAATCTCCTTCTGGGGATGCGTTGGGCGGACAGAATCCGCGACGGTGTTTCGGTTTCGGACGCTTATTGCTTTTCGGTTGCCAGCAGCTGCGCGGACTCGGCCCGGAACTGGCGCAGCTCTTCATCCTGCGACTGCTTCTTGTCCATCGACTCAACGGCTTTTTGATGCCACTTGCGGCCCTCGTTCTTGTCGCCCAGGCGCCAGTGCGCCATCGCCAGGAAAAACCAATCCGTGGCGTCGCCGCCCCGATTAAGTCGCATGGATTCGTTCAATGCGTCTACCGCCTTTTGCCACTCGCCCACGCGATAGTGGGCGGCGCCAAGCGTGTTCCGGTATTCGCTGTTTTTGGGCGCCCCTTTGACCGCCTGCTTTGCCAATTGCAGTGCCTGGGCCGGATCGCGAAGCGCGCGGTCCGGGCAATTGGCCAGGAGCCAGGCTAAAGCATTCATGTTCTTTATCGTGTCCGGATGCTGCGGACCGAGCTTGTCCTGCCGCCGGGCCAGCGCGTCCTTGAAGCCTGCCACGGCCTCGGCGTACCGCCCGACCTTGGAACACATGAGCGCGACATTGTACGTGCTCTTGAAAGTTTCTGGATCGTCGGGACCGAGGCTATCGCGTCGCAAATCGAGCACCTCCCGGTGCAGCTCGAGCGCCTTGTGCAGCTCGCGGACACCGTAATAGCAATTGGCCAGATTGGACCTGCTTTGCAATGTGGCGGGATGGACTGGGCCGAGCGTTTTTATCCGCTTTGCCAGCGTCTCTTGATGCAACCGCAAGGCGTCGTGAGGTCGATCCATGGCCGCGTAACTATTCGCCAGTTGAAACTGGCTTTCTAATGTGTCAGGGTGCTCGGCGCCGAGGCTGGCCTGCCGCAGACGGACAAGCTCCTCGCGAAGCTGCAACACCTTGTCATGTTGGCCGAGGCGGAAATAGCAGCGCACCAAATCGCTCATGCTCGCCAGCGTATCGGCGTGGCCTGGCCCCAGGGTTTCGCGTCTCTGAGCGAGTATTTGCTCGAACAGGTCGGCGCCCTTCTGCGGCTTGCCGGCGTCCAGGTAGGTCCGAGCAAGACTGCTCACCGTCGCCAATGTGTCGGGGTGATCGGAACCCAGCTCGCGACACTGCAAGTTCCACGCTCGCAGCAAGTGGGCCGTCGCTGGATCGTAGTCGCCGATGCCGGAATAGGCTTCGCCGATCGTTTTCAATAACTCGGCTTGCACCAACGGCTGTTCGGGGAATTGTGTTTCAATCTTGTCCTCGGTCAGCTCCCCGGCGGCGCGGTCGAGCAGCTCACGAATGGTCGGGTTGGGCTTCAGCTTCGTCGATTTGTTGCTGCCCTTCAGAAGAGCGTCGGCTTGCGCGCGGGGTGCAGCCTGGGCCAATAGCTTGTCGCGCAGAAAGTTGCGCACTGCCTCGGCGATCGCCTTTTCTTTGTCTGCTTGGTCCAGTGCTTTCTGGGTGCGCTGCTGTTCGTGCCTGATCAAGTAATTGCTCACGGCCAGGCCGGCGATTCCCAGCAACAATCCCGCGACCAGAGCGATTGCCGCCGTCACCGTCGCCCCTTGGTGCCGTCGAGCGAATTTCCGGGCGCGCTGCCATAGGGTCGAGCGCCGCGCGCGAATCGGTTCGTGCATGCGAAAGCGGCGCAGGTCATCCGCAAATGCCTGGGCGGTCGCGTAGCGATCCCGCGGCCGCTTCTCCATTGCTTTGAGGACAATAATCTCCAGTTCTGCCGGTACGGCGCGCTCCAACCGCCGTGGCCGTACCGGTTCCTCAAAAGCGATTTGGTGCAACAACTCCTGCCGGTCCTCGCCCCCAAATGCCGGCCGCAACGTCAGCAGCTCGTACAGCGTCACGCCCAACGAATAAACATCCGTGCGGTGGTCGATGACGACGCGCGTGCCCAAGGTCTGCTCCGGCGACATGTAACGGGGCGTGCCCGCCGCTTGGCCGGTCAGTGTCAGACTGGCCTCGCTGTGCTGTATGAGCGCCAGGCCGAAGTCTGTCACCCACACGTTGCCGCGACCATCGAGCATCAGATTACCCGGCTTGATGTCGCGATGCACGATGCCCAACTGATGCGCATGATCCAGTGCTTCCGCCGCCTGGATGCCCAACTCCGCGACTCTGAGGAAGTAATCACGGCTGCGCCGCCCTTCGCTCGTCAATGGCGTCGCATCGGCGACCGGATGGACGGTTGGACTGGTTGCAATGGCACTGTCAGGCAGCGCCCGGTAGGGAACCGTCTGCTCCGGTGTCGCGGACGCCGGTGCTTTCATCTCCGCCTGCCGCAACTGACGAATGATTTCGCTGAGCGGGTGACCGTCGATGAACTGCATGGCATAAAAATGCACGCCGCGCTCGCTGCCAACGGAGAACACCGGCACGATGTTGGTATGATGCAGACAGGCCGCCGCTTGCGCCTCGTTGTGGAAGCGCTGCAAATGCCGCGGATCCATCGTGGCCGCGAACGGCAGCACCTTCAGCGCCACCCGGCGACGCAGCGAGATTTGTTCCGCCTCATAGACCACACCCATGCCGCCACGGCCGACCTCGCGAAAAATGCGAAAATCACCCAGCACGCCGGAGATCGTACCTTCTCGCGATCTTGTTTGGCCGCCGTCGGATCCACTGTCCGATCCCGATGGATCCAGGTTCGTCAGCACCTGTACGCCCGGCAGCAAGCCCCGCAGCTTCTCGGCATAGGCGGGATGTGCCGCGGCGAAGGACTCCGGGTCGATCGTCTCTCCCGCTTGCAATCGGGACGCAAACTCTTCGATCAGATCCGCAATCGCCAACTCTTCTTCGCCGCTCGGTGCCACGCTGCGCCGCCCGGATGTCATGGCTGACTCTCCCCGAATTCTTGGTGCAAAAGATCACGAAGCCGACCCAGGGCGCGGACGTGCCGCACTTTGACCGCGCCGACCGTGATGCCCAAAATAGCCGCGATGTCGTCGTTCCGCAATTGTTCGAGATAACGCAGCACCAGCACTTCGCGGTCGTTGGCCGGCAGTCGGTCCAGAGCGGCCCGCACGCGGCTGCGCAATTCCTCACGCAGCAAGCGCTCGCCGGGACCGCTGCGAATATCCATCAGGCAATTGGCCAGCTCCACCGCCGACTCGTCGGGCAGGGCCAGCACGCCGGGTTCCTCCCGCTCGACGCTGCGCCGGTGCGTGCGCAGATGGCGGTGGTGCAGCTTGACCAGCCGCTCCCACGCCAACCGCCGCAGCCACGGATAAAAAGGCAGCGGCCGTTTTTGAAGATAGCCATCGAGCTTGCGAGCCGCGTCGGCGAGGGCTTCCTGCACCACATCGGAGGGATCGACGCGAGCCGCCAGGCGTCGATCCATATGGGCGGCGACCATGCGGTGCAGCCGGCGGCGATGGCGAGTCAGTAGTTGTTGCCGCGCTTGTTCGTCGCCCTTGCAGGCCATTTCCACCAGTTGATCCGTGTCCGGCCCCGCGGTCATGACGGCAAATCCTCCCCTATGTTTAATCCTCCAAAGCGAGGAAAAAGGTTACAGACCGGGAGAAGATTTTTATGTGCATCGAATCGGCGCGTTTCATTCGATCAGGTCACCCAGTTCCTCGCGGAGCCGCTGCAAGACACGCGACTTGGCGACGCGGACGGCGCCCGCGCTCATGGACAGCTCGGACGCGACCTCCGGAGCGGAGCGGCCGTCGATAGCGGTTCGGTAGAATGCCTGCCAGGTGCGCTCGGCGAATTCGCGGCGAATCAGCTCCAGCGCGCGTGCCACCAGAGCGCGCTCGCCATGCTCCTCCGACAGGCTGCTGCCCTCACGCGGCCAAGGAGCGGGCAGCTGCGCCAGACGGTCCTGGGCCTCGCTGCCGCCCACGCCTTCCGGCTCGCGGCTTCGGCGGCGGAAATAATCGTGGACCTTGTTGCGCGTGATGGTCCGCAGCCAGCCGCGAAACGTATCGCCCTCGCGCTCCTTGCGAAAACCGCGGACGTGAACCGCCACGGCCTGAAAGACTTCCTGAAAGATGTCGGTGGCGTCCTGCTCGCGCAGCCCCCAACCGCGACACCACTGATAGACCAGGGGCGCGTAGAGCGACACCAGCCGGTCCCACGCTTCCGGCTCGTCGCACTTGACCCGCTCCAGCAGGCTGCGCGATGTCGTCGTCGAAGGTTGCGACCCTTCTCCACTGCCCGAATTCTCGCGCAACGCATTCATGACACACGGTAGGGATCGAGTTGAGGGACTGTCCCTCAGTTTGCCGCAAAGCGAACGCGATGTCTAGTGTGCTGCGTGCGGCTCGGACAAATCTTGGAAAAAAGACTAGAAGATTCTGTAACACCTGCCCGTTAGATTAATAGACAGCGAGCGACGACCGATGCCCATCGCCGCCCCGGGATGGGAGGCATGGCGGGAGAAGCGGCTTTATGCACCCCACGGGATGCCCTGAATTGGGAGAGCTTGCCGAATTCGCCACAGGAGACCTGCCGCGCGCGGAGCTGGCACGGATTGCCGACCACCTGGAAAGCTGCCACGCCTGCGCGGAGGCGCTGGTAACATTCGACGACCGAACCGATTCCTTCCTCCTGCGTTTGCGGCAATCCGCGGAGCATGAGGATGCGACGGCATCGTACCTGCCGCCGGAACTACTCGAGGCGGCCCGCTCGTCGCGCCGACACGATCCCCCGGCAGCGGGACGGCGCCGCCTCGATGGCTTTGAGCTGCTGCAAGAACTGGGGGTCGGCTCCTTCGGCCAGGTGTTCCGGGCGCGCGACACCGAGCTGGATCGAACGGTGGCGATCAAGATCCTGCGGGCGGGACGGTTCGCCGCCCCGGAAGAAGTGGATCGATTTCTCCGCGAGGCGCGCAGCGCCGCTCAGCTCAAGCATCCCGGCATCGTTTCCATCTACGGCACCGGCCAAAGCGAGGACGGCACCTGTTATCTGGTTGAGGAGTTTGTGCCTGGCACGACGCTGGCGGCTCGGCTCAAGTCCGGTCGTTTCGGCTTCCGGGCGGCGGCCGCATTGATCGCGGACGTCGCCCTGGCCCTGGACTATGCCCATCGGCATGGCGTCATCCACCGAGACATTACACCCTCGAACATTCTCCTTGACCTGGAGGGAAATGCCCACCTGATGGACTTCGGGCTGGCCAAGCGCGAAACGGATGAGCCGCCCATGACCTTGGACGGCCAGGTCCTTGGCACGCCGGCCTACATGTCGCCGGAGCAAGCCCGCGGCGAAGCCCACCGCGTCGATGCCCGCACCGACGTGTACAGCTTGGGCGTTCTCCTCTACGAAATGCTCACCGGCGAGCGGCCGTTCCGGGGCAATCGGCGCATGCTCTTGATGCAAGTGCTTCAAGACGAGCCACGCGCACCACGACAGCTCAATGACAAAGTGCCTCGCGATCTGGAGACAATCTGCCTCAAGGCGATGGCCAAGACTCCATCGCGGCGTTACGCCACGGCTGGGGAATTGGCCGACGATCTGCGTCATTACTTGCGCGACGAGCCGATCAGCGCTCGGCCCATCAGCCGGGCGGAACGCCTGGGGCGCTGGTGCCGCCGCAATCCGCTCGCGGTCGGTTTGCTCATCGCCGTTACTCTGGGCTCGGCATCCGGGCTGTGGCATCTGACCTCGCTGTCCGAAGAGTTAGTGCGCTCGGCGGCCCTGGAGAGCGCCGCTCAGCAATCGGAAATGCTCGACGAAGTAAACAATATGTACAGCTCGGCCGTGGTCGATCGAGTTGAGCCGCGAGGCATCAAGGCAACGCACGATTATCAGACGCGCGGAGACACCATCCCGCTGCCGGCCACGCTCACCATCGATTTGGGCAAGCACCTGGGTGAGAAAAGCGCCTCGGGAATGGAAGTGCGTCTGTATAGCGACTATCCGTTCCGCTCGCGGTCGGACGGCGGCCCTAAGGACGATTTTGAGCGTACCGCCCTGGCGAACTTGCGGGAAAACCCCGACGAGCCGGTTTATCGTTTCGAGGAGTTTCAAGGCCGGCCCTCGCTGCGCTATGCCACGGCCCGGCGCATGCAGGCGGCGTGCTTGCACTGCCACAACACGCACCCGGACAGCACAAAGAGGGATTGGAAGGAGGGCGATGTGCGCGGCGTCCTGGAGATCATCCATCCGCTGGACCGCGACGCGGCGCGGACGCAAGCTGGACTGCGCGGGACGTTCGTCCTCATGGCAGTGATCTCCGGATCGCTGCTGGCGCTCTCGGTGTTCGTGCTTATCGCCGGCAAACGCCGCCAAGCTACCTGGAGAAGAGGCTGAGAAAAGGTTTGGATTTTGGCACTCATGCACGTTTAGACGTGAACAATTGTCCGTCCGGCCGACGAGGGGACCGGTCGGGCCACGATGCTTCCCTCGGTGGAGTCGAATCATGAGAGACAAAAATCGTCGAGAATTTCTCGCGGACGTGGGCCGGGGCATGCTGGTGGCCAGCCTCGGTTCGGTCGTGGCGGCCGACCTGGAGGTTGCTCCCGCCTGGGCCGGCGAAGGGGGCGAACCATTAACATTCGGGACAATGGAACCGCTCGTCGAACTCATGCAGGAGACGCCCGTTACCAAGCTGCTGCCGAAGCTCGTCGAGAAGATGAAGGCGGGGACCGACCTGCGCACTCTGACGGCCGCGGGAGCGTTGGCCAACGCCCGCACCTTCGGCGGACACGATTACACGGGGTATCATGCGTTGATGGCCCTGGCACCCGCTTACCAGATGGCCGCCGAACTGCCGGAGGAACAGAGGCCTTTGCCGGTCTTGAAAGTCCTTTATCGCAACACCAATCGGATTCAGGAAGAGGGCGGACGCACGCACGAGGCGCTGCATCCGATCAAGCCGGCCGAGTTGCCCAGGGAGCGCGACGGCGGCGAGCTGTTGCGCGAAGCGACCCGGCGGCGCGATCAACAAGGGGCCGAGGAGACGTTCGCCGCCCTGGCGCGCGGACCCATCGGCGAAGCATTCAACCACCTGCAATTCGCCGTCGAGGATGAGGTGGATGTGCATCGTGTCGTGTTGGCCTGGCGTTCCTGGGTGCTGCGCGACATCACCGGTCAGGAACACGCCCAGACCTTGCTCCGCCAATCCGTCCGCTACTGCGTGGATGCGGAGAAGTCGATGTATGAACACAAACGAACGCCTGCGATCCGCACCGTGTTGCCGAGGCTGCTCGATCAGTACCGTTTGGTCGGCCGCAAACCGGGAGAGCGCAAAGCGGAGGACAAGTGGATCGAGCGTTTGGCACAGACGATTTACGGCGACGGTCGCGAGCGCGCCGCTGAGGCAGCCGCGGCGGCGCTGGCCGAGGGCATGGCTCCCGACGCGGTTGCCGAGGCTATCTCGTTAGCCGCGAACCGGCTTGTGCTGTGCGATCCCGGCCGCACGCGCGCCGAGCCGGGAAAGCCGATCGGCAGCGTCCACGGCGCTTCCGTGGGAGTTCACGCTTCCGACTCCGCCAACGCCTGGCGCAATATCGCCCGCGTCAGCAACGCCCGCAACACCTTCGCCAGCTTGATCTGCGGAGCTTTCCATACTGCCGGACAAAACGGCGGACAAAACAAGGAGCCGTATCCGCCAGCCGAGCAGGTCGCCAAAATCGAAACGAAGGAACCCGATCGCCTGCTCCGCCTTGCCGAGGCGGCCATCAAGGAGAAGAACCAGGCCGGCGCAGCCGCGCTGATCCACGTCTACGGCCAACAAAAGTATCCGCCTCGTCCTGTCTTCGATCTGCTGTTGCGCTACGCCGTTAGTGAAGACGGCGCGCTGCATGCCGAGAAATACTATCGCACCGTGACGGAGGAATTCGCGGCGACGCGGCCCGCCTTCCGCTGGCGGCATCTTGTCGCCCTGGCCCGGGTCTCGGCCAGCGAGTACGGTCAGACCGCGCCGGGCTATGCCGAAGCGCGACGGCTGCTGAAGTTGTAGATGCTCGCCAGCCCTCAGCGTCCGGCGAG
>Ga0209062_1005133_pt1 | contig 12959 bp, 19 predicted proteins | sample Coa_R2_2_FD_187158 | JGI IMG/M metagenome (GOLD analysis project Ga0209062, IMG submission 187158) | Surface soil microbial communities from Centralia Pennsylvania, which are recovering from an underground coalmine fire - Coalmine... | ecosystem: Environmental > Terrestrial > Soil > Unclassified... | reverse complement strand
AATTCGCTGATTTTCATTGCCTGATTGTGCATCCTGCGCCCGAGTGGGGACGAAATGCAGCGGCCCACTCAGCGTATAGTCTTTCGCTATGTGATCAGCTTGAGGCCCGTACAGATGCAGCATTTGTCAATTCAGCCTCGGTACGCGACCGGAGCATGAGTGCGATCGCTGCAGAAAGCCACCACAGCGCTTGGATCGCTGCAAACGATGTGACTGCGGGCGACAGAATCTGGTCGTACAAGGTCTTGACGCCAAGGACGAAGAATGCGGTTCCGAGCAGGATGGCCAGTGTGCCGAACACTCGCGGAAGCACCCGCGAACCTCGTATCACAATACCAAGGGGAATGAAGACCGCTGGTGCCGCAACGATGAAGTAGAGATGCTGGATCACATGCCCGACGGCATTGCCGATCAAGCCCATGGAAGATGGTACAGCGTCCAGTGCTGCCATGTAGCAAACCACCTCGGCAAGGCTCACCATCATCAGGATGGAGGCCCCGAGAAGAGTAAGCGATCCGGATATCTTGTTGTGGAAGTTCGCCAGGTGAACCAGAGTCAGGGCGAATCCCATGATGAGCAACGGCCCAACACTCTGCAGCCATGCGCCCCAGAGTACGGGACGCGAGTGGGTGGCGGCGAAGGTAATCAGTTGCTGCTCGCTTGCCCCGATTGGCGGCCCCGTATTGATGCCGAAAGACATGCCAATCATCAGCACGCCTGCGATACCCGCCACACCAGCCACCAGACTCGTTCTACGGATTGAAGCGTTCTCCGGCATCTTGCGATCTTCGAGATTCGATTGGATTCAAGCTCCTCCCCACGAAGAGCACGACTGAAGGAACATACGAGGGAAACTGTGCAGTAGTTCCCCGAATTGTCTCACCTAAATGGCGACCGCCCGCTCTCGCACTCACCCGTTCTCCGGTTAACTCTCAGGTGACGGTGTGATTGTCTGCGGATCTCCCGTTTGGTGGTCCTGGATCTGAAAACGTAAAAACTCGTGGACGGCCCGGACTGCCTCGGGATTGCTGCTCGCAATTCTTATCCGTGCACCGCGATCTGTTTCTTCGAACTTGTAAGACACATCCTTGTGCAGTTTCTGCAATGTCGAGACTCCCGGAGGTGTCTGCGCGTGAATCAACATAGGAGCGTCGAAGTTTCCGTCGGAAAACATGCCGGCAATGTGCTGCAGGTGCGTGCGAATCTTGTCCCGGCTCGCGATGTCGCCAGGATCGTTTGCCGATATATCAATGGCGCCCCCGTCCGGATACAGGACAAAGTGATGCGTAGTCTTGTCCTGCGAGAAGCTCATCAGACGGTCCCCACGGGCATTCATTGCGGCATGGTGGCTCTGTGTCGCCTGTTGCGAAAGCAGGAGAGTCGAAATCGTCAAGGTAAGAATGGACACGAGAAGCGCTCTCGAACAGTTTCCTTTTGCAGCTCTTGGGTTAAGCATCTTCGAACCTCTTCGTTGCCGATTTAAATGCTAGTTCGCTCATCACCTTTTCCTTTCGAGCGTCGGCTTCTTTCTGCTCTGCCGCGTTCAATTCGATAGCGGCACCTTTGTAATACGATTGGTTTTCATTCATTGGCAGCAGTTGGAAACATTGCCCCCCTGGCGCCTGAAAGTAAAGGTAGGGCACTGAGTCGGGAAGCCCGGACGGCAACTCAAGCTTTGTGGCTCCAAAACGTAGGATCCTCTGGGCTATTTCTTCCACGTTGTCAGACTTGAGCTGCAGCCAGAGCGCTCTCGGCGAGCTCAGGAATTCGCTTTCGTCCGGCACATCTGCGTAGCGGAATACGATGTAAAAGTCTTCATGCAGCCGAAAGACGTCCTTTTGCTCGTCCTCCTTAACGATGGTGCCACCTAAGACCTCAGCATAGAACCCGCGAATGCTTCGTCGATCCTTTCTCGGAACTGTGATCGCTGATGCATTTCCGACAATTACCTTTGCCAAAAGCTCTCCTCCCGTGAACGGTCGATCAAGGCTTCACTGCCCTACGTTGGATCGTGGACACTGTCGCGACGCAACCCGCGACGGCAACTAAGAAGAGATTCTCAACCCTGTACATGGGTATAAGGTCAAGAGAGTTGTCTGCGAAATTGGCTCTGAAAGCTGAGGGCGGATTGCTGAAAGGCTAGGTCGGTTATTTGTCTGCTCTAGGAAAGGATCTTCAAAGTCAAAGCCAGAGGCAACGCCGCGCGAGTGAGAGAGCGTCCAACATTCGTTGTCGCGGGAGCGTCTCGCTCATCGACATTGCGTCGCGACTCTGGCGAGTCAAATTGCAGGTCGGAGCAATCATGACTGCCACAACCACCCTCCGACATTCATCGAACACCGGAACTCCTGGGACACGACATACAACGTAAGCACTTGTATCGAAATAGGAGTGCTCTATGAGCGGCGTCCAGATTGAACAGAAGACATACGAGATGCCCCCGCGAGATGGGATCAGCATCGCGTATTTTCTCACCGTCGCCGAGATCGAGCGCTCGGCCCGCTACTACGAAAAGGTCTTCGGCGCTCGTATTCTGAGCCTCGGTGACGGCAACGCGCCTGCGTATCTTCAGCTTGCGAATATCTGGATGATTCTGAACGTTGGGGGTGGCCCGACGCCAGACAAGCCGACGGTAACGCTCAGCGTTCCCGATCCGAATCACATCAACAGCTTTATGAATTTTCGCGTTGCAGATATCCAAGCGTGCTATGAATCATGGAAAAGTCGAGGAGCCGAATTCATCACGGAACCGATTCCGAAGTACGGAGAGATCCGCTGCTATATCCGCGATCCTGATGGCTACATCATCGAGGTGGGACAGAGCACCGATCTCACCTACGGTTAGCGTTTCACCGGGTGGGACTCCAGTACACAGGGAACGGGTTTACGTGGGAGGTCTTTATGTGCGTCCCTGCACCTTGGAAACAGGCTTTATTTCTGCTCGCCCTTTCTGTTGCCGGAAGTGCGACCTCGACAGCAGCCGTGTCAGTCGATACAGCGGCAATCGCCAAAACGATTAAGGGCCGACGTTGCTCAACTCGTCGCTGGGCTTAATGCCCACGATGCACTCAAGACAACGGCTTTCGACGCCCCTGATATCGTCTCCATCGAATGTGGCAGTCCCTCAACAATTGGGGTTGAGGCCGATAAAGAGGGCTTTCAGACGGGTTTTGCTCGCAACCCTTTGTGGCGTGTCAGTCTCATCGATGAGACTGTAGATGTTGCAAGTAGCGGAGACCTGGCAGTCTATCGTGGCACGTATCACGAGGACAATAGCCGCGCAGGCGTCTTGATGACCCATAAGACAAACTTCATTGTGGAATTTAAACATCAAGGCGACGGATCGTGGAGGATCGTCTGGTACAGCGTTTCAAATATGGAACAATCACATCCGAAGTGATCCAGGCTGTGCCGTTTAGCGGGGGTTATTCAAGACTCTATATAGTGCCGCCCATGCGTTCTCGGGAGATGATGTTTCGGCTCATCCAGACGGGAGGACTGGAATTCCACCGTGTTTCGCTTTCGTCCTGAAGGAAAATTCCTTACCCCCCAACAGGCAGGTCGCGTATACGACCGGATCGGACGTTTTCAGGACTGGCAGATCCTTTATGAAGGAAGTGCAATTCGGGAATTGGTCCGTTTGGGGTCGTTTGAAACTGCAAAATCCGTCTTCGAGTTCGGCTGCGGAACGGGAGCATTCGCCGAGAAGATAATGAAGATTGTTTCGCCGGAGTGTCGGTATGTCGGCCTCGATGTAAGCCCGGCGATGAACAGGCTCGCGAATCGAAGGCTGCAAAGATGGGCAGACCGCGCATCGGTCAAACTTGGCGATGGTTCCTCTCGCCTGCCCGAAAGAGATAGGCAGTTCGATCGCTTTGTGTCGAACTATGTCTTTGACCTGCTCTCTCCCGAATACGCGGCAGCAATTCTTGGCGAGGCCCATCGCGTCCTGAATGAGAGAGGAAAACTGTGCTTGGTGAGTTCGGGATCCGGCATCTCACGCTTGTCCAGAGTTGTCACCGCTCTCTGGGAAAGGATTTGGACGTACAAGCCTGCATTGGTGGGTGGCTGCCGCCCCGTGGATTTGCAATCCATGTTGGCGAGCGATCAATGGTCGATCGAACACCATAAAACTGTCATCTCCTTCGGCATCACATCGGAGGTAGTTGTCGCGTCTCGACGTTGAAGTGAGCGGACGGGGAAGACTGATTGCTGAAACCTGGTTGTTGCTGCGTAAAGCCCTCGTCAGCACTATCCGGCGTCTACTCGATGGCAAGAAATCGGAAGGCTGAATTCTAGCCTTCCACAACTTGTCGCTTCACGATGCTCTCATTTACTGCGTCCGAATGTCGGATACGCTAGTTCGAGGCAGCCGCCGATCGGTTGGTGGTGCGAACCGCATGGCAGCGTGGACGTCTCAAAGGTTCTGAGGAATTCAGTGCGCAAGGGCCGGGTACGTCTTTCCATCCAGCAGTCCACAACTATGTTCAATCGTGTCCTTGAACGAGAGCGGAAGCGTTTGCGCGCACGGAGGCGTAGTTATATCGGCTGGAGTAAGCCCGGTAAGACACTGGACCACGTCGAAATGAAGATGTGGTCCGGTGCTATTTCCCGTGTTGTCGCTCAATGCGATCACCTGTCCCTGACTCACTGTGTCGCCGTTTGCCACTCGGGCAGAATTATGGGCCAAGTGATAATAACGTGCCACCGTTTCATCCGTGTGCTGGATCCAGATCAGGTTCTCATGGCCGAAGATGTTGTCTCCTTCGAGGAAACTCATCTCAAGATTCACAACCTGGCCACTTCGGCTCGCGACAACGGGAGTGCCGGTTGGCATGGCAAAATCTACGGAGTAGTACTGCGTGCCTCCATGGCTGGTCGTTTTGGAAACCCTGAAACTCCGACCTACTTCGTAGGGCAAAATGTAGGACGATGTCTGTTGGGCAGCGTTAGTCGGCTTCAGCAGACGACTTTAGGACTATTCTTCGTGAGGACTACTTAATCCCGGCGGCCACAGTTTCTTGGCTATGGGCTTACCGACAACCCTCGAACAAATGACGAGAAGCGCGTTTCTCAGTCTCTATGCGCAAATTTATCGCGAGACGATTCTCGACGAGTAACTTGGTTGCTGGCGTCAGCTGAGTCCCATGCCCGGAGATGCGATGATGAATCTCTGACGATTAAGCTGTTGGCGTATAGAATCGCCCTTGAACTGCATCCGGAGTGAAAATGCACAATTCCCGTCTCCTGCGAGAATGGAAGATCTTCGATCCGCGTGACCCTTCGACAGCCGCTTACGGCGACGACATGCTCGATGCTACTTTCATACAAAGGGAGAAAGAATTGTTAATGGTTCTGGCTGGCCAACCCGGGGGTCACGGTGCGACTGATCTCTACTCCGCTCGCCTTCCCGAGGGTGCGCCATTATCCGCAGTAGGCTGGAGTCCGATCCGGGATGCTGCTGGACAACTGTTGCCTTTGTCCGAGCGACGTCAGAGCTCTCCATGGGACGGCAAGGGCGGAAGGCACTGTCCTTCTTACGTGAAGGGTTGGAACCCTGAGAAGAACGCCTGGGTGGAGCGTATTTACTACGCAGGAGCCGCAGAGAACCTGTGGGGGCCTTACACAATCGGCTTTCTCGAATGGGATGGGGAGCAATGGCAGGATCAGCCGGAGCCAGCCTTCGTCGCCAACGAGGATTGGGAGCACGGCAGTGTGTACGAACCCAATCTCGTATATCACGACGGCAAATGGAAGATGTGGTATGTCGCGGGTTCGAATCATGAAGATTATTTGGTCCACGGCTACTCGGAAAGCGCGAATGGGCGTACCGGCTGGAGTCAACATGCGGTCTTCGCCGATCCGGAAATGAAGATGTTTGATTTCTGCGTGCGGCAACGAGAGAACGAGTTCGAGGCCATCTTTGCCCGCGTCTGGATGGGAAGGGGTGAAATGCCGCAGGAAACAGGGCTATGGTGGTGTCGTGCACACAAGCCGTCCGGGAGATTGTCCGAGTGGAGCGCTCCGGTGCAAATCATGGACGGCGAAAACCGGGGGTGGCACGCGGGCCCGTGGAAGCCTTCGCTGCAATTCGCAACTGAGACGGGCCGACGTGGGCTAATTTTTTTCGACGGGTCTTATCAAACGACTGATCCTGGCCCGTTCCCGTTCGCTTTCACCCTGGGGTGCGTGGAAGTTGAGTTGCCCAATCTAGACACTTTCAGCCAGAAATAGAGAGCTCCGATAGGATCCGTGACCTCGGATACGCGATGCGAATGCGCTTGCCGTTGGGTCGCTCGCGGTCGGCTAGTTATTACTGAGAGCTGACGGCTGATTACTGAAGGCTGATGGTGTTGGTCGGGACGGGCAGATTTGAACTGCCGGACGAGCTCGTTCTGACGAACTCGCGCCCCCTCGCATGCTTGTCTTGGCGCATTCGCTGCGCGACTGCGCTTCAACCTTGGGCTGCTCGCGGTCGGCTTAATCTGCTTTGACGATTGGAACGGTGCTGGAGTAGGAGAATTTTGATTGGTCGGGACGGGCAGATTTGAACTGCCGAACGAGCTCGTTCTGACGAACTCGCGCCCTTGGACTTCTTTCGGCGCACGCTTCAAGGGATACGGCATATCTTCCAGCACGGCATGGAGTTGTAGGAGTTCCTTGATTTCAACCAGGGTGAAACCGATTTCGTGGTTGCGGCGAATGAACTTCAGGCGATCAAGGTCCGACTTCTGATAGCTGCGATAGCCAGATGCATCGCGCGTAGGGGGCTTCAGCAGTTTTTCTCGTTCGTAAAAACGAATCGTCTGGATGTTGACGCCCGCCGCGCGAGCTAATTCGCTGATTTTCATTGCCTGATTGTGCATCCTGCGCCCGAGTGGGGACGAAATGCAGCGGCCCACTCAGCGTATAGTCTTTCGCTATGTGATCAGCTTGAGGCCCGTACAGATGCAGCATTTGTTAGTTCAGCCAAGGTAGGAGACCGCAGCATGAGTGCAATCGCCGCAGAAAACCACCACAGCGCCTGGATGGCCGCAAACGATGTGACAGCGGGCGACAGGATCTGTTCATACAACATCTTTACGCCAAGCACGAAAAATGCGGCTCCAAGCAGTATCGCCAGTGGGCGGCGAAAGCAAGCAGTTGTTGCTCGCTTGCCCCGATTGGCGGCCCCGTATTGATGCCGAACGACATGCCAACCATCATGACGCCGGTCTTGAGCAGATGCAGCAGCACTTGTGCGTCCTTGGGATCGTTCTTATCCCATGAGTTGTGCATGGCTTCTCGAGTGCGAGCGACGGCCAGCGAAGGAGCTAGCGAGAGATGAAAGCCTTCCGCCAATCATAGGGTGGGCAAGCGGGCGATGGTAGTTGCCGGTGGCTTCAAAAACGATACGGACAGGATGCCTGAGGGTGGCAGGTAATCGGCAAAGCGCCGGAACTCGACGGCGGTGTTGAGCAGGACAAGGCGCTTGCGATTCCTCCAGCCGGGAGATTCCATCAGTACTTCGTGACGCGACTTAGCGATGTCGATGGCTACCAGAACAGCAGGCTCTTGCGTACTCTGAAGAATGGGCATGGTTGGTTCGCTCCTTAAGATGAGAGTTCTGCATAAACTCAACTTAAGAGACCTTGGGGCCAGCCTGCCTCTGGGATCTGGCCCTCGGTCGCTACGCTCCCTGGCCCATATCCCAGCCATTCCAACGAATTTTCCTTCCAGCAAACCTTCCTTCCCGTGGTGCTACGGCCCCGAGTTCGTTGCCAAGCAGCTGCGCAAGTGGCGCGATGAAGACGGGCCGGCCACGCATTTCGTGGTTCTTCCATCCCAGACTGAAGTTGTATCCAACCATCGAGCAGGTCTAGCAGCTCTGGCGGGCGAATGCGCGCATGAATCCGCTCGCGGAGCAGTTCGTGGTTCACGCGGTCGAAAAACGACGCAATATCAGCGGACGCGATGAATTGGTAGCCATTCGCGCGCCGTACAAAAAATCAGCTCTTCGGTACTTCTATGAAGTACTGGCCAGGCGTGGCACCGAGGACTTTGCGAAATGCAGCAATGAAAGCGCTCGAGGTGCTGTAGCCTGCTTCAAGTGCGGCATGTGTGACCTTTGAACCCTCTGCCAACAGGCGCATTGCCTCCATCAGACGTAACTGCTGCCGCCATTTTCCAAAAGACATTCCCGTCTCTACGAGATATAGGCGCTCAATCGTCCTTCGGCTGGCGCCGCTGGTTCGGCAAATTTCGGCCAGTGGCCTCCGATCGGCAGGATCAGCAAGCAGGGCGTCGGCAACCCGAAGGGCTCTTGGATCTTTCAGGGCGGGAAGCTGCAAAGGCGCTATCTGGATGCGGTGCAACTGGTCCAGGATCACATCGACCAGGTGACGCTGCCAGCCTACCTTCCGCCCGAGCGGGCCAACTCCGCAGGCGTGGAGAATCAACTCTCTAAGCAGTGCGGGCACATTCACCACGCAACATTGCCGCGGGAGCGATGCGGCCAATCGCGGCTTGAAATACAGCGTCCGCATGGCCACAGTACCGGACATGGAGATCGTGTGCGGCGTTCCTTTGGGAATCCAGACCGCACGATGCGTGGGAACCACCCACGCGCCCTCGGCGCTTCTCACCGTCATCACTCCGCGCGCAGCACAGACCAATTGATCGAGGTCGTGGAAATGCATCGGGATCCTATGACCCGCTGCGTAATCGTGGGCCAGTGAGACGATCGAGGCATCGCTCGCTGCCAGTGGGTCAAAGAGCGCGTCCTGTCGCATTTTCGACATTCATTGACACAATATCGAATGCGCGGCCATTGCGAAATCCCTATTCTGGGCATGTTTGAAGTTGTCCCAGGAGGACGCCCGTGAATCGCCTTCATCACTGGCTCTGCAGCTCCGGCCATTGGCGGCGCACGCTCGAACAAAGGCTTCCCGCAATTCTTTCCGGAGCGAAGCTCGGCAACGACGTTCTGGAGATTGGGCCCGGTCCCGGCCTCACCACCGAATTTCTTCGCACCCGGGTCACGCGCCTGACGACGATCGAGGCCGACCCTGCACTGGCGGCGTCGCTGCGCCGGCAGATGCGCGGCGCAAATGTTGACGTGATAACTGGCGATGCGGCTGCGATGCCATTTCCCGATGCCGCCTTCTCGGGATGTGCGACCTTCACCATGTTGCATCATGTGCCCTCCCCTCAAATGCAGGACACCGTCCTTCGCGAGATCGGAAGAGTCCTGCGTCCGGGTGGCGAACTGGTGGGCACAGACACCCTGCCCAGCACGTTAATGCGATTGATTCACCTCGGTGACACCTTTGCTCCTGTCGACCCGGATACTCTTCCCCGCCGGCTCAGGGAAGCCGGCCTCGAGGTGATTCGGGTCCAAAGGCAAGCTGGGTATTTTCGCTTTCATGCGCGGCGTCCGGAGAGAACCACGGTTTGAACGACGAGAACGGATATACGAGACAACGTCAGGTCTTTACCAAGTGGAATCGGACGATTGCAGCGGCCGATCCAAAACCAGGAGGAATCGGAAATGAATCGCTATCGGAATCACAGATCGATGAGGAAAGTTTGGCGGTTGGCCACGCTCCTTGCGACCGTCTTCGGAACAGCGTTAATTGGCTTTTCGCCAGGAGCCTTTGCCGCTACGGGTGCGTCGGTTTGCAGCACGAATCCCCCTAACCGTGCGCTCGATTTCTGGGTGGGAGATTGGACAATTGCAGCTCCCGGCGGCGGGGCTCAAGCGAAGAGCAGTGTCACCCTGGAGCTGGGGAAATGTCTCGTGGTGGAACGCTGGGACGGCGGCCGTGGACACGCCGGAGAGAACTTCTTTGGCTACAGCGCGGACGACAAAAGCTGGCACGGCCTGTTTGCCGACAACGAGGGACGCGTCCATGTCTTTCTCGATGGCAACGTCACATCCGGTTCCGCGGTGTTCACCGGTCCCAGCCGCGATCCAGAAGGCAAAACCGTCCTGAATCGAGTGACGATTCGCGGCCTCAACAATAGCCGGGTCGAGCAGCTATGGGAGAAGTCATTCGATGAGGGCAAAACCTGGACGATTGCCTTCCGCGGCGAATACACGCGGAAGCAGCCTTGAGCGGGGAGGCCGCGATGCGCATTCCCAAGCGACACTGGTTCCTCCTGGTTGGATTGCTGGTGCTGGGCGCCGGTCCGCTGCGCACGCAGACCCATTCATTGCCGCAGGTGAAGATCGACACCGGCTTGCTGCAGGGCCTCCGCTCGCCTGGCGGGAACCAGGCGGCAGCATTTCTCGGTATTCCCTACGCCGCTCCTCCAGTCGGAGATTTGCGCTGGGAACCACCGCAGCCCCCACGCTTATGGTCCGGCGTGAAAACCGCCGCGGCATTCGCACCCGCCTGTCCGCAACTTCCCGCAGGCTGGCTGCCGTATCCGCGCTGGAGTGAGGACTGTCTGTATCTCAACGTCTGGACACCGCGTCTCTCACGTCATGCGGATCTTCCCGTTATCGTTTACTTTCATGGCGGTTCGAATCGCAGTGGCTATAGCCAGCTCGATCCGCTCGGTCCGCCGCTTTCTCGGCTTGGCGTTGTTGTGGTGACGGCAAACTACCGCCTTGGGCCGTTCGGGTTTTTCGCACACCCTGCGCTGACCGCGGCGTCTCCGGTCCACTCGTCGGGTGACTACGGAATTCTCGACCAGATTCAGGCGCTGCGGTGGGTGAAGCAGAACATTGCGGCATTTGGCGGAGACCCCGGCCGCATCACCGTGATGGGACAATCGGCCGGCGCATTCGACGTCTGCCTGATGATGGCTTCTCCACTCGCGCGTGGGCTGTTTCAGCGGGCCATCATGGAAAGTGGAGATTGCGAGAGCACGCTGATCGAAGATATACGCCGGCCCGTTCACTTCAACCAGGTCCAGGGGACGGGCGAAGGGAACGGTGAAGAGCTGGCAGCGGATCTGGGTCTGGTCAAGGACGCAAGCGCAATCCGGAATCTACGCTCCCTGCCCGCGACGGCAATTCTGGACGCGTGGCGTCGTCATCCGGAACTTAATTTCGATGCCATCGTTGATGGATGGGTGATTCCTGATCAGCCAGCCACAATCTTTTCCGAAGCCAGACAGGCGCACATCCCTGTGCTGGTCGGCAGCAATGCCGGTGAGGCAACGGTATTTGGACCAGGTCCGTCGACGCTCTCCGCATACTGGAGTTTCCTGCGAGCAGACACAGGGGGCTATGCGGCTCAGGAGTTTCGCCTGTGGCCAGCGCAATCGGATGCCGACGTTGCCCCGCAGTACCTTAAGCTCCAAAACGCTGGCTTCACGTTTGGAGCCTGGTCCATGGCGCGCTCCATGACTCGGATCGGCGAACCGGCGTATCTCTACCTTTTCACCTGGGCCGACGCAGGCAAACGGGCACGCCTCGGAGCCTGCCATGGCGAAGAGTTGTATTTTCTCAGCGAGAGCTTTCCACGCGATTGGACGTTTGTTCAAGGGCAGCAGACCTTCGGCGAAACCCTGCGGCGGTATTGGGTAAACTTCGCAAAGTCGGCCAACCCCAACGGGACCGGCCTGCCGGCATGGCCCGCCTACAATCAGGATTCCAATCGAGTTCAGGAACTCGGCCCAAGCATTCAGCAGAAGCCGGTGGATACGAGTCTCCCCGAGTTCCAGGAACTGATGCGGCCGATTATCAAGGAGGCTGGAAGTTGACTTGGCCCGCGCGCCACCGAGGGTGCCGGCACGCTCAGTTTAGGTTTCTTGCTCGGCGCGCTTTGATCCCTGAGAAGTGATTTGTAGTTTCGGGACTCCCGGGGGTGTCTGCGCGTGAATCAACATAGGAGCATCGAAGGACAACCAGGATGCGGCGATGGCTAGCAGGATTCGCGCAACTCGGCGTTAGCAGAAGGGTTGGTGTTTCACAAGCAAGAGAACGGTAAAGGCCGAGCGAGATTGTCATCAGCGGTCGGCAAAAAACTGTAGTAACCAGAGGACGTATCCCACTCGTAACTTGAATGGATCGTGGTGTGGGTCTACGTTAGCTCACCCTTTACCTGGGGGAGGTTGGAACATGTTAGCAGTGACTTTGGTGGTGTTGTTCTTCTTCGCGGTGGGTATCGCCGCCAGTTCGGAAGAGACGCACATGCAACGTCAGGCCAAGCAGATCGCGCAGCGGCACTTCTAATCGCGATCGTCAAAGCCCTGCCGGTCCTCCCTCCTACAGCCATTCCCTAATCAGACTCCTGTCACCAACTCACAAATTCAGCTCGCGACTGCGGGCATTTCAAGCCGTGTTCGGCATTCATCCAGCATGACGGCAGTACGGCTGGCGCCGCACCGAGTTACTCCCAGCGTCCGCAGCTTCAACAGCGTATCGAGATCGCGCACCCCTCCAGCGGCTTTCACCTGCACGCCTTTCCCGACGTGCTTCAGCATGAGATCAATATCTTCGAAAGTGAAGCCTCCGGTGCCATAGCCGGTAGAGGTCTTCACCCAGTCGGCGCCTGCGGTCGTGCAAATCTCGCAAAGGGCAAGCTTTTGGTCGCGGTTGAGATAGCAGTTCTCGAAGATGACTTTCACCTTGGTGCCGGCATCATGAGCCAAGTCGACGATCTGTTTGATTTCATCCTGAACATAGTTCAAATGTCCGCTCAGCACCTGGCTGATATTCACCACCATGTCGAGTTCGAGGCAGCCCTCGAAAAGCGCTTGTTTGGATTCTGAAACCTTTGTGGCCGTGGTGTGACCGCCATGCGGAAAGCCGACGGTGGTGCTCGGTGCGACGCCCGAACCGCGCAGCATCTCGGCACATCGCTTGAGGTGAAACGGCATGATACAGACGCTGGCTACCTGATAGAGCTTCGCCAACTCGATTCCTTTATCCAATTCCGCGACTGAAAGAGTTGGATTCAGCAAGGAATGGTCGATCATTCCGGCGACATCTTCATAGGTATAGTTCGTGTCTGTCGTCATAATCA
>Ga0209062_1005132_pt1 | contig 12960 bp, 12 predicted proteins | sample Coa_R2_2_FD_187158 | JGI IMG/M metagenome (GOLD analysis project Ga0209062, IMG submission 187158) | Surface soil microbial communities from Centralia Pennsylvania, which are recovering from an underground coalmine fire - Coalmine... | ecosystem: Environmental > Terrestrial > Soil > Unclassified... | reverse complement strand
CAGCCCGCCGCGCCGGTTGAGATCCTCGACCAGCATCAGCACCGTGTCCTTCAGCGTGCTCTCCGAAATCGCCATCGTCCCCGACAGCGAATGCAGCACCCCGATCTTGATGGCTTCTTCCGCAGCGGCAGACGCGGAACTCGCCGCGGCCCATGCGGCCAACGCACCGAAAAGACAAAAAATTGTATGGAGCTTCCGTGCCATGTGCTTCCCCCTTGCCCATCGTTCTATCCGGCGGCTTTTTCGCTTTATTCGCTGCCTTTTTGGCACGCCGGAATCGTCTTTCCGGCGTAAGAAGATTCCAATGACCCTGATAAATAGAGTATCCGTGCAGACTCCCGCGCTATGTGACGTTGATCACATATACACCACACTATTATAAATGGTCAAATGACAGGAGGTCGCAGACCCGTTGACGAGCGGTCGCGTAATGTCTGGCGCGACTCAGTACCAGCCGCGGCGGGCCGCCGATCCCAGCATCTCCGCGTAGAGATCGATGCGCCGATCGCGCAGTACCTGATTGAACTCGCTCCAATTGCGCTTGCGCCGCGCGTCGGACAGATTGACGTCGGCGAAGATCATCTCTTCGCGGTCGGCGCTCGCCGGGCCTGACAGCGGCCAGCCGGTGTGGCCAACGATGAGGCTGCGGCCGAGGAATGGCTGACGGCGCTCCGTGCCGACGCGATCGGCCGCCGCCACGAACAGAGCATTGGCATGGGCACCGCCCATCGCGAGGATATTCGCCATGACCGGCCAAGTGTCGGGCTGCTCCGGCATCGGCACCCAGTTCGTCGGCACGCAGAGGAGATCGGCGCCTTGCAGGGCCGCCAAGCGAAAGATTTCCGGAAACCAGATATCATAACAGATCGCGACCGCGATGCGGCCGATATCGGTTTGAAAGACCGGTACGCCGAGATTGCCCGGCTCGAAGAACAGATTCTCCGCCGCCCAAAGATGGTTCTTGCGGTATTTGCCGATCAGCCCTTGGGGACCGAGCACCGCCGCCGCGTTGTAGAGCGAGGCGCCCTCGCGCTCGGCGATGCCGGCGATGATGTAGATGCCCGTCCGCGCCGCGAATTCGGCCCAGGCGCGGCAGGTGGAGCCGCCGGGAACCTCTTCCGCCAATGCGAAGGCCTCCTGGCGCGTTTCAAAGACGTAGCCGGAATTGCAGAGTTCCGGCAGGACCGCGAGCTGCACGCCGGCCTTCGCGGCATTGTCGAGCATGGCGAGGCTCTTCTCGACATTGCGCTCCTTCTCGCCGACGCGCGGCTCCATCTGCAAGCAGGCAATCCGCACGCGACTCTCCGGCATCCGCGATTCCCGTTCCATCCTCGACCTCCCCTCTCACGCCAGATCACACGCTGCTCAGCTCATTCGTGATCTTCGCCTCGACACCGGAATCGGCGATCCCGCCAGTATCCACGATTTCGCCGCGTTTCAGAATGGCATATCGGTCGGCAACGGCGCTGGCGAAACGCACATTCTGCTCCACCAGCAAAATGGTGACGCCGGTGGCGGCACGCTCGGCGCGCAGAACTTCGACCAGTTTCTGCACGACCGAGGGCTGGAGGCCTTCGCTGATCTCATCGACAAGCATCAATCGCGGCCGCGCCATGAGCGCCCGCGCGACGAGGAGCATCTTCTGCTCGCCGCCGCTCAAGGTTCCCGCCCGCTGGCGCATGCGCTCGGGAAGGAACGGAAAAAAGCGGCCGACCCGGTCGAGTTCCTGAGCGAAACGTGTCTCGTGGGACAAGCCCAGACGCAGATTGTCGCCGACCGACAGATCCTGAAAGAGCGCCTGTTCCTGGGGACTATAGGCGATGCCGCGGTCGGCCAGCCGATAGGTCGGGACCCCCTTCGTCGGATCACCGAAGATCCGTATCTGGCCCGCGGCGAGCGGCAGATAGCCCATGATGGTCTTGAGCAGCGTGCTCTTTCCCATGCCGTTCTTGCCGAGAATGGCGAAGATCTCGGCCGGTGCCACGCTCAGGCTCACATCGCGAATGACCAGCGCCTCGCCATACCCGCTGCTCACACCGGTAAGATCGAGCGCCGCGCCGCTCACCTTGCCGCCCCCGTCACCGCATGCTCTTCGCCGGCATAGATCGTGCGTACCAGCGCGGAATCGACGACTTCGGCGACCGTGCCGTCGAGGACGATGCGCCCCTGATGAAGCACGACGACGCGCGAGCTGATCTCGCGGACGAAATCGAGATCATGCTCGACGAGCAGGATGGAGAGCGCGTGCTCGCGCGCGAGCGTCGTCAGGATGCCGCCGATGAGCGCCCGCTCCGGCTTGGTGAGCCCCGCCGTCGGCTCGTCCAACAACAGCACCGAGGGCTCGAGAGCAAGCACCATCGCAAGCTCGAGCGCCTGCTTCATGCCGTGCGAAAGATGCGTCACGGCCGCGCCCAACTCGCGATCGAGGCCGGTGGCCGAAATCACATTCAGCGCCGCTTCCGGCACGCTCAGCGTCGAGCCGCGTGCCCACCAGGAAGGGCGCTCGAGCCGATGACGCGCGAGGCGAAGGCACTCGGCGACGGTCAAGGTTTCGAATACATTGGCCGTCTGGAATTTGCGGCCGATGCCGAAGGCCACACAGCGTTGCGGCGAGCGGCGGCCGATGTCGTTTCCCTGCACGAGCACGCGGCCGCCGCTGCGCTCGTGACCGTCGGCGATGCAGCGGATGAGCGTGGTCTTGCCGGCACCGTTGGGACCGACCAGGCTCAGCAATTCGCCGGGCCGAACCGAGAGATCGATGCCCGCGAGCACTTTGAGGCTGCCATAGTGGCGCGATACATGCTGGAGCGCGAGGGAAGTGCCCGCCGTGCTGTGTCTCCGCGAGGCTCCCGGTGCGGGCCGCAGGGCGGAAATCGGTTCGGCGGGAGGAGCAGAGCGGCTCAGGCGGCGCCAGCCTTTGCGGAGCAGCGGCACGAAACCTTGCGGCAACACGACGATGACCAGCACGAAGGCGAGCCCGATCACCAGCTTCCATACGAAGGGCAGGCTGCCGCTGAGATAGGCGCTGACGAGGTCGATGACGATCGCGCCGACGACCGGACCGATCAGCGTGCCTCTGCCGCCGAGCGCCACCCAGATGACGAGCTCCGTTCCGAAGACGAAGCCGGCGAGCTCCGGCGCGATGACGTCGGTGTAGGCGGCATAGGCGTAACCCGCGGCTGCCGCGACCAGCGCCGCCGCCACGAGAATCATGGTCTTGAGCAGCGACGTGTTGATGCCGAGGTATTCGCAGCGCTGCTCATTCTCGCGAATGGCGACGAGCAGGCGCCCCGCATCGCTGCGCACGAAGATCCAAGCCGCGGTCGTGAGGATGACGAGCGCGCCCCCGGCAATCCAGAACCAGGTTTCCAGATCGAGATCGACGGTGTCGAAACCGGAGAGCCCGCTGCTCGAACCGGTGAAAGTACCGCCCGAGAACAGGATTTGCGTGACCACGATCGGCAGCACGAGCGTCACGACGGAGACATAGATCGGCGAAACGCCGTAACCGAAGGCGAGCCACCCCACCAGCGCAGCCGTGGCTGCGGCAACGGCGAGGCCGCCGACAAAGGCCAAGATCGCCACTGTCGGGCTCAGTCCGAGATGGCTGAAGGCAAGGCCGCAGGCATAGGCGCCGATACCGAAGAAGGCGGACTGGCCGAAAGTCAGGATGCCCGTATAGCCCCAGAGAATGTCGACGGTCAGCGCGACGCAGGCATAAAGCAGCGAGCGCACGAGAATATTGACCGTATAGATGTCGAGGAGAAAAGGTGCGACGCCGACAGCCAGGAGAGCGAGAAGGGCCAGTCCAAGAATCTTCCGCAGCTGCGGCGAGGCGGAGAGCAAAACCCTATTCACGCGCAAAACCTTGCGGTCGAATGCGCAGGATCACCGCGGCGAGCACCACGATCGTCAGGCTGCCGAGAATGGGGCTCCAGAACGCGCTGATCAGCACCTGCGCCCCGCCCAGGACAACGGTCGCGATGGCAAGGCTGACGAGCGAGGTTCCGGATACGAGGACGAGCATGAAGGCGTTGACGAGCCACGGCACGCCCATATTGGGATCGACGCTCGAAAGCGGCGTGATGAGAGCACCGGCGAGGCTCGCCAGCGCCGAGCCGACGCTGAAGCTGGCGAAGCGCACGAGCCCGCTGTTGATGCCGAGCCCGCGCGCCAGCGATTCATTCATGATCACGGCGCGGGTCATAAGGCCGAGCCGGGTGCCTTGCAGAATGGCGGCCAAGCCGGCGGCGAGCACCAGCGCGCCGATGACCAGAAGCAGTCGGTAGAGTGAATAATCCTCGCCCAAGAGGGAGGTCGTGCCTTTGACGGGGCTTTGGACGAATTGCACTTCGCGTCCGAAGGCGATGGTGATGAGCTGGCCGATGACGATGCCGAGGCCCCAGGTCGCCAATATGGCATCGAGCGGCCTGGCATAGAGAGGGCGCACGACGAAATGCTCCACCAATGCGCCGATGACAAGCCCGGTGAGGGCGGCAAGCGGCAGGGCCAGCCAGGGATTGAGGCCAAGCTCGGTCGTGACGAGAGCCGCATATCCGCCGATGGTGAGAAAGCCGCCATGGGCGAAGTTGATGATCTTCATCACGCCGAAGACAATCAACAGCCCCGCGGCGACGATGTAGAAAATCGCCGCGGAGCTGATGATGTCGAGAAGCTGCGCCGACATGGCCTGAACTCCGGCGCCGCGCTCCGGCCGTTGCCTATTTCAGATTAGGGCACTGGTTGCCGGGATCGACGTCCTTGAAGCTCTCCAGGACCTTGACGCTGCCATCGCCTTGCACCTGTCCCAGATACATCGTCAGCGGCGCGTGGCGCTGCTTCGACATCTGGATGACGCCGCGCGGGCCTTCGAAGGAGACCTCGGCCAGTGCCTTGATGACCGCGGCCGTGTCCGTCGACTTCGCCTTCTCGACCGCCGCCTTGTAGAGATAGACGCCTTCATATTCCGGCACCGACAGATCGTTCGGCGTTTTGAGCTCGGCGCCGAACTTCTTCTTCATCGCGGCGAGGAATTCCTTGTTCTTGGGGCTGTCGATGCTGGTGAGATACGAGGCCGAGATGTAGATGCCCTCGGCATCGGTGCCCATGCCCTTGGCGGTGCCCTCATCGACCGCCAGGTTGCCGTAGAGCGCCTTGATGCCGGCCGCGCGGAGCTGCTTGGTCAAGGTCACGTTGGGCGCGCCGCCCGCGGTCGAGGTCACCAGCGCGTCCGGATTGGCGGCTCTGATCTTGCTGATGATGGCCGTCCAGTCGGTAGCGTCCATCGGCGCGTATTCTTCACCCAGGATCTTGCCGCCTTTCTTCTGGATGTATTGGCGGGTGAAGTCGAGCATGCCGCGGCCGAAGGCGTAGTCGCTGCCGACGAGGAAGAAGGTCTTGGCACCCTTCTTCTGCATGAAGTAATCGACGATCGGCGCCACTTGCTGATCGGGAACCCAGGCGTCGACATAGAGATATGGGCTGCAGGAGCGGCCCTCATAGAACGACGTGTAGATGAACGGCACCTTGCCGCGCGCCACGATCGGCAGCCCCGCATTGCGCGCCGCGCTCGTCTCCATCGTGATGAGGGCATTGGCCTTCTTCTGAAAGATCAGCGAATCGAAGGCTTTCTGAGCGCCGGCGGCGCCGCTGCCGTCATCGGCGACCTCGAGTTCCACCTGACGGCCGAGAATGCCGCCCTTGGCGTTGATCTCGTCGGCGGCGAGTTGGGCCGATTGCACCACCGAAGGGGCGACGACGCTGTTCGCGCCGCTCAGCCCTACGGGAATGCCGATCTTGATGGGATCGGCCGCGAAGGCGCTTCCCCCGATCATGAGGGCCGCTCCGAGCGATATGATCCCGGACCATGCGACATGCTGCTTGTCCATTGGCTTCTCCCTTGTTTTTGCATTGATTCGACGCCACGGCCGCTCGCCGCTCGAGCGACGCTGCGCATGCCGCGTCCGCTGAAAGATTATCGCATGCGGCGATGGGTCGCGAGATGTTTGTATCGGCGGCCGGAGCAGGATGCACCGCATGGCGTCTCGATGCTCCTCAGGGCGCCAGGTATTGCAGCAATCGGGGGTCCGAGCGGATCTCCTCGGAACGTCCCGACAGCGCCACGCGTCCGCGATCGAGAACCACCGCGTCGGCGGCGACGTCCAAAACCAGGTCGAGATGCTGCTCGACGATGACGATGGCGATCGTTCGCATCAGCGCCTTGAGGCGATCGGCAATCTCCTCGATCACCCCGATCCAGACGCCCTCCGTCGGCTCATCGAGCAGCAGCAGTTTCGGATCGGAGAGCAGTGCACGGCCGATGGCGAGCATCTTGCGCTCGCCGCCGGAAAGCGTGCCGGCGGTTTGTCCAAGGCGCTCGCCCAGCTTCGGGAAGATCGTCAGCGCGCGGTCGATCATGCGCCGGCCCTGCGCCGCGAGCGTGCCCACCTGCAGGTTCTCGCGAACGCTGAGACGCGCGAAGATCGCGTGCTCTTGCGGCACGTAGCCGATGCCGCGACGCACGCGCCTTTCCGTCGCCAAACGGTCGATCGCCTGTCCCTCGAGGCTGATATGTCCGGCCATCGGCGGAAGCTCGCCGATGATCGTCCGCAGCAGAGTCGTCTTGCCCGCACCATTGCGGCCCAGCACGGCAACGGCTCCCCGGTCGGGCACGGACAGGTTGACGTCGAACAGCACCTGGCTGCTGCCATAGCCGGCGCAAATCTGGTGAACGTCGAGAAAAGGCCGCTCAGACACGGGTGAGATAGACCTCCTGTACCCGGCGGCTGCTTTGAATGTGCTCGACGCTGCCCGTGTCGAGCACGGCGCCTTGGTCGAGCACGGTCAGCACGTCGCAGATATCGCGAATGAAGTCGAGATCGTGCTCGACGATGACGAGCGAGCAGCGTTCCTTGATGGGCGCGAGCAGCCTTCCGGTGACGCGCCGCTCCTCGAGGCTCATGCCGCCGGTGGGCTCGTCGAGCAGCAGGAGCCGCGGCTCGAGCGCCAAGGCCATGGCGATCTCCAGCCATTGCTGCTGGCCATGGGAGAGGGTGGCCGCCGGCTCGTCGGCGCGGTCGGCCAAGCGAAACTGTTCCAGCATCGCCATCACGCGATCATCGAGGCCGCGGCGGGTGCGGGAATAGATCAGGTCCAACAGCGGCGATTGCGCTTGAAGAGCCAGCAGCACATTGTCGTAGACGGTGAGCGCCGGCAGCACGCTGGTGATCTGGAATTTAAGGCTGAGCCCCGCGCGCGCGCGTTCCGCCGGGGTCGCGTCGGTGATATCGTCGCCGGCAAAGCGGATGGTTCCGGCGGTCGCCTCCTCGGCGCCGGCGATGCATTTGAGCAGCGTGCTCTTGCCCGAGCCGTTCGGGCCGATGAGACCGTGGAACTCGCCCTCGGCCACGGTCAGGTCGACGCCGCTCAAGGCGGTGAGCTGACCAAAGGCCTTGGTGATGCCGCGGGCTTCAAGAAGCGCCATGCCTGCTTCCTTCACGGCTCTTTGCGCGGGCGAGATTCGGCCGCCCGAAACGCCCCACGCGCTCGCGCTGCGAGACGAGGAGGCCGATCAACCCCGTCGGCCGGAAGAGGATCACCAGGAGCAGCAGCACGCCGAGAATGATCGGCCAGATCTCCTGATAATTATCGGCGAGCCAGAAGCTCACGATCTCGATGACGATGACGCCGATGACCGCGCCGATCAGCGTGCCGACGCCGCCGAACAACGCGTAGAGCACGATCTGCGTCGAGAGCACGACGCCGAGCATGTTGGGCCAGACGAAGCCTTCATGGAAGGCATAGAGACCGCCGGCGAGGCCGGCGATGGCGCCCGCGAGCGAGAAGACGATCGCCTTCAAGTGCTGGACCCGGTAGCCCAGAAAAGCGAGCCGCGCCTCCTGCTCGCGCATGCCGGCAAGCGCAAGCCCGAATTGCGAGCGCGTGAGAAAGCGGCAGAGGAGATAGACCAGCACGACGGTCGCGAGCGCGAGATAGTAGAAGACCGGACCCTCGGCGAATTCATAGCTTCCCGCCGTCATCGGCGGGATCGAGGGGATGCCGTTCTGGCCGCCCAGATAATACCATCCTCGCGCCAAGCGATCGGCGGCATAGGAGCCGGTGAGCGTGCCGAGCGCGACGAAGATGACCGTCGGCGTGCGCCGGCCGAGCAGCAGAAAGCTGCCGAGCAGCAGCGCAAGCAGGAGGCCGATCAATATCGCCGCCGGAATCACGATGAAGACCGAAGTGATGTTGAGATCGCGCGCGAGGAGCGCGACGCTGTAACCCGCCGTGCCGAAGAACAGCGCCTGACCGAAGCTCATGATCCCGGCATAGCCCCAGACGAGATCGAAACTGATGGCGAGGAGCGACAGGATGAGCACGCGCGTGACGAAGACCGTGAGGTAGTCTTCGAGGATAAAGGGGAGGACGGCGAAGACGACGAAGAGCCCGATCTCGAGGAGCGGAATGACCGCAAGGCCGCGTCGGGCGGGCGAAGCTCGCGTTCCAGACGATTCTGCCACGGGCAGGGACATGGGCGCTCTTGCTGCTCCGAAGGGAGGAGAGGGCCGGCGCCGCGACGCGCCGGCCCGTTCCGTCAGCACTCCTTGGGATCGACGAGACCCTCGCTCTTCGCGACGATCTCGTAGTTGCCGTTCTTGGCGACCGCCGTATACATCTTCATCTTGCAGTGGCGCTTGCCGGGCACCATCTCGGCGGGGCCGCCCGGGCCTTCGGCGATCTTGGCGTGGTCGAGCGCCGCAGCGACGGAATCGCGGTCGACCTTGCCCGCCTCCTTGACCGCCGCCTCCCAAAGCTTCAAGCCGCGATACATCCCGGTTGCCGCACTGCCCGCGGCGAAGAGGATCTTGCCTGGATACTCCTTGTCATACTCGGCTTGCAGCTTGGCGCTGAAGGGATCGAGCGGATCGACGGCGCGGAAATAGTCGAGGCAGCTCGCGAGCCCTTCCATCTCATAGGGCGCGTTGATATTGAGCGTGTTCTCGTCGTAGTAAACGCAAGAGAGCCTTCCGCCGCGCTTGGAGAACCCGGCCTCGTAGAGCTGCTTGAAGAACGGCCCGACGCCGGGTGGGATCACCGTGTTGAAAACCACGTCCACATTGTTGGTCATGATCTTGTTCACGGTGGCGCTGTATTCCACCTGATCGAGCGGATAATACTCCTCGAAGATCACCTCGCCGCCATTCTTCTCGATGACCTTGCGAGCATATTCGTTGAGCACATGCGGCCAGACGTAGTTTGCCGAGGGTAACGCGAAGCGCTTGCCGCCATTCTTGATGAGCCAGGGAATGAACTCATCGCATTGCTGTGCCGGCGTCGGGCCGGTGCAGAAGATGAAGGGCGTGCACTCCTTGCCTTCGTAAAGCTGCGGATAGATATAGAGCGTCTTGCCGCGCGTCACGATCACGTCCTTGATCGCATTGCGCATCGAACTGGTGATCCCGCCCAACACGACATCGACCTTGTCGCGCTGAATGAGCTTGCGGACATTGGCGACGGCCAGGGATTCATTGGAGGCGGTGTCTTCAATGAAGAGCTCGAGCGGACGGCCGAGCACGCCGCCGGCGGCGTTGACATCCTTGACCACCATTTTTGCGACATTGGCGTTCGCATTACCGGCATAGCCGATGGCGCCCGTCAGGTCGGTGGCGATGCCGACCTTGATCGGCCGCTGCGCGGCATTGGCCCAGTTCGGGCGAATGACCCAGCTTCCCACACCGGTTGCGATCGCTCCGCTCATCCATGCGGCGCTCTCGAGAAACCGCCGCCGGCTCATACCCGGCGCTCTCTTCTCTTCGCTCATCCTCAGACCCTCCTCCCGTTGATCAGCCCTCCCGGCCGAAGCTTCACCAACACGATGGCAATCACGAATACGAGCACGTCGGCCAACACCGGCGCCACCGCCCAGGGAAGGGCCGCGCTCAGCGTGCCGATCACGCCGGCCCCGGCAACCGGCCCTTCGAAGGTCCCGACGCCGCCCAGCATGACTGCGAGGAACCCCTGGATGAGAAAGCGTATGCCGAGATCGGCGAAGAGCGAGAAGACCGGCACCACGAGCGCGCCGGCAAGGCCGGCGAGCGCCGCACCGAAGGCGAAGGTGACGGCGTAAATGGTGTTCGTCGAGATGCCGCAGGCGCGGGCGAGCGAGGGGTTTTCGAGCGCGGCGCGCACGCGCAGCCCGAAAGCCGTGCGCGTCAGCAGCAGATAACTCCCCACCATCACCAGGGCGGTGATGATGATGATCGCCAGCCGCCATTTCGAGAGCTGGACGCCGCCGATCACGAAAGAGCCGACGATGGGCTCCGGTATCGAGATGTAGAGGCCGCCGATCAGCCCGCGCACGGTCTCGCGTATGGCGAGCCCAAGCGCGTAGGTGCCGAGCATCGCGACGATCGGGGCGGCGTAAAAGCGGCGGATGACACTGCGTTCGAGCAGGAACCCGATCGCCGCCACGACGATGGGCGCGGCCAGCATGCCCGCCCAGACCGGGAGGCCGCGCTGGGAGACCAGATAGGTCGTGTAGGCGCCCAGGAGAACAAACTCGCCATGGGCAAAATTGAAGATGCCCATCATGCTCGCGATGACGCCGAGGCCGAGCACCACCAGCACGATGATCGCGCCGAAGCTCAGAATCTCGAATACCGCCGTGAGCACGCTTTCCATGCCCTCATGCCCCCATTCGGAGCAAGGGGTGCACTCGATCGGGCAGGGACGACCGAAGCGACACGCTATCCTCCCATTTATGGCGCCATGCGGCGCGCCTTTTCTGAAAAGATTAAACTCCTCTCCTTTGCTTTGGCTAGGCCAAACGGCGTCACCGAAACGCGATCATGAGCTTTCTTCGGATCCGCCTGATGAGGCCCGGCCGAACGCTTCTCAATATCCCTTCGGCGGCATCTCGACGTCCGTGTCGCGGGCGAGCGTCGTGGTGATCGCCGCCTTCACGGCATCGACCATGAGATCGAGATGCATCGAGGGGTATTCGTGATAGGGATAGCTCTGCTTCGCGACATAGGCTGGCGTGCAGGGGACGTGGATAAAGCCGCCGCGCGTGGGCAATCGCTTCTGGGCGATCAGGTGCAGCGCCGTATACATGATCTGATTGCAGGCATAGGTGGAGGCCGTATTCGAGATCTTGACCGGTATGCCGCGGCGCTGCACTTCGGCGGCAATCGCCTTGATCGGCAATGTCGCGCGGTAGGCGACCGCGCCCCCGGCGAAGACCTCGCGGTCATGCGGCTGGTGCCCGCGATTGTCGGGCAGCGGATAGTCCAGCACGTTGGCGGCGAGACGCTCTAACGCGATGACGGGCAGGCCGGGATAGAGACCGAGGCTGATCCAGATGTCGGGGCGATGCTCGTCCAGCGCGCGATCGACGATGCCGGCGATCGCCGTCGTGTCCACCGGCACCTGGATGGTCGTCAGAATCGCTTCCTCGAAATTGACCTTGCGCAACTCCGAGAGGATCTCAAGCGTCGGGTTTTCGGTGCCATGCTCCCAGGGCTCGTAACCGGTGACGACGACTTTTCGCTGCGCCATGGATCTCCTCCTCATGTGTCGGATCGTCCGTGGAGAAAGCACGCGACGACATGTCCGTCGGCGAGCTCGGTAAACGCGGGTTCGCGCTCGCTGCACACATCCATGCGATGAGGGCAGCGGGTATGGAAGCGGCAGCCGGAGGGCGGGTCGCTCGGGCTCGGCAAGTCGCCTTCGAGCACTTGAAACGCATCGACGCGGCGCGTGCGCGGATCGGGCAGAGGGATCGCTTCCATGAGGCTGCGCGTATAGGGATGTTGCGGCGCCCGGTGCAGGCTTTCGCTGTCGGCGATCTCCACGATCTTGCCGAGATACATCACAGCGATGCGGTTGCTGACACGCTTCACCACGCTCAGATCATGCGAGATGAAGACATAGGTGAGCGCAAATTTCTCTTGCAGCTCCAGGAGGAGCGTCAGGATCTGGGCGCGGATCGAGACATCGAGCGCCGATACCGGCTCGTCGAAGACAATGAGCTTCGGCTTCAGGATCAGCGCGCGAGCGATGGCGACGCGCTGGCATTGCCCGCCGCTGAACTCGTGGGGATAGCGGTCGAAATCGCGGCTCTGCAACCCCACCACTTCCAACATCGCGCGCGCCTCATGGGCGCGCTCGCGCGCGCTGCCGATCCCATGAAAGCGCAGCGGTTCGGCGATGTTGACGCCGACGGACATGCGCGGATTAAGCGAGGAGAGCGGGTCCTGGAAGACGAGCTGCATCTGGCGACGCAGCGCACGCAACTCGCCAGGGGGACAGGCGAAGACATCGACGCCGTCCAGGAAGACCTGGCCGGCCGTTGCCTCGGTGAGGCGCAGAATCAATCGCGCCGTCGTCGACTTGCCGCACCCGCTTTCTCCGACCAACCCCAAGGTCTCGCCCCGCTCGACCGTAAAGCTCACATTGTCCACGGCCTTGACGCTTCGCCGCTCCGTGCCGAGCACGCCCCGGCCGGCGATGGCGAAGTGCTTGCTCACCGCGGCGACTTCGAGGAGCGGACGCGTCATGATCGCCGCCTATGCCGCGTCATTCGCACGGTGGCAGGCGACGCGCTGACCTTCGCTCACCGATGCGAGGGCGGGAAATTCGCCGGCGCAACGCTCGATCGCGCGTGTGCAGCGCGGGCGGAAGCTGCATCCGCGGGGCAGGTTTATCGGGCTCGGCGGAACCCCGGGAATGGGCTTGAGCGCCGAGCGGCGCGAATCCTCCAGCCGCACCAGCGAATGGAGCAAACCCACCGTATAGGGGTGGCGCGGCGCGTGGAAGATGGTGTCGACATCGCCATGCTCAACGACGCGGCCGGCATACATCACCATCACCTCGTCGGCCATGGCCGCGACGACGCCGAGATCATGGGTGATGAGGATGAGGGCGCTGTTCATCTGCCGCTGCAGATCGCGCAGCAAT
>Ga0209062_1005131_pt1 | contig 12962 bp, 6 predicted proteins | sample Coa_R2_2_FD_187158 | JGI IMG/M metagenome (GOLD analysis project Ga0209062, IMG submission 187158) | Surface soil microbial communities from Centralia Pennsylvania, which are recovering from an underground coalmine fire - Coalmine... | ecosystem: Environmental > Terrestrial > Soil > Unclassified ... | reverse complement strand
CGTTTCGGGCGCTTCCTCGCCGTGCTCCTGGCCGGGGCCGCCCTGTATGCATCGGAACACCACGGCGTGGTGCAGTCCGGCGGGCTGCCCGTTCCCGGCGCCACGGTGACGGCAACGCAGGGCGACAAGAAATTCGTCACCACGACCGACGATCAGGGTACGTATTCCTTCGCCAATTTGCCGGATGGAACGTGGACCATCACGGTGGAAATGCTCGGTTTTGCCAAGTTGAGCGAGGAAGTGGGAGTGGCGGCGATGGCGCCGAGCCCGACGTGGAACCTGAAGCTGCTCTCGCCGGCGGAAGTGAAATCGGCGGTCGAGGCATTGAAAAGTCCGGCTGCTCCCGCGCCCGCAACGGTATCTGCGCAGGCACCGGCCGCGGCGGCGCCGAAAAATGACGGAACGCCAAATGGCACGGCCACGGCGAGCGCGCAGCCGTCCAATCCGGCCGCAGCCGCGCCAGCGGGCGGGCGCAGCGGACGCGGCGGGCAGGGCGGCAATGGCGGCCGGCCCTCGCTCCGGGGAGCGCTGGCGCAAAACGGGCAGGGCGGGCGCGGCGGGCAGAACGGCAATGGATTCCAGCGCGTGGACGTCAATGCCGCCGACGGCGCGGCCGCCGCGGCGGATGGCAGCCAGGACATCGGGATGAGCGCCGGCGATGCTGCCCAGAACGCGAATGACGCCTTCGTGGTCGGCGGAAGCATTTCGAGCGGCGTGGCGATGCCGCAGCAGAACGACTGGTTCGGCGGACGCGGCGGCCCCGGCGGTCCGATGGGCTTCGGGATGGGCGGGCCGGGCATGGGCGGGCCGGGCATGGACGGCATGCAGCAACCGGGGATGGAAGGCGGCGGGCCGCAGATGGCCGGTGGCGGACGCGGCGGTCCTGGCGGCGGCGGATTCGGTGGCGGACGCGGCGGGTTCGGCGGCGGTCCCGGCGGGCGCGGCGGATTCGGCGGACCGGGCGGCGGGCGCGGCGACCGCGCGGGCCGCGGACCGGGCGGCCGGAATCCCAATGCGTTCGGCAACGGCCGGCGCGACGCGCGGATGCGCTACAACGGCAATCTCGGGATTATCTACAACAACTCGGCGCTGAATGCCCGCCAGTTCTCGCTGACCGGCCAGGACACGCCCAAGCCCTCGACGGCCAACGCGCGCATGACCGCCATGTTCGGCGGGCCGCTGAAGATCCCGCATCTGTTGAGCGGGCAGAAGACATTCTTCACCATTAATTACCAGTTCACGCGGGCCCGCACCGGCAGCGTTTCGACATCGCTGGTGCCCACGGCGGACGAGCGTGCCGGGAACTTCGCGAACGTATTCAACCTGCAAGGCCAGCCGGTGACGATTCTCGACCCCACGACCGGCGCGCCGTTCCCGAATAACCAGATTCCGGCGAACCGGATCAGCTCGCAGGCGCTCGGGCTGCTGGCGTTCTATCCGCTGCCGAACTTCGGCGGCAATTCGCGCTACAACTACCAGACCGCGCTGGTCGGAATCAACAATCAGGACAACGTCAACACCCGCATCAGCCACACCATCAACACCAAAAACCAGGTAAACGGGAATTTCAGCTACCAGCGCCAGGACGGGACCTCGCCCAACCTGTTCGGATTCGTCGACGGCAGCCATCAGAGCGCGTACAACACGGGCGTGGGGTGGACGTACCACTTCACAACCCATCTTTTCAATCAGGCGAACTTGAATTTCAGCCGCAACACCCAGACGTCGACGCCGTATTTCGCCAACCGCCTGAACATCTCCGGTCAGCTCGGAATCACCGGCAACGATCAGGACCCGAACTTCTGGGGTCCGCCCTCGCTCGGCTTCGCCAACGGCTTCGCCGGCTTGAGCGACGCGAATCTGGTCTACAACCGGTCGCAGACGACGTCCTTCGGCGACAGCGTCCGCTGGTTCCGCGGCAAGCACAATTTCACCTTCGGCGGCGATATCCGGCGCCTGCAGAACAATCCGATCTCGCAGCAGAATCCGCGCGGCAGCTTCAACTTCACCGGCGGCCTGACGGGCTACGATTTTTCCGACTTCCTGCTCGGCCTGCCCTATACCAGCCAGATCGCTTACGGCAACGCGGACAAGTATTTCCGCAACGGCTGGTTCGACCTCTACGCCACCGATGACTGGCGGCTTTCGACCAAGGTGTCGCTGAACCTCGGGCTGCGCTGGGAGTACCAGTTGCCGACGACCGAGCTTTACGGCCGGCTGGTCAATCTGAACATCGCGCCGGGGTTCGCGTCGGCCTCGGTGGTGTGCGCCACGACCACGGTGACGGGCTGCACACCGTACAACCAGGCGGGTTTCACCAAGTCACTGATGAACGGCGATGCGCGCGAGTTCCAGCCGCGCATCGGCATCGCGTGGCGGGCGACGAACAACACGCGAGTGGACGGCGGATACGGCGTCTATTTCAACACGACGACCTATCAATCGATCATCAACCAGATGGCCCAGCAATCGCCGCTGTCCTACAGCCTGATCGATTCGGCTGCCAGCGTGCCGCTCACGCTGGCGAATGGCTTCCCGCTGGTCACGAAGACGCCCATCACGACCTTCGCGGTGGACTCGAATTTCCGCATCGGCTACGTCCATACCGCGCGGGCTTCGGTGCAGCAGACGTTGAAATGGGGACTGGTGGGAACGGTCACCTACACCATGGCGAAGGGCACGCACCAGATGCAGGAGTTCATCCCCAACTCTGCGGCGCCGGGCGTGACGGTTCCGGCGGGCTGGTCATCGGCGTACTGCCCCACCTGCCCGACCAATTTCACGTACATGACCACCGGCGGCAACAGCATCATGAATGCGGTGTGGCTGCAATTGCAGCGGCGGTTCCGCGGCGGCTTCGCCGGGAACCTCGTTTACGCGCACACCAACATGATCGACGACGGCGCGACCGGCGGGCGCGGCGCCGGCGCCAGCATCGCGCAGAACTGGCTGGACCTGAACGCGGAGCGCGCGCGCTCCGCCGGCGTCCGCGCCAATACCCTCAACGCCAATTTCCAGTACAGCACCGGCATGGGCGCACGCGGCGGAGCGCTGCTGAAGGGCTTCAAGGGCAAGCTGCTGCGCGATTGGACCATCTCCAATGCGTTCGTGGTGCAGAGCGGCGCTCCGGAGACCCCGGCCGTCATCAGCAAGGTTCTGGGCGGCACCGGCATCGTCGGCCCGCTGCGCGCGGAATACACCGGGCTGCCGGTCTACCTTCCGGACGGGACGCTGAATCCGGCGGCATTCGCTGTGCCGGCCGCGGGCACCTACGGCAACGCCGGCCGCGACATCATCACCGGGCCCATGACCTTCACGATGAACTCCTCGGCTTCGCGCGTGATCCGCGTGGGCGAGCGGCGGAGCTTCGATTTCCGCATCGATTCGGTCAACCCGCTGAACCACGTCGTATTCACGGCCTGGAATACGACCGTAAATTCCACCCAATTTGGGTTGCCTTCAGGCGTGAGTCCCATGCGTTCGCTGACCGCGACGTTGAGGTTCCGGTTCTAAGAGGAAATCATGAGATCCATCACCGCCACACTCGTTACCTGGGTGCTCATTGCCGCGGCACAGCCGCCCGCCCCTCAGCAACAGCAGCAGAACGCGACGCTGCCGTCGAAAAAGACGTTCGAGTTCAAGACCACCACGCAGCTCGTGGTCGAAGACCTGATCATCAAGGATAAGAGCGGCAAACCGATCACCGGACTGACGCCGGCCGACTTCGTGGTCACGGAAGACGGCAAACCGCAGAAGGTTTCGTTCGTGCAGTTTCAGAAGCTGGAAGAGGCCGCCGCGCCGCTGCCGGATCAGCCGGAGGGGCCGAAGCAACTGGAGACGCGCGTTGAACAGCCGGCCGTGAAGAGCGCGACCACGGTGCAGATCGCGCCGGAAAAGCCGGGCGACATCAAGTACAAAGACAAGCGCCTGATGGTGCTGTTTTTCGATATGACCTCGATGCCGCTTGCGGACCAGCTCCGCGCGCAGGATGCGGCGACGAAGTTCGTCAAGACGCAGATGACGCCCTCGGACCTGATGGCGATCATGACGTTTTCGAACGACATCAAGGTGGTCGAGGATTTCACGGATGACCGCGACGCGCTGCTGAAGGACATCAAGGGTCTGACGATCGGCGAAGGGCAGGGCTTCGACGAGGCCACCAACGACGACAGCACCTCCGACACCGGCGCCGCCTTCACGCAGGACGACACCGAGTTCAACATCTTCAATACCGACCGCCAGCTTGCCGCGCTCGAAAGCGCGGTGAAGATGCTGGGATCGCTGAATGAGAAAAAGGCGCTGGTGTACTTCGCTAGCGGCATGCAGCGCAACGGGCTCGACAACCAGGCGCAGTTGACTGCGACGATCAACGCGGCGCTGCGCGCCAATGTGTCCTTCTATCCGATCGACGCGCGCGGCCTGGTAGCCTCGGCGCCGCTCGGCGACGCGACGAAATCCTCACCGGGCGGAGCGGGGATGTATAGCGGCAGCTCGGCGCGCGCCAGCCAGAGCAACTTCCAGGGACAACAGGAAACGCTGTATACGCTGGCCGCGGACACCGGCGGCAAGGCGCTGCTCGACAACAACGACCTTGCCGTGGGAATCCAGCAGGCGCAGAAGGACATGTCGAGCTATTACATCCTGGGCTACTACAGCGATAATGACAAGCTCGACGGCCGCTTCCGTACGATCAAGATCACCTTCAAAAATCCGGCGCTGCAGGCGCGGATTTCGAAGTTCGATTACCGCCGCGGCTACTTCGCGGGCAAGGACTTCAAACAGTTCAACTCGACCGATAAAGAGCGGCAGCTTGCCGAAGCGCTCATGCTGGGGGACCCGGTCACGGATATCGATATCACGATGGAGATCGACTACTTCCGGCTGGCGCGCGACCGCTATTTCGTGCCGATCGCGGCCAAAATTCCGGGCAGCGAGATGGAGCTGGCGCGCAGCGGCGGGGCGGAGCGGACTACCATCGACTTCATCTGCGTGGTGAAGGACGCGGCCGGCAAGCAGGTGGCGAACGTGCGCGACTTCGCGGATTTCAAGCTGAAGGGCGCCACCGCGCAGGATCTGGCCAAACACCCGATCAGCTACGACACCGGCTTCACGCTGCCGCCGGGGAACTATTCGCTCCGCTTCGTCGCGCGCGAGAACACCACGGGCAAGCTCGGCACCTACGATGCGAAATTCACGATTCCGGACCTGACCAGCGAGCAGAAGCGGCTGCCGATCAGCTCGGTGATCCTGAGCAGCCAGCGCATGGATATGAGCCAGGCGGTATTCAACGCGGAGAAGGACAAGAAAATCCTGGCCGCGAATCCGCTGATCGAGGACGGCAAGAAGCTGGTGCCGAGCGTGACGCGCGTGTTCAACAAGAACCAGGAGATGTACGTCTACCTGCAGGCGTACGAGCCCACGGCCGAGAGCACGCAGCCGCTGGTGGCAACCGTGAGCTTCATCCGGGGACGCGTGAAGGCGTTCGAGACCGCGCCGCTCGAAATCACCGAAGGGCTGGATGCGAAATCGAAGGCGCTGCCGCTGAAATTCAGCGTGCCGCTGGGCAAGCTGGCGCCCGGCAAATACACCTGCCAGGTCTCGGTGCTCGATCCGAGCGCGCAGAAATTCGCGTTCTGGCGCGCGCCGGTCGTGGTGGTGCCGTAGGGGAGAGATGCCCGGCCCGGGTTGGGTGTGAGCACGGTTTCCGCAATTCCGGGTCAGCGCTGCCGGGCCGGCGCGATCTTCCCCAAGCCGCTGTGGCGGCGCCGCTCGCGATTCACGAGCGGTGTCCGGTGTGCGCGCTGAAGTAGGAACGCGAGCCTGGGTATTTCCTGGTCGCGATGTACTTCTCCTACCTGCTCTCGATTCCGCCGGCGCGAGCGTGCCGGGGCGACGCGGCGCGGGCGCCGCGGACGGAGTAGCATGCTTCGGTTGCAAACCAATCATAACCAAAGAGGAGCGTGAGACCGGCGGGGGTGGCTGCGATAATCCGGGGCAGAGGCTCGTACCATGCAGACGCCGTCCGAAGCGCACCTCCGCCAGATGCAGGAAGCGCTGGACCTGTGGCCGGACCGGATCGACATGGCCAATCTCCTGCCCATCTTCGTGCCGGCATCTTTTTTCGCCCTGGGCAATTGGCCGGGCCCGCATATGCGGCTGCGCGCGCCCGACATCGCGCTGACCTGGACCGTGCTGTTTCCGAACCAGACGATGCGGTACGTCAACTTCGCGACGCAGCGCTACTGGGAGGAATGCGGCCTGGATTGGCAGCAGATCGCGCTCCAGAATCTGGCCGCCCGGACCAGCGGGCACGCCGGCGTACACGAGATCCGGAACGGGAGCGGTGGGCTTTCGGCCGTCGCGTTTATGTTCGAGGACGGGCTCGGACCGTCGCGGCTGCTCTTCCGGGCCAGCTTGTCGGAGTGGTTTCCGGCAGGCTACCGCGTGGCGATTCCCGAAATGAGCTGCGGCGTGGCTTTCGCCAGGGATCTCGACGGAGAGCCGCTCGAGAAAATCCGGACGATGATCGAGCACTGTTACCGGAAGGGTACGCGGCCGGTGTCACCGATGGTATACGATCCCGAGGGCCTGCTGCCGCTCGAGGGTGCGGGCGCGTAGCCGGGTTTGCACCGGCGTTGCCGAGGTCACCGCTGCCCCTCAGGAAGGCATCGATGCCAGCCTGTCTTCAAAGGCTACCGAGGCTGCAACTTCGTTTTCGCAGGCACCCGCACGGTAATCGCGCAGTGCGCTTATGTAGGCCTGCCATAGCCGCCCGACTTCGGCCGTCCACACCGCCGCGAGCCGGCGGTTGAACTCGGCGCGAACACAGTTGTAGAGAATGGCATCGTGCCTATTGAAGCGCTCGATGACGGCCAGTGCCTCCGGATCCGGTTGAAACGTCAGCCGCTCTTTCCGCACCAGACGGTTGGTGAAGAGGACCAGCGGCCACCCTTCCGTCACGTGCAACAGGAAGAGAAATTTTTCGAATGACTCTGTGCAGCCACACAGATGGAAGCGGGAGCGGATGATTTCAGCAACGGCCCGTGGGTCATCCAGAATGCGCGCGTCGTACCCAGGCCCCAGGAGGACCCGGGTCTGCTGGTTCTTCACCGATCCCGGTTCGCCGCCACACCGGAAAAAGAAATCTTCCTCGACAAATGCCTTTAGTGAGAGGCCACGAGCTTTGACTTCGCGGCCGATGAGTGCCCAGGCCTCCGGATGATGGCATGCATGGAGATACACTGAAATCGCCCGTTCCACAGGATCCCGGACCAGAGTTAACCAACGGGCCTTCGGGAACAGGGAGCGCAACGATGCCGCCCGGTGCCCACCGATAAATCGCAAGCTAGCGGCCTTTTCCCGACCAAGACTGGATATGGACTGCTCCAATGAGTCTGAGATGAGCGCCTCGGCAGCGTCGAAAGCTGCCGGAACATAGGAAAACTTGAGCGTGGTGCCTGCGGTTTTTGATATGTGATCGAAGATATATAGATGCTGAAACGGCACGATCAGGGTCTCCCGGCAACGTCAACGTGCTTCCACATCAAGGTGCTTCGATAGCAAAATGCATGCCGGTGCGGCGTAACCTGCAGTAATCCGACAGAGAAAGCGAGCACTAAACGATCCGGCGGCTTTCCCCTCAGAATAACCCGCGCCGGAAGAACCCCACTCGGCTAAATCGGGGTATCTTTCGATACGTCTACTCTCCCCGCTCCCAGTTCACCGTTTCCTCATCCGGCGCATCGAACTCCTCGGGCTCGATCTGGTGCAGACACAGGCTCTCGGTGGGCAGGATGTTGCGCCACTGGTTCACCAGCTTGCGGTACGCCTCTCCGACCGGGCGGATCTTGCGGTCGAGGTCGTAGAGACCGAGCGGGTTGACGTGGCCGTTGTCCTCACGCAGGGTGGTGTCCCAGTCGACCTGGTCCGTCAGGCTGTACCAGGTGAAGCCGATGATCGGGACGCCGTCCTCCTTCAGCCGCACCATGTTGGCCCACTCCTTCCACAGCCACGCCGGCGCGCGCACGGCATCCCCGAGATTGGTTTCGGTATGCATGACGGGCAGGTGATAACGCTCGTAGTACTGGCGGGTGATGACGTAGTAACCGAAGATTTCGCCGGAGCCCTGAATCGGGCCGTGGCTGGGCACGGCGTGCTCGTTGGTGACGTAATAGTCGTTGCCCATGACGCAGTAGGGGCGCATGTGGGCGGCGTGGCTGAGGAACCAGTGATACTCCTCGCGGGTCATGCCGTGGTCCATGAGGTATTCGTACATCACGCCGCGGACGTCGTGCCCGTAGGAGAGGTCGAGTGAGAGGAAGCGCTTGTGGTTGAGCACGGCGGCTCGGGGGAGGGCCTCGGGCTCGATGGCGTGGAAGTATTCGGTAGATTCGCTCTGGATGAAGAGGGCCTGCGGCTGCACCTTGAGAATCGCCTCTTCGGCCAGCAGGTTGGCTTTGGCGAGGTGCTTGAGCGCGGTGACGAAACCCACATCCGACTTCAGCCGCTCGTTCCACCAGCCGTACTGGCCGGAAAACAGCGCCGTGACGAAGATCTCGTTCACTGGCGTATACAGGCGCACCCAGGGAAAGCGGCGGGCGAAGGCTTTGGCGTAATCGGCGAAGAGGCGCGGCCAGTCCGGGTTCTGGAAGTTGCCGGCCCACGGAGGCACGCCGAAATGGCAGAGATCGACGATCGGGTGGATGCGCAAGCGCCGCAGCTCGGCGAAGGTCTGATCCGCGAAGTCCCAATCGTATCGGCCCGGCGCAAGGTAATCGCGGTAGAGTGGCGGTCCGTAGCGGAGGAAGTCGAGGCCGATCTCTTTGACGAGCTGGAAATCCTCCTTCCAGCGCGTGTAATGGCCGCACTTGGCCATTTCGTCGACGCGGTGGTCGCGGCCATCCTTGCCGGTGACCACGGGATAGCTGTTCTCGATCCCTGTGGCGAACATGAATGTGTGGGGCTTATGGTGCGCAATCAGGGTTGCGCCGTTGCGAGGGATCGAGCGTTTCATTTCCCGCTGGACTTGCAATCGGGGGGCCGGGGGGTGGAGGGGAATGTGAGGAATGGATCGGGGATGGCGGGCAGGCCTGTTCCCTGCCCGCAGACGCGCAGGCCATGGCCCGCGCCACCCTTACTTTGAAGGGCCGAGCGCCGGAATCAGACCGAGGAACTGCGGGCTCGTGAACTGGACCTTGTTTTCCTTGTTGACCTTATCGAGCCATTCCTTGTAGTGCTGCTCCTTAATTGCGGTGAAGATCGCTTCGCGCACCTGGGAAAGCGGGCGGTATGTCACGGTTTCCGCGAGGAAGATGTAAAAGCCGTTGGGCTGCCGCACCAAATCGCTGACCTCGCCCTGCTTGAGCGCGAACACGGCCGTACGCATCGCATCCGGGACATTATCGCCCGGGCTGAGGGTGAGAAAGTCGCCATCCTTGGCGCGTGAGGTTTCATCGTCGGAGTTTTCGCGGGCGAGCTTGGCGAAATCGGCGCCGGCATGGAGCTGCTGCAGGAGTTTCTCGCCCTTGGCCTTGGCTTGCTCTTCCGTCAGCTTCTTGCCGAACGAGATATAAATCGCGCGCAGATGAACCTGCTTGTAGTCTTCCTTGTGCTGGTTGTAGTAGTTCACGATTTCCGAGGATTCGACCTGCTGCGCGCGCAGCGCGCTGCTCAGCTTCGCGTTCATCAGGATGATGTTGCGGTTGTACTCCAGTTGCTCCTTAGTCGGACTCTCCTGATCCAGCCCGTCATCGACCGCCATCTTCGCCAGCTTGCGCAGGAAGGCCCATTGTTCCACGAAAGCCTTGCGGTCCTGTAAAGCCATGCGCTGATTCTCGGCGGGGAGCGCCGCGTAGATCTTCTTGAACTCGCCGAAGGTGAGCTTGGCGCCATCGTCCAGAATGGCGACGACCTGATCGTCCGGCAGATCGGGAAGCTTCGGCGGGGGAGCGGCCGGCTGCGCGGTCTGCGCCCATGCCGCGCCAAGACAGAGAAACGCAACGAGACTCAGGAGTTTCATGGCTGGAAATGACGTGCCCATAGTCTAACATGTGGCAGGCGGGGACACTGCGGCAGACGTGGGTATCGATCGCGACGTCTGCAAACGTGGGGGGATTTGGGGTCGGGGATCGGGGATCAGGGGGCGTCGGCCAGGGGGCACGTCCGCGCCAAACGCGCGCCACGGATCACGGCAGCTGCGAGCACGGCCGCCAGGCACTTATTCTCCGCGGAGCGTCACGGCGGGATCGATGCGCGCCGCGCGGAGCGCGGGCAGGTAGCAGGCGAGCGCCGCCACGGCCATCAGCAGCAGAGGGGCGAGCGCGAAGGTCGCGGGGTCCATGACCGCGGTGCCGTAGAGGAGCGAGCGGAGCAGGCGGCACACCAGCGCGGCGGCGGGCAGTCCAGCCGCAACCCCGGCCAGCACCGGCCGCATGCCTTCGCGCAGGATGAGTCCGGCGACCTCGCGGCGCCCGGCGCCCAGCGCCATGCGCACGCCGATCTCGGCACGGCGCTGCGCAACGGCGAAGGAAAGCACTCCGTAAAGCCCGATGCCCGCCAGCAGCAGCGAAAGCGCCGCGAAGGACCCGAACAGCAGCATGTGGAACTGCTGATCGGCGGCCGACTGCCCGATCAGGTCGCGAACGGTCCGAACGCGGTCCACTGCCAGATCGGGGTTCAACCGGCGCACCTCGGCGCGCACTTGCGCGATCACCGAATGCGGCTCGCCGCGGGTGTGGAGCACCGCGTAGATCTGGTCGGATTCGGTGGCATCCGCCAGCGGCATATAAAAGGTTGGAGCCGGGGGACGGCCGAGTTCATCGGGCACGTCGCCTACAATGCCGACGATCTCATAGTGCGGCGCGGGGATGCCGGTCGCCCGCTCGCGGACCATCGCAGCGTTGGTGTAAATCCGCTTGCCGATGGGGTCCTCGACTCCGAACCAGGTTTTGGCGAGCGACTGGCTGATGAGGATGACGGGGCGCCGCGGGTGTTTGGGATCGGGTCCGACGCCGTCTTCGGGCGTGAACACGCGGCCGCGCAGCAGCGGGATGCCGATCGCGGCGAAATAGGCGGGGTCCGCGTTGCGCTGCAAGGCGTCCATGGTCTGGCCGGGCGGGTTGGGATGGCCTTCGATGTAGAAGAAGTTGTCGTTGCAATGGCCGTCGACCGGCAGGCAGTTGCTGAGGCCGGCCGAGAGGACGCCCGGAATCGAATCGAGCCGCTGGGGCAGCTCGCGGAAGAACTCGCGGGCGCGGGCGTCCGGCATTTCGAGCCACGGGATCATCACCGTGATGGTGTGGTCCGTGCGGACGCCGGAATCGGTCGCGAGCAAGTGCGCGAAGCTGCGGCCCAGCAGTCCGGCGGCGATCACCAGCACGAGCGACAGGGCCACTTCGACGGCTGCCAGCGCGCGGCGGAAGCGGCCGTGGGCGCGGCCCTCCGTGGCGGAACGGCCGCCTTCCCGCAGGCATTGCGCCAGATCGCGGCGTGAAATCCGTAGCGCCGGCAGCAGGCCGGACGCGATCCCCACGGCGAGCGCGGCCGCCACCGCGAAGGCGAACACGCGGCCATCGAGCGGAACGGCGCCGCCGCTGAGCACCGCATCGGCGCCGGGCGCGCGGGCAGCCAGCGCATCGCCGACAAAGGCGGCGAAGGCGAGGCCGGCCGCCGCGCCGCACAGCGCAAGCAGGATGCTTTCGGCCATCAGGAGGCGGACCAGCCGCGGCCGGCCGGCCCCGGCGGCGGAACGGATGGCCAGCTCGACGGTCCGTCCGGAGCCGCGCGCCAGCAGCAGGTTGGCGACATTGACGCAGGAGATCAGCAGCACGCATCCCACCGCGGCCAGCAGGAGCAACAGACCCGGCCGGGCATCGCGCACCAGGGCTTCCTGCAGCGGCAGGGCATTGGCGCCGCGCGCGATGGCGTCGCCGGGATTGCTCCGGCGGTAGCGGGCGCTGATGGCGTCGATCTCCTGCCGCGCCTGGTCCAGCGCAACGCCCGGCCGGAGACGGGCGATCACGCTGAGGAAATGGGTATCGTGGCGCTGCGCCGTGTCGTCACCGATGGCGGCCGGGATCCAGAGCTGCGTGCCGCGCGCGGGGAAAGTGAAGCCGCGCGGCAGAATGCCGATGATGAGAGCGTCCTGCCCGTCGAGCCGGATATGGCGCCCGACCATGCCGGATGCGCCGCCGAAGCGCGATTGCCAGAGGCCCCAGGAGACCAGCGCCACGCGCGGCGCGCCGTGGCGGTCCTCGGCCGCGGTGAACGTGCGGCCAGCGATCGGCTGGACCCCGAGCATGGAGAAGAACTGCCAGGTCACGCCGGCGGCATCGACCCGCTCCGCGGCCAGGCTGTCGTGCGGGCCGGCGAGTGTGATGGGGCCGGTCATGTAACCCGCCATCGCCTCGAAACTATGGGCGAGCTTCTGCCAATCGAAGAACGTGCCGGGCGCAACCGAATTGAAGAGCGCGCCGTTGCTGCCGATGCCCCGCTCATACAGCCGGGCCAGGCGGCCGGGGTCGCGGAAAGGGAGCGGGCGCAGGAGCATCGCGTTGACGATGCTGAATATGGCCGTGTTCGCCCCTAGCCCGAGCGCCAGTACCAGAACGGCGGTAAAGATGAACGCCGGGCGCTTGCGGAACGCGCGGAGCGTGAATCGGAAATCCTGGAGAAAACCGGACATCGTGTCCGGGAAGCGCACGCGCGCGGCCACGCTAACCTATTGAAATTGCAAGCCGCCACCGGCCAGCAGTGGGACAAGCTGTCCGGATGCGGACAGCCGCAGAGCTACCGCTGACTGCGCGCCGCGTCCTGGGACCGGGGCTCGCCACGTTTAACCTGCGCGCGCCGGCGGCCGGTTTCGAGGTTGCCGGCGGCCTTCTGTTTGGCGGCATCGCTGAGCTGGATGTGGTTGTTGACGGCCAGTGCCCCGGCGGATTTGCACAGCCGCGTCGCCACGCCTT
>Ga0209062_1005130_pt1 | contig 12966 bp, 14 predicted proteins | sample Coa_R2_2_FD_187158 | JGI IMG/M metagenome (GOLD analysis project Ga0209062, IMG submission 187158) | Surface soil microbial communities from Centralia Pennsylvania, which are recovering from an underground coalmine fire - Coalmine... | ecosystem: Environmental > Terrestrial > Soil > Unclassified... | reverse complement strand
GACGGTCTTGCCCAGCTCGGTGGCGGTGATAGCCGCGGCGAAGGCGGTCGAGCCGCTGCCGAGGATCACCAGGTCGTAGTGGTCTGCCCTGTTGCCGCCCATCGTTTCCCCTGTCTCTTGTTCTGGCCGTTCGACCGCGCGCCCGGATGCACACAGGCCGTCCTGTTTCTGCATGTCGTATGCCAGCATATCATGAAATCATGTTCTATGGTAATTTTATGGGGAGGGGAGTGGCGGCTCCCGTTGCCGGCCGTGCTGGCCGTCCCGGTCAGCGGCGTACCCTTGCCGCCGATGGTCATATCGGGTATGCCGGCGAGAGCCTCGGGCCGGGAGCAGCCGTTGCTGGTGTTCAGGGCGGTGGACGCGCTGGTGGTGCGGTTGCGGGCGACGCGGGCACGGCGCGCGGGCCGACCGGCGGCCTATTGACAGGACGAATCGTTGTCATTATATTATGAATTGATGATGTGATGATAGGAAGGGCGGCAAGCGTATGCAAGAGCAGGAGAGGGTGCCGGTGGCCATCCCGGCGGACGTGGAGCTGGCGGCGCGCTTCTTCAGCGGGCTGGCCGACCCCACGCGCCTGAGTATCGTCACGCTGCTGCTGGAGCGGCCCCACACCGTCGGCGAGATCGTCGCCCGCCTGGGCCTGCGCCAGTCCCGTGTCTCCAACGCGCTGGTCTGTCTGAAGTGGTGCGGCTACGTGGAGGCGCGGCGGGCGGGCCGCTACGTCTGGTACGCCGTCGCCGATCCGCGCGTGCGGGACCTGGTGCTCCTGGCGCGCACGCTCATGGCCGACCATGCCGCCGAGATCGCCTCCTGCACGCGCCTGGATGGCGCGGCGGAGTCGCTGGCGGTCGGGGAGCTGGGCACCGGGGCCTGAACGCGCTAATGGCGGGTGTCCGGGCGCGCCGCCACGATAACGGAGGGGACGATGCACACACAGGTGAGACGACCGACGGCGATGCAGGACGCGGGAGGAGGCGCCCAGGGACCCTCTTGGGGCGGAGTGGGCAGTGGCATAGCCGTGGGACTGGTGGCCCTGGCCTGCCCGCTGCTCTGCCTGGGTCCGCTGCTGCTGGCCGGACTGGCCACGACCGGGTTGGTACGCGCGGTCGTGGACGCCCCGTGGCCGCCGATCGCCGGGGCTGTGCTGGTGACGCTAGCCCTGGGTTTCTGGGGCATGCGCGCCCGCGCAAGGCGTGGCCCGGAGACCTGCTGCGCACCGACACGCCGTGACCTGCTGCGCGAGGGACATGATGAAAGCGCGTCCTGAGTCCACCAAAGCCCAGCGAGCGGATGCACGCACGCCCCGCCCGACGCCCGCCCGCGGCGCCTCGTCCGCACGGCCCGACGTCCCGCGCCGGCCGCTGTTGCTGCCCCTCGTACTTGTCCTCGTCCTGCTCGGCGCCGGGCTGGCCGCCTGGCACACCTTCGGGCCGGCCGCGCCATCGGGCGCGGCGACCGGCACGGGTCCCGTCGCCCCGACCATCGACGCTCCAACGGTGGACGGTGGCCGCTTCGTCCTGTCCGCCCAGCGCGGCCGGGTGGTGGTACTCTACGCCATGGCCGCCTGGTGTACCTCCTGCGTACCGGAGACAACCGCCCTGGGCCAGCTCGCGCGGTCGGACGGGCGGCGCGGCGTGGTAACCCTGCTCGTCGATGAGAGCCCCCAGACCGACACGCCCCAGGCCGTGCGCGATTTCCGCGCCCGCGCCCAGGGTCCGGCGCGGACGTGGGTGCTCGACCAGGGAGGCGCCATCGCCCGGGCCTACGGCATCACGATGCTGGACACCACGGTCGTGATCGACCGTTCCGGCCACGTCGCCGCCCGCTACAGCGGGTCCATCGACCTGGCCACGCTGCAGTCCGCCGTGAGGACGCTGCTATGACCGCGGCGGCCCTCGGCCTGGCCTTCTCCGCCGGCCTGCTGGCCAGCGTCAACCCCTGCGGTTTCGCCCTGCTGCCCGCGATGGTGTCGTTCTACCTGGGTCAGGGGGAGGACGACTACGCCAAGCGCTCGGCGTGGCAGCGTGCGCGGGAGGGCCTGGCCCTCGGCGCGTTGGTCACGGCGGGCTTCCTGCTCGTCTTCGTGGTGGCCGGCGTGCTGGTTTCCGCCGGCGCGGGCGGCCTGGCCCGTGTCTTCCCCTGGGCCACCGTGGTCATCGGCGCTGTGCTCATCGTGCTGGGCCTGTGGCTCTACCTGGGCGGCAGCCTCTCCGTGCGGGTGCCACGTCTAGCAGCCGCGCGGGTGGCCGGGTCGTACCGCGCCATGTTCGTCTACGGAATCGCCTACGCCCTGGCGTCGCTTGGCTGCACGCTGCCGATCTTCCTGATCGCGGTGGGCGCGGCGCTGACGGCCGGCCCGGTGGGCAGCCTGGCGCTGTTCGTGGCCTACAGCCTGGGCATGGGGCTGGTGCTGACGGCGGTGGCATTGGGAGCGGCCCTCTTCCGGGGGGTGGTTAGCACGTCGCTGCGGCGTGTACTGCCCTTCGTGCAGCAGGTGAGCGCGCTGCTGCTGGTCGTCGCGGGAGGCTACGTGCTCTGGACCGATCTCCCGCGCCTGGTGGCGTGACCGGACGAGTCACGCCGACGTCTGATACCGAAGGAGGTAAACTCATGTGCATCCGTCACCATAACCGGCGCCTCCTGCACGTCGCCGCCCTCGCCGCGGGCGTGGCCCTGCTGGGGGCAATGGCCCTGCCGGCGCATGCGACGACGGCGAGTTGGCGCTCGCTCTTCCCTCCGGCGACGGCCTATCCTCGCGGCACGCACCTGCTGCCGGTGCAGACGGCCACGCGCGCCAGCGCGTTGGTCGATCCGGCGACGGCGTTGCAGGTCGCGCACCTGGGCTTCGTCGCGGGCGGCATCCAGTACGCCACTCTGCCGCGGTATGCCGTGGCCAGCGTGACGGTGCTGAGCTTCCGCCTGCCGCGGGGCGCCGCGACGTTCCTTCGCCAGGACCATCCGACGGAGCTGGCCAACCCCGCGACGCCGGGCACGGCTGTCGCGCTCGGCGACGGGGCACGCTACGTGGCCGGCGCCTGCGCGTCGTGCGGGCCGGGTGCGGCGCCGCTGGGTATCTTGATCCTACGCCGCGGCACAGCCGTGGTGCAGATCCTGACACAGCCTACCAACTATGACTTGGCCCTGCGATTAGGACACGCCACCCTACACCGGTAAGTGTGGCCCGGCGTGTCGACCTACCGGCGATCGACGCGGTCGAGCAGCGCCTCGCCGTCGCGGCCTACCGCGATCTCGCCACCGGCGAGCCAGTCTCAATGGAGCGACTGGCGACCCGCACCGGCCTGTCGGTATTGGAGGTAGCGGAGATCCTCGGGGGTTGGTCCGGTATTTATCGCGACGGCTACAAGGTTAGATCCGTGTCAGAGCGGACATCGCTCAGTCGCGGCTCAGGGCGACGACGATCTCGACGTGGTAGGTCTGGGGGAAGAGGTCGATCGGCTGAATCGTCTCGACGCGATAACCCCGCTCCGTGAAGCGGCGCAGATCGCGCGCCAGGGTGGCCGGATCGCAGGAAACGTAGGTGATGCGCGGGATGTCGATGCGCGCGAGCTCGTCGATGACAGCCGGAGACAGGCCGGCGCGCGGCGGATCGAGCACGGCCGCGTCGGCCGCGTGCAGCGGCAGGCCGGGCAACTCCGCCTCGACCTGGCCGGGAGCGATGTGCAGGTTCGTCAGGCCGTTGGCGCGCGCGGTCTGCTCGGCATCGTCGATGGCCGCGGGATCGCTCTCCACGGCCAGCACCTGCTGGGCCCGCGCGGCGATAGGCACCGAGAACGTCCCGGCGCCGGCATAGAGGTCCAGCACGCTGTGCCCCGCCAGCGGCCCAAGCAGGCCCAGCACCTGCTCGACCAGCAGTTCGGCCGCGCCGTCATTGACTTGGAAGAAGGTCAGCGGCGCCAGTCGGTAGCGATAGCCGGCAAAGCGCGCGTCGAAGTAGGCAGAGCCCCAGAGCGAGCTCGCGGATGCGGCATGTTCCGCGGACGGCATGTTGCGTACCAGCACGACGCCGTCGAGGTTGGGCAAGGCAGCCCCGAGGTCGGATGCCAGCAGGCGCAGGTCGAAGCGCCTGGCGCCCTCACGCGGGTGCAGCGCCAGCATGGCGACCGTCTCGCGATCCGCCGAGACTGGCGCGAAGGGGTGGGCCGTGCGGGCCGTGATCTCGGAAACCAGCGTGCGCAGCGGCAGGCGCCACTGCGATGCCGACAGCGCCGACAGCACCTGTTGCAGCAGGGGCTGCACGATGTGACAGTGATCGACCGCGATCAGCCGCTCGCTGGCCGCCTGGTGATAGCAGATGCCACCCTCCTCGTCAACCACCCAGCGCGCCCGATTGCGATACTGCCAGGGGGATGGCGAGGGCAGGGTGGGCAGCACCTCCAGGTCGGTCAGTCCACCCTGGCGCCGCATCAATTGGGCGACGATGTCGCGCTTCAGCGCCAATTGCGCTTCGTAGGACATGTGCTGGTGCTGGCAGCCGCCGCAGGCGCCGCGCTCAGCAGGCGTCTCGCTTCCGGCCGGTACGCTGCCGCGCCGGTAGCCGTTCTCGCCGAAATAGACGCAGGGCGGCATGGTGCGCGCCGCCGACGGCGCGAGGATGGCGGTGGCGCGCGCCTCGGCGTAACTCTTCTTCGCCAGCGTAAGATCGGCACGCACCGTCTCGCCCGGGATGCCGCCCTGCACGAAGACCACTCGTCCGCCCGTCCCCTCCGCTGCCTGCTCGCGGGCTACGTTGCGGCCCCCGTAGGCGCCGCTCTGCAGGGCCAGGGTCAGGGACGGCGTGGACGGGCGCCGCGCATCGGGCGACCGCCTGTAGCGCGATTGCGCCGGCATGGCCCCTACCCCTCAGTCAACACGGCTTGCAGGAGGGAGCGCGCCACGGCCGGGTCGGCCTGTCCGCGCGTGCGCCCCATCACCTGGCCAAACAACGCCTCGATGGCCGCCGTCTTACCCGAGCGGTAGTCGGCCACGGCCTTGGCGTTGGCCTCGACCACCCCGCGCACGATCGGCTCGAGTTGCGCCGGATCGGCTATCTTGCTCAGGCCCTTGTCGCGCACGATCTGCGTCGGCGCCGTGCCGGTCTGAAAGCTCTCCTCCAGCACGGCCCGCGCCGTCTTGGTGTTGAGCGCCTTGTCGTGCACCAGGCGCACCACCTCGGCCAGGTGCTGCGGCGTGAGCTTGCTCTGGCCGATCTCCAGGTTGGCGACGTTGAGCCAGCCACCGACGTCGCTCAGCAGATAGTTTGCTACTTTGTCGGCGGTGCCCTCGGGCGCCGCTGCCACCGCGGCCTCGTAGAAATCGGCCAGCGCGCGCGACGCGGTGATGGTGGCGGCGTCGGCGTCGCGCAGCCCGTACTGTTCCACCAGGCGTGCGTGGCGGGCAGGGGCCAGTTCCGGCAACGAGGCGCGAATCTCCTCCACGTAGGCGGGCGTCAGATGCAGTGGCGGCAGGTCCGGCTCCGGGAAGTACCGATAGTCGTGGGCCAACTCCTTGGAACGCTGCTCCGTGGTCACGCCCTCGGCCTCGCGCCAACCCCGCGTCTCCTGCTCGATGCTGCCACCGCTCTTCAACACCGCGATCTGGCGCTCGATCTCGTAAGCCAGGGCATCGCGCACGGCGCGAAAGCTGTTCATGTTCTTGATCTCGGTCTTCACGCCGAGCGCGGTGCTGCCGGCCGGACGCACCGAGACATTGGCGTCGCAGCGCAGCGAGCCCTTCTCCATGTCCCCGTCGTTGACGCCAAGGTATTGCAGCACCGTGCGCAGCGTCTGGAAGTAGGCGCGCGCCTCCTCCGGCGAATGGAGATCGGGTCCGCTGACAATCTCCATCAGCGGCACCCCCGAGCGGTTCAGGTCCAGCAGGCTGTAGTCGCCTTCCACGCCGGTGCGGTGCAGGAGCTTGGCCGTATCTTCCTCCAGGTGGACGCGCACGATTCCGATGCGCCGGGTCTGCCCATCAATCTTTATGTCAAGATGACCGTTGCGGCTGAAGGGCATGTCGTACTGCGAGACCTGGTAGCCCTTGACCAGGTCGGGATACGGGTAGTTCTTGCGGTCGAACTTGCTGAAGGGCGGTATCTCACAATTGAGGGCCAGGGCCACCTTGATCGTGTCGCGCACGGCCGCCTCGTTGATGACCGGCATCACGCCGGGAGCACCCATGCAGACGGGGCAGACGTGGGAATTGGGCGGCGCGCCGGCATAGTCGGCGCTGCACCCACAGAACATCTTGCTTTGGGTCATCACCTGCGCGTGCACTTCCAGGCCAATGACGGGCTCGTATTCCATATTTCTGCGTTTCTACATCCTGTGTGATGGTTGGCCGTTCGTGACTGGCGCTGTATCTCTACATCGAGCAGTATAGGGCCTTTCACGCGTCAGCCGGCACCGACCTCCATAGTATCACGCAGCTCAAGCAAAATCAGGGAGGCCGACAGCTACCTCCTGGCGTCCCGGCCCCACCTGCGCCGCCCGGCATGCCGGCACGACTCTTGCATGTGATAAAACAGAACACAGAACACACGGCGTGGCATCGGGGCAGCGGCGTTGAGGATGGTAAGCCCAGGCATTCTCGTTGTTCCAGTCGCTCACTCTGGCCACGCAGGCACAGAGCCGGAACCGCCCACTGCACGCACAGTCAGCCCAGGATATCGTGCGTCCCCACTAGCACATCGCCTAGATAGGGAAGAACGTGGACGAAGCCGATCTTCCAGCGCCCCGAATGCCGCGGGCATCCGGGGGAGCCGATAGAGGCCGGGGTTTGGTGCTGGTCGCCGAAGATGATGCTCTGCTTCAGGACATTGTGTGCCACTTCCTGCGCGAAGAGGGGTACGGCGTGGTGAGCGCCAGCACCTACTCCGACGTGGTCGAGGCGCTCACGTACGCCCGCTTTGACCTGGTGCTGGCGGACTTCATGGGTGCGAACGGTATAGAGCAAGCATCCACGAGGTGGGCTGTGCTCGAGCAGATCCGCGATCTGGCCGGCGGCGCGCCCGTGGTGATCATGACCGGGCATCGACCCGAATTGTTTAAAAACTTCGCGGCACGCGGCTTTCGCGATCTGCTGCACAAACCCTTCACGTTGCGCCGGCTCCTCAGCGTCGTCGAGCAGCACGTGGCGGACGTGCCATCGAGCTGACGGCCGGACCAGTTTATGCTTCTTCGCGCTTGATGTCCTGACGTGTGACGGTCAAATAGGCGACAAAACCGATGATCAAGATCGTCAGAACCGCGGAGACCTTTGTCTCTCCCAGCCCGAGCCCGCCCAGGTAGGGCTTGCCAAACCAGTCGGCAAAAGAGGCGCCGAAGGGTCGCGTCATGATGTACGCAAACCAGAAGGCGGCGATCGCATCCAGCCGAAACAGCACGAGAGCCAGACCCGGCAGGGCGAACAAGACGGCAAACAGCACGCCCGACGCAAAGTACCCCAATTGCAGGCTGGCCGCGGTCCAGTCACCGGCAGCGGTCCCGAGCGCGAAGGTCGCCATGACCGCGGCCCAGTAGAATAGCTCGCGCCGGCCCGCGTAGATGCTGTGGATGGACAGCGTTTTCTCGCTACGGTACCAGACCGCGAAGATAACGGCCAGGGCGACCGCGAAGAACACGGTTGACGTGAAGTACGAGACACCAACCACGATGTGCAGGATATCGGCGGCCATTGTCCCGAAGATGGCGACCATGGTGACCGCCAACCAGTAGATCCAGGCCACATAGCGACGGGCCCAGAGCTGCAACGCCAGCGCGGCCACCAGCCCCAGCCCCCCAAGAGCGACCGCGACATAGTGGTTGATGTTGTACACCAGGTAATCCGATGTCGACTCGCCCATAGCGGTTGTCAGCACCTTGACGATCCAGAAGTAGACGATAATTTCCGGGACCTTTCTCATGCCCCGCCCGGTAAGGGGCATAGCCTGTGGTTGCGCCAGGGCTTTACTCATGCTGGTGTTGGTCTCCTCGTCATCCGGCCCACGTGTCAGACGCCGAGCGGCGGGCGCTGCCGGACGAAGTGCCCGCTTTGCTCGTAGGCGAAGGCGATGCGCAGTAACGTCTCTTCGCTGAAGGCGGGGGTAATGATCTGCAGGCCCACCGGCAGCCCCTCCAGCAAGCCGCAGGGCAGCGAGATGCCGGGCAGCCCCGCTATGTTGACGGGCAAGGTACAGGCGTCGGACAGGTACATCTGCACCGGATCGGCCGTCTTCTGGCCCAGCTTAAAGGCCGTGGTCGGCGAGGTCGGCGCCAGCACGGCGTCGTAATCGGCAAAGACGGCGTCGAAGTCGCGCTTGACCAGGGTGCGAATCTTCTGCGCCTTCACGTAGTAGGCGTCGTAGTAACCCGAGGAAAGCGCATAGGTGCCGATCATGATGCGGCGCTTGACCTCCGGCCCGAAGCCCGCCGCGCGCGTGCGCCCGTAGGCCTCCCACATGGTCTCCCCGCCGGCCGAGTAGCCGTACTTGATACCATCGTAGCGGGCCAGGTTGGCGCTGGCCTCGGCCGGCGCGATGATGTAATAGGTGGCCAGGGCATGCTCCGTGCTGGGCAGCGAGACCTCGCCCACCGAGGCGCCCATGTCTTCCAGGGCGGCGATGGCCGAGCGCACCGCTTGCTCGACGCCGGGCTGCATGCCGGGCACGAAGTACTCGCGCGGCACGCCCAGTCTCAACCCTTTCACGTCCGGCACCAGCGAGGCGGTGTAGTCGGGCACCGGCAGATCGACCGTGGTGGAGTCGCACGGGTCGTGCCCGGCGATGGCGCCCAGCAGGATCGCGGCGTCGGTGACGTCTTTGGTCAACGGGCCGATCTGATCCAGGGAGGAGGCAAAGGCGATCAAACCGTAGCGCGAGACACGACCGTAGGTGGGCTTCAGCCCCACGATGCCGCACAGGGCGGCGGGCTGGCGGATGGAGCCGCCGGTGTCGGTGCCCAGGGCCAGCGCAGCCTCATCGGCAGCCACCGCGGCGGCCGAGCCGCCGCTAGACCCACCGGGCACGCGCGTGGTATCCCACGGGTTGTAGACGGGGCCATAGGCGCTGTACTCGTTTGACGAGCCCATAGCAAACTCGTCCATGTTGGTCTTGCCCAGGAAGACGGCGCCTGCCTCGCGCAGCCACTCCACCACCGTGGCCGAGTAGGGCGGGACATAGCCCTTCAGCATCTTCGAGCCGGCCGTGGTTTCGATGCCTCGCGTGGTCAGCACGTCCTTGAGGGCGATCGGGATGCCGAGCAGCGGGCCGCTTTCGCCGGCCGCCAGGCGCTCGTCCGCCGCGCGGGCCATGGCCAGCGCCTCCTCGCGCAGCACGCGCAGGTAGGCGTGGATGCGGGGGTCCACGGCAGCGATGCGCTCCAGGTAGGCCTCGGTCAGCTCGACGCTGGACACCTCGCGCTCACGCAACCGGGCCGCGGCCTCGTGAGCGGTCAGCTCGATCAGCGCGGAGCTCATTCCAGCACCGCCCGAATCTTGAAGAAATCGCCCTCCCGTGCCGGCGCGTTGGCCAGCACCTCGTCGGGAGAGAGAGACGGGCAGACCTCGTCGGGACGCATCACGTTGTTGAGCTCCACGACCTGCGCGGTGGGGGGGATGGCGCTGGTATCGACGCCGGCGATGACCGCGATGTGGTCGAGGATCCCCGACAGCTCGCCCACCAGGCGGACTCTCTCCTCTTCACTCAGTTCCAGCCGGGCCAGTTGCGCCGCGTTCTGGACATCTTTCATGGTGATGGGCATGGCTGCTCCCAAGGTGCATGTAAAGGTATTGAGCATGTATTATAGCGCAACGGCGGCCATAGCCGGCGTTTCCGGTTGGCTCGGCCCGGCAGGATTATCTCATCCACACCTACCTTCCTCGCCCACACTCCTATCGTGGTGGTGCGTAGCGGTAGACGCCCAACGCCGTGCCGGCGAGCAAGCCGGGAGGAGAGCCACTGACGACGGCGAGCGAGAGGATGGTGTTTTCCGTGCCTAGCAGGCCATGCCCGAGCGACCGCCAGGGCGCAGCCGCCTGCTTGACGTAGACACCATCTCCCATCGTGCCCGCGTAGAGGACGCGGGTGCCGCTGCCGGGCAGGGCCACCAGCGCCATGGCGTGGCGCGCCGGCAGGCCGGCGCTGATCTCGTGCCAGGAGCCGCCCGCCGGGCGCTCCCAGACACCTCCGCCCATGGTGGTCAGAATGGTCGAGGGTTGCTGAGGGCCGACGGGGAGAAGCGTCTGAGTAGGCAGCACCGCCGGCAATCCGCCCGCATCCGCGACCCAGGTGCGCCCACCGTCGCGCGTCGCCAGGACAGCCGGCGAGACGCCGAACACGGCGGCCAGTGCGCTCCCGGCATGAGCCGGCAACCAGACGATCGAGGAAATGGCAGCCTGGCCGGTCTGCGCCACGCGCTGCCAGCGCCACCCGCTCCCGCCGGCCCACCCACGATAGAGGGCACCGATGGTCCCAGCCAACAACGCCGGCCGTCGCCCAGGGCCGACGGCCAGGCTAAAGACCGGCGTCCCGTTGAGTGAGGCGCTGACGCGTCGCCAGTGGCCGGCCTGCCGCGTGGCCATCTCGTACACCGCGCCATCGTCCGAGCCGGCGAACAGGGTATCGTCTGCCGGTGCCAGCGCAAGCGCGACAATGGTGTTGCCGTGCAAGCCCGAGCCGGCGCGCGCCCAGCGAAGACCGCCGTCATCCGAGCGCCAGACGCCATCGACGGTCCCGGCAAACACGACGCCGAGTCGGGATGGCTCTGCGATCAGGGCATTGGCCTGAAGCGTGAGCGACGTCCGGGTCCAGGTCCCGCCCGGCCGCGGACCGCGCCAGGGAACGGATGTTGCCGGCCGGGCAGCGCTGCTAGCCGCCACGGCCAGCGCGACGGGGCCGGCGAGAGCCATAAGCGTGCCGGTGAGGAGCAGGCGGGAACGCGTCGGCGGCACGAGCATCGCCTTGCTCACTCCACGTCCGGCCGGGTAGACCTCACCTCTCCCCACGCCCATACCTCCGTCACACCTCCTATCTGAAGCTAACAGATGCGCTCTTGGCGCTGCTGGAGACCACGAAGGTGTCCCACATTCCCGCCAGCGCATGGCCCGGGAAACCGCACATGATCATGTAAGTGCCGGCCTTGTTGGCGACGAAGGTGAACGTCTGCGGCTTGTTTGACATCTGCGGTGCCCCGCCGGGTCCGGGCGTGCCCTGCGGAGGGCCACCGGCTCTCGGAGTGCCTTGCGGGCGCCCGAAGCCACCTGTCGGTCCGCCGGCGCTCGCGCCCGGGAAGGCCAGGGCCACGGAATGCGCCGGCAGCGGCTTCTGGTAATTGATGATGCGTACATCGTGCGGAGTGCTGGCGGCGTTCTTGTAGGTAGCGACGATCTTGACCCCCAACGGCACCGTGACGACCATCTGGCCGTTGGACGCACCGTCGAAGTTGAAGCCGGCATTGTCGTTATTCCAGCCGGCGATCAGGGTCAGGTGCACGACCTTGCCCTGCGTGCTGACCCAGGTCGGCGTGCCGGCGGCATGTGTCGCCGTGGCCGCCACCGCCGTGGCGCCGGCGCCGGCAAGCAGTACCGTGCCCAGGGCCAGCCCATTGGCCAAACGATGTCCCGTGCTCGTCCCCTTGGTCAATCGCATCATTCGTCTCTCCTTCTCTCTGCCAACTCTCACTACCGGATCTCGGTTCAGGAGCGCCGTACGCCGAGCGTGATGGCGCCGCTATAGCCGGCCCTGTGCAGGCGTTTCATGGTCAGCATGGACTGCGGGCCGCCATTCTGGTAGATGGAATCGGTGCTGTTACGGGTATCCCGCTGCACCGCGCGTGCCCTGTACACTCCCGTCCGGTAGACGCGGTCCGTCAAGCTGTCCGGCAAGTACAACTGGCCCGTATGGACGACATTTCCTCCTACATGCACCTTGACGTGAATGTGGGTGGTGCGGCCGCGGTACCAGCCCGGGTAGATGGTCTGGAACTCGCAGTAGCCGCGAGCGTCGGTGCGTTGAATCCCGCGCAAGAACGTGTCGTGGTCCGTTGGTCCGGCATTGCCGCCGGGCGTGCCACCGGCGCTGGCGCTCTCGAAGCCCGAGTAGATGCCACCGGCATCGCAGTGCCAGATGTCGACGGCTGCACCCTTGAGCGGCGCGCAGGTCGTGGCGTCTACCAGGGTGAGCCGCAGCGTCAGCGGGATACCCGGACGGTGCTCGACGATATTCCTGCGGACCTTTTCGCCGGCGATGTAATAGGGGCCCTCGGTCTGCTCCGGCGTGAGCACGCAACCTGCTGTGCGGAGTGCTCCGGCGTTTGGCCGGGAGGCCATCGCGATCGCCGGTCGTGTGCGCCATGCGACTGTGGCGAGGGCGGTAAGCCCGAGGTAGCCGCGCTTGAAGAGCGCCCTCCGGCTGAGTAGTCCCTCCAATCCAAAGGGCATGGCCCTCCGACTTACCAACCGGGCAATCAGCAGAGCCGGCAGCGTGAGGACTACCAGATATGGGGCTGTGCGTTTCATGTCTGCTCCTTTCAGCTCCGGGTGACGACGTTCACCCGGTGGCTCTGCGGCGACGACACTCCGTCGCCGCGCGGGATGAGCTGTTGGCGGGGTCACGTCCGGCGTCCCGACGGAAGCCAACAGCCCGCGTAGCGATGTCAAGCATCCGTTACGGCCATGCCTGTACTCCTTCGCTAAGCATGTCTTCGTCGGTCTCACGGCCGGCCGCCGTGCATCCCTATGATTAGGACATCCTCATGACCGCTCGATGATACCGACATGACAAAACGATGACAGGTCGTAACCGCTCAGATTGATTTCACGCCATCCCAATTGGCAACTCCGGTTATGACATGATCATGCCACTAATGGTACTTTGTTGACGCAGGGGGAGCGGGTGGTACAACAGGCGTAGGAGGAGAAAGCCATGACCCCGCGACGCCCCGTCACCCCCGCTCCAGGTCCCCTGGAGACCTATTGTGAGCAGTTCGA
>Ga0209062_1005129_pt1 | contig 12970 bp, 8 predicted proteins | sample Coa_R2_2_FD_187158 | JGI IMG/M metagenome (GOLD analysis project Ga0209062, IMG submission 187158) | Surface soil microbial communities from Centralia Pennsylvania, which are recovering from an underground coalmine fire - Coalmine... | ecosystem: Environmental > Terrestrial > Soil > Unclassified ... | reverse complement strand
GCGAATCAGCGCGGCGTTAAACGTCGCGCCGAAATCTACGAGGGCTTTGCCCAAAAATTCATGCAATTTGTCCTGATTGATGTTCATGCATCTTCTCCGTCGAATTTGACAGCCAAGGGAGGGATTCTGGAATGCTACACGCGACCTGTTCTGGCGCAAAGCAATATTCAGCAGCAGCGACTGAGCCGCGAGTAGCGGCGGTTTAACTGCTCCAGGTAAAACTCTTCGCGGGAGAGTGGGGCAGCGCCACGTCGCAGATCCGGGCGACGCCAGCGAGCGCCCAGATAGCTCTCGTAATCGGCATCACCGCACCATTGGCGCAGGCCGCGCCAGAACCTGCGCCATAAGGATGCAAGCGAACGCGAGACGCGCGGCATCAGTCATCTCCCTGGGCCGTGCCGGCAAAGCCCTCGGGCCATTGCGTGGCGAGGTAGGGAGCCTCGTGCAAAGTGACGGAACGCCGGCGCGCGAGAATTCCGTACCACTGAAGCAAAGCCTCGACGACCAAAACGAGGATCATAGCGGCGAGAATTGCCGTAACGGCAGCGTCCAGCCGGTTATTGAAGATGAGCCGCCGGGTATCGGCAATCCTGGCCGCAGGAATGGTTCCAGCTCCGATCTGGGCAGCGAGCGAATTGGAAAACGCCAGAAAACCGATACGCGGGCTGGGGTCGAAGATTTTCTGATAGCTGGCGGTCATGGTGACGGTTACGAGCCACGCCATAGGCGCCAGAGTGACCCAAACCCAGCGGGTGCGGCCCATTTTGAGCAAAACCGTCGTGGCCAGCACCAGCGCAACCGCGGCGAGCAACTGATTCGAGATCCCAAAGAGCGGCCAGAGCGAATTGATGCCGCCGAGCGGATCCACAACGCCTTGATACAAAAAATAGCCCCATGCACCAACGATGATCGCGCTGGAGAGGAGAATACCCGGCATCCAGCCCGTGCGCCCAAACGGTTTCCACACTCTGCCGCCAAGTTCCTGAATCATGAAGCGACCCACGCGCGTACCGGCATCGAGCACTGTCAGAATGAAGAGCGCCTCGAACATGATGGCAAAGTGATACCAGATGCTTAGAAGGCGGTCGCCCCCAATCGTGTTCGAAAAGATCTGCGCCATGCCCACGGCCAGCGAGGGCGCGCCGCCCGCGCGGTTGAGCAAAGTTTGTTCGCCAACGGCTTGAGCGAGCGCCGGCAGAGTTTGCGGCGCGAGCGCATAACCCCAGGAGCTGATCGTCCGCGACACTGCTTCGGGAGTCGCGCCAACAATCGCCGGCGGGCTGTTGATAGCGAAATAGACGCCCGGGGTCATGGCGCACGCCGCGACCATGGCCATAACTCCGACAAATGACTCCATCAGCATCGCTCCGTAGCCGATAAACCGCGCGTGGCTCTCACGAAGAATCATCTTCGGCGTGGTGCCCGAGGATATCAGCGCGTGGAATCCGCTCACCGCGCCGCATGCGATGGTAATGAAGCAGAACGGAAAAATCTTTCCGGCAAACACGGGACCGTTGCCGTCAATAAAACGAGTGAGCGGCGGCATGAGCATGTGCGGCCGGACAATGAGAATGCCGGCGGCAAGGGAAAAAATCGCGCCCGCTTTGATGAAGGCGCTCAAGTAATCGCGCGGAGCGAGCAGCAGCCAGACGGGCAGCGCGGAAGCGGCGAAACCGTAAGCGATCAGCGCAAAAGCCAGCGTGACTCCGCTGAGCGTGAAGACCCGCGACCACGAAGCCGAAGCCGCAACCCACTGCCCCGCGACAACCACGAAGAGCACCAGCCCGACTCCAAGCAGCGAAGCCTCGAGCACCCGGCCGGGCCGCAAAAACCGCAGATACAAGCCGAGGAGAATGGCGATCGGGATAGTCATTGCCAGCGTGAACGTGGCCCAGGGCGAAGACTTCAGCGCATTGACAATCACCAGCGCGACCACCCCCAGCAGAATCACGAGAATTGCGAGTACGGCAAGCTGCGCGATGAATCCGCCGCGCCGGCTCACCTCCTCGCGCGCCATTTCGCCCAGCGATTTTCCGTCCCGCCGGATCGAGCAGAACAAAATGACAAAGTCCTGCACGCAGCCGCCAAGAGCCGCGCCGACGATGAGCCAAAGCGTCCCCGGAAGATAGCCGAATTGCGCGGCGAGGGTCGGACCAACGAGCGGGCCTGGACCCGCAATGGCGGCGAAGTGATGGCCGAAGAGAACCCATTTGTTGGTGGGCACGAAGTCGCGGCCGTCCTCGCGGCGCTCCGCCGGAGTGGCGCGAGTGTCGTCCACTGCAAGCACCTTGGCGGAAAGAAACGCGGAGTACAGACGATAGGCGACCAGGTAGCAGCAAATGGCCGCAACCACGAACCAACCCGAATTGAGGGGCTCGCCGCGATGCCATGCAATCGCCGCCAGGGCGCCTGCGCCGGCCAAGGCTACCGCAACCCAGGCGAACGCTTTGGCCGCTCGCCGCAGCGCGCGCTCTCGGTGAGAGGCTTTGCTGATCGCGGGGACGCTCATTTGTGGGCGGAATCGTATGCAAGCTTGCGCTCGCCGTCAATCCGAAGCTCATCGCGCCAAGTTCTGCGCCCGGCGCATACGTGCCGATTCCTCTTGTACTTCTCGCCCGCGCCGCTACAATCGGCGCATCACGCAAGCCCATTCTGGAGAAGCTATGAGCACTCACCGCCCCGGCTTCGCGCTTGCCGTCGCTAGTCTCACAGCCTTGTTGCTCTCGCCGGCGGGTCAGGCGCGGCGGCAAGAGCAAAATGACGATTTCCCCTCGCCGCAAACCCTCGACGAACTGAAGACCGCAATGAACGATGTCGTCCAGAAAAATCACCTACCAGGCGCGGGAGTCGCTCTCGTTGCCAATGGGGAAGTCCTGTGGTGCGGCGGATTTGGGAAAGCCGACGTTGTGGCGAACCGCCTGATTGCGTGTGACACCGAGTTCCGCGTTGGTTCCATCTCGAAAACGTTCGTGGCGCTGGCGCTGCTGAAGCTCGAGGAGGAGGGAAAGGTTGACCTGCAAGCGCGCGTGCAGGATCTTGCGCCTGAAGCAGGCGTGCGAAACAAGTGGGAATCCACGAATCCCGTGCGGGTCGTGAATCTGCTCGAACACTCCGCCGGCTTTGACGATATGAGCTTCAGCGAAGTCTATAACACCAAGGATCCGCCGAGCTTTCCACTGCTCAAAGTGTTTCAGGCGCATCCCCGGCCGCAAGAGACGCGCTGGCCGCCGAGTACGCGCTTTTCGTACTCGAATCCCGGATACGCCGTTGCCGGCTACTTGATCGAGAAGATAACGGGAGAGCCGTTTGACGCCTACATCAAGCAAAACGTCCTTGCGCCGATTGGTATCGCCGCCGGCGATTTCCGCTTGACGGACACGAACCGCGCCCTGCTCGCCCAGGGGTATCACTCCACCCAGCAGCCAGTCCCTTATAAGGAAATCTACCTGCGGCCGGCCGGTGACATGAAGGCTTCGCCTGGAGAGCTTGCCAGGCTGGTGCAGTTTTTCCTGCGGCGAGGAAGGGCGGGAGAAACGCAGCTCGTGAAGCCCGAGACGATTCTGCGGATGGAGTATCCCGCGACGGTTTCTTCCTCGCGGCATGGCATGCGGCTTGGCTACGGGCTGGCGAACTATACGGAAGTCACCGGAGGCGTGGTGACCCACGGCCACGACGGCGGCATCGACGGCTTTATCTCGACGTACCGCTATATGCCGGAACAGAATTGGGGCTACGTCGTGCTGCTGAACAGCGACTCCTATGGGAAAGCGCTGAACGATCTGAATCGCCTCGCCCTGAATTTTCTCTCGAAAGATTTTGCCAGGAAACAACCCCCTGTCTTTTCCGATCCCGTCGCGGATTTGGAACCGCTTGCCGGGTTTTATGCAGCGCGCGCTCCCCGAAGCGCGCTGCTTGCCTTTCTCGACGATCCTTTCGGGGGCGTGCGCATTCGGCTCAAGAACGGACAGCTCACACGATCGAGCCTTTTCGGCAAGCCGGAAAAATTAATTCCGGTGGGCAAGAATCTCTTTCGTGGCCCGCAGGATCCGGAAGCCACTTCGGTCTTCTTCACCGACGCCAATGGGACGATGGTCTACTCCAGCGCCGGCATGGACGGCACGCCGTACGCCGAGCGGACCGGCATTTGGTGGCCGTATTCGCGGCTGGTCCTGCTGATGCTTTGCGCCGCTTTGATGGCCAGCGCGCTTCTTTTTGCCGTGATATGGGGCCTGCTCTGGCTCCTCGGAAAAATGAAGGGCGTGAAGCACATGAGCGTGCGCGCCGTGCCGGTGCTCGCGATTCTTGTTCTGCTTGCGGTGGTCTTCAGTTGCCTGAAGGCGTTCGGAGAGCTGGGAAGCGTCAATCTCTGGTCGGTCATCATCTTCGTGGGAACGATCCTGTTTGCGCTGCTTTCGCTCGATGCGCTGTGGCTGGCCCTGCGCGTGCCCCGGGAGGAGATTCGCTCTGGCGTGCGGATTCATTCGCTGCTGGTTTCCAGCGCCTGCGTTGTCTTCACGTTGTTTCTCTGGTCGTGGCACCTCATCGGGCTGCGCCTCTGGGCGCCGTGAATTCGTCGCCGAAGCGCAGGACTCCTTCGCTAAATTAGCAGCAGGCGGCGAGTCATTCGGTCTCTCCGTTTGAATCGCAAAACGCGAAGTTTTGCGTGCAAGGTGCGACGGCAGTCCCCATGCGCCCGTCCAATGCGCCCGGATGCCGAGTCCTCGGACCTTCAGTCGGCAAGGGAGGTAAACCGGAGCAGGGGCAGGAGCTCGCGGAAGATCTTCTGAACCTCTCCCAGGAAGGCCCCGGAACAAAGCGCGCGTGGTGCGAGCTTTTTTCGCACAATCCAGCCCTGCAATTTGGGCCATTCCACGGCGGTCGGCCAGCCGTTCTTTTGCGTCCAGCTCCCTCTCTCGTTCGAATACCAGTAGCTTTCGTACTTGCGGCCAAGGCGCTTTTTCTGCTGTGCGAGCCAGGCGGGTTGGGCAGCAATTCGCTGGTCGGCCACAAGGCCCAGCGCGGACGCGTTGCGCTTCCCGCCAGAGTAAATCCGAAAGCCCACGGTGACGCTCTTTGCGGAAACTCCCGCGTAGAGTTCACCCGTTTCGCCTCCGCTGAAGACCGCCGGCACTTTCAAATACATTTGGGGGCGATATGGCGTTTTGTCCTTGGCAAAACGAATGTCGCGATTGATGCGCGAGAAATTGCCGCGTCCCGAAACCTCGAGCCGCCGGTCCAGCCGCATCAGGAACGGCGTCAATTCCTCCAGCAGTCGCCGGAAAGGCTGGCTCACCACGGCCTGATACCGCCCGCGGTTCGCGTCCATCCACTCCTTGCGATTGTTGCGGCTCAGTTCCTGAAAAAAGCGAAAAATTTCGTGCGAAAAAATGGCTTCACGGGCAGGCATAGGGTCCCTCGATGGAAGGCTGCGAAGTGTTTTAGCCTACACGATTCCAAACCGCCGTCAATTGGACTATGCTGTCCCGCCCGCCTAGATCCTCGGCGGCTCTCTTCATTTTTGCATCAGGGGTAAAAACGGATGATTCGCAAATGGTTCGCAGCGGGAATTCTTGCGGGCAGCATGCTTGGCGCGGCAGTGCTGTTCGCTTCCGCGCCAGCGTGTAACGCGGAAGAGGGGAAAAGCAGCGCAAAAAGAGAACCCTGGAAGCCCGCCGATTTCATCTACTCGGAAGCCGCCGGCCAATATCACATCTCCCCGGACGGCAAATGGCTCGTCTGGGTCAAGTCCGTGGGCGACAAGGACAAGGATGCGCGCGTTTCGAATCTTGTCCTCACCGACCTTGAGCGCAATCGTGAAATCCAGCTAACGAGGGGAAGCGACAACGATTCGCAGCCGGTCTGGTCGCCCGATGGCGAGCGCATTGCGTTCCTGAGCACAAAAGCGCGGCCGCACCCCGGTCCGGACGCCGCAAGAATGCAGTTGTGGCTGATCAACCCGCATGGCGGAGAGCCCTGGCCCCTCACCGAACTGGCGAATCCCCCTCGCCGCATCGAGTGGCTCGACAAGGACACGATCATCTACAGCGCCGAAGAGGAACCCACCCTCTACGCCCAGGAAATCAAGAAGAAGAAGGATGACTCCGAAGTGATCGAAGACACGGAGCACACGGCTCCGGTGCGCCTTTTCAAGATCAACGTAAACGAGAAGAAGATCACGCGGCTAACCAGCAATACCGACTGGATTGAAAGCTGGGAGGTCTCGCGCGACGGCAAGTACGCGGTAGCCTCGCACGCGCGAAGCTTGCGGTATGCCTTTGACCAAAAGACGCCGCCGGTCATTTTCCTGCACGATCTCGCCGACGGCCAGGAGAAACAGATTTTGACGGAAGGACGCATTCGCGCCGAGGGCTTCGAATGGGCGCCGGACAGCTCCGGTTTTTACGTGGCGACGCCATTCTCAACGGATCCGCGTTTCATGACGGCGAGCATCAACATTCTCTACTACTATGACGTGGCGTCCGGCAAAGCACAGCAGGTGAATCTCGATTGGCCGAACGGGCTGTCCTTCGGGTTGCAGACCGTGCCGGGCGGCTTTGTGGCCATGCTCGCGGCAGGCAGCCACAACGAGCCGGCGCTGTATAGGAAGGAAGGGGATTCCTGGAAGCGCGAGATGATTACCGGCGAGCACGCGAAGAATCTCGAGAGCTTCTCCATCAGCGATGACGGCAAATCGATCGTTTATGCTTCCTCGACCGCCAGCAAACTTTCTCAACTCTATGCGGGGCGGCTCGAGGGAACGAGACTGACGCCGGCGGAGCAAGTCACGAAACTCAACGAAAACCTCGTGAACGGCCGTGTCTTTGCAAAGAGCGAGGTGATTCGGTGGAAGGGTTCGAACGACGAAGAGGTGGAAGGCATTCTGTACTACCCGGTGAACTACGAACCGGGGAAAAAGTATCCGGTGATCACCGCGATTCACGGGGGTCCCATGGGCGCGGATCACGACCTGTGGGGCGAGAGCTGGGCCTACCCGATTCAGCTCTTCACCGAACGCGGCGCGTTCGTGCTGCGACCGAACTATCACGGCAGCAACAACTATGGACTGAAGTGGGCCGAATCCATCTGCTGCGGCAAGTACTACGATCTCGAGACGCCGGATATCAACATGGGCGTGGACTATCTGATTTCCAAGGGCATGGCCGATCCCGACCGGGTGGGTACGATGGGCTGGTCAAACGGCTCGATTCTCTCGACGAGCCTGATCACCACGTATCCCGACCGCTACAAGGTGGCAAGCGTGGGGGCGGGCGATGTCGAATGGATCAGCGATTGGGCGAACGTGGATTTTGGACAGTCGTTTGACGCCTATTACTTCGGGAAATCGCCGTTCGAGGATCCCGAGCTTTACATTCGCAAATCGCCCTTCTTCAAGATGGACCGGGTAAAAGCTCCGGTCCTGATTTTTCACGGCACCGCGGACCGCAACGTGCCGCCGGCCCAGAGCTGGTCGTATTTCAGGGCGCTGCAATACTTTGGCAAGCCGGTCAAGTACGTTGTGTTCCCCGGCGAGCCACACGGCCCGCGCAAGCTGACGCATCAGATGCGCAAAGTGGAAGATGAAATCGCGTGGTTCGACCAGTACTTCTTCAAGACCGCCAAACCTGAAAATGAGGCCTTGAAGGAAGGCTCTCCGCTCGACGCAGCCTTGCGTGCAAGGAGCGTGGCGAAAAATGCGGGCCGCTACGGGTTTTCGTTCCAGACGCCAAAAGGCAAATCCATTCTGATTCCCGAAGTCGTCAAACGCGGCGGCCTGGAAATTGGCCGCTTTGAAGTCACTCGAGCCCAGTTCGCCGAGTTCGACAAGACTTACAAATTCGATGCCGGTACCGAAAACTATCCGGCGAATGGCATCACCTTCGAGCAGGCGAAAAATTACGCAGCGTGGCTCTCAAAAACGACCAACGAAACCTGGCGTATTCCGAACGAATCCGAAGTCTCCAGCCTCTACTCGAAGAAAGACGGCGAAAACACCCTGGACTACTGGGCTGGATACGCCCCCAATCCCGATGACGCCAGGCGACTGGAAAGGAAAGTCGAGGAGCTTGGCGGCGCCGCGCCTTTGCTGAAGCCTGTGGGAAGCTTTCCAGGTCAAGGCAAGACGGAGGAAGAACTGATCTACGATTTGGGCGGCAACGTGGCGGAGTGGGTGATCGCTGGCGACGGCACAGGCAAACCGCTCGGCGGCAGCGCCGACCAACCGACGGATCCCGCCGCCGCCCACAGCCCAGCGGCGGCGTACATCGGTCTGCGCGTGATACGCGGGGCACCCGTCAAATAGGCCTGCCGTCTCTCTCATTTCAGATGCGGCATGACGATACCTGCTCCGCCGGCTGGTGCCGGGCGCGGCAAACGCCTCAGCACGACTTCAGTCTCTTGTTGCGTACCCTCGGGAACCGCGCGCACGAATTTCGGCATCCTCGCCGCCACGAACGAATCGGGCGAAAGAAATTCCTCTGGGAGCAGGCGAAAGCTGTATGTCGTGCACTTTCTGAAGCGGGCGAAAAACAGTCCCTCTGAGTCCGTGTAGACCATCCGGTTATCGATTTTGGCTGCTGCTCCGGAAATGGGTTCGCCGTTCTCGTCGGCGATCCGCCCGCGCACCACGCACTTGTACTCCGCTAGGTTGGCGAACGGAGACGCGGCGCCCTGTGTTGAACCGTGGCTATCCAAATAATGCAGGGTCGACAAGTAACTCGTGTAGCGAGTTTGTCCAGTCGGGGAAATGTTCGTGTCACCGTGCACCTCGACGCTTCGAGGCAAGAGTAAATAAAGGCGGGCCATAGCGATACGCCGAAATTGGGATTGTCCGGGAATATAAAAGGGCACGTACACGGTCTGATAGTCCAGCCCTACTCCAATCCTATGCGATTCATACGAACCGCCGCAGGCAACGCTCTTCTGGTTTAGGCCGAATTGCACCATCTGATTCAAATCAAGGTGCGAGCTGATGTGCTCTCTCACGGTTCCCGCTATTTCTGCGGCAGCCCGGTTGCCGCTCGAAACCGTGCGGAAGTAGTCTCCGGCCAGCGTGATCCGCGGAAGCAGAGCGCGTTCCACACCTGCCAAGTAAGCCGTAGCCTGACCACTGGGTGTCGTAGATTGGTACTCGGCCCCCCGCAACCTGAATCCGCTCACGGTCCACGAAACGGTCGCCCCTTGGACTCGCGCCCGCGTTCCCGCGCCGCCGCCAGGATCCGGCGAAAGGATGTTTTCGCGACTGACACCAATCGAAATACTTTTGAGCGGGTGCAGATCCAACGAGACGTTCTCGCGGTCATACTCCACGGTCAGGGGCGAGTTCACTACGATCCGCCGGAAGTCGCTTGAAGCGTTTGCGTAACTCGCCTTGAAGTCTGCGCTCTGGGTGGTGATCGCGAGACTTCCCGCCGCATATGGGTCCCGGTCGCTTTCCCCAGCCACTCCGGCCACAACAACCCCTTTCGAGGGTTTCCACTGCAATCCTTGGATCACCGCAAGCCGCTGTGCATAGAAAATGTTGACGTCATACGTGACGGTATCGGAAAGCGCGTGCCGCAAGATGGCCGTGAACGAGAAGCGGTCGGGATCCGACACGCTGAGAAAAGGCGCCCCATAGCGGTTTGCGGTGAGCCCGGCAAAGACCTCGAATTGATCCTTCGGCGCACTCCGCCGAACGGAGATCCCCGTGCCGAGAAAATAGGAGGATGGATTGAACAGGTCCGTCGGCAGGGCCACCGGAACCGGCTGGTCGCCGAACTCCACTAGTGTCACGCCGAGCTGTGTCGTCAGTCCAAAGCCTCCCGCGAACCCGTTTCGCCAGCCCAGCCCGAGCCATCCCTTGTACCGGTCGGTTTCGATCGAAGCCGTTGCGCCGGACGTTTCGAAAGCCGTGGAGGTTCCGCCTTTCAACTCCACAACCTGCGCGCGCAACTCCGCGTGAAACCCCGAGAGGACTTGGGCTGCTACCAATAATGCGAGACTTTGCAGATTTCTTCGGCTGAACACGACCCTAGGGACCAGACAGATAAGCGGGGAAGGGCACTTCAAATTTGAATTTCGGGAACGCAATTTCCACGGAATTCGGAGGGATAGGATTTTTCCAGTCCAGCACCACAAGGCGCTTCTGCCTCGGAAAGCACGGAAAGCCACCATAGCTCTGTCGGCCTGCCAGAGACCGCAGCTCCACTGTTTGCACTCGCCCGAAACTTTCCGATTTGTTTTCGATTGTGAATGTTACTTGACGGGTTACAGGGTTGAAAATACCCTGAGATATCACGACGTCAGAACGCCGCAGTTCGTCCTTCGTCAACAAATAGACCGTGTGCGGCAAGCGAATGACTACCTGCACACCGGGACTGGTTGGCTTGGCTTGGATGTCCGAGTAAATCGTGAACCACGCGGGCAATTTCTGCGACCGTGCCTTGTAGAAAACTGTGTAGGCCCTGTGCGGCGGAACGCGAAAACTCTTGGCCGAGAGCGTCACGGCGACATCAGCGTCCAAGCTGCGGTAGACCGGGACTCCCTCCAAAGTCACGCCGAAGCTGCGCGCTTCCAGCACAACCGCAAACGGTGCGAGCGTCTCATTCCTCACCTGAAAGGAACCGTCGGCCTGCCCGGTGTATTCGCTGATGATTGGCAGGACCGTCTGCGCCGGGCTCGCTGGCGCGGAGAGGCTCAAGAAAAGGAAAAACAATCCACATTGTCGACTGATGGGCATCTCGCCGCGCCTCAAGTGGCTTGTGCCTCGATCACCAGTGTTCCGCTATATGTCGCCGCTGGTAAATTTAAGCCGCTTGTATTGATCTGAAGGGCGAGCGTATCCGTGCGATTCGCGTTCAGTGTCACTCCGGAAACTGTCTGCGAAAAAATCTGTAGGCTCGATCCAGTCGCGAAGGGACTCGTTGCCGTAAAGGCTGTTAGCGTGCCTCCGTTGATGCTGCCAGACACTGCCGAGGACGGGATGTTGTGGCTTGCTCCGTCGCTAAGAGCCGCCGTCGCGCTCACGAAATAGGCGTAAAGTTTCACGTTGCTCCGCCCAACCGCCAAAACCCAAGTCGTGGTAATCGAAATGGACGTGTTGCCAGATGCCGTGCCATCCCCGGCCAGTGTGAAACTCACCGACGTCGGTGTTGCGCTGACCGTGATCAGCTCCAGCAAAGGCGCGTTCAAACTGACACTGATACCGCTCGAATTGAGTTGCGCCCAGCCGCAATCGGGCACGAAAGAGAACAGTAGCATCCAGCAAAGTGCCATTACTCCGAACTTCCGAATCATGAGGCTCTCCTGGCACAAAGCAGCAAGGAATCGCGTGGGCTCGGTTGGAAGGGATATGCATTTTAACAAGCGACCCAAGTGAAGTTAAGCGGCTCCCTAAAAACTTTTTATTCGTGATTCGAAAAAGTGACCGAAAGTTGGAACAGTGTTAGCCATTCTGTGCCGGATCGGTACAAAACAAAGGCGGTCAGCCGCCGGCTGAGCCAGATTGGCACTTGTTCAGCCTTTTCGTCGAAATTACGCTCTTCTCATGAACGCTTTCACTCCGACCGATCGCACGCGAGTACGGCGCAAGCCTGACCGCGGCTCGTTTGACCGCGATCTTATCTATAAGATTCTCGACGACGCGTTTGTTTGCCAGGTGGCATTCCTCGCGGATGGACTGCCTTGGGTGGTGCCGACGAACTACGTGCGCGTGGCAGACAAGCTTTTCCTCCACGGTTCGACGGCAAGCCGGCTGATGAAGACGCTTTCGAGCGGCTCGCCCTTCACGCTGAACGTCACTCTGCTCGACGGAATCGTGTGCTCGCCAACGGCAACAGGACATTCGGTGAACTACCGATCCGTAGTGGTGGTCGGCAAAGCGGAAGTCGTCGAAGGGGAAGCAGCGAAGCTCGCGGCGATGCGCGACTTTGTCGAATACGTCATTCGCGGCCGGTGGGCCACGGTGCGCCCGCCCACGTCACAGGAGCTCAAAGGCACCATGGTGCTGGCGGTACCACTCGTCGAGGCGTCCGCAAAGGTGCGCACCGGCTTCGCCGTGGACAGCGCGGAGGAGTACAACACGTCAGCCTGGACGGGGGTGATTCCGTTTACCTGGACCGCGGGGACGCCCATTCCAGATCCACGCCGCAAATCCGACATTGCTCCGCCAGAAAACATCGCGCGCTACGCGCGGCCTCAGTAACGTCCAAGCCTGAAGAGCTGCGGATTGAGCCTTCAAGTCGCGTGAATCAAGGCTTCCAGATTCGCGAAGGACTCCCCTGCATGCGCGGGCAAGCCAGCCGAGGCGGTGTGCTATTCTTTTTTGAGGATCGGCGTCCCGGGGATGAACAAACTGCGCATTTCGGTAGTGCAATATCTGAATACAGCGCCGCTCGTCTGGGGCTTTACACGCGGGCCGCAGCGCGGCAAATATGAGCTTTCTTTCACTGTGCCTTCGCAATGCGCGGAAGAGCTGCGCAGCGGGGCCGCGGATGTCGCGATCATTCCGGCGATTGAATATCAGCGAATGGATGGGTTAGCCGTCCTGCCGGAGCTGGCGATCGCATCCAGGCAGCGAGTGCGCAGCTTGCTGCTTATTTGCAAAACGCCCATCGAACAGGCGCGACGTATTGCGCTGGACAGCAGCTCGCGCAGCACGCAGGCGCTGACGCACATCTTGTGCAGAGAGAAATGGAAAATCTCACCCGAGATGCAGCAGTGCGCGCCGCACCTCGGCGAAATGCTGGCGAGAGCGGATGCGGCGCTGCTCATCGGGGATCCCGCGCTGCGCATTTCGATTGAGATTGCGGGGCGCACCGAGAGTGCGGCGGACCGCCATCAGATATGCGCTGGCGCTGCGGCCGGGATTGCCGGCGTGGAGAGGCTGCACGTCTACGATATCGTGGAAGAATGGAGGGCTTTGACAGGATTGCCGGCCGTGCTGGCCGTTTGGGCGGCAAAACGCAACGTGATCACGCCGGAGCTCATCGAG
>Ga0209062_1005126_pt1 | contig 12982 bp, 8 predicted proteins | sample Coa_R2_2_FD_187158 | JGI IMG/M metagenome (GOLD analysis project Ga0209062, IMG submission 187158) | Surface soil microbial communities from Centralia Pennsylvania, which are recovering from an underground coalmine fire - Coalmine... | ecosystem: Environmental > Terrestrial > Soil > Unclassified ... | reverse complement strand
CCGGCAGGAATTCGGTATCGCCGATGTCCTCGATCTTCACCCAGCGCATCATCTGCCGCGTGATGACCTCGAGGTGCTTGTCGTTGATGTTGACGCCCTGCAGGCGGTAGACTTCCTGAATCTCGTTGACCAGGTACTTCTGCAGTTCCTTCTCGCCGAGCACCTTCAGGATGTCATGCGGGTCGCGCGGACCGTCCATCAGCGGCTCGCCGGCTTTCACCCGCTCGCCCTCCTGGACGTTGATGTGCACGCCGCGCGGCAGCGAGTACTCCCGCTGGTCGCCGTCGTCGCCCACCACGTAGATCTTGCGCTGGCCCTTGGTCACTTCGCCGTACTTCACCACGCCGTTGATCTCCGCGATGATGGCCGTCTCGCGCGGCTTGCGCGCCTCGAACAGCTCCACCACGCGCGGCAGACCGCCGGTGATGTCCTTGGTCTTCGTTGTTTCGCGCGGGATCTTCGCCAGCACGTCGCCGGCGTGGACCTCCTCGCCGTCCCGCACCATCAGGTGCGCATGCGTCGGCATCAGGTACTTCTTCTTCTCGGCGCCGCGCGTCCCCGGTTCGGGCCGCACCTCGATGGTCGGCTGCCGCTTCTCGTCCGGCGAATCCGTCACCACGAGCTGCGACATGCCGGTCACTTCGTCCACCTGCTCCTGCAGCGTCAGCCCGTCGATCAGGTCGCGGAAGTGCACCGTGCCGCTGACCTCCGTCAGGATCGAGAAGGTGTACGGATCCCACTCGAGCAGGATCTGGTTGCTCTTCACCGGAGCCCCGTCTTCCACCATCACGCGCGCGCCGTAAACGACCGGGTAGCGTTCCTTCTCGCGCCCCTTATCGTCCACCACGGCCATGATGCCGTTGCGGTTCATCGCGATGATCTCGCCCGCCTTGCTCTTCACGGTCTGGATGCCGATGTAGCGCGCGAAACCGTCGGACTTCGCATCCTGCGTCGATTGCTCGCTGACGCGCGTTGCCGTACCGCCGATATGGAACGTACGCATCGTCAACTGCGTGCCGGGCTCGCCGATCGACTGCGCCGCGATCACACCGACCGCTTCGCCGCGCTCCACCAGCCGTCCCGTCGCGAGATTGCGGCCGTAGCACGCCACGCAAACCCCGCGCTTCGATTCGCACGTCAGCACCGAGCGGATCTTGACGCGCTCGATGCCGGCCGCCTGAATCGCCGCCGCCAGGTCTTCCGTGATCTCCTGGTTGACCCCTACGATGATGTTGCCTTCGTAATCCTTCTGGTCTTCGAGCGCCACGCGGCCCACGATGCGGTCGCGCAGCGGCTCGATGATCTCGCCGGATTCGATGATCGGCTCGACGTAGATGCCTTCCGTCGTGCCGCAGTCGTTCTCCGTGATGATCACGTCCTGCGCCACGTCGACCAGACGCCGCGTCAGGTAGCCGGAATCCGCCGTCTTGAGCGCCGTATCCGCCAGGCCCTTGCGAGCGCCGTGCGTCGAAATGAAGTACTGCAGCACGTTCAGGCCTTCGCGGAAGTTCGCCGTAATCGGCGTCTCGATGATCTCGCCCGAAGGCTTCGCCATCAGTCCGCGCATACCCGAAAGCTGGCGGATCTGCTGCTTCGATCCGCGCGCGCCCGAATCCGCCATGATGTAAATCGGATTCAGGTAGCGCCCCGTGCGGTCGTCCTCTTCCATCGCCTGGAACATTTCGTCGGAGACGCGCTCCGTTACCTTGCTCCAGATTTCGATGATCTTGTTGTAGCGTTCGCCGTGCGTGATGGCGCCGTCCTGATACTGGTTCTCGACCGCCACCACCTCGCGCTCCGCCTCGCGCACCAGGCTCGCCTTCTCGCCCGGCACCACCATGTCGTCGATGCCGATCGAGATGCCCGCCCGCGTCGCGTACAGGAACCCGAGTGCCTTCACCTCATCGAGCATCTGCACCGTGGTCTGGAGGCCGAACTTCAGGTAGCAGTACTGCACGAGCTGGCCGAGGCCCTTCTTCTTCAGCAGGCCGTTGATGAACGGCATGTCCTCGGGCAGCGCATCGTTCAAAATCACGCGGCCGACCGTCGTCTCCATGTACTGCTTGTTGAATTCGATCGGCTCGGTGTGCAGCACGTTCTGGCTGTCGAAGGCGTGCACCAGGTCGATCACCCGGCCCGTGTACCGCAGCTTGATGGGGGTCAGCGTCTCCACCTCGCCCATTTCGAGCGCGATCAGCACGTCGTCCGTCGAAGCGAACGTGCGTCCTTCGCCCTTCGCGCCCGGCCGCGCCTTGGTCAGGTAATAGCAGCCCAGAACCATGTCCTGCGTCGGGATGGCAATCGGCCCGCCGTGCGCCGGCGAAAGAATATTGTTCGCCGAAAGCATCAGGGTCGAGGCTTCGATCTGCGCCTCGGGCGATAGCGGAATGTGCACCGCCATCTGATCGCCGTCGAAGTCCGCGTTGAACGCCGTGCAGGTCAGCGGGTGCAGCTTGATCGCCTTGCCTTCCACCAGCACCGGCTCGAACGCCTGGATGCCCAGCCGGTGCAGCGTGGGAGCGCGGTTGAGCAGGATCGGGTGATCCTTGATCACCTCTTCCAGAATGTCCCATACCACCGGGTCCTGCTGCTCGACCAGTTCCTTGGCCTGCTTGATCGTCGTGCAGTGTCCGCGCTGCTCGAGGCGATGATAGATGAACGGCTTGAACAGCTCGAGCGCCATCTTCTTCGGCAGCCCGCACTGGTTCAGCCGCAGATCCGGACCGACCACGATCACCGAGCGGCCCGAGTAGTCCACGCGCTTGCCCAGCAGGTTCTGGCGGAACCGCCCCTGCTTGCCCTTCAGCGTATCGGAGAGCGATTTCAGCGGCCGGTTGTTCGCGCCGCGCAGCACGCGGCCGCGGCGGCCGTTGTCGAACAGCGCATCCACCGCTTCCTGCAGCATGCGCTTTTCATTGCGCACGATCACGTCCGGCGCGTGCAGCTCGATCAGCTTCTTCAACCGGTTGTTGCGGTTGATCACGCGGCGGTAGAGATCGTTGAGGTCCGACGTCGCAAAGCGCCCGCCATCGAGCGGCACCAGCGGTCGCAGCTCCGGCGGAATCACCGGAATCACGTCCAGAATCATCCACTCCGGCTTGTTGCCCGATTTGCGGAACGATTCCACCACGCGCAGCCGCTTGGCGTACTTCAGCTTCTTCTGTACCGAAGCTTCCGTCTTCATCCGCTCCCGGATCTCCTCCGAAAGCGCTTCCACATCGATCTTCTTCAGCAGCTCCTTGATGCCTTCGGCGCCCATCATGGCGACGAACTTGCCCGGAAACTCCTGGTCGAGCTGCCGCTTGCGCTCGTCCGTGATGACCTCGCCGCGCGAAATGCCTTCCACCTCGCCCGGGTCCACCACCACGTACGCCTCGAAGTACAGCACGCGCTCGAGCTCGCGCAGCGTGATGTCCAGCAGGTGCCCGATGCGGCTCGGCAGCCCCTTGAAGAACCACACATGCGAGCACGGGCTCGCCAGCTCGATATGCCCCAGCCGCTCGCGCCGCACCCGCGCCAGCGTCACTTCCACGCCGCACTTATCGCAGATCACTCCGCGGTGCTTCATTCGCTTGTACTTGCCGCACAAGCACTCCCAGTCCTGCGTGGGGCCAAAAATCCGGGCGCAGAACAGGCCGTCCCGCTCCGGCTTAAATGTCCGGTAGTTGATCGTCTCCGGCTTGGTCACTTCGCCATGGGACCAGCTCCGGATTTTTTCCGGAGATGCCAGAGAGATGCGGATCGAATCGAAATCCGCGATCAAATTCGCTCGATCGTACGGAGAGGATCTCAAAATAGCCTCCAATTTCCCTAAAACAAAACCTTGACGCAGAGACGCAGAGACACAGAGAAATCAAAAGAGATCTTCTCTGCGTGTTTCTCGGCGTCTCTGCGTCTCTGCGTCATTCGTCAGCCGCTAGTCCGCCGCCAGTGCGGTGTCCGCGATTTCCCGCGGCTTCTTCATCAATTCCACGTCGAGGCACAGCGACTGCAACTCCCGGATCAGCACGTTGAACGATTCCGGAACGCCCGGCTCGATCGCCGCCTCGCCCTTCACGATCGCCTCGTAAATCTTGGCGCGGCCGTACACATCGTCCGACTTCGCCGTCAGCAGCTCCTGCAGGATGTAAGCGGCGCCGTATGCTTCGAGCGCCCACACTTCCATCTCGCCGAAGCGCTGTCCGCCGAACTGCGCCTTGCCGCCGAGCGGCTGCTGCGTGATCAGCGAGTACGGCCCGATCGAGCGCGCGTGGATCTTGTCATCGACCAGGTGCGAGAGCTTCAGCATGTAGATATAGCCCACCGTCACCGGCTGCTCGAACTGCGTGCCCGTCATGCCGTCAAACAGCGCCGTTTTGCCCGAGCTCGGCAGCCCGGCTTCGGCCAGCGCCTTCTTGATCTCGCGCTCCGTCGCGCCGTCGAACACCGGGGTCGCGAACTGCACGCCCAGCGCCTTGGCCGCCCATCCCAGGTGCGTCTCCAGGATCTGCCCCACGTTCATACGGGAAGGCACGCCCAGCGGATTCAGCACGATCTCAACCGGCGTCCCGTCCGGCAGGTACGGCATGTCCTCTTCCGGCAGGATGCGCGCGATCACGCCCTTGTTGCCGTGGCGTCCGGCCATCTTATCGCCCACCGAAAGCTTGCGCTTCATGGCGATATAGACCTTCACCAGCTTGATCACGCCCGGCGGCAGCTCGTCGCCCTTGCGCAGCTTGCCGATCTTTTCATCGGTGATCTTTTCGAGCACCGCGATCTGCCGCGACGTCATCTCCTCGATTTCGTCGATCTGCTCGTTCAGCCGCGGGTCCTTGTTGGCCAGCCGCATGCGCTTGAGATCGCGCGATTTCATCTTCTCGATGAGCTCGCGCGTCAGCTCCGTGTCCTTCGAGAGCAGGCGCTTGTTGGTCTTTTCATCGTGCAAATCGGCCAGCAGCTTCTTGCCTTCGAGCAGCCCCGCGAGTCGCTTGGCCCGCTCATCGGTCAGAATGCGGATTTCGTCCTGCAGGTTCCGCTGCAGCCGCGCGATCTGCGATTCCTCGATCGCCTTCGACCGCTCGTCCTTCTCCTGGCCCTTGCGGGAGAAGATCTTGCAGTCCACGATCGTCCCTTCGATGCCGGGCGGGCAGTACAACGACGCATCCTTCACGTCGCCCGCCTTCTCGCCGAAAATCGCGCGCAGCAGCTTTTCTTCGGGCGTCAACTGCGTCTCGCCCTTCGGCGTCACCTTCCCCACCAGGATGTCGCCCGGCTTCACCGTGGCGCCGATGCGGATAATCCCGCTCTCGTCCAGGTTCCGCAGGAAGGAATCCGCGATATTCGGAATGTCCCGCGTGATTTCCTCCGGCCCAAGCTTGGTGTCGCGCGCTTCGATCTCGAACTCCTCGATGTGGATCGAAGTGTAGTAGTCCTCCTTGACCAGCTTCTCGCTGACCAGGATCGCGTCTTCGAAGTTGTACCCGCGCCACGGCATGAACGCCACCAGCACGTTCCGCCCCAGCGCCAGCTCGCCCAGATCCGTGCACGGCCCGTCGGCCAGCACCGCGCCTTTCATCACGCGCTGCCCGGCCTTCACGATCGGCTTCTGGTTGATGCACGTGTTCTGGTTCGACCGCTTGAACTTCGTCAACTGGTAAATGTCCGCGCCCACCTCGCGCGAAAGCTGGCCTTCATGCGCCGCGCCTTCCACGCGAACGATGATGCGCTCGGAATCGACCGAGTCCACCACGCCCGAGCGCTTGCACAACACCACCGCGCCCGAATCCCGCGCCGTCACGTGCTCCATGCCGGTGCCCACGTACGGAGCATCGGCGCGCAGCAGCGGAACCGCCTGCCGCTGCATGTTCGATCCCATCAGCGCGCGGTTGGCGTCGTCGTTTTCGAGGAACGGAATCAGGCTCGCGGCCACCGAGACGAGCTGCTTCGGGCTCACGTCGATGTACTCGATCTCATCCCGCGGCTTGAGCACGAAGTTGCCCGCCTGCCGCGCGTTGCAGAGATCCGGCACGATGCGCCCGCGCTCGTCCAGCTCCACGTTGGCCTGCGCCACGATGTACTTGTCTTCTTCCCACGCCGAGAGGTACTCGCAGTGGGCTTCGTACTCGGCCGGCTGCTTCTTGGCGCCCAGCTTGCGGTTGGCTTCCTCCGCCTCCTGCCGCGCCACGATGTCCCCGACCTTGTACGGCGTATCGCCCGGGTTCAGAATCTTGACCTGGTCGATCACCACGCCCTTCTCCACCTTGCGGTACGGGCTCTCGATGAAGCCGTATTCGTTGATCCGCGCAAAGCAGGAGAGCGACGAAATCAGACCGATGTTCGGACCTTCCGGCGTCTCGATCGGGCAGATGCGCCCATAGTGCGTCGGATGCACGTCGCGCACTTCGAAGCCCGCCCGCTCGCGCGAGAGGCCGCCCGGACCGAGCGCCGAAAGACGCCGCTTGTGCGTGATCTCCGACAGCGGGTTGGTCTGGTCCATGAACTGCGAAAGCTGGCTCGATCCGAAGAATTCGCGGATCGCCGCCATCACCGGCTTGGCGTTGACCAGGTCGTGCGGCATCGCCGTCGACATCTCCTGGTAAACCGACATCTTTTCCTTGATCGCGCGCTCCATGCGCACCAGGCCGATGCGGAACTGGTTCTCCAGCAGCTCGCCCACCGCGCGCACGCGCCGGTTCCCCAGGTGGTCGATGTCGTCCACGGCCCCCAGGCCCTTGCGCAGCTTCAGCAGGTACTTGATCGTGGCGCGGAAATCCTCGGCGTCGAGCGTGCGCTTGTCCAGGCTCGTCGCGTCCGATTTCTCGAACAGCTTGATGTTGAACTTCATGCGGCCCACGCGCGAAAAATCATACTTGCGCGGGTCGAAGAACATGCCCTGGAAGAGCTGCGTGGCCGTATCGAGCGTCGGCGGGTCGCCCGGCCGCAGCTTGCGGTAGATCTCGATGAGCGCATCGTTCTGCGCCTTGACGCCGTCCTTCTTGATCGTCTGGGAAATCACCGTCCCGACGTCGTCGCGCTCCGGGAAGAAGACCTCGAAGTCCTCGATCCCCGCCTCGATCAGCTTGCTCAACACCGTCGGCGTCAGCTCGCTGTTGGCGTCGATCATCACTTCGCCCGTCGTCATATCGACGACGTCCGCCACCACGTAGGCGCCCTCGATGTCGTTCGGCGCGATCTCCACCTGCTGGATCTTCGCCGCCTGGATGTTCTTGAGCAGCGTCGAGGTGATCTTCTTGCCCTGTCCGACCACCGTCTCGCCGCTCTTCGACGTAATCGCGTAGGAGAGCTTCAGCCCCGTCAGCCCTTCGTCGACGTTCCAGTAGAGCTTCTTGTCCTTGATGCTGATCTTGCTCACGCGATAAAACGCGCGCAGGATCTGCTCATCCGTCTTGTACCCCAGCGCCCGCAGGAACACCGAGCCGTAGAACTTCCGCTTGCGGTCGATACGTACGTACAGAATGTTCTTGTTGTCGTATTCGAATTCGACCCAGCTTCCGCGGTACGGAATGATCTTTCCCAGGTAATAGCCGATGCCCGCCTGCTTTTCGAAAAACACGCCCGGCGAGCGGTGCAACTGCGAAACAATCACGCGCTCCGTGCCGTTGATGATGAACGTCCCGTTGTCCGTCATCAGCGGAATTTCGCCGAAAAAGACTTCCTGCTCCTTGATGTCGCGGACCGACTTTTTCTGCGTCTCCGGGTCTTTCGAATACACCGTCAGCCGGATCGTCACCTTGAGCGGCGCGGCGTATGTCATGCCCCGCTCCTGGCACTCCTGCATGTCGTATTTCAGTTGCAGTCCGACCGGGTCGCCGCACTTGTTGCAGAACGTCACGACGTTCTTGTTGAAGGTGCCGCAGTGGTGGCACAGAATATCGCCGGCGTGGAACGGATCCGTGCGGATGGTCGCTCCGCAGTTGCGGCAGGTCGACCGCAGGTGGTGCAGCCCCTTGAGGTTGCCGCACTTGCACTCCCAGTTGCCGATCGAATAGTCGACGAACTCCAGATCGCTGACGCCGCGGAAATCCGAAATCGGGAAAACCGAATTAAAAACGGTTTGCAGGCCGATGTCCTCGCGCTCGTTCGGCAGCAGGTCCATCTGCAGGAACCGCTCGTAGGAATTCTTCTGCACTTCGATCAGGTTCGGAATCGGGATCGAAGTTTTGATTTTGGAAAAATCAACCCGCTCGGGGTGCCCGCCGGGTCCGGCGCCGTTTTGTTGAATATCCATTCGTTAATACTCCTGACGGCCGAAGAGCCAATGCCAAGAAAATGCGTTTAACGCGTGGCAGCCGGCCGCAACCGGCCGGATACACGCAAAAGCGCCCCGGGAGGACATGCCTCCGAGGGCGCCGAATCATGACGGAAGGGCAGGATACGAACATCCGGAGCCGACTCGCCCATCGGTACTTCCGGATTGCAAAGGGTGATGAAGATGTTTGCCGCGGATGTGCCGGTACACGAACCCTGTCTGCTCGATACGGGTGCGAAGAAGCGCAGAGCTCCCCTCTCTGCAGTTTCGCCCGAACTGCAATTGAAGTACCAGGATTCGGGAATCACAGTCACCAATTGGGATCGAATCCGGCTGAATTCTAAGCCCAACTACTTAATCTAGCAGGGGAACACTCCTGCCGTCAAACGTGCTGTAGGGCAGGCTCTCCGCCTGCCCCGTACGGGCCAGCACCCAACCCGGCGCCAAAGCGCCAGTTACTTCACTTCTACGGTGGCGCCAGCGTCCACGAACTTCTTCTTGATCGCTTCCGCTTCTTCCTTGCTCACGCCTTCCTTTACCGGCTTGGGCGCTCCGTCGACCAAGTCCTTGGCTTCCTTCAGGCCCAGGCTGGTGACTTCGCGCACCGCCTTGATCACGTTGATCTTGTTCGCACCGGCCGAGGTCAGCACGACGGTGAATTCCGTCTTCTCCTCAGCCGCCGGAGCCGCCGCCGCGGCAGCGCCGCCGCCGCCGGCCACCATCACCGGAGCCGCCGCCGCAGCCGAAACTCCCAACTTTTCCTCGAGCAATTTCACGAGCTGGGATGCCTCCAGCAGCGTCAAGCCCTGAATCTGTTCCGCAATTGCGTTGATGTCCGCCATGTTCTTCTCAAAACTCCTTAATTGTTCGAAATCGTCCCGAGCTCCCGAGCCCTGACTCCTGGCTCCTCAGCTCCTAACTACCAAACTTGTTTTCCTTCACACCCTGATCGACCACCACCGCCAGGTTCCGGCCCACCGCGTTCATCGCCGTGACCAGCCGTTGTGCCGGCGCGTTGATCAGGTACAGCAGCTTCGCAAAGATCTCTTCCTTCGGCGGCATCGCAGCGAGGTCGTTGATCGCCCCCACGTCGATCGCCCGGCCTTCCACCATCCCGGCCTTGAACGTGAACGTCGGGTTCGCCTTCGCGTACGCCGTCAGCGCCTTCGCCAGCGCCACCGGATCGCCCGTCGTGTACGCCAGCGACGTCATCCCGCGCAGGTTCTTCAGCACCGCTTCGGCGGCCGTCCCTTCCGACGCCTTCTCCGCCAGGTTATTCTTGATGACCCGGTACTTGCCGCCCGCCCCGCGCACCACCTTGCGCAGTTCGAAGTCCTGGTCGACCCGCAGCTTTTCGTAGCCGGTCACGAACAGGTTCTTCGACTGCTCCAGGTCCTGGCGCAGAGCGTCGATGTCTTTCTTCTTGTCTTCCTTCTTTTTCATGGAAACACCCGCCGCGGGCTAGACCGCCGCCGCCTTCACACTGAAGGGCGTGGTATCCACCGCCACGCCCGGACCCATCGTCGAGCACACCGTCGCGCTCTTGACGTATTTGCCCTTCGCCACCGCCGGCTTCGCCTTGATCACCGCCGTGATCAGGCTGGCCGCGTTCTCCACCAGCTTGTCCACCGGGAAGCTGATCTTCCCCACCGGCGCGTGAATGATGCCCGTCTTATCGACGCGGAACTCGACTTTACCGGCTTTGACTTCCTTCACCGCCTTGGCCACATCCACCGTCACCGTGCCGGTCTTCGGGTTGGGCATCAGGCCGCGCGGGCCCAGGATCTTGCCCAGCTTGCCGACCGAGCGCATCATGTCCGGCGTCGCGATCACCGCGTCGTAGTCCGTCCAGCTCTCCGACTGGATCTTGTTCACCATGTCCTCGCCGCCCACGAAATCCGCGCCGGCTTCGGTCGCTTCGCGCTGCTTATCGCCGCTCGCGATCACCAGCACTTTTTTCGACTTGCCCAGCCCGTTCGGCATCACCACCGTGCCGCGGACCATCTGGTCGGCATGCTTGGGGTCGACGCCGAGCCGCATGTGGACCTCGACGGTCTCATCGAACTTGGCAAACTTGATTTTCTGGATCAGCGGGATGGCCTCTTCGAGCGGATACTCGCGGGCCTCGACCTGCTTCAGGGCGTTCTGATAGTGCTTACCTGGTTTGCGTGCCATTTCTCCTCATTGGTGCAAGCGGTCCGTTCCCAAAAAGCAAACGAACCTCCCACTGAGCGGAATCTTAGGGACAGCAGCCAGTGTAGCAGAAGGGTAATTCAGCGCGCAACTGCGCTACCCGTGTGTGGTGTGCGTGGGGAGAACGGCTTGCCCGCCGCCCAGGGTACTCGCTCATGCGGAAGTCCTCGGCGGTTTGGTCTGGGATCGCCGGGTTCTCGCTATTCACGGAGTCGAATAAAGCCGGTGAACCCACGCCTGAGTCGTACGTACGACTTCATCGGATCGTACGCCTGCTATAATGGCCGCATGCCGATCTCCGCCTCGAAATTGCGGCAGGATATCTACCGCATCCTGGACGAAGCGATCGAAACCGGGCAGCCCGTCGAGGTCGCACGCAAGGGCAAAGTGCTGAAGATCGTTCCTCCGGCGAAACCGAAGGACAAACTCGCTAACTTGAAAAAGCGCCCAGGCGCCATCATCGGCGATCCCGAAGACCTCGTCCGCATCGACTGGTCCGGCCACTGGGAACCTGATCGAAACCTCAACCCGTGACCTACTTCGATACCCATGTGTTGGCGTGGGCGTACGCCGGCGAGCGCGAGCGATTGGGCGCCGCCGCCGCCCGCGCGATTCAGGAAGGAGACGTCATGGCATCGCCGATGGCCGTGCTGGAACTGGAGTTCCTGCACGAGATCGGCCGGCTAAAGCCCCATGCCTCCATGGTGGTTGAAGTTCTCGCCGGCGAAATCGGCCTTCGGATCTGCGATCTGCCGTTCCATATCGTCGCTCGGCTTGGGATACAGGAGAATTGGACGCGCGATCCGTTCGATCGCTTGATCGTCGCCAACGCGAGAGCGGCCGACGCCGCCCTCGTGACGAAAGATGACCGGATTCTCAGGCACTACCCGCGTGCCGTCTGGTAGCGCTCAGTGGATCTGCGTCACCACCAGCTTGCCGTCATTCATGATCCCCTCGACCGTCGCGCGGATCGGCTTCGGTATGGCGTTACTGCGAGGCTTGGCCGTTCGCCACTGCATAAGCGAGGTCTTGCTTGGCGAGCTTGGGAGCCTCCTGCGAAAGCAAATCGGCGGCGTTCAGTCCCCAGGGCTTCTCCCACAGAGCGAGTTGACGCTTGTAAATGTCGGACGGCTTCAATTCGTCTCCTGGAGGATTGAACAACTGCGGATTGATCGGGCCAACCGTTACAGAGGTAGCCATCTGCTCGTTTGTAGAGACGATCGCGCCCGTGGAATTGCGGAATATCCGGATCGTTTGCAGCAGGGCGCATCCAAGCGCCGGGGCTCGCCAGTCCCGGGTGTCGCCGTCCGGCGTGCTGAGGATGACCGTATCGAAACCAAGGACCGTTTCACGGCCGGTGAGTTTGCGGTTGCGAAAGGCCTGTTGTCCCGCGGAGGTAAGCAGGCAGTCCGACTCCGGGGTGGGTTGGACCGCGGCACGAGCCTGCTCGTCGCTATCGGCAACAGGATAGGACGAGTGAGCATTCAGGAATGGGCGCGCATCGATCCTCCGGTGCGTCTTCATGTTCACGATCGAGCTGGTGTCCCAGGCAGGCGATCTATGCCCCGCATCATCGGTTCGCTCGTAGGTGGTGAGAGCGAATACCCGCGAGCCATCGGTGTCGAAAGCATCCGTGGAGCTGCCGGCGAGTTGCCTGCCATGCCGGTAGATGGAGGTGTTTCCCGGGCCGCTCGTGAGGTAGTGCGTGCGCACAACGGTGAAGGGCGGAATTGGAGTTGCTGCCCTCACCCGCGACTGCAGGACGACGCGTAGTGCGTGGCTCGGTGTGCCGCCCAACATCCCGGCCAGGCGCTGACCGAACCCGGCAGCAAGCACGAGCAGCACCGCCGCCGCGACAGCTAAGGTGGTGGTGAGATATCGGAAATTCAATCGCATAAGAACCTCCTGATTCGACTCCGGCTAGTAGCCTCCCGGGCAGTTGACGGGGCTCTGTCCGACACAGTAATCAGTGTAGGCCTGGTATTGGTCGGAGCCGCAAAGACAGCCGTATCCGTTTGAGCAATCCTTCCAGACGCAACCAAGGTCGAGGCACCCGTCCCGCGTGCCCTGCGTCGGCGACACCTGAGGCGTAGTCCGGATGCAAGTTGTGCGTGTGAACGAGATCGACTTTGCCCAGAGCGATTAACTCGGCAATCTGTTTCCGCAGCCGATGCAGCAACAGATGGCGTTCGCCCTGGGGTGCGGTAAGTTGTAGCCGGTTGGCGGAAGGAAGGATCCGAGTGACAATTTCGCAGCTTGGGCCGGCATGGACAGCGATACCCCTAACGACAGTCGGGATGCCGCCATAACTCAATTCTGGATCATCCCATGTCAGTTGTAAAACCCGCACAACCTCCGACATTGCCGTATAGATATCACGGATGGATGGCTATGTCAATCAAATTCCGGTACCTTGTTGGTAGCATGTGATCTGTCCGCCTCAAGTAGCACGTGATCTGTCCGCTTGGAGCAGCGGCGATGCTGGAAGGTGGGACTGATTTCCAACCAGCAGATCTCCGCAGCGGAAACGGAGCGGATGAT
>Ga0209062_1005122_pt1 | contig 12985 bp, 24 predicted proteins | sample Coa_R2_2_FD_187158 | JGI IMG/M metagenome (GOLD analysis project Ga0209062, IMG submission 187158) | Surface soil microbial communities from Centralia Pennsylvania, which are recovering from an underground coalmine fire - Coalmine... | ecosystem: Environmental > Terrestrial > Soil > Unclassified... | reverse complement strand
GGCAGAAGGCCGCCGACACAATTCTCAAAATGGAATTGGAGCAAGAGGAGCCTCCGCGCATCACTCAGACCGATAAAAAGGCAGTCATCTATACCCAGGACGAAACCAAACGCAAAGTCATGGTCACAAGCGGCGTGACAATCGGGGCGCTTGCCTTGATTCTGTTCGCCTTCGCTTGGTTCGAGTTCCAGTCGCGTAAGGTCCACACGCCGGACGAAGTGGTGGAAGGGCTGGGCTTGAACCTGATCGGCACTGTGCCCGACTATACATCACGCGGCTGGCTGTCTTGGTTCCGCGGCGGAGTCGACTCGGCCTACACGGAAAGCATGATTAACGAGTGTGTGGACATGGCCTGCACCATGCTGTTGCACGTCGCTGATCGCGAGAAATTGCAGATCGCCATGATTACGAGCGCGTTGGACGGCGAGGGCAAAACGTCGTTGGCCAGCCACTTGTCCGCGAGCCTGGCCCGAGCCGGACGCCGCACACTCCTGATGGACAGCGATTTGCGTAACCCAACCTTGCACCGCTTGTTCCAGCGTAACCGGACTCCCGGCCTGAGCGAGCTGCTTCGCGACGAGGTGGATCTTACCCAGATCATCCGCGATACGGAGATTCCCAATCTGCGGCTCATTCCCGCAGGCAAGGGCGACACCACCGCCCTGCAAGCGTTGGCCTCCGATGGGATCCCCAAACTCTTCGAACAGCTGCGGCAACAGTACGACTTTGTTGTCGTCGATTCGTGCCCGGTATTGCCGGTTGCCGACGCCATGCGGGTAGGCCAGCACGTGGATGGTGTCATCTTCTCGCTGTTGCGCGACGTTAGTCGGCTGCCGCGCGTGCAGGCAGCCTGCCAACGCCTTGCCCGCCTGGACATTCGCATGCTCGGAGCCGTCCTCAACGGCACGCCGCAAGACTCGGTCTGCATCTCGTACCTAGTCAAAGATTAAGAAGAAGATCCGCCGACCGACGCATTGCCGGAGAGAACGCCCGCAGGAACTTTTTGCCAAACCTATCTGAAAGCGTGGATTCCCAAACCCGAAGGGCGAAGGATCTGATGCCTGGAGCCGGACGGAGCGTTGCTCCGTGGTAGGAATTCGTTCAGAAGCGAGCGCTGCCCGGCCTCCATTTAACACTGCCAGCATGCCCACGGCCTCGGCCTGGAGCGTGGCTCGATACCACGCCTCGGCCTGGCTGCGTCCCTGGGCGTGAATCACGTTCTCTCCGTTGGTGCCAGTCACCAACCAGACGCCGGACGATCCTATCTCTCCGATCGACCAGCCGGCGCGGTGGAGGCGACCGAAGGATTCGTCAACGCTGGGGTAGTGGCGTGGTGTCATGGTTATGATGCTATCGTTTAACGCAAGCCCCGGTACGATGCTCCACCGGGATACTGATCATGCAACTTGGCCGGGAACACACCTTGTACTTCCCGCATGGGCATGTCCACTCTGGGGCAGGCATAGGCTCCTTACAGACGGGGCAGCTCGTCGTGCTGGCGGGTGGTGTGGGCATGGTTTAGTGGATGTCCTATCTTCTAGACTTCATGAACTTATTAGCCAGCATTCGGAACCCCAGAGACAGTACGCACATTCCTCCAATCAACACCCCCATCCGGCGACTAGGAAGCATTGCCACTATGACCACCAGACCAATCAACAACAGCATGGTACATCCAATACGAGCCGAAAGCCCATCATCGACTTCCATTTCCTCATCCCGCAGTTGAGACAGTTCTATCTGCCGAATCTCAGGTCTGATGTCAGGCTGGATGCGTGAGTCCTTCGGCATTCCGTTCGGATTCTGTTTAATTGATCCATTTCCCATCGTACTTATCCTCGCTTGTCTCCATATCGTAGGCGATACTGGAGAACGGCTTGGAGTGAATGCAGGAAATCGGATGGTGTCATGGACGTGTCTCACTTCGGTGGTATAGATTGTATTGCTGTTTTCTCCACCGGTAATTGTTCAGTTTGAATCGCGTATTCTTGATGCCACCTCCACTCCTTCTCTCCGGCTCGACGAAGTCTACACTGGAACCTCAGTAGGCCATCAGGAATATCTAGGTTGGATGGAAAAGACAGCTCTGGTAGGACGAGTCGATGCACAGGAACCTCAAAACTGAAAAGAGGGAAATCGGTGGTCATGATTTCTTTTTCGATCCCCTCGATGAATACTGCCAATTGTGCTTCAAACTTGTCCGTGAGTGAATCCTCCTTCTCCTTTATCCATGTGGCGACAACTCGCATAGATAAGGGAGGGGCCACGACCGCGCCATCCGCTTGTGGCTCTGCCTCTCTGAATCTCAAGTATTCGATAATCCCGAAAAGGCTGATTGCGTTAGTGTAACTGTCAAGTGCGCCAGAAGCTGAACAGATAATGTAAAGCGGCCGTGGCATTCCTCATCCTCTGATATGTTGGCTAGACGGGAACAGCGCTTGTTGCTGCAATCTGATAGATTCCCCCGGTGATACTGGCCGGGGAACTATCAGCTAGAACACGAATAGGGTGAGAGTTAACAACGGGCTTGATTTCCTTACGGTCATCTACATCAGATACAGCATTAGCCGTTGTTTGTGGTTCACGCTCTAAACGTGCAACCTGCAATAGGTAGTGCGAGTTCTCGCTTCGGCGCTGCGCATTTAGCCTGTCCACCTCTTGCTTAGCTGCTTCCGCATCTCGTAGGATTTTTGTTACGGAAACCTTCTCTTGAGTTGGGACAACCAAGTCCGGATATTCATCTACGCGAAGAATCACGTAAACTCGGTTATAGCGCTTGTTTGGTTTCATCGGAGTAATCATTTCGCTCCACCTTGTGTCAGACTTCCAATCCAATCAAGAGAGTTGGGGTCATAGAGATTGCCGGTTCGATCGAAGATTACATTATCCGCAGCACCATAACCAACCTTGTCCTTAATCATGTGAAGCCGCTCACTTGCCGTCACTTCACTGATGCCGTGATAATCTCGTAAGTGCCGATAAAGCGCTTGTGCAGTCGAGAACCTTTTGGCATGCTCAGGAAGTTTATGGGCCATAGGTGCGCCACAGCTATTTCACAAGATAGCGACTCAGGGCGCTTTGAATCAATCGAAATAAAGAACACTACCCGATGCCCTCTCATTTCCGCGCCTTCTTCGCCGTCGTCTTCGTCGGGCCAGCGTCTTCCGTCTGGAACGCCGTGCAATCCACGCCCAGCGCCTTCGCTAGCACTTGCACCGTGCTCCACGTCGGCTCGCGGACGCCTTGCTCCAACTTGGCAATGCTGAACTTGTACAAGCCAGCCCGCTCCGCAAGCTGATCCTGCGTCAGTCCGGCAGCCTCCCGCACGGCTTTCAACTTCGCACCGAAGCCTGTAGGCTCAGCTCTCTTCGGCATGTTCCGCACCTCCTTTGTTTCCCTAAGTCTAGTCCTTTCAGGCTATAGAGTCAATCTCTGCCATGTAGCCCTTTTAGGCTTGACGCTAGTAGCCTTTATGGGCTATAATCAAACCTGTCGATTGATGGAACCCAACCTAAAGGAGACGACGATGAAGACTCTCGGAACCGCACTCTTCGCCTTGGCAATCTCCTCCGGCGTCTGCGGCTTGTGGATCGCAATGGCCAGCCTGTCATGGGCCAGCATGCAAGCGTGGACGTGGAACGACGACGACGAGGACAACGACGACGACAGCGACGAGGACTAAACCCGAATCCCAAACCTATCGCCCTCGCAGGAGAATCGACCAATGGCAAGCATGACGAAAGCACAGAAGCCAGCAGAGAAAGTAAGGCGAGAGGCACGCTTGGCCGAAGCTATCGCCATTGTGTCCACGGGCAAATGCCCTCAATGCGGACGACCCTTGCGCCGCAATCTCGCCTTAACCGGCTGGTGGCAGTGCAGTCAGTATGGAGCGGAAGGGTTCCGTGCCGATGCGTCGGAACCATCATGTTCGTTCCAGACCTTCACCGCGTGAGGAGTACGAACCATGAAGCGTGAAGCTTTCACGGTTGGCGACCGCGTGCGATTCCGGGAAGTCCTCGATCCCGGCGACAAATCCGCCGTGTTCGAGGTCATCGAGGTTAACGGCGACCGCCTGATGATTCGGCTGGTTTGCGACCTACCGATTCCTCCCGTGCAAGTCGTTCGCCGGGAGGAAGTGCGGTTGGCGGAATAAAAGATTTTCCGGAACTCGTTTGACTGAAATTCAGTGGAAGAGGAAAATCAGACCATCGCCTGAGAGGTTCAGGCGAAAAGAAAAAGGGCAAGCGGTGCTGCAAACACCCTTGCCCATGGCCTTCACTGAGTTGGAGTGAAAGCAATGGCAACTGTAACGAAATCGCGTTCCCCTCGCAAGCCCGCCCGCGAAACTCACGGCAAATGCTTCCTCAAAGCATGCGGCAATCTCACGCTGCAACAAGCCCTCGATGCCGGCGAAGCCCTCCTGACAATTCACGCCGAGCGCTGCACTAACTACGTCGTACAGCGCCTCTCCGATCCCGATGGCGAGACAGTTGGTTTTCGGATGCTGAAACTGACGGAATACATCGTCGATCGCAAGCTGTACGACATCGATGTCTGCTGCGGGAAGGATTGGTTGTGCGATTGCCCCGATGCTCAATTCCAAAGCCGCGAATGCAAGCATGTCCGGGCGCTCCGTGCGGCACTGGCCAGCAACGGCATCGTGATTGCCGCACCGAGGAAGCCCGAAGCCAAGCCCCTCGGATGCTGCTTCAACTGTGACCTGCCCGTCGAACAGTGCTGCTGCACCATCTAACCCCCACACAACCGGGAGAGCGACGCCCACGCTCTCCCCATTCAGGAGATTCATCCAATGGAAACTTGTGAGAAAATCCGCGAAGCCCTCGACATCCTCGACGCCTTGCTCGCCCCAAAGAACAATGTCCTCCTCCTCCGTGCTCACCGACTGATCGAATCGGCATTGCAAGATTTCTTCGCCGACGAGGACGACACCGCCGTGCTGGGACAGGCATTTCCGGACGAGGAACCTTGGCAGAACGAGACGGTGTACATCGGTGCGAAACCACCCGAACCCGCAGCATAAAAACCCATCCCCCACGGCGAGCGAATCGCCCCGCTCGCCCTCATCGGAGAAACCACTATGGCGGACCCCCTCGGAAAACTGTTAACCGGCTTCATGGGCTATGCCCTCTGCTCGCGACAGGAACGCCGGCGTGAGGCGAACGCACGATTGAATGACGAACGTATCGTCCGCACCCAAAACCGCGTCTACGCGAAAGCCTATGCGTTTCTCAGCCGTGTCCGGATCGGCAACGGCAGCGCTCGGATACCGCTAGTCGATTTGGTAGGCGAGCCGGCCCTGATGAAATTCGCCCTCGACCTTAGCGAACTCGTCCACAAAGAACTGGAACAACAATCTTGAAACCTGGAGACCGCACCCATGACAGCCCTGATTTTATTCACCGTCCGAATCGTCACCGGCAGCGGCGAGACCATCGACGTGCCATGCGAGGACATTCGGGAAGCAACAAGCGTTCTTGATGATGACGAGCAAGCCGGCTACGACGCCCGCCTTATCCGCTTGCCCACCCTCCGCCACTTTCTCATGGAGGACAACTAATGCGCCGCAAAACCAGAGATCCCCGGCTAGTCGCGCTAATGGACAAGAAAGCCATGTTGCAAGCGGATTGCGAGAAGCACTATCGCCGGATGCGACTCGCATTCAATCGCCTGGAGAAATCGCGGCAAGCGCTGGCACGGCTCGCCAAGCGAATCGATGCGATGGAAACCGCATCGAACGACGTATAACCGCCGATCGGGATAGAGAGAGGCATCGCCCACACCTACGGCGCTATCTTCCGCTATATGGTGACTCAGAACATCCTGCAATCCGCGCCGAGTCGCGGCTACCGGCTGCATCCTCAGACCGTGAATCCAACCTACTCAACCGTATCGCTCGAAGAACAGGAGACCGACGAATGAACATGCTACGCAATGTTTTCAGCGCCTTCGCTAATCTCGCCGCAAGTGTCAACGCCCTGGCCGGCGTCATCGATGCTGCGGCCGGGAGACTTCGGCAAAACCTTGCCCTCGACGATACGCCGCTTGCCCTGCCCGGCGAAGTCCTCGACAACACCACAGCCGAAACGCCCTCGACGAGGCGGAAACGATCGTAGAACCCAGGCAAGTACAGGCGGGTGATGTGAATACCCGCCTGTACTCTCATAGAAACCATCATGAGGAATACGATGCGATTCACCATTACCTTTGATGACGGCAAGGCGCTCACGATCGACGTTTCCGGTCCGATACATCTCACCGTGAAAAATGGGAGTCCCAGCCCAGCGGAGAGCATCGCGCTCCCGCAGATCCCGATGCGGCACGAGCATTGGAAGGCGCTGTCGCCGATGGAAGAATCACTGATTAAGGTTGCGACGAAGGAAGAGTGGCAATCCGCCGAAAGGCTTATCGAGAGAGCTGGAATCAGCGACGAGCGCGAGGCCAAAAGTATTCTGCGCAATTTGGTTGCCAAGAATATCCTGCAATCCGCCCCAAGCCGTGGGTACAAGTTGTATGTGCCGGAAGAACTCGAATCAGATGTGTGATAAAAAGCGATGTCGCTCCGGAATCCCATCCCGCTCCCGCGCTCCATCACATCAACATATCTATAATCGTTTACAGTAGAATGGCCGTAACGAACGGAGCGCTAGGGAGTGGGGTTAGCCTCGCGGACAAATTTCAGAAAAAGCCTGAAATTTCTACTGTCAAGGTGGCATATTCCTTGACAAGGAATCAACCATCTGCATCTTGTGGCAGCGCGGGTAGTTCTTTTGCGGCGTCAATGACAACTCGGCCAGCCGCTTGTGCCTGACGCTGAGATAAATCCCGCCGCGCAGCCAATACTGACGCGATCACATCGGCGGCAACCGTCATGTGCGCGTTCTGCGCGTTGACAACGACTGCCGGTTTGGTTTGGCGCTTCAACTCAGCCAGTTCGCGCTCCAGCTTTTCCAACCTCTCACGCAACCTGTCAGAGTCCAACTGCCGCTCCAACCCCAAAAGTGTCCGCCAGGCGCGCGTTCTGTCCGCGGATCTCGGGGCCGACAGAGCCTCCTTCCGCAGTGACTCAACGGCTACGTCCAACCATCCGACGAGCTTGCTCAACGTCGCCGTCCGCAGCTGCTCCCTCAGCGTCTGGAGTTCACTAACGAAATCTTCACGAAGCATCCAACGGCGCAGGGTAGTCCCGTGGATATTTATGCTTTTAGCCGCCTCATCGACATTACCCAAAAGAACCAGCGCGGTTACGGCACGCGAGCGGAGATGGATGTAACAACTACCATGCCCCCGTACTGGCGCGCTTGTACTCATGCTCATGCTCACAGTTGGTTGCAGATACAAGTTTTGTGGCAGGAAAATAGGGGCGGGGCAGTTTTCGCCTCTACCCCGCCCCGTTGGTGCCCCGAAGCGACCCGATCGCCACGGAGTTACTTGGTATTTTCGGGAGCGGCGGTCCTTGGGTGTTGAACCAACCGCTCCCAGCCCGGCGCGAACCCAAACGCCGGGTTGTCTACGCAATCTCGTGGGACGCCTTGCCCAGCAGTTCGCCGGCCTCAAGTTGTTGGTGGACGAACGAGGAGAGCGTGGACAGTAAGCGAAGATAGCCGGAGGCTTTTCGCGCCTGCTCCAGTGCGGCCAAGCGCGTTAGCTCTTCGGCGTGAGCCGCGCAGAAGTGTTCCAACTCGCGGTGCATGTTCTCGGCGTGCTGTTCCTCACATTGACGGGCAATCTGCTTCGCAAGCGCGTCGGCCTTCCGTTTGGCTTCGTGAAGCGCAGTTTCGCGGACAGCCTTCATCGCCTGAAATTCCAATTTGGCGGCTTGTTGTTCAGCTTCGGTATGCTCGCGCTCCTGTTGGATACGAACCAATTCGCCGCCCTTGCCTTTCGGCCGCGCCATGCAGCGAGCGCGCTCCGCTTCCAGCTCGGCGGCGCGGGTATCAAGACAGCGCAAGCGGCCCTCGATTATGCGGCACTCCGCAGCGGCTTCCAGAAAGTTGCCGAACTCCGTCTGCATCGCGGCAACCATCTCGGCGCGGGCTTGCTCGATGCGCTCCGACGCCATTTGATAAATAGCTTCGCCTGGTTTCGTGGTGGTAATAAAACGGAGTATCAGAATAGTTTTGTCGGTGTCGCCGATGCCGGTTTCAACGGAGCCGCGCGGTTCCCATGCGGTAGCAGTCGGCAGAGACGGCGATGCAGCTCGTGTTGGCGTGGCGGACTGCTGCGATGACTCAGGGGTCTCGCCCATTTCGCGGAGCGTCTCAGCACGCATCGCGTCAAGTTCGCTATCCATGATTTCAACCATAGACATCTCAAGATTTCCTCTTGTTAGGTGGATGATTACCGTTGCATCAATACGATGGCGCGGTTGTACACTTCGCTTGCATGTGCGAGGGACAAGTCGCGGCTATTGCCTAGGAGTGTTCCGACACGGTTGACAACTCGGCTGTGCTGCAAAACTGGGTTATCACGTGCGTTGCGAAGCGGTGTACCAGCAGAACCGCCGACCAGCTCATTACCAGCGGAGTCGTCGTCGCCCGTCAGTGAGGCGAACGCTTCGGCGAGTGGTCGGTTGTTGGCCAAAGCTCGCTCAAACGCCGTGGCTAAGAGCCGGGCGTCCCTCCCGTTGGCATCCCGAGCTAAACGATTCATGAGTTGCTCAACGGCAGCGGATTGGCTGATTTTGCCAGCCTGGACATTCTGGCGGGCTTCCGCGATGGCTCGGCCGGCGACGCCTGGATCGAAGGCGAGCAGGCCGATTAGCCTGTCTGCTTTGTGGAAATTAACCATATCATCGCCGGCTGGCATTTGCCGCGCGTATTGCCAGACGACATCGGCGCGGCGCTGGATCTGGCGGGGCGTGAGTCGGTCCCAGGCGGATTGCTGGACGATGGGACGCGAATATTGCTGGGGGCGTTCGGATCGTGAGAGTAGCTGGAGGGAACGGCGGTCCCATACGGTTTGCATGGCATCACTCGTGTTACGAGAAAAAGGAACGGATTCATCTTCATCGCTGCCGCGTTTGGGCAAGAAGGCGGACGCACCGAATAATCCGTGTTGCTCGGATGGGCCGGATGCGTACTCGCTTCGCCAACTCTGATTGGCGTGTAGCGGCTCAATGGCTTCCGGCGAGACGGGAACCAAACCCCATTCAGGATGAGAGTCAATCTCGGCCACAACACGATTCCCATGCTGTTCATCGCGGACGATTTTTCCCGTTTGTCCTCGGTATTGACCTTCCACGAATAGCACGGGCGCATGGTTGGGTAGTTTGGCGAATCCGGAACGGCTTTGCATGTCTTCGCCACCAAACAAACCGCCTCCGTGGGCGTGCTGCTCTCGGTTCAGATAGCGCTCCCATGCCGCGTCGATTTTGCCTTGGAGATGGGATTGGGATTGCGTTGGGCCACCGCCCCAGGCTCCAAAATCAGATTCCGGTTCATCAGAGAATAGCGGCTCATTACCGACTTCACTGGCATTGGGACCGTGCTGTTGCAGATGCTCGAACGCCTGCTGGTAGGCTTCGTCGGTGGACATGGGCTGCGGATTGCCTTCCGCCAATAAATCGACGACGCGGTCGTACAAATCGCGCTCATGGCCCGCAAATTGTCCGGGAAATTCGGTGTACAGTTCTTCCGCGACCTGATCGATGTGTGGAATATGAAATTCTCCACTTCGCCGGAGGTTCGTCGTGAGAGACTGCGGGCCATAACCGAAGTGCTGGAGCTTCTGTCGGGCGCGCTGGACAAGTTTCTTCCGCTCTTCGGTGTGTTCTTTGTCGTGCGCGATTATCTGGCTTGCCAGCGTATCCAAATCATTTGGCTCGACGCCGGCGGCGCGGGCTTCCGCACGCCACCGGGCGCGTTCGTGTTCACGTGAGGACTGTAACTGTTGACGATGGGAACCTAGTTCCGGCGCGGCTTTCATGTCGTCGAGGGATCTGCCGGTTAATGCGGCCGCACCTTTGACTATACGATTGCCGACGACATAGACGGGGCTGCCGCCGACGTGCTGACGCTTGCCGTCTTCGGACGGATGCCCGCCAATCGTAATCCAGCGTCCTTGTTCAGCCTTCGCCATATCCTCATCTCGAAAAAGCCGTCCGCCCGTGTTTAGCCAGACGGACGGCTCAATGGTGGGAACGCACCCAACGAAAATGCTCGCTCAATGATTCGTGACCGCCTCGACGCTGCTCTCAATCACGCTCTCTAACTCCGCGCGGGAAAACAGCGCCCGCCTTCCTCCCGGCCGAAACACCCGCAGTTTGCCGTCGCGAATCAAGCGCTGCAGGAGATGTCGCGGCGTTCCGTAGACACGCTGGGCGGAAGCGTAGTCGATGTAAAGCGGCGGCTCGGCAATCGGCATAGCGATGTTCATGAATACTTTATATCACAGAGTATAACCATTTGCCAAACTTAACTGCATTGCAGAGAATTTTGCCGTATCGTTAGCCGCGATGATTCCAGGAAAACTTCGTCGCGGTTTTGGCCATCTCGCGGGCGCGGGCCTCCTGAAATTCGGCATGGGAACGGCGGCGCAAATTGCTCTGTAGGTTCACCACATGCTCGATGCGTAGGCACAACTGCTCCTGTAGCTCCTCGTCGTGCGCGCGGCGGGCAGCGATGAGTTTCTGCCGGAGCAGTTCAAGCAGTTCGCGGAGCGCGGCGTCAAGTCCCGGACGATTGCGGCGTTCGTCGGGGAGTCCCTTGCGCTGCGTCCTGGCTCGTTCAGGAGGCGACTTCGGCTCGGAATCGATTGCGGAGCCGTCTTGTGGTTTTTCGGCCATTGGCGCGGCTCCCTAGTTTTCGGACATAATCCCGGCAACGAGATGGGCAAGGACTTCGCGCTGCGACTCCGGCAGTTGGGAGAGGTCAACGACGACATCGGCGTCCGGGTTCACATGGAACGGAATGCAGTACAACGCGAACAACCGTTGGGCGGCACGGGACCAGCGGTCGCCGCCGATGGTGAATTCTGGCTCGCACGAGTCGCGGAAGGAATCCAGCAGCTGCCGGGCGGTGCGGCGGCGTTGGCGGTCGTGGTCGTAGGCGGCTTGGCGGGCGCGGCGTTCGGCGCGTTCGCGCTGGCGGCGTCGTTGACGGCGGTCGTGATTGTCCATGTGAACCTCTTCTCAATTCAGATCAGGACAGCTTGTCCCGGCAAGCGTCCGCATGCGTTCCATTCCACCCGAACATCCGGACGACTCTACTTTGTTCGAATGTTCGACTTTCAACTCTTTTTGGCTTCCGGGCTAACTAACATCCATCCGGACGACTCTATAAGAGAGTCGTCCGGATGTTATGTGGTTAGCCCGGAACATCCGGATAACGGATGTTTTCCGCATGTTATCCGGATGTTCCGGATGCTGGTTGTTTTTTGTCATCGTCGGCCGCTTTTCGGCGTATTCCCCTGGATGGCTTTTTCGCGCCATTGCCGATTTCGACTTGTATGGGAACAACTTCGATGATGTCTTCCAATCCGTCGACGGCTCGCGTCATGCGACTGCCGCTGAGGTGTGCCAGGTCGCGAATAACGTTGTACCCTACGGCATCGCCGCGCTTCTTGGCCTTCTTGTCCAACCATGCAAGGATCTTGCTCCCGTCGTCTCTCACCTGTTGGTTCTTCTTTTCGTCCTTCTCCGCCGCTTTCTTGTCGCGTTCGTCACCTGCGGAATTGACAGTTACTTCCCACTTCCTTCCCTCGAAATTCTCATCAATGACGCCTTCCTCGATGTCCAGCGCCCACAGCCCGCCGTGTCCGATCGAACCACCAGCCGACAACCATAGTTGATGACTGCCGGTCCCAGGGACATACGCCTTGCGTCTGGATACCAGCAACCATTGCCGGGCAAACTCCTGAATTCCCGCAAACGCCAGATCTTCTAATTCCAACGGCGCGTAGGGGTTCGCTAGCTGTTTCCGGGCGTGATGCACGAGAATCGGTGTGCAGTCCACCGACAAGCAAGCGCGTGCGGCGGCAAGTAGAACGGGGCCAACGTCGAACAGGTTTGACGCGGATAATTCCGACTGGCCAGCCAGCAGACACAGGTAAAGCGGGTCGATGATGGCCACTTCGACCTTGTCGCGTTTCAGCCCCTCGGACAGCACGTGGAGGTCGTTTGGATTTACGAGCTGTGGCAGTTCGAATCCCCATAAGACGCCAGATTTATCTGGGTCGATTCCTCGGGCTTTACAGATTCGCCGCCCCGTTTCTTGCAGCGTGTATTCACCGGATTCTCCAGACAGAAGCACCACGCGGGCGCTATCTGCGTGGACACTGAACGCGCCGAGAAATGGCGTACCAGTGCCTAGGCTGACGCTCAAATCGACGAGGAGCGATGTTTTGAGGGCTTTCTTGGGCCCGCCGACGATGACGGGTTGTCCGCGTGCGAGTATTCGCTTTACTAACCAACGCGGCCGACAATCCTTGGCAAAAAATGTCGGCGAGTCGATCCAGGCACTCCGGAACGCCGAAGTAGACGGCGTGGCGTTTGCGCCTTGCCGAGCTTCTGATGTCGTGCCTGCTTTGTTTTTTTGGGCCTTGCCGTTCTCTTCGGGTTTCACTTTCGGCATGGCGATTCCGGAAATCTCCGCCATCAATTTATTGGCTTCCGAGATACCTTTCGCTCGCCCTGTTTCCACCAGAAAATCGAACGGCGAGATACATCGATCATCGCGAAAGGATTTGAAATAACCCCGCGGCGCATCGCCTGTCCCGTCAGACACACCGGCTGATGGTCGTTTGTCGCCCTTCGGCGACAAAGGGTCGCGTGCTTCCAGCCAGCCCGGCCCTTGCTTCTTGCCGGTCAAGCAGTTTCCATAAACCGATTCAAGCGGGAACTGTTCGAGAACGAGGTCGTTCCAGATTTTCCAGGGGCCATTCCGTTCGGTCTCGCTCATGTTCCCTCCTGGCTTAGAACGTCATCGATCTTGGACTCCTTCGCCGTTTCAAAATCGGTGGGAATGAA
>Ga0209062_1005119_pt1 | contig 12989 bp, 11 predicted proteins | sample Coa_R2_2_FD_187158 | JGI IMG/M metagenome (GOLD analysis project Ga0209062, IMG submission 187158) | Surface soil microbial communities from Centralia Pennsylvania, which are recovering from an underground coalmine fire - Coalmine... | ecosystem: Environmental > Terrestrial > Soil > Unclassified... | reverse complement strand
TTGCCGTAGGCTTTGGTGAGATTTTCGATCGTATAGATATACTGCTCTGCCATATGCTCTTTCTTGTTCGAGTCGGATACGGGAACCGTGTTAAGCGTACCGGAGCCGCCGAGGAAGGTAAAGGCGAGCGGGGTCGCGTCAGCGCCCCGAGCGTTTGGCGAGCGGGGTCGCGTCAGCGCCCCGAGCGTTTGGCGAGCGGGGTCGCGTCAGCGCCCCGAGCGTTTGGCGAGCGGGGTCGCGTCAGCGCCCCGAGAGACGCGCTCGGGGCGCTGACGCGACCCCGCTCGCCTCTTGCTTGCAATCGTTTCGCGGTCGCCCTAAAATGCAGAAGGTTTTGAGCAACCGCCAACCTCTCTCCGGCGCAGGGAACGAGCCTCATGAATAACCGATTCCGGCTGTGGCTGCTGCTCATCGTTTTCGCAATGCTCGCCCCCGTGGGAACCGCAATGGCCCAGAGATCCTGGCGCGGTCCGCCAGGCGTCCTCATCCCCCCTGCCAAGCAATCACATCGCGACTTGCCGGGCGAAATCGACCTGAGCAACGCCGAAGAGATGATGGCTCAGCGCTTGCAAGACCTGCACGAGCTGCATCAATTGCAAGATCAGGTTCAGGGATTGCTCGCCGATCCTGAATTTCGCGAACGCCTCAAGAACCAGTTCTCGCCGGAGGATTTGCAAAAAATTCAGGAGAAGTTGGCCGCAGGCAGGGGGTTGAGTGGTGATAGCAATTGGGAGAAGTTCATTAAGCATGCGGCCGAGCAGCAGAAATGGGATCCGCGGCAATTGGATATCTTCCGCAGCTGGGCCAATCGCAAGGAGCAGAGCCCGCCAACGACCAGCGGGGACGGCTCGATCCAGGATCACAGCGTCGGCGGTGCTTCTTCTCCGGTCGCTGGCGCTCCCGGCTCGCCTTCACCGCCGATGCCTCGACCAGACAACGCCGCGCCGGAGCCGTCGCTGTTCGATCGGATGCAGGAAAGCACTACCAAATGGATGATGGATAACCTCGATACCGTCGGAGACAACGTGGTCGAGGCTCTCGCCGAGTTTGGGCCGAACGAGGCAAATTCGCCCCTGGCCGAGCTGGTGCGTTCCTTACAGCAGCCCGATTTCTCCAACCTGAACGTCGGCGAGCGAGCAATGGGGTTGTCGAGTTACCTGTCGAACGCCGGCGACTTCCTCCATCGGCAGCGCGGCGCCTGGGGCGAAATGCAGTCCCTCTTCCACAAGACACCAGTCCCCTCGCTGCCCCATCTCAGCGGCCCCTCGGTTTCCATGCCCACCGCCTCGGCCCCGGAAGGCGGCAACTGGGCGCCGGCGCTGCTTTCCTTGCTGCTGCTCAGCACGATCGTTGCGCTTTTGTGCATGAGGGGCCTTGCTTTGAAATCGCGGCTTGGTTCCGGTGAGGATGAATGGCGTCTGGGATCCTGGCCGGTGTCGCCGGGCGAGGTCTCGACGCGGCAGGATGTGATCCGTGCCTTCGAGTACCTGGCCCTGCTTTGTCTCGGTCCCACTGCCGGCGCCTGCCATCATCGCGAGTTGGCCGACCGCCTTGCCCAGCAGGACGGCGACAATCCCGCCCGCCGCCAGGCCGCCGATTTGATGGCCTGGCTGTACGAGCAAGCCCGCTACGCTCCCGCCGGCGAACCGCTCTCCCCCGAGCTTATCAGCGACGCCCGGCACGCTCTCCGCCTGCTCGCTGGAGTGACAGCCGCATGACATTCCCCCGCCATTCCATCGCCGTGTTGATCCTGCTCGCCCTCGTCGCGCCCTGCGCCGCCCAGGGACCGAAGGGAGACAGGGCGAATCCACACAATGCGCGCTTCAACGCGCAGGCGTATGGCCGGGGCACGGATGCTTTCCGCCGTCTCTTGTTTGAATTGCACTTTGAAGCAGTGCCCAGCTTTGCTGATCTCTTGGAACTTCCCCCTGAGCAATCGCTGTTCATCATGTTGGGCAATCCGATCTGTTTGAGGCCGCGCAATTTCCCCGATGGACTGCGCAAGTTCGTGGAACAAGGCGGCGCGGTGTTGATTGCCACGGACCAAAAACCCGACGCTGAGGCGGAGGCATTGCTGAGTGAACTCGCCGGCGTCACAGTGACGGGACAAACGCTGGTTTTCCGACAGCCTTCCGGGGCAGGCGGCCCGATGCCCTGTTACAATGGCTCGGACTGCTGCCCAATCCTCGAACCGATCGAGGGATTGACGACCGCGAGCGGCTCGATGAGCGTCCTTGGTACGCTTTCATCTCTCCTTGGCGCGGGCGGCCGGCCCGATCTGTTCCGCCGCGATCCGCAACCCGGTTCGTCGCGCTTGCAGGTCGCCACCAATGCTCCTTCGCGCCTGATAGCTACGGAAAAAGACGTGACATGGTGGGTGAAGAGTGGAATCCATTGTCTGGCGCGACTGCCGAGTAGATGCGAAAACGAGAGCGGTGAGGAGGTAGACCCGAGCACCCCACAAATACGGGGAAGCTTCACCCGACTAACGCAGGGCCTCGCCTTCAACGATCGCATGCTCTTCGCCGTCGGCGGTACGGTCGGCAAGGGCCGCGTGCTGGTGCTGGCCGACCACAGCATTTTCATCAACCGCATGATGCTTCCGCGCGAAATCCACAATATGGAGTTCGCCGCCAACTGCCTGCACTGGCTGCGCGGCGGTGTCTCGACGCCAATGGAGGCTGCTAAGGCGGCTCTCAAGAAGGATCCGGACGCGCTCCAGCAGCTTATCGGCCAGCGCAAGTACGTCTTGTTCTGGGACGACGGCAAGGTTCATCGAGATTTCAATGTGCCTCTCAAAAAAGTGTCGCTGCCGCCGAAGCTTCCGCCGGAGCCTGCCATCGTCGCCGCGATCGATAAGACCATCGCCAAACTCGAAGACGAGAATTACTTTAACGAGGAGCTATTGGCGGGCCTGGACGATTTGGCCGGCGGGCGCCAGCGTCTTCTCGTCTCGGTCGTGTATTTGCTGACCTTGGCCGCGTTTTTGTTCCTGGTCTATCGTTTCCTCTGGCGCGCCCGCCATCGACTGGAAACCGCGGCGCCCTTACTGGCGGATGCGGTCGGCCAGCACGAGCCGAGGGCGACGCTACTCGATCAGCGTCGGCGCGCGCTCTTGCGATTGGGCAATGTCTGGGAGATGGGCCATTGTCTGGCGCGGGAATGTTTCGAGTCCGCCGGCGTGGCGTTGACGGGAGCCTCGCCGCCGCGTGTGACGATGACGCAGGGCAGCTGGCGGCAGCGCTGGCGCATCCGCCGCCGCGTGGCGCGTCTCTGGCGACTGGCGCGCGGCACCACGCCGGTCCCTCTGTCTCCCGCCGCCCTTCACCATCAGGTGCGTGAGCTGGAAGAATTGAAAACCGCCCTGGCGAATGGAACAATTCGATTGACTTGAACCGGCGAGCGGGGCCGCGTTAGCGCCCCGAGGTTGCTCTCGGGGCGCTAACGCGGCCCCGCTCGCCCGTGGAGTTTGCTGCATGATCGGCGATCACACGATGAACAGCACGGCGAATTCCGAGCAATTGCGCGAGCTGGCGCCGCGGATGCGCGAGCTGCGCGATCGCGTCATCCGCGAGATCGGCAAAGTCGTCGTCGGCATGTCGGAGGTGACGCATCAATTCCTCATCGCGCTGTTGGCCGGCGGACACGTCTTGCTCGAAGGGGTGCCCGGTGTCGCCAAAACGACGCTCTCGAAGACGTTCGCGCGCGTCCTCGGCACTCAATATCAACGCTTGCAGTTCACACCCGATTTGCTGCCCTCGGACGTGACCGGCACCTATGTCTTCGATCGCAAGCAAAACGAGTTCGTCCTTCGCAAAGGGCCGATCTTCTGCCAGGTGTTGCTGGCCGACGAGGTCAACCGAGCACCGGCGAAAACGCAGTCGGCCCTGCTCGAAGCGATGCAAGAAAACCAGGTCACCATCGAGGGCACGACGCTGCCCTTGCCGCCGCCGTTCATGGTGTTGGCCACGCAAAACCCCATCGAGCACGAAGGCGTCTATCGTCTGCCCGAAGCGCAGCTCGATCGTTTCCTGCTCCGCGTCGATATGGGCTATCCCCAGCGCTACGACGAGATGGCCATGCTGCGTCTGCACAGTCATCCGGTGGCGCCGGTCGATCAGCTTTTCACGGCCGAGCAGATCCTCGACATCCAGTGGCAGGTAGCCAACGTACACGGCGAAGACACGCTGCTGGAATACATCATCGATCTCGCCGAGGCCAGCCGCAATCACCCCGACCTGGTGCTGGGCGCCAGCCCCCGGGCCGCTCTGTGTCTTCTGCGTTGCGCCCGCGCTCGCGCCATGCTGGATGGCCGCTACTACTTCACGCACGAAGACGTGCAGGCCGTCGCGCGCGGCGTGCTGGCGCATCGTTTGATCATCCGCCCCGAAGCCGAGGTCGAAGGCAAGCAGACCCTCGATGTCGTGAGCGAATTGCTTCAGACGGTGCCGGTGCTGGAGACGGGGCCGCGCAAGATACCGAGGTAGAATCAGCGCATGAGACCGAAACGCCGGAAATCGCCGCTCGAACTTATTCGTCACTATCAATCGCCGAGCATCCCGATGGCGGCCATCCGCCGCTACGCCCGGCAAATCGCCGAGCGCTTCCATCCGGAGAAAATCATCTTCTTCGGCTCCTATGCCTACGGCCAGCCGCACCAAGACAGCGATGTGGACCTTCTCGTCATCATGCCGGCACGCAATACCCACAATCAGGCCGTGAAAATTCGCTGGGAACTCCCTGCACCGTTCGCAATGGACCTCCTCGTTCGCACGCCGAAAGACCTGAAATGGCGTCTGGAGGAAAGGGAATCGTTCCATACGGAGATCACGATGAAGGGCAAGGTTCTCTATGAAGAGAATCACAAGCGAATGGGTGGGATACGATTATCGAACCAAATCAAATCGCCGAGCGCAATTCACGTCGGTGTGTCCACATCGTCCCAATCAGCATCGCCGAAGCGCACCAGCCAATTGAGGGCATGATGCCGCTCGGCGACCACACCTGTTGTCGGACAACCGCGAACCGGCATCATCTCCGATTCGTTATTCCAATCCAGATCGATCGGGATTTCACGTTGATGAATAAAAGCATCGCGGATAGCCCAGTGCTGCAATAGTGTTAATTGCAGGGCGTCGAGAATCTCCTTTTTCGGCCGCAGCACCGCGCTCTTCACGAAATCCTTCCTTGACTCGCAATCCCCGAGGATCGTGTTGAGCCGGGAGACATCGCAAAAGCCGGACGGCCAAGGCAGTTCCAGCTTACCTAGCGCCCACGCCATCACCCAAAGTCCCTCCAGCTGCCAGAGCAGTGCATGGGCTAAGTCCGGGTCCGCCTCCTCGGGTTCAAGTAGCAGCCGCTCCTGCGGTGTGACGTGTTCCCACAAGTTATTGCGCTCGATCAGTTCCACAGCTTTTTGTCGATCGCCGCCATCGGCGCGGTAGGTGACAGCTGATAGAACCAGCAGCCGACGAGCGACCTCAGCCGGTTCTCGCAAGGCGGTCTCCTCATCGTCATCGATGAAGAGAGCGTAAGATAGCGTTGGCACCTTTCGGCACTTCAGCTCCTTCAGCACACGGCGGTAACGGGCCTTCTGAGCGGGCGTCGGTTGATACGGCTCTCGCTCGGGCAGTTTGACTTGGACTCGGTTCCGAATCAACTCCGCTACCGGGCCGAGTACATCCGCCTCTGCATCGAAGCTGCCGTCGGGAGCCAAGATCAACTTTGAGTCGCGGTCGTAGAGGGCCGAGCCGTAAAACATGAGGGCATGAAGCCCATAAGCCATAGCACCAAGAATTCCTTCTGCCCGGCCTTCCTTGTCGCGCTTCGGCTCGATTACGACGCCGGCGACAAGGCGGCTGTAGCGAATGCGATCGAGGATCTGCTCACCCCGCTCATCCGGCTTGCCGTCGTAGATATGGCGAACGTAACCGCAGAAGCCGTCGAGATGTTGTGGCACTTCCCGCGCCGGCATCTCATTGACTGTGACGGTCAGTCCAGGCCACCGGTAGGAAAAGCACCGGCCCTCTGCGGTCTGCTCGATGGCGAAATCGGCTTCGCCGGCCAATGCCCGCATCTGTTCTTCGGGCAGGGAATCGTAAGTCTGTGCGTAGAATGCAAAGTTCTCGGGCATGGGACGGTTTTCTCCTGGTCGGTCGCTTCCTCGCTTTGCGGTTCATCGATTCTACCGCCGCGCAGGACGGACTCCAAATCCTTCTGCGTTCGTCGTGTTGTTGGGATTGTGGGACGGCCTTCCTAGGCCGTCCGAAGCGTGGACGGCCTAGGAAGGCCGTCCTACTTGACCGTACCGCAAAAAATGAAGCGATAAGTTTCTTCGCTTCAAGATCGAACATGCCCAGCATACTTACAAAATCTGCATAACTATCAAGCACCCCTTGATTCGCGTTCATCTCGCCGCTCGCAAGCGATTGTCCCTAACTCAAGTTATTTCATCAACTTAGGAAAAATGCGTTGTGACAGGAACAATGGCACTGAACCTGCTATCCCCCACCCTTCGGACCAACGCCCGGGGCAGGGGAGAGTGCGGAATGTCAGGGGAGCGACGGAGAGCGATCTACGCCGGTCTTGCAGCCACGCTTGGACTGGCGGCGCTCATCGTCCTGGGGTCGGGCAATCTCGATCGCTTCGATGCCACGCTCCTGGCCTACGCGTTTGCCACGCTGTTCGCCGCCTTCGGCATCACCTATCGCTGGGTGATGTGGCTGCAACGACCGCCGACGGCGATGTACTGGCGGCGCGGCGGTCAGCTGCTGCTCCGCAATGGCGGGTTTGGCCGTCATGGTCTGCGCCTGTTTCACCGGCTGCTGACCGACTTCGCCGGCAATCGCTTTATCTGGAGGCGCGGCTTGCTGCGCGGAGCGGCCCATTGGTGCATTATGTGGGGCTGCGTCAGCGCCTTCGCGATCACGTTTCCTCTCGTCTTCGGCTGGATCCATTTTGAGACAGTGCCTGGCGATCTGACGCGCTATCGCATCCATATTTTCGACTTCGCCACGGGTGAGTTCGCCATTGCCTCCGTGCTTGGTTTTGTCATTTTCCACGCGCTGGTTTGGTCGTCATTGCTGGTGGTGGCCGGGGTGGTGCTGGCGATGCACCGCCGGCTGCGCGATCATGGCGCGGCGGCGCTCCAGCAATTCAGCGAGGACTTTTTGCCGCTTTTGGCTCTCTTCGCCATCAGCGTCTCCGGCTTGCTCTTAACGGTCAGTTACACCTGGATGCACGGTTACGCTTACGACTTCCTGGCCCTTCTGCACGCGGCGACGGTGATCTTCACGCTGCTCTGGCTGCCCTTCGGCAAGCTATTTCACATTTTCATTCGTCCAGCTCACCTGGCCGTGGGCGCTTACAAGGACGCCGGCCGCGAGGGCGAGCAAGCCCATTGCCATCGCTGCCATGCCGCCTTCGCCTCGCGCATGCACGTCGAGGATCTCATCGCCGTCGAACGACAGCTGGGCTACCGCTACGAAGTCGAGCAGGGCGGGACAGAGCATTACCAGTGGATTTGCCCCGCTTGCCGCCGCGCCCTTGTCTGCCTGGCGCATACCGGGTTATGGGAAGAAGGCGAGCGGGGCGTGTCAATGCCCCGGTTCACGCCGACCGGGGCGTTGACACGCCCCGCTCGCCAAAAAGTTTATGAATTGTCGTGAACTTGTGAGAGCCGACGACCGTGGCCACGCAACCCGCCGCAACACCGGACATCATCGAGCGCTTCGGGCCGCACCGCGCCTACGCCGTCGATGCCGGAAACAGCGCGGAACCGGAGCGCCTCGTCAAGACCCACTGCTGTTTCTGTGGCCAACAGTGCGGCATTCAGCTAAAAACGCGCGGCAACCGAGTCGTCGGCTTCGAGCCGTGGGAGGAGTTTCCGTTCAACCGCGGCATGCTCTGTCCCAAGGGAGTGAAACGCTATCTGCAAGGAGACCATCCCGACCGGTTGCTGCATGCGTATCAACGCGATCCTTCCGCGTCGGGCGGGTTCCGTTCGCTGCCCTATCACCAGGCCATTGAACACGTCGCCGCCTCGATTCAGCGCATCCAGGCCGCCCACGGCAACGAGGCTTTCGCCGTCCTCAGCGGCGCCAGTCTGACCAATGAAAAAGCCTACTTGATGGGCAAGTTCGCCCGCGTGTGCTTGAAGACGCCGAACATCGATTACAATGGCCGATTGTGCATGGTCAGCGCCGCGGCGGCCAACAAGCTCGCTTTCGGCATCGACCGCGCCGCTAATCCGTGGTCCGACATTCTTTCCGCCGAGGTCGTGTGGATCAGCGGCGCCAACGTCGGTGAATGTGCCCCTATTACCACCCATTATGTCTGGCAAGCCCGCGAGAACGGTGCCCGCATCATCGTCGTCGATCCGCGCATCACGCCCATCGCTCGCACTTGTGATCTGTTCTTGCCCGTCAAGCCTGGCCGCGACATCGCGCTGTTCAATGGCATTTTGCATCTGATGATCGAGAACGATTGGCTCGATCATGAGTTCATCGCGGAAAATACGATCGGCTTCGAGAAAGTGGCCGAGCACGTTCGGGAATGGACGCCGCGGCGCACCGCGGAGGTGACGGGCATCGCCGAGCGGCAGGTCCGGCAAGCGGCCCAGTGGTGGGGCACGGCGCGGACGAGTTTCTTGCTGCACGCTCGCGGCATCGAGCATCACACACATGGCGTGCAAAACGTCCTGGGCGCGATCAACATGGTCCTCGCTTCTGGGCGCATCGGCCGGCCCGGCTGCGGCTATGCCACCATCACGGGACAGGGCAACGGTCAAGGCGGCCGCGAGCACGGCCAAAAGTGCGATCAACTGCCCGGAGGCCGCGACATTGCCAAGCCGGAGCATCGCGCTAGTGTCGCCAAGGTTTGGGGCATCGAGCCGGACGACCTGCCGGGTCCGGGCGTCGATGCCTACGAGATTTTCCGCAAGATCGACCGCGGCGAAGTGCGCGGCCTGTTAAGCATCTGCTTCAATCCCAAGGTGTCGCTGCCTGACAACCAATTCGTGGGGCGGATGCTCGACAAGCTGGAGTTTTTCGTCGCCATCGATTTCTTTCTCAGCGAGACGGCCCGCCACGCCGAGATCGTGCTGCCCGGATCGCTGCACGAAGAGGACGAAGGCACCGTTACGCAGATTGAAGGGCGCGTCATCAAGATCAACCAATGCGTTGATCCTCCCGGCGAGGCCCGGCAAGACTGGCGCATCGTGCAGGACATCGCAGAGGCGCTGGGCCGCAAGAGGGGATTCACATTCAGCAGCCCGCGCGAAGTCTTCGAGGAGCTGCGCCGCGCCTCGGCGGGCGGCGTCGCTGATTACGCGGGCATCACCTACGAACGCATCGAGCAAGAGTTCGGCGTGTTTTGGCCCTGTCCCTCGGAGGACCATCCGGGAACGCCGCGCCTGTTCGAGGCTGGCTCCTGGAACCCCGTGGCCCGAGGGCAGGGCCGATTCTACTTCCCCGACGGCAAGGCCCGCTTTCAAGTCGCCGCCTACACGCCGCCGGCCGAGGACATCGACGACGATTATCCCATCATCCTGACGACCGGCCGCGTCGTCAGCCAGTTTTTGTCCGGAACTCAGACGCGCCGCATCGGCCCCTTGGTCGATCAATATTCCGAGCCGCGTGTCGAGATGCACCCGCGCCTGGCCGGCCGGCTCGGCATCACCGACGGCGAATGGACCACGATTGCCTCGCGCCGCGGTTCTTGCACGCTGCGGGCGCAGGTGGTGACAACGATACGGCCCGATACTGTGTTCGTGCCCTATCACTGGGCTGGAGCACGGAGCATCAATCAAGTGACGATCGCGGCGCAAGATCCGATTTCCAAGATCCCGGAGTTCAAGGTGTGTGCGGTGCGTGTGTGCAAGGCCGGCGCGCCGCCGGAATATGCGGAGATGTACGAACCCCAACAATAAGGCGAGCGGGGTCGCGTCAGCGCCCCGAGTACAGCAATTTCTCGGGGCGCTAACGCGACCCCGCTCGCCCAAGAAATGGATGACGTGATGCCGGTTCCCGACCAGTATGGATTTTTCATCGACCCGATGCGCTGCATCGGCTGCCGGGCCTGCGTGCAGGCGTGCGCCGAATGCGATACGCACAAGGGACTGCCGATGATCCATCTGGAGTATCTCGACCGCGCCTACTCGACGCAAACGATGCCGATGGTGTGCATGCACTGCGATTCGCCGACTTGCGCCGAGGTCTGCCCCGCCGACGCCATCAAGAAGGGCGAGGACGGTGTGGTTCGCAGCGCCTTGAAGGCCCGTTGTCTGGGTTGCAACAACTGCGTGCTCGCCTGCCCCTTCGGTGTGCCCAAGATGAACAGCGACTTCGATCTGATGATGAAGTGCGACATGTGCTACGACCGCACGTCCATCGGCAAGAAACCGCTGTGCGCCTCGGTTTGTCCCAGCGGCGCGCTGTTCTTCGGCACCCGCGAGGAGGTCGAGCGGTTGCGGCCGCGCTCGGCGCCGACCAATCGCTTTCAGTTCGGCGGCCAGGCCATCACCACGAAAGTCGGCCTGATGACCCCGCGCAACGGCCGGCCGCCGCTTGTCGAGGTGACGGCGTGTATGCACGAGGCGGCCGAGGACAAGGTTTTTCCACTGGATTTGATGGACGCAAGCCTGTTTGAGTCGGATGGGGAGTGTGCATGAGTGAAATGGCGAACAAGGGCACGGCCGCACCGAACGGTCTGCCGTTGATCGATCAACCAGCCTGGCGGCGGGACTTCCCCATCGATTGGCCGCAGGATCATTACGTCGCTCGCCGCGATTTCACGCGCTTCCTCGTGCTGACCAGCCTGCCGTTCGCCCTGATGCAGCTGGGCATCGGCGTGGTGAGCTGGTTCCGCCGCGGCCGCGGCCGGCAGCCCGCCAAGGCCGTCGCCGCTCTCGCCGACATTCCCGTCGGCGGCGTGTTGTCCTTCGATTATCCCGACGAGAACAGTCCGTGCTTGCTGTTCCGTCCTGACGACAAGACGCTCCTGGCCTACAGCCAGAAATGCACGCACCTCGGCTGTGCCGTGACGCCGGAACCGGAGAAGAATTGTCTCTATTGCCCTTGCCACAAAGGTTATTTCGCTCTGGACAGCGGCCGGCCCATGGCCGGACCGCCGCGGCGGCCTCTGCCGCGCATCCTCCTGGAGAACCGCGACGGCGTCGTCTACGCCGTCGCCGTGGAGATCAACCCTCTATGAACCGTCCCCTGACGCGCGAACAAACGACGACCATCTTGCAGGGCATCCTTGGCCTCGTTCTCTTCGTTGTCCTCCTGCAAGTGTGGCTCTTGACAACCACCATCAACGCCTGGCAGGGCGGCGACGATTCCGTGCTCTGGCCCGCCGCCGCCGCCAGCGCCATCTGCGCTATGGTGAATTTCGCTCTGCTGCGCTACCTCAATCGCCTTGCGGTTTAGATCGGCTACTCCTCGTTCCCACGCTCCTGCGTGGGAACGCACGTCCGGCCGCTCTGCGGCCCGACTCTCTGCCGGGTGGGCGCTGCCCGCGACGCGGAGCGTCGCAAACTTGCGTTCCCACGCAGGAGCGTGGGAACGAGAGTGTGTTTCTTAAGGAAGGACGCAGTGAAAATGCTTGCGAATAACCCTTGGAGTTCTCGATGAATCTTCGTGAGTTCCGCCGCGCCGGTCATTTCCCGACCTTGGTTTGTGCGTTTCTCTATTTCGATGTCAGCTTCATGGTTTGGGTGTTGATTGGCTCTCTCGGCGTGAGCATCTCGGCGCACCTCGGCTTCGATCCTGTTACCGATGCCGCCAAGAAAGGCTTGATGGTCGCGGTTCCCCTCTTGGGCGGTTCGTTGCTGCGGCTGGTGTTGGGATTGCTTACCGATCACATCGGCGCGCGGCGGACGGCCATCATGGGCATGACGTTGACGGCGATTCCGCTGGTGCTCGGTTGGGCCTGGGCGGACACCTTCCCCGAAATCCTCTTGGTCGGTCTCTTGCTGGGCGTGGCGGGCGCGAGCTTCGCGGCGGCGCTTCCATTGGCCAGCCGGTGGTATCCGCCGCAATATCAGGGTCTGGCAATGGGCATCGCCGGCGCGGGCAACAGCGGCACCGCCCTGGCGACGTTCTTCGGCCCCATCCTGGCCCGCTGGTACGGTTGGCATGCCGTGTTCGGCCTGGCTCTCGCTCCTCTGTTGATAACCCTGATCGTCTTCAGCTTTTTGGCCAAGGACAGCCCGACCCAACCGCCGCCCAAATCGCTGCGCGATTACGGTGCCGTCCTCGGCTACGCCGATACCTGGTGGTTCTGTCTGCTCTACTCCGTCACCTTCGGCGGCTTCGTCGGCCTGGCCAGCTTCCTGACCATTTTCTTCAAGGACCAGTATTTCCTCCTCGATGCAATAAGCGGCGAGATTTACGCAGGCTACATCACGACGGCCTGCGTCGTCTCCGGGTCGTTCTTGCGTCCCGTCGGTGGTTATCTCGCCGACCGTTTCGGCGGCATCCGCATGTTGATGCTCCTGTATTTGGGAGTAGGTATGTCGCTATTTGCGCTTACCAGTCTCCCGCCGCTGCCGGTAGCCGTCGTGTTGTTGTTCGTCACGATGGGCTTGTTGGGCATGGGCAACGGCTCGGTGTTTCAGCTGGTGCCGCAGCGGTTCCCCAAAGAAATCGGCGTGTTGACGGGCATCGTCGGCGCGGCGGGCGGCATCGGCGGGTTTTTCTTACCGAACGTATTGGGCACGTTGAAGCGAACGACGGCCAGCTTCGCACCCGGCTTCGCCGTGTTCGCGCTGATGACCTGCCTGTGCCTGCTGGTGTTGTGGCGGCTGCGTCCACGTTGGGAAAGCGAATTCTTGACCGCTACCCAGCCCGAAGCTGTCCCGACAACGGAAGCGGCTCTCGCCTCTGCCAATGCCTCGGCGAATTGACTTCGGGGATAAGCGAGAGAGTGTTCTTCTCGTTCCCAAACTCTGAGCGTGTGAACGAATTACTTTTTTCCTTTTCGTAGGG
>Ga0209062_1005118_pt1 | contig 12991 bp, 10 predicted proteins | sample Coa_R2_2_FD_187158 | JGI IMG/M metagenome (GOLD analysis project Ga0209062, IMG submission 187158) | Surface soil microbial communities from Centralia Pennsylvania, which are recovering from an underground coalmine fire - Coalmine... | ecosystem: Environmental > Terrestrial > Soil > Unclassified... | reverse complement strand
CTCTGCTCTTTTAACTGACGTTCGTTGCGTTTTTCAGTGTCTGAGAGGGCCTGGCTTCCCGTTTGGGATTGAAACTTGTTCCACGCGCATATGTCTCAATATCTTGCGCAAGAGGTCTGAGAGGGCCTGGCTTCCCGTTTGGGATTGAAACTTCAGTCATTTCCTCTCCGACCATGCTGACTGCCGCCGTCTGAGAGGGCCTGGCTTCCCGTTTGGGATTGAAACAACCTGATCCCCTCGATGTGGTAGCGCGCCGCGATGGTCTGAGAGGGCCTGGCTTCCCGTTTGGGATTGAAACCCCTTGCGCGTCTGGACGCGGCACGGCGCCGTATCCGTCTGAGAGGGCCTGGCTTCCCGTTTGGGATTGAAACATTTCGCCATCACTGAAGTAGGACAGCGGATGCACCCGTCTGAGAGGGCCTGGCTTCCCGTTTGGGATTGAAACCCATCAACGCCAGTGGGGATTTGCAATACAGTGAAGTCTGAGAGGGCCTGGCTTCCCGTTTGGGATTGAAACTGATCTTTAGCAAGCTGAGCCAGATCATTTTTGAGGGGTCTGAGAGGGCCTGGCTTCCCGTTTGGGATTGAAACCTTATCAGTACTATCAGCATCAACGAGTTCGATAAAGTCTGAGAGGGCCTGGCTTCCCGTTTGGGATTGAAACCCCTGTACTGCTCTCGTGTGGGAGTCATGGTGGACAGGTCTGAGAGGGCCTGGCTTCCCGTTTGGGATTGAAACCTGTGTCACTGAACTTTCCTCTCTGTCATTTTCCTAGTCTGAGAGGGCCTGGCTTCCCGTTTGGGATTGAAACCTATGAGGAGAAGGGGGAAACGGTGAAAACGGTGAAGTCTGAGAGGGCCTGGCTTCCCGTTTGGGATTGAAACCGCCCGTAATCGAACACGGTGGGAAGCTGCTTCAGGGTCTGAGAGGGCCTGGCTTCCCGTTTGGGATTGAAACGCCGGGAGATGCTATCTGACGGTTGCCCTGTTGGTGCGTCTGAGAGGGCCTGGCTTCCCGTTTGGGATTGAAACTTTAGACAGGTGTTCCAACCTTGCAAAGATGAAGAGTCTGAGAGGGCCTGGCTTCCCGTTTGGGATTGAAACCTTCATTTTGATCTCCTCTTTCTCAAATAGAAGGGGTAGTCTGAGAGGGCCTGGCTTCCCGTTTGGGATTGAAACCAAGTGCGTCGGAACACGCATCGGAACAGGCATCTGACCGGGTCTGAGAGGGCCTGGCTTCCCGTTTGGGATTGAAACTCGGAATTGAGACCATCGAAGATGTAGAGATTGCCATGTCTGAGAGGGCCTGGCTTCCCGTTTGGGATTGAAACTGCTCGTCAATCAGTGTTTTGTGCAATTGTATAACCCGGTCTGAGAGGGCCTGGCTTCCCGTTTGGGATTGAAACCGCGCGCCATACACGTAACTAAGCCATGAGGCTATCGTCTGAGAGGGCCTGGCTTCCCGTTTGGGATTGAAACGCTATACTGGTCAAAGTGGCTGTATTCCACCGGCGACGTCTGAGAGGGCCTGGCTTCCCGTTTGGGATTGAAACGCTCTGATTGCCAGGCGGCGAGAGCCAGCATGACCGTCTGAGAGGGCCTGGCTTCCCGTTTGGGATTGAAACGGAAGGATAAGAACATCATGGAATTTCAGGACAAAGTCTGAGAGGGCCTGGCTTCCCGTTTGGGATTGAAACCATATCAGCGTTGCCGATGCGAGGAGACAGGCGCTGTCTGAGAGGGCCTGGCTTCCCGTTTGGGATTGAAACGCTCTACCGGCGTAATTGTTGGCTCGTCCTTCTTGGTCTGAGAGGGCCTGGCTTCCCGTTTGGGATTGAAACGTAATCGGTGACGTGCGCGTCCGCTATGGCTTCGTCGTCTGAGAGGGCCTGGCTTCCCGTTTGGGATTGAAACAGTATGCTTTCCAGCCACGTTCGTTTGATGCGGTAGGTCTGAGAGGGCCTGGCTTCCCGTTTGGGATTGAAACCTTGTTGGTGGTGCGTCACGCTGGCCCCGGAGCTAGGTCTGAGAGGGCCTGGCTTCCCGTTTGGGATTGAAACTTCCCGCAGACTGGCTCTTCAACCCGGTGGTGGCCGGTCTGAGAGGGCCTGGCTTCCCGTTTGGGATTGAAACCACAAGAAAACGCGCCAGCCGTGCTACCTGGCGCGGTCTGAGAGGGCCTGGCTTCCCGTTTGGGATTGAAACTAATGGCATTGGCAGCGACCACATAAGCCACATCGCGTCTGAGAGGGCCTGGCTTCCCGTTTGGGATTGAAACGCGCGTCTCGGAGGCAGCCGGGATACGTCGCGAGCAACGTCTGAGAGGGCCTGGCTTCCCGTTTGGGATTGAAACCTCTATGGTCTCCTGGGGGCGGCGTCTGTTGTGGTGTCTGAGAGGGCCTGGCTTCCCGTTTGGGATTGAAACTATAGCATGTGGTCGTTGTCGGCGACTGCATGCCAATGTCTGAGAGGGCCTGGCTTCCCGTTTGGGATTGAAACGTCAAGCTGTAGATGGTATCGCCGCCGCGCATCGGCTCGTCTGAGAGGGCCTGGCTTCCCGTTTGGGATTGAAACCTGATGCATTGTTTGTTCCTCCAGTTTTGTTTCAAACGTCTGAGAGGGCCTGGCTTCCCGTTTGGGATTGAAACTTACATGATCCTCGATGATAAATTTGAGTTCCTCAGTCTGAGAGGGCCTGGCTTCCCGTTTGGGATTGAAACGTCGCTCACCCATCGAGTGCCGCGTCAGGAGAGAAGGTCTGAGAGGGCCTGGCTTCCCGTTTGGGATTGAAACTCTGAGAGGTTCCCTCTGCATTGTCCAGCCAGGCTGGGTCTGAGAGGGCCTGGCTTCCCGTTTGGGATTGAAACCCTTGCTGCACTACAGTGGCACTTGTTTTGGAGGATGGTGGGCGAAGCCAGGCTCGGAAGGGCAAGCAAGCGGGCGGCTAGGTGAGTTGGGCCTGCAATGCTTCAGCCGCCTGCTCCAGGACGGCAATGGTCAGGTGTTCAGTGGGAGCCAGGCGCAGATTGCAGGTGTGATTGCGGATCTTGCGGTGCGCCCGCCAGGCTCCGGTCGGCACACGCCACCAGTGATGAGCCGAGAAGTGGCCCCCTTTTCCCACAAAGCGAAACGACTCCTGCCGTGCCAGCCAGGCAAACCACGCTGGGGAATCGGGTTCAAAAGGCAGCAGGCCGTCTTTGGGACAGATCACCACATAGTGTCCTTGCTCGCCATATTCGACGCGAGGGATGACGTGAACCGGCTTGCGAGGGGGTTTGCCAGCGCGAGCTGCGGGGGTCGGCGGGGATGAGTGTCGGCTCGTCGGCTTCTGCACCGCCGAGGGAGGCGGGCTGACTGCTGGGAGCGTGGGAGGCGGGAGCCGCTGGCTCAGATCCGCGAGCTGCTGCTGCAAGGCGGCGAGCTGGGTCTGCAGGGCGTCCAGTTGCGCGGGAAGCGAAAGCCAGGCGGCAGGCAGCGAGACGACCGCAAGGGCCTCGGGGGCCTCTTGATCGTGGTCAAGGGCCGTCAAACGGCGCTGATGGAGGTGGGCGAGCATCTGCAACTGGTCGTTGCTCAGCCCTTTTTTGCGCCCATCAGTAGGATGGGGCTGCAAGGGGAGGTGAGCCTCGGCGAGCCAGTGGTGCAGCGTTTTGGCATCAATGCCCAGCCGACGGCAAGCGTCGGCCACAGAGACGAAGGTCATCGAAGCACTCCTTTCAGGAAGGACAGACAGCCAGAAGCAGAGTCAGTCTGGCATTCTTGCGGGAAAACTCCTGGGAGTTTTCCCCGCAGAAGTTCTGGGAAGGTCAGCTGGCTTGAAGGACCCATCGATTTCGCCCGCTTTGGCGCGGCGGCGGCGATGATAGTAGCCGGCCCAATACTGGTGGGTGCGCCGAAAGCCAGACCAGTGGCAGATCAGGGGTGCTGAGGTGGGAGGGGGCCAGAAGAGGTGAGCGAGCAGGTGACGGGCCTCCGAGGAGGTCAAGGGGATGAGGCAGGGGCAGGCTTGCGACTCGGGGTGGGCAGAAGCTGTGAGGTGATCTTGGACCGTGATGCTGAGCAGAAAGGCCGCCGCCAGCAGCACGAGGGTGAGATGGCGGTACCAACCCAGGTAGGAGCGCACTTCGTAGTGATCGAGTCCGAGAGCTTTGCAGGTGTGCAGGTCCTCCTCGATATGCCAGCGTGCGCCGATAGCCTGGGCCATGAGGGACAGAGGCGTGCCAGCAGGAGACCAGACGAGATAGTAGGCCAGCTCGTGTGGCTCCTGGAGGCAACGGCGCACCACGAGCCAATGGCGAGCGTCGGCGATGCCGACTTGCACGACGGGCAGGCGCGCCCAGTCAAAAAGGCGTTCGCCTTTGGTTCCCTGGCTTGCCGAGAGGCGTTGCCAGTCCTTGGCACGCAACGCCTGCTGCACCAGGCTGCCGACATCGCCGAGCAGGATGCGGTCGTCTGCGCTCTGCACGGCGACGACTTCGCTGCAAGGGATGGCCAGCGCGTAGGAGAAGCCTTGCTCCTCCAGGAAGGTGCGCAAGTCAGGACTGTGACCGTAGACCGTATCGGCCACTACCCAGCTCATGGGCAGGCCAGCCGCTTGAGCGCGGGCGATCATGCGCTGACCCAGTTCGGGTTTGGTCTCAAACGTGAGCGTCTCGGGGATGTGGACCGCTTGTCGGCGCGGCAGATCAGCGCACCAGTCTTGCGGCACATACAACTCGCGATCAATGAGAGCATGGCCCAAAGCAGTGACGTAGCTGAGAAAGACGCCCACCTGACAATTCTCGACCTGGCCGCTCACGCCACAATACTGCGGGGCCACGGCTGCGGAGTGCTGTCCGCGTTTGGGAAAGCCACTTTCATCGAGCACCAGCAGGGGGAAGGGAGCCTGCTGCGCTGGGGCGTCAGAGGCGAGCAAGCTCTCTTTGACCAGAGTGCGCAGCTCATCGCGGACGGCGTCCTGATCCCAGACGGCTTGCGAGAGCAGGCGTTGCATGCCAGAGGGGGAGGCTTCTCGCGCCTGTTCGGCGATCTGCCAGCCATTTTTGCGTGGGACATCACTGAGGATGGCTTGCAGGTAGCCCAGAGCATACTGGTGGACTTCGCGACGGGCGAAATGCGGACGTAGCCGGGTGTGCAACTGGCGCAAACGCTGATACCAGCCGCTCGCCTCCCTGGAACCTGGCTCGTCTTGCAGCAATGTGGTAGACTGAGGAGACTTCATGCGGTTCTCCTTTCTGATGGACAAGACAACGCAGAAGAGGTTTGCACTTCTAGCATGTCACATCCAGGCGAGAAAAGCACGAAGCTCTTTTTGGGGGCAGGCAAGATGGCCGGGCGTTTTCCGGGGAGTTTTCCCGCCTTTGCAGGGGCAACGGGCTTGCTTGCTCGAAAGGAGTGCCATTCCCAGGAGTTTTCCGGGGAGTTTTCCTCCTTTTCCAAGTGCAACTGTAGTGCGCAACGGGCGCATCAGGCACATTCTCCATCAGGTCTGAGAGGGCTTGGCTTCCCGTTTGAGAACTGCAACTAACTCATTTATAGAAATCCTTTATTAAGGGAACGGGCTTTCGCCAGAGTACGCACGTTAAGAGCCAGATAGATCAGGGTATTGAGGTTACGTACCGAGCAGATGGTGCGCACTCTGGGGCGTTCGATGCCCAACTTTTTGGCCTGGCTGCTGATACATCAGATAGAGCAAGGCGGGATGGTACAGACGAAGCTGAAGGCAATATATACAACTGCGGCAAGGCCGATAGTCAGAGCATGATCTCCTCAGGAGTTGGCCCTTTTTCTCCCATGTGTTATGATGTTGCTACTTTATGCTTTTCTCGTTTCTGATACGAGAACGGAGAGAAAGTGGCAGGAGACGATCATAACCATGCTCGCGGCGATGTATTATGGGCCAATGGATATTCGGATGGAGCAGCGGCCTGTTCCCCAACCGGGGCCGGGGGAAGTATTGTTGCAGGTAGCAGCTGCAACCACCTGCGGCACCGATCTCAAAAGTTACCGGCGCGGACACCCACTGCTCTTCCAGCAGGTACCTGCAGGGTTTGGCCATGAAGTGGCCGGGGTAGTGGCTGCCACCGGTTCATCTGTCACGCAGTGCCACGAAGGTGACGCTATAGTCGTCGCTAATTCCGCTCCTTGCCTGCAATGCTACTACTGTCGCAAAGGCCGGCTGAGCCTGTGCGAAAATTTGCTCCTGCTCAACGGGGCCTACGCTGAGTATTTGCTGGTACCTGAGCGCATTGTACGGCAGAACTTGCACCGGCTTCCGCCCGAAACACCGTTTGCCGCCGCCGCACTGACAGAGCCCCTGGCTTGCGCGCTGCATGGCATTGAGGCAAGCGAGATTATGCCCGGCGATACTGTAGCCATCCTCGGTTCTGGCCCGCTGGGGCTGCTACTGGCCGCGATAGCGAAAGTTCGCGGCGCGCGGGTCATCATTACCGGTCGCGGCGAAGAACGGCTCAGGCTGGCCTGCCATTTTGGGGCCGATATCGTGATCGATGTGAGTAACATGTCACTGCAAGAGCAGGAAGAGACGGTACGCGAGCAGACAGAGCAGAGACGCGGAGCTGATGTCGTCATTGAGGCCATTGGAACACCGGAAACATGGTCACTGGCAGCAGCTCTGGCACGCCCCGGCGGACTGGTCAACTTCTTCGGTGGCTGTGCCTCTGGCACACAGGTCACGCTGGAAACACAGCCACTGCATTACGCCGAGTTGACCTTGAAAGGCGTCTTTCACTACACTCCGACCCACTTTTCACAGGCACTCAAACTCATTACCAGTCGCCAGGTTGATGTTGAAGCATTGATCAGTGCATACCTGCCTCTGGCCTCGGCAGTTGATGCGCTCGATCTGCTGCTACACGGTCGGGGAGTCAAGTACGCGCTGATTCCTCCGGCGTTTGCAACATCCCACGAGCTACGAGCAATCCCTCAGTAATCATCTGGCTGTAAATATCGATCACCTGCTGCACGGTGAGTCGCCCTCCCTGCTTAAACCAGGTGGCAACCTCCGTACACATGGCGATGATGGCATAGGAAGAGACCTTCACATCACCCTGGCGAAAGACTCCCCGTTCCATGCCGTCACGCAACAATTCCTGTAATAGACTTTCATATCTATCTCGCAACGTAAGAATATAGGCGCGATTCTCCCCTTCAAGCGCACGAATCTCTGTATCAATGATGAAAAACTCGGCCTTGTGGCTGGTATGCAGGCGAATGTGATTGGCAATCGCTTCACGCAGGCGCTGCAAAGGATCATCGCACTCGCGCAAAATCTTTTCCAGATTTGCGTTCAGCCGCCGCATATAGGTATCCATAATTTCCACCAGCAACGCCTGCTTACTATCATAATAGTAGTAAATGCTCGCCGCCTGTATCCCCGCCATACTCGCGATGGTGCGTAATGGAGCCGCGTGGTAGCCATATTCCGCGAATAGTTGCACGGCAGCGGCCATCACCGCCTCCTTCACCGATAGACCATCAGGTCGCATAGGCCATATCCTCTTTTCTGCTGAAATATATCTCCATTCTAGCAAAAAAGAGCGGAACAAGAAACCATGCCCTTTTCAGGATTCGGCAGTACGAGTTTTACGCTGTCGCTCCGCCTTGACCACCGTCGTGCCAACCGCGCGGCGAACAAGTAGCGGCGGCTCTAAGACATCGGCAGCCGAATTGCTGATATCGGGCCGTGCCGCGATAACTTTATATGCCTCAAACTCCATACGCCGCGACGTGCGACCAACTCTGGTGATGCGCCCGCGTGCCTCAATAAAATCTCCGGCGTAGAGGGGGGCCAGAAATTCGACATGCTCGTAACTGACCAGCAGTCCCTCATCGCCGTCACACAGGATGGCAAGCTCGGTTGCTACATCGCCAAATAAGGAGAGCATATGCGCCCCGTTGACCAGTTGCCCGCCATAGTGCGCATCATGACCGCTCAGCCGCACGCGAATTGTCGATGTGTATTCGCTGCTTTCATGTTTCTCACCCATCGTATGTTCCTCTCTTTCTCTGTATACAGAAGTGTTTATCTCTGGCAATCTAACGAACGTTCGTTAGATTGCCTTGAAAATCCGTTTGCCATAAATCTATGAGTATCGGGTAACATAATCAGTATGTACCAGCGTCCATGAAAACGCAAGAGCAGTTTCCCATTGTTCTGCTTAGCGGAAAAACGCTCGACATTGATTGAAGTCAGTGGTATACTATCAAAAATTCTCCATCACTATTCCTGGCATCATCACCGGAGGAAAGGAGGATACGCGCTACACATCACTTGCTGCTTTCATCCCCATTTATTCTTGTTGTGTCCTTTTCACCCTTATTCAAGGAGGATTCTGCATGGCAGTAGCCGAAAAAGAACCCCGACAGGGATATCTCACCGGTTGGACGCTTAAACAGGGTGGCATCATTGCGCCCGACGAGCGACTTCCCTGGGGCGAGACGATCCTGGTGGGCCTGCAACACGTGCTGGCAATGTTCGGCTCGACGGTGCTGGCCCCGATCATCATGGGCTTCGACCCAAATACCGCCATTTTCTTCTCCGGCATTGGCACGCTCATCTTTTTCTTCGTCGTGGGAGGTCGCGTTCCCAGCTATCTGGGTTCCAGCTTCTCCTTCATCGCGGTCATCCTGACGGCAACCCACTATGCCGGCACAGGCCCAAACCCCAATCTGGGCGTGGCGTTAGGCGGCATCATCGCCGCCGGTGTGGTCTACGGCATCATCGCCCTGATTGTGATGCTGGCCGGCTACAGGTGGATCGAGATACTGATGCCCCCGGTCGTCACAGGCGCAGTCGTCATGGCGATTGGCCTGAACCTTGCCCCCGTCGCCATCGCTGACTCCAGCGGTAGCTGGTTCAACGGCTGGATGGCTATTATTACCGTTCTGGCCACCGCTGCCGTTGCCGTCTATGCGCCGGGACCGCTGCGCCGCCTGCCCATCCTGCTCGGCGGCATTATTGGCTACATCATCAACCTGATCTGTGGCGCACTCGGCCTTGGGCCAAAGATCGACTTTACCGGGCTGGCGAATGCACCGTGGATCGGCCTGCCCCACTTTACCGCCCCCACCTTTACGGGCAACGCGATGGTGCTGATCGCCCCGGTCGCGGTCATCCTCGTGGCAGAGAACACGGGCCACGTCAAAGCGGTCGCAGCGATGACCGGGCGCAATCTGGATAAGTACCTGGGCCGTTCCTTCCTGGGTGACGCCATTGCCACCATCGTCGCCGGCTTCGGCGGCGGTACCGGCGTGACTACCTACGCCGAAAATATCGGTGTGATGGCGGTGACACGCATCTACTCGACACTCATCTTCATCATCGCAGCCATTGTCGCCATTCTGCTTGGCTTCTGCCCCAAATTTGGCGCGTTGATCGCCACCTTGCCCAATGGCGCGCCCGGCGTGCTGGGTGGTCTGGCAGTGGTTCTCTTCGGTCTGATTGCCGCGACCGGCGGGCGCATCTGGGTTGAGAACAAAGTTGACTTCTCGAAGGGCCGCAACCTGATCACGGCAGCAGTTGCGCTAACCGTTGGCGCCGGTATGGTTGGCAACTCCGGCCTCGTCATCGGCGGCTTCACCATTGGCGGTATCGGCGTTGCTACCTTTGGCTCCATCATCCTCTACCAGCTCCTGCGCGAGCGCAACCCTCAGCCCGAGGAAGCTGTCGAGGCCGACGCTGCCGTCTTCGCTCCGAAGTCTGATGAGCCATCTACCGACAGTCCCTCTTCCGAGAAGGAAGCATTGTAGACGGCTAGCTCTTTCATCTGAGGCAGCTGTCTTGAAAGATAGCTGCCTCTGTATCCTTCAGGCAGATATCGACCTTCTTCCCGAAGCCATCGAAGAAACGCTCTGGAAAGTGAGCCAGGAGGCATTTACAAATAGGGAAAGGGCAGGGAACAACGCTTGAAATTGAACTGCCGCTTGCATCTAATCAATCACTGCCGCCAGAGAAGCCAGAGTAGGGGAGACGTGGTACAATGCTGGATAGAGATTATTGGAATTCTGTAGCCACTTTCCTGGAGTTCTATTATGCCAGCTTATGCTTCCGCCCCTGCATTGACAGGCGCTTATATCTCTTCCGTCTGGGAAACGCTTCCCGCTCATGTACGCCCCACACTGCTTTTACCCAACACGGTGCTTTCTGAGCGGTTGCGTTGTGATGTGACTATTGCCAGCGAGACCTTCCAGTACACGGGTAGCTTCAAATTTCGCGCGGCCTACAATCTGCTTTCCAGCATTCCACAGCAGCGCGTCGTGACCGCTTCCTCCGGCAATTTCGGACAGGCCGTCGCCTATGCCAGCAAGCTACTTGGCAAAACCTGTACCATCGTCATGCCCTCGACCTCAGCACAGGTCAAGATCGACGCCGTGAAAGCTTATGGCGGCATCGTCGACCTGATCGATGTGCGCGAGATCAGTCGGGCCGAGCGCGTACAGCAACTGTTAGCAGAGCAGCCAGGCGCATTCCAGGCTCAGGCATATGACGATTATCGCGTAGTCACAGGCAATTCCACGCTCGGCAAAGAAATTTTTGCTGCATCAGATTTCGATGTACTGATTGTTCCCGTCGGCGGAGGTGGCCTTATTTCGGGCCAGGTCATTGCTCGCGACCACCTGCACGCCAGAACTGAGATCATCGGCGCGGAGCCGCTACCGGGCAACGATGCGGCCCGTTCGCTCCACAGCGGGCACCTGGTACGCAATGAGCAGGAACCCGCTACCGTTGCAGACGGCGCGCGCACGCTCAGCCTGGGCAACCTCAACTGGGAAATCATCCGACAGGGCGTCGCCGACATTATTGAGGTTCCTGACGAATTGACGCTGGAAGCTCTACGCCAGTACTTCCGTTACGCTAACCTCAAAGTCGAGCCAACCGGCGCGCTCTCTCTCGGCGCCCTGCTCGCCTACCCTGAACGCTTCGCAGGCAAGCGCGTCTGTTGCGTCGTCAGCGGCGGCAACGTCGATCCAGCAGTCTATGCACAGGCGTTGATGGGTAGCTGAATGATACAGAGAAAAGAGCCTTTAGCCTTTCATCCACAGCTAAAGGCTCTTTTCTGCTTTGTATCGCATCCTCATCCTACGGCTGCGGCGGGTAGATAGACAGGTTCGAGAAAGTCGCCGCCGCGCCGGGAGTCGTTCCCTGCACGTTGGAAACGAAGAGGGCAATGGAGCCGCTGGTGTAGCTGCTATCCGTCACGGAGGCGATAGTCTGACCATTGACGATGAAGGTCATGCTGGAACCATTGGCGATGATGGTGAGATGGTTGATGCCGCCAGCTTTGTGAATGGCGCTATTACTATTATAGTTTACCAGCGGATTGCTGGTCGTATTGCCGTTTGCATCTACTGTTCCCTTAAAGACGGCGTATGTCCCATCACCGTAGATTTCAAAGCGATAGTCAGTTGCCAGCTCGCTGTTCTGGTTTGAGGCGGCGCGAATATAGACCCCGTAGCCGTTATCCTGCGTTCCCTTTGAAAGAACAGCATCGACGGAGAGCCGGAAATTGCTGAAGGTCTTGTTGCTGGGTACCAGTTCGGGCAACAGCCGGTTTTCGTCGTCCTCTAAAATGAGGGTACCACCGCCAACCTTGACGGAAAACTTGCCCGGCTCGCTGGTCAGATCCCAGCCACTGTTATTATTCTGGAACGTGTCGCTAAAAAGCGGGGGAACGCTGGGTGTCGCCGTAGGTGTCGGAGTTGTTGCTGTTGTTGTGGGCGTACTATGATGCTTCAGATAAGTATATGCTCCGAAACTGCCGCCAATCAGCACAAGCAGGAGTACAATCACGCCGATCATCAGCCCGATCTTCGGCTTGCGTTTCTGTGTTGGTGGCTGATTAAAGCCTCCCGGCTGGTAGCCATTCGTTTGAAAAGCTCCCGGCATTGCCTGCGGAAATTGCGGAGAAGAGCCGTAAAATCCCTGTTGCGCAGGCGGTGCAGATGCCCCGGAATATGTTGAGTTCGTGCCATACATATTGTTCGGGTTCGATGGAGAAGATTGACTGCCTGAACCAGGCGCACCATAGAAATTTCCCTGCCCGAATTGCTGGCCCGGTTGTCCTGCCTGCCAGAATTGCCCGGATTGCCCCGGCATGCCGCTGGAGTTTGCCGGTTGAGCCGGAGCATAAAGGTTATCAGGATAGGACGGGCTTGATGGCTGCGATTGTGATTGAGCAAAGGTACCGGGAAAGGGTTGCTGTTGTACAGACTGCCCCCACTGGCTCTCTGCAAACTGGTTCTGACCATAGGCAGTCTGCCCCTGTGACGCGGGTGTCCCCCAGGACATATTCGACGAAAGCGGCTGTTGATTATAATAGCCGCAATTCCTGCACTGCGCTTCATTGGGGGATAGCGGTTGACCGCAGCGCAGGCAGACCTGAGTTGACGCTCCCCCGTATGGATACATCGAGGACATACACAAGACCCTCCCGGATTATCGGTACTTTGCTCTTTATAACGAGCAATATCCCATAACGCAGACTGTTTGTCTACTGGCATAGCCTATCTGGGTATGTCAGCTACTGACTCTTTTCTTGCACCTGTTTGAGCAGTTCATAGACCTTGCAGGGATGCAGTGGCATTTCACGCACACGCAGCCCGAAAGGAGCGAGCGCGTCATCGATGGCCGAGGCGAAGAGGGCCGGGACGGGAATCACGCCCGCCTCGCCCGCTCCTTTCATGCCCAGTGGATTGAGCGGTGAAGGTGTCTCAACATGACCGACGATGATAGGGGGAACCTCCGCCGCCGTCGGCAGGAGATAGTCCATGAAGCTGGCGTTGATGATCTGACCCTCTTCGTTGTAGACCAGTCGCTCGTAGAATGCGCCTCCAATACCCTGCGCGACGCCGCCATGCACCTGCCCCTCAACCACCATCGGATTGATAACGCGCCCACAGTCATGTACCGCCGCGTACTTGAGGAACGAGACCATGCCGGTCTTCGGGTCAACCTCGATAATGGCCCCATG
>Ga0209062_1005116_pt1 | contig 12994 bp, 13 predicted proteins | sample Coa_R2_2_FD_187158 | JGI IMG/M metagenome (GOLD analysis project Ga0209062, IMG submission 187158) | Surface soil microbial communities from Centralia Pennsylvania, which are recovering from an underground coalmine fire - Coalmine... | ecosystem: Environmental > Terrestrial > Soil > Unclassified... | reverse complement strand
TACACCCACAGCAACCCGCGAAGGCCTTACCTGCGGAGACCACAATAAGAATGTCCATGTAAATGAAGGTGAAGACATCAACCTGCGCGCGGGTTCAAAGCACCATCAGCACATTGTCGGATTCAAAAAAGCCGATAACAACAAAACGAAATTTACGCTGGTTGAGCTGCAACTTCCGGAAGACGTGGACACCAACGACTCTTCCGAAAGCCAGTAACATTTGCTCATCGTTGCGTTCCCATCTGCGGTGCGGTAGGGTCAAAGATATGGACCTGGCTTGCCATCGCTGCGGCGCGACTCTTGCTTCGCCCGAGCTTTTCTGCCCGCATTGCGGAGCGCCGCAACTGCGCTTGGAAGCAGGCGATGAACAGGCTCCTTTGCAATCAAACGGAAACGGCTCAGGTTTCCGGGCAAATCAGCTCATCTCCTGGCGTCCGGCAGTGCAGGCTGCCTTGCTTGTAGCAGTGCCCGTTGGCGCGCTCAGCTCGCTGCTCGATTTCGGGATCATCTGGGTGCTCGCAGGCGGCTTCTGCGCCATCGCGCTGTATCAGCGCAAAACGTCATTTCTCGTTCAGCCCGGCAGCGGCTGGCGCATCGGCATGCTGGTAGGCGTGCTCGCCGCTTTTCTCTCTACCCTGGTAGACGGCGTAAGCATGGTCGTTGAACGCTACGGCCTGCATCATGGCGCGTCCATCGATCAGAGACTCATCGCCCTGACCCAGCAGATGACCGAACAGATGGTCCGCCAGAACCCTGAAGCCGCGCAGCAGATTCCCTGGTTTATCCAGTTCTGGCGTTCGCCCGACGGACATGCCGCGATAGTGCTGTTCATGTCCGCCTTTGCTGCGCTCATGATGGTGGCATTCTCCTCCGTCGGCGGGGCCGTAGGTGCGAGAATACTTGGAGCGCGCAAGCGCGTTTCGCTTCATTCCTGAACGCCGCTTGCCGCCGGATGCCGCTGCCTCGTATCATCCCGCAAAGAGCCTTATGACAGAAATAGAGACCCCCTCCAAGCCGGTGCTTCGCGAAAAAGGCCGCATCATGTCCGCTTCTGAAATTGAGCGGACGCTGGTCCGGCTCGCTCATGAAATCGTCGAGAAAAACAACGGTAGTGACAACCTCGGCTTGGTCGGCATTGAACGCCGCGGTGTTCCTTTGGCGCAGCGCCTGGCCACGCTGATCGGCGGCATCGAGAAGCATCCGATCCACATCGGCGTTCTCGACATCAGCTTCTATCGCGACGACCTCTCAACCAAAGACGTGCGCCCGGTGGTGAACCCCGGCGATCTGGGTTTCGACGTAAACGGGCGCGACGTTGTCCTCGTCGACGACGTCCTCTATACCGGACGCACTGTCCGCGCCGCCCTCGACGCATTGTTCGATCATGGCCGCCCACGCCGCGTCCAGCTTCTGGCGCTGATCGACCGCGGACACCGCGAGCTGCCCATCGAAGCAACCTTCGTCGGCAGGACTGTGCAAACCACCGACCGGGAGATCATCGAAGTCAAACTGCGCGAAGTGGACCATGACGAGCAGGTGCTCGTAGTGGAGCGGGATTGAAGTTCCGATAGTTCCCATCGCGTAGACTGGTCTGAGCGGATTTTTATCCTGTCGCACGACCCCACTTACCCGCATGCCGAAGACCCAAGCCAAGCCGCGCAAAACTCCGCCTGCCCCCACGCCGTCAACTTCCCATCATCCCCGATCGTTGATCTCAGTCGCCGATCTCAGCCTCGACGACATCAGCGCCATCCTCAAAGCCGCATCCGCGCTCGAAGCCGAAGACCCGCAGAAGCGCATGAAGCACCTCTTCAAGCGCCGCGTCTCGCTGCTCTTTTATGAATCCAGCACCCGCACCCGCACCTCGTTCGAATTAGCTGCCAAGCAGCTTGGGGCCGACACCGTGCTGGTCAGTGCCCTTTCTTCGAGCATCGAAAAAGGCGAATCGCTGAAGGACACCGGCATCACCCTGCGCGCCCTTGGCGCCGAGTGCATCATCCTCCGGCATCCGCAATCCGGCGCGCCTTACGTCCTCTCTCGCGCCACCGGGCTCCCCATTCTCAACGCAGGCGACGGCATGCACGAGCACCCGTCGCAGGCCCTGCTCGATCTCCGCACCATCCTCACGCATCTGCGCGGACCAAAGCCCGCGCCGGTTTCCGCCACCTCGCTCAAAGGCGTGACCATCACCATCTGCGGCGACATCTTCCATAGCCGCGTTGCGCGCTCGAACATGCTGCTGCTGCCCCGCCTCGGCGCGCGCGTCGTGCTCTGCGGACCGCAGGCATTGCTGCCTGAAACAGCCGCAGCCGCCGGTCCCGGCATCGTCATCGAGCGCGACTTTGAAAAAGCCCTCAGTCAATCGCAGATTGTCATGATGCTGCGCATCCAGGCCGAGCGCCTTGCCGGGCTCAATCTCGATCTCGACGAATACAAGCTCCGCTATCAGGCCAATGCGGACCGCATCGCAGCGCACGCGCCTGAAGCGCTCATCATGCACCCCGGCCCCATCATTCGCGGACTCGAAATCACCAGCGAAGTGGCCGACGGCCCGCAGTCCGCCATTGCCGACCAGGTGCGCAACGGCGTGGCCATTCGCATGGCTTTGCTCGCCCGCGCGCTTACCGGCGCCGCATCGAAAGGAAAACGCAAATGAAGCCCATTCTCATTCGCGGAGGCCGCCTTGTGGACCCCTCTTCCGGCGTCGATGCCGACCGCGATCTGCTGCTCAAAGACGCCCGCGTTGCCGCTATCGATGCGCCCGGCAAGCTCAACGCAGCCGCCCGACAGGACAGCGCAGAAATCATCGACGCTAAAGGCCTCATCGTTGCGCCCGGACTGGTCGATATCCACGTGCACCTGCGCGAGCCCGGCCAGGGATACAAAGAGACCATTGCCTCCGGCACAGCCGCCGCAGCCGCCGGCGGTTTCACCGCCGTCTGCGCCATGCCCAACACCGTCCCGGTCAACGACTCGCCGGAGACGACCCGCTGGATGCAGTCACCCGAGCGCAGCGCGCAGATTCGCGTCTTTCCCATCGCCGCAGCCACCCGCGGCAGCATGGGCGAAGCGCTGACCGAATTCGGCGCACTCAAAGCCGCCGGAGCCATCGCCGTGACCGACGACGGCAAGCCGATCCTCGGCGACGCCATCATGCGCGAAGCGCTGGCAGCAGCGGCCCGCGTCGGCCTGCCCGTCATCCAGCATGCTGAAGACATCCGCATGACCGGCGGCTGCTCCATGAACGCCGGAGCGCTCGCCTTCCGCCTCGGCCTGCGTGGCATGCCCGTGGAAGCTGAATCCAATCTCGTAGAACGCGATATCCGCCTGCTTGCCGAAATGAAGGACAGCCGCGCGCATCTCCACGTCGCGCATCTGTCCACAGCGAAAGCGCTCGAAGCGGTAAAGCGCGCCCGCAGGAACGGCCTGCACGTCACCTGCGAAGTCGCCCCGCATCATTTCATCCTGAACGAAGAAGCGGTTGCCGAATACAACACGCACGCCAAAATGAACCCTCCGCTGCGCTCCGAAACCGACCGCGAAGCCATGCTCGCGGCCATTATCGACGGCTCCGTCGACGCCATCGCCACCGATCACGCTCCCCACGCCGCGCATGAAAAAGAGCAGGAATTCGAGCGCGCCCCGAACGGCATCACTGGTCTTGAAACCGCTCTGGGACTGACGATGGCCATTCTCCACGGCAGGCACAAGCTGCCCCTCAGCCGCGTCATTGCCCTGCTCAGCACACAGCCCGCAACGGTGCTCAATCTGAAAGGACGAGGCAGCCTCGCTGCCGGTTCATTCGCCGATATCGTTCTCTTCGACCCGAAACAACAGTGGACATTTCACGCCTTAGCCTCCAGATCAAAGTCGAAAAATACCCCCTTCGATGGCTGGTCCTTGCTCGGCAAGGTGACCGCAACCATCAGCGAAGGACGAGTGGTTTTCCGCGCCTGAATGTCCTGCCCCCGATAAGCTTGTATCAAAAATTTCTGTATGGGATGAGTCCCTATTCATCCCCACAATTTTGTCATCCTGACCCTGAGTAAAACGAAGGGAAAGGAATTGTTTCTTACTTGTTACGCGACTGGGAAGGGCCGCCCCATTCAAGACCGCGTTTTGGGGCTTGAGGGGGCAGCTCCCGGAACATGCGGCTTCGCGTCCTGGACGATTCAACCGTGCCGCTGAGATTCAGATACTCGCCAAATCCGGCTTTTCCCTCGACCTTTCCGTACAACGACCCCCCTAAAACGCTTCACTTGCGCCTTTTTACAATTTCATCCTTGACAATCGTTTTTTCTGTGCCATATAAAACGCTGATATCGATATCGGATAAGGCGCTGTCTGCCCCCTTGCTCTTAGGCAGCGTCGGCTTTGTGCGCTGGCATGTAGGCGCGCAAATCCGATAACGAGTCGTTTGTCCAACAGAAAGTTACCCAGTATTAGATTCTCGTCACACTACTTTTGATCGGAACGGGGAGGCCCGCTATGCAATTCAGACGCTGCTCACGCAGCATTTCACGAACTTTACTAAGGCTGATAACGATATCATGGTGTATTTTCGCCATGATCTTTACCTGCCGACCGGCTCTCAGCCAGGCAACAAGCGCATCCATCAGCGGAACAGCGTACGACACTACCGGAGCCGTCATCTCAGGCGCTGAAGTTGTTCTCGAAAATACCGCTACCAATGACCGGCGCGCTACTACGACCAATGGAAGCGGCTACTTCAACTTCGCCGGTGTACCTCCAGCGGTATACAAGGTCACCATCACGTCAAACGGTTTTACCCCGTGGGTCGCAACCGATGTTACTGTCCATCTGGGCGATGACCTCACACTTCGGAACATTTCCATGAGGATTGGCCCTGCGAACACCAGCGTCCAAGTCGTCTCTTCTCAGGCCGCTGTGATTCCCCTCGACAACGGCGCAAGCACCACTACGATCAACAGCGAGTTGGTATCGAACCTTTCCATTCAGGGCCGCGATGCTGCCGAGTTGGTCAAGTTTATGCCCGGCCTGGCCATGAACACCGGCCTTAGTCAAAGCGAATTCAACAGCCAGACCACGCAGACCAACAGCGGCCCAATCGGCCAGTTTTCCGCCAGCGGAACACAGCCGTATGGTTCCATGCAGATGACCCTGGATGGAGCCGGCCTGATCGACGTGGGCAACCAGGGTACGCAGCTCGCCAACATCAATCAGGATCAGACCGCTGAGTTCACCTATCTGAATGCGGCCTTCGGGGCTGATACGCCTCGTGGTCCCAATATCATTCAGATCACCAGCAAAGCAGGCGGTCAGTCTTTTCATGGCGATGTTTATACCTATCTGCGTAACTGGCAGTTGAATGCCAACGATCCTTACTTCAAAGCGCAGCCCGGCAACCTTAATCAGCGCGTCATCTCGCACCAGACTTATCCCGGTGGCACGATTGGCGGACCAGTACTAATCCCCGGAACCGGTTTCAATCGCAACCGCGACAAACTTTTCTTCTTCGCCGGCTACGAGAAGATGTACCAGAACCCGGCCGCCACGTATCACCAGTTAGTCGTTCCGACTGACAGCATGCTACGCGGCGACTTCAGCGCCGCAAGTCTGCCCGGCGTACAGGGCGGGTCAGTCTCAAATTGGTGGAATACGGCACAGGTGCCCTGCGCCAACGCGCCCAGCTGGACCAGTTTTTGCCCGAGCGGCAAGAGCGTAAACCCATTTCCCAATGGGCAGATTCCTTCGTCTTACTGGGACCCGAACGGGGTGGCCCTGCTGACTTGGCTGAACAAGACTCATCCGCCCAATATCGATCCCGCCACGCACAATGGCTTCAACTATCAGTTCCTCGATCATCCTCCGGTCAATCGCTGGGAGCTGCGACTGCGCGGCGACTGGAATCCGACGGTGAACGACAAGTTCTCCCTCGTCTATACCCAGCAGAATGAGGCCGATGTGAACAACTTCGGCATCTGGTGGTGGCCGGCCTGGACAGCGCCGCTCCCATCGCAAATCAATGCAACAACCAAGGCTAGGCTCTGGACCGCGAACTACATCCGTGTCTTCAGCCCTACCGTCACCAACGAATTCAGTTTTGCTTATACGTATTTCACCTTCCCCCCGGCCTTCACAAATCCCAGTGCGATGACCGCCGCGGCCGCAAACTACACTACCTATGCACCCTTTGATACCAGCGCAACAAACAGCTTTGACCAGCTGCCGAACATCCTCAGCTGGAACGGCGGTGTCGGCGCAACCACCGGAAGCTTCGCCGGCATCTACGCACCGCCGATGATCAAGGCCTTCGGCAATGCATACGGCAACATCAAGAAAATTTACTCTTTCCAGGACAATTTGACGAAGGTGCTCGGCAGTCACAGCCTCAAGGCCGGCTTCTTCTGGGACAGTAACGGCCAGACGCAGACCACCGGCTACGGCAACTGGACCCAGGGGGCCATCGAGTTCGATCCCTGGTCGCAATACACCACCAACAACCAATACGCTGACATGCTGATTGGACACACGGACGGCATTTCGCAATACGCCTCCGCGCCTGTGCATGACATGGCTTATCACGAGTGGGCCTTCTATGGGCAGGACCAGTGGCACCTGACCCGTAAGTTCACCCTCGATTACGGCGTTCGCTTTGATCACGAAGGCGCGTGGTATCCAACCCACGGCCCGGGCCTTGCGGTCTTTGATCCATCGAGCTACGACAACTCGGCTAACGCTCCCGCGTGGACGGGCATGAAGTGGCACCAGACCGACCGCAAGATTCCCCTTTCAGGCTTCGTTTCTCCGTTTGTACGTCCGGATGTGCGCGTCGGCGGAGCCTATGATGTGTTTGGTACCGGCACAACGGTCGTCCGCGGAGGCTTCGGCATGTATCGCTGGCAGTTCTCGGAAGGCGATGTCGATGCGGCTCTGAATCCTTCCTGGAATGTGCTCAGCATCATTACACCATCCACCCAGTCGTTCTCTGAACTGGCCACCTTCAAGCCGACCACCGGCGGCTCATGGTGTGCGCTCAACTCTACATGCCCCAGCGGGGTCGACGTCATCAAGATGGGCGAAGACAAGACTCCTTACACCATGAACTGGGATGCCATGGTCGATCAGGAGCTTCCTTCGCACATGGTCTTTGAACTCCAGTACATCGGCAATCACACGGGCAATGCTCTCTATACGGGCAACGGTACGACAGAGAGCTTTATCGCGAACATCAACAAGATCCCGGTAAACGGTCTGTATGGAACAGACTCGATTACGGGAATGAATTACTGGCAGCAGTCCTGCGCCGCCGGTTCCTGCGCCTCCCCGCAGAGCCAGTACTACAACGGCTACCGCCCGTATGCGAACTACGGTGTGCTCAATCTTGTGCGCCATGGCAGCTACTCCAACTACAACGGAATGGTTGCCGCACTGCAGAAGCAAACCGGCAGGGCCACTTTCCTGCTGAACTACACCTTCAGTAAGGTCATGGGCATCCGCGACGGCCAGACCAATAACGGCGGTGGCGACGGCAGCACGATTGATCCGTTCCATGAACGCGCCAACTACGGCCCGCTCGCATATGACCGCACCCACCTCTTTAATGCGGCGTATTACATCCAGTTGCCCGGCCTCCACGATGCCAACAGCTTCGTGAAGCAGTTCGTGAATGGATGGCAGCTCTCGGGAGACACTCAGGCGCAGAGCGGAACGCCGCTGCAACCCAATACCCAGGGAACAATGAATGTCACTTGGGAAAGCAGCGCCAAAGGCGCGTCAGCCAGTAATACTTACCTGCTGGGTACCAACGCTGTTGTCCTGTCTCCTTACCTGAAGTGCGATCCGCGCGCAGGCGGCGGCAAGTACTTTAACGTAGGCTGCTTCCAGACTCCGTCACAACTGGGTGTGAACGGCCCTGCAGTATGGCCTTACATCAAAGGGCCGGCCTTCTTCGTCTCTGACCTGGCGATGGCAAAAGTCTTCTCCATCACCGAGCACCAGAACATTCAGTTCCGCGTTTCGGCCTTCAACTTCCTCAACCATCCGCTGCCGCAGTTCGGCCAGGGCAGCGATGTCAATCTCCACATGGATTGCCTGCAGAGTTCCTCCAAAGCGCAGGGATGCGACATGGGCGGCTCAAACAGCAACGCCACTACCAATGGCAATGTGCAGTACAAAGCAGCCAACCAGAACCGCTACATGGAACTCTCTCTGAAATACAACTTCTAAAATGCACTCGTCTTCCAACAGGAGGCCTGCGGGCCTCCTGCTTTTTTGTGTGTAGGAAATGCCGTCAAAATGCAGTTAAGGAATGCAAATTTGCCGCAAAACCGCAGCTAAAACCGTTAAAGCAGCATGTCTTTCTGTGGCCTTTGCGATTACCTGACGTCCCCTGCGATTCGCTTTTAGAGTAGTTTGGGTATTAGGACATTTTTTCGGGTATTGGGTAGTCGGGTAGAAGCGCAGGGCTTTAGCCCGGTGAAATAAGAAGCTCACACGGATGGGCCTTTAGGCTGGGCGATACCCAATCGTTGTCAAGTCCCTCTTCCTGTAAGCTGCTGTTAATACAATATTTAAAGCTGGCTCCAACTACGGCCTGATCTGTTAAAATATAATCACAGAGACGAAAGGCATGGCCCAAACAGCCATGCCTTTCTTATTCTACGGTGTAAATTACTGAAAATAAACGATCTCCGTACAGAATCGTCGCCGTAACCTATTGATAATAAAGGATCTCCGTACAAACAGGGGGGAGGGGGTAGCTAGAGCTTAATCTTACTCGGATCAAAATCCGGCTCGGGATACTGCATCTTCAGCCTGCTGATCGCGTCCACCAGAATCTGCGAAATGGCCACATTCCGGTACCATTTGTGATCCGCAGGGATGATGAACCACGGAGCATGCTTGCGGCTCGTATGCTCAATCGCATCCTGGTACGCCTTCACATATAGAGGCCAGAAATCGCGCTCCGCAAAATCGGACTTCGACAGCTTCCAGTGCTTGTCTTTATCCGCGAGCCGTTCGGCCAGGCGGCGTGTCTGCTCATCGCGGCTGATGTGCAGAAAAAACTTCAGGATTGTGACATTGTTCTCAGCCAAAGTCTTTTCAAAATCGACAATCTGTTTGAACCGCTCCTTCACCAGCTTGTCTGAAATCTCTTTGTGAACACGTGTAATCAGCACATCTTCGTAATGCGAGCGATTGAAAATCCCAATTGTGCCGAACGGAGGAACATTGCGATGCGCTCTCCATAGAAAGTCATGCCGCATTTCGAGCGGCGTAGGGACCTTGAATGAAATAACATTGCAGGCCTGCGGATTCACGCCGGTAAAGATATGGCGAATCGTGCCGTCTTTACCCGAAGCATCCATGCCTTGCAGGATGATGAGCACAGCATGACGGCAATCCGCCGTAAGCAGTTCCTGAAGCTGGTCGAGCCGCTGGCGATGCTGCTCCAGATCGGCTGCGGCTTCGTCCTTGTTGCGGTAGCGTCCGGTATCGTCGGTAGGAAAGTGAGAGAGTTTTACTTTTTGATGAGGCTTAACTAAATACGGGCTTGAGACAGACCGTCCAGCCATGCCTTCTCCCGGAACTGCCCGTTCAAGGCGCGCAGCCGAACGGCGCAGTCCTTGAAATTATTTCGCCTGGGGCGTCGCTTCATTCTTCGTGACGGTTTCCTGCTTCGCAGCATCGTTGCTGCCCTTGATGCCGTCCTTAAAGCCGCGTAGTCCTTCGCCAAGTCCTTTGCCGAGTTCAGGCAGCTTGCGCGGGCCAAAGATCAGCAGCGCAATCACAAGAATGATGAGCAGATGTGTCGGTGTAAACAGATTATCAAGCATAATGGGACGTCTTCCGGACAGATCCGCGCCGGAATTTCCTCCGTTGCAGTTATTGTCGCACAGAGCAACCGTTGCAGGCGAAACTCTGTGTTCGGTATGCGGTTAATTTGCCATTGGACGCACAATGTCTAGCCGCTTCCAGGCCATTTCCGCAAACCTAACAAGGTTTTCAGAAGCTCCCATCGTCAGCCTGCGATGCACTTTGAGCAACGGATAAATCCGCGAGCCGCCAATCTCAATCGTGGGCACAGCAAACCTGCCGCCGGGATACTCACTCATCGTCCACTCCGAGGAATAACGGCGGCGAAACACCTCTCCAAAATAGCTGCCCCACAGCTTCGTGAGCCATTCCAGATCACCCTCCGGCGCAGGTGACAAAGAATTGAGAATACCCTCCAGGGCTTCGATTGAGCCGGCGGAATAATCCAGCTTCTTGTCATGCTCTGCGGACGCGACACGCACGGCTTCGTCCGCATAAGCCTGCATCATGCTGTCGAGCGAATCGTAGGTAGTGTTTGCGAGTTGTTCTCGTGCCGTCATCCTGGTTCCAGACTATAGGAACTTCCTTCCTCTCCCGACCAGAAGAATAGTATTTCCAGCGACCAGAAAAAGGTTGTACATTATATGCCTTGACACGTATATGCTGATTGAAGTATATAAATAGCTCATGGAATCGGCATTTGAAATTATTGCGGAGCCAAACCGCCGCGCGATATTGAGCCTCCTGGTCTCGTCTCAGCATTCGGTGGGAGAGATCGAGCGCCGGCTTCATATGCCGCAGCCGACCGTGTCAAAGCACCTTCGAGTGCTGCGCGAGGCCGGTTTCGTGGAATCCAGAGTGGATGCGCAGCGCCGCCTCTACCGATTGAAGCCGGAACCCTTTCAGGAGGTAGATATGTGGCTTGCCCAGTTTCGTCAGCTCTGGTCCGCTCACGTGGATGCTCTCGAACGTTACCTCGATCGCATGGACGAACCAGCACCAACTAAACGCAGGACAAGAAAAAAGAAACACGAAAAAGGAGAAACGAAATGAAACTCAAACTGACCAGCGTATATGTTGACGACCAGGAGAAGGCCCTGCGCTTTTATACCGAAGTGCTGGGCTTCGTGAAGAAGGCGGATTTCAGCCAGGGATCATATCGTTGGCTCACGGTGGCCTCGCCGGAAGACCCGAATGGGACAGAGCTGCAGCTCTCTCTCAATAACAACCCGGCAGCCAAGACGTACCAGCAGGCGCTGTTTCAGCAAAACCAGCCTGCGGCCATGTTCTTCACCGACGATGTGCAGGCCGATTACGAGCGCATGAAAGTAGCCGGCGCTGAGTTCACCATGCCTCCAACGGACGTTACGGCTTCCAAAATCGCCATGCTGAATGATACCTGCGGTAATCTCATTCAGATCACAGAGCTGAAGCGCTGGTAAGGCAAAAGGAGAGCGACATGGGAGAGATCGGGCAGTACACGCCGGGACCAGCCTACGGAGCGCGAGTAGAAAAGGGCGGAGAGAAATGGACGCTCGTCCTCGTGAGAGAACTGCGCCACCCCCCGGAGAAAGTCTGGCGGGCGCTCACCGATCCAGCGCATCTGCGCGAATGGGCACCTTTTGACTCTGATGGAAACCTGGGTATGCCAGGAGCGCACGCGAAGCTCACCACGGTGGGAGCGCCCACGCTGCACGTTACTGAAACAACCGTGACGCAAGCTGTCGCTCCCGAGCTGCTTGAGTATAACTGGGGTGACTTCAATATCCGGTGGGAGATCGAATCTGTTGCCGACGGCACACGCCTGACGCTGTGGACCAATATTGATCGTCGCTTCATCTCAATGGGCGCTGCCGGATGGCACATTTGTATCGATGTTCTGGATCACCTGCTCAAAGGAACGCCCATCGGGCGCATGGTTGGCCCCCAGGCAGCGCAATTCGTAGGCTGGCAGCGGCTCAACACGGAGTACGCCGAGCTGTTCGGTGTAAAAGCGCCCAACTGGCCAAAGACGGCTCAAAAGCTGTAAGGAGGATCCCGTTGAACTGGAACAAATGGATTCGGCAGACCCATCGCTGGCTGTCGCTGGCGTTCACGCTGGCTGTCATCATCAACATCGTTGCCATCGTATTGAAGAAGTACTCAACTGCGATGGGGCTGCTGGCCGTGGCTCCGCTAGCCTTGCTCTGGATCACTGGCCTGTATCTTTACGTGCTACCATATGCGGCGAAATGGCGCGGCGGACGGAATACTCATATATCGCAAGCCGGATCGAGATGAGATGAAAACGCTTTTAGGAAAACAACGTGAAGAACTACTCAAAACATTGAAAGCTCGTTTTGAGAAAAACATGAACCGCCACAAAGACCTTGCATGGGCCAAGGTGCAGGCAAGGCTTGACGCGGCTCCTGACAAACTATGGTCGCTGAACGAAATGGAAAAAACCGGGGGCGAGCCGGACGTGGTTGGTCAGGATAAAAAGACGGGCGAATTCATTTTTTACGATTGCTCGGCGGAAAGCCCGAAGGGTCGCAGAAGTCTTTGCTACGACCGTGAAGCGCTTGAGTCAAGAAAAGAAAACAAACCGGCAAATAGTGCAACGGATATGGCCGCCGCTATGGGCATTGAGCTTCTCACCGAAGAGCAGTATCGGGAGCTGCAGAAGCTGGGAGAGTTCGACACGAAAACATCGAGCTGGGTGAAAACGCCTTCGAATATCAGAAAACTTGGCGGGGCCGTCTTTTGTGATCGCCGCTACGATACCGTTTTCCTGTATCACAACGACGCGGAATCCTACTATGCCGCCAGAGGGTTTCGAGGATCGCTGAAGGTCTAAGCTATGGGTTCTCTAACGTAGCATCCGAAAACAATGACTGCGATGTAACAACCTATATCTCTGCGAGATGCGGGACGACTCGCAAAACATTTTCAATCATTGCTGATCAATCCGGATTGCAACGCCTGCTCCTGATTCCTGAAAATTGCCATGGCGGTTTTCATTCGGCGGAATCCGCGTTTGTGATAGAAGCCTTCTTTGCCGGGATTGGCGTACAGGATGATCTTGCGATGACCGGCGGAGAGTTCAACCAGTTTTTCGACAATCGCTTTGCCGAGCCCTGCGCCCTGGCAACGCGGATGTACCGCAACATCGCAGATGTAGGCGCAATCTACGCCGCTGCGAGAGCGCGTCCAA
>Ga0209062_1005115_pt1 | contig 12994 bp, 12 predicted proteins | sample Coa_R2_2_FD_187158 | JGI IMG/M metagenome (GOLD analysis project Ga0209062, IMG submission 187158) | Surface soil microbial communities from Centralia Pennsylvania, which are recovering from an underground coalmine fire - Coalmine... | ecosystem: Environmental > Terrestrial > Soil > Unclassified... | reverse complement strand
GGATACATTTATGGCCGCGGAACGCTCGACGACAAGGACAACATGACCGCGGGCCTGATGACCATGCTGCTGCTGAAGCGGCTGAACGTCCCGCTCGACCGCGACGTGATCTTCGTCGCCGAGGCGGGCGAGGAGGCATCCACCGCCAACGGCATCGCCTGGCTGGTGGATCACAACTGGACCGGCATCAACGCCGAAATCTGTCTGGCCGAAGGCGGCCAGGTGACCCGGCGCAACGGCCAGGTCCGCTGGGCGCTGATTCAGACCGCGGAAAAACTTCCCAAGGGAGCGGCGCTGGTGGCGCACGGCATCTCCGGCCACGGCTCCCGTCCGATGCGCACTAACGCGATCGTCCATCTTTCCCGCGCAGTCGAAAAAATCGCCATGTGGGACCCGCCGATGCGCTTCAACGACACCACTCGCTACTATTTCGAAAAACTTTCGACGCTCGCCGATCCCGAGGACGCGGCGCGCTACAAAGCTCTCTTCGATCCGCAAAAGTCCGCGGCCGCGCGCCAGTATCTGGCCGAGCACGACCCCGGCCAATACTCCATGCTGCACACCTCGATTTCGCCCAATATCATCCAGGGCGGATTTCAGGTCAACGTGATTCCATCGGAGGCGACCGCGACGCTCGATATTCGCGCCCTCCCGGATGAAGATATGCCCGCCTTTTTCGATCTGATGCGCAAGGTGATCAACGATCCGGCGGTCGAGCTGGTTCCCAACGGCCGCAACTCCCGCCCGGCCGCGCCGCCCTCGCGAATCGACGGCGAGGCGTTTAAAGCCATCGAAGCGGCCGATCGCAAGGTGTACAACGCCGAAACCATCCCGCAGATGAGCACCGGCGCGACCGACATGGCCTACCTGCGCGCGAAAGGGGTGCAGTGCTACGGGATCGGTCCCATGGTGGATGAAGAGGATGCGCCGAAAGGATACGGCGCGCACAGCGATCAGGAGCGGATCCTCGAAGAAGCGCTCTATAAATTCGTCCGCTTCAACTGGGAAGTCGCAACCTCGCTCGCCGCCCGGCGGTAGGCAGGTTTTTGAAAATCACGGAACTCGCCGGAGCCGGCCAGCGTAGAATGTCAGTGAGGCTGTTTATGAAAACCTTACGCTACGCCGTTTTCGCGATGTTGGCCGGCTCCGCTTTCGCCGATACCGTCAGTCAGAATCTGCTCAACCTGGTCATGCCGGATACCGTGATTCTCTCCGGCGCGCAGGTGGATCAAATGACAGCGTCCCCGTTCGGCCAATACCTGCTTTCGCAATTTCAGCCGAACAACCCTGGATTCATGCAATTCGTCGGCGCCACCGGATTCGATCCGCGATACGATCTGCAATATCTGCTCGCAGCCACTTCGGTGCAGGCCGGGAATAATCAGGTTCTGATCCTCGGCGTGGGGAATTTTCAGCAGACCAAGATTACCACGGCGGCAACCGCCCAAGGCGCTACGATCTCGACGTACAAGGGCGTAACGATTCTCACCGGAAAAAACAACAACCTCAACGGCTCGCCCGGCGCGCTGGCGTTTCTCGATAACCAGACCATCGCCATGGGCGCGCTGCCGGTCGTGCAGGGCGCAATCGACCGGCTGAAATCCGGAGCGCGGTTTTCCGGCGCGCTGGCCTCGCAGGCGCAATTCGCCAGCGGGACCTATCAGGCCTGGTTCGCCACCGTGACGCCTCTTTCGGATTTTCTCAACGGCAAGATGGGCGGCAATTTCGGCAATCTGTCGCAAAATAATCTGTTCCAGTCCATCCAGCAAAGCTCCGGCGGCGCCAATTTCGCGCCTTCCGGCGTCACCGTTGCCGCGGATCTGGTCACCGCATCGCCGCAGAACGCGCAAGCCGTCGTCGATGTGCTGCAATTTCTGGTGAGCATGATCCAGGGCAATGCGAATCAGCCCAAACTCGGCGCGCTGGCGAACGCGACCTCCTTCACCGTGAACGGATCGACCGCGCACGTGATGCTCGGGCTGAGCGAGCAGCAGGCTGAACAGCTCGTCGCGCATCCGGCCAGCACCGGCGCGCGCCGCCGCAGGGAACCGGCCCAAAGATAATTCGCTATTGCTTGCCGGAATCGATTCCCAGGCGCGTTTGCAGGACGCGCAGCAATCGCTCCAACTGCTGGATTCGCGCGGCCTGCGTGTTGTTTTCCTGGCGGAGCCGCTGCACCTCGGCTTCGAGCTCGTCGCGCCGTTTTTCGAGCTCGTGCAACTCCTGCGCGCTCTGCGGCGCCTCCGGAGCGCGGCCCAGATAGCGCGACTCCTCCTGCGCTTTCACGCCGCCGGCGTCCTGAACCGTCATCCGAACCTCCACCGTTCCGGTTTTTCTCAGGTAGGTGAATCTTCCCGCCGCCAGTTGCTCGCGATTCAAACTCACGGTTTCGGTTTGCGCGCCATCGGCGATGGCCAGCGACCCGGAAACCGCCTTCATCACCGGCTTGGCCGAACGGTTCCACTCGATCAGCAATTGGCCATCGTGCTCCAGCAGGGATAGCGAAATCGGCTCCGGCGCGGAATTCTCCATCCAGTAGCGCAAGCCCAGCAGAGCCGCGACCACCAGCACCGCCGCCCATCCCACCAGCCATAGCCAGTTCCGCCGGCGCGGCTTGGCGGTGGCGAACTGCGGCAGAGCGAAGGCCGGCGGCGATTCTTCCCCTCGCGGCGCAAACGGCTGCGCGGGAGCACTGCTCGCTTCCGGACGCTCCCGCCGTTCACGTACCGGAGCATCGCTCATCTCCGCGCGGCGGAGCGAAGGCGGCCGCCGATCCCGCCCCGGACGCTCGCCCGCGCGTTCGATGAACGCCGGCAAGCGATCCGGAAAATCGAACTCCAGGTAGCTGCGATCCGTCTTCACCGAGCCTTCTGCATCGCGAACGAAAAATCCCGCGCGCATCGCATTGTTTCGGCCCGGCCGCACCACCATCGTCACCTGCCACGGCGCCGGAAAAAAGATGGAGTAAATCTCCTGGTCCGATTCGCTCAGCAGAATTCCGCTGCGCGTGTGCGATAAAAACCAGCCGACCGAAACCATGCCCTCCAGTTGCGGATCGTCTTTATCGCGCAGAAGCTGCTCATGCAGGCTCATCCGGTCCTTGTCGGAAAATACCAAACCGGGACCGCGCGCGTGCTCGCAGGCGATGGGCCGCAGCGCCAGGATGCGGATGCCGCGCTCGCCGTGCGTGCCGTACAGCACCCCGCCCACTTCAATCCCGCCGCGCGAAAGCCGCTGGAATCCTTCGGCGACTTCGTGCCGGATCTCCTCGATCACCACCAGCGAATATTCAATGCTCAGCGGGCTTTCCGGCGGAGCCCACAAGCCGAACTTCACCTCCGGACCGGGCGTCAGCGGTGGATTCAAAGGCGCGCTCATAGAGAAAAGATGTGCGCCGGAGCGGACTTCGTAATCACGCGGGAATTGGTCACGCCGTCCTCGTCGCCGGTGTCCTCGTCGCTTTCATGCACATGAGCATAATACGTCGCCGCCGCCATTCCGCCGGCGAGCATCAGCGCCAAAATCAGGCAGGCAATCGTCTTCGCGTTCCAGGCGCGATCGTGACGCACAGCCGCCGCGGTCCCCGCCACCGTCACCACCGCAAGCCCCACGGCCAAAAAAAATTTCGTGTACCACGGCATCAGATCCAGATGCCCCTGGCCGCCCACCTGGCTCCACAATTCGAAAATCACCAGGATCGCCAGCAAAAACTCCGCCATGAATGCCAGTCGCAATGAGTTGGGGGACATCACCGAAGCGCGATGGATAAGTACACGCGATATTCTATTGTACGGCGAAAACGATGGATGATCTCATTTCATTTTTGCGAATCCCCAGCATCAGCGCTCTGCCGGAGCACGCCCCCGATGTGCGGCGGGCGGCCGAATGGCTCCGGCACTGGCTCGCGCAGGCCGGGCTCGAAAACGTGCGTCTGATCGAAGGCGACGGCAACCCTTTGGTTTTCGCCGAATGGACCAAGGCTCCCGCGAAGCCAACCCTGCTGCTCTACGGCCACTACGATGTTCAGCCCCCCGATCCGTTGGAAGAATGGACGTCGCCGCCCTTCGATCCCCAAATCCGCGGTGGCAATCTTTACGCCCGCGGCGCGGCGGACGATAAAAGCCAGCTTTACATCCTGATGGAAGCCGTCCGGCGGATGCTGCGCGAGCGCGGGCGGCTGCCGGTTAACGTGAAATTTCTGATCGAAGGCGAGGAGGAATCGGGCGGCGAGCACATCGAACGTTACGTTTCCTCCGCTCCCGCCGAGCTTCGCTCCGATGCCGCGCTCATCTGCGATACCGCGATGTTCGCGCCCGGCCTGCCGACCATAACCACCGGTCTGCGCGGCATCGTGTATGGCGAAATTCATCTGCAAGGCGCGCGCGCCGATCTGCATTCGGGCGATTACGGCGGCGCCGCGCCCAACGCCGTCGAAGCCGCCGCGCAAATCATCGCGGCCTTGAAGGACCGCGACGGGCGCATCCGCATTCCCGGTCTTTATGATCGCGTGCGCCGGCCGGGCGATACAGAACTCGAAGCCTGGCGCAGCCTGCCATTCGATCCGGAACAGTATCGGGAAAAAGAGATCGGCTCACCGGCGCTCGCCGGCGAGCCCGAGGTGCCCCTGTTGGAGCGATTATGGTCGCGTCCCACTCTTGAAATTCACGGGATTCGCGGCGGGTTCACCGGCGAAGGCGCAAAAACCGTGATCCCGGCGCGAGCCGTGGTGAAGATCAGCTTGCGCCTGGTCCCCGATCAGCGCCCGGAGGAAGTGGTTCGCCAGCTTGAAGCCGCAATCGCGCAGGCCACCCCGCGCGGCGTTACGGCGAAATTCCATCTGCTCTCCTCCGCGCCGGCCAACTTGGTCGATCCGCAGAATCCGTTCGTCAAGAAGGCCGCCGAGGCGATGGAAAAGGTCTTCGGCCGCAAATCCGTTTACGTGCGCTGCGGTGGATCGATCCCTATCGTGGGTCTTTTCGAAAAATTTCCCGGCATCCCGAGCGTGCTCGCCGGCTTCGGCCTGCCCGACGATAACATTCACGCGCCGAACGAAAAGATGTCGGTGGAAAACATCCGCCGCGGCATCGATGCGATCATCGCCTATTTCGACGCCCTGGGAGCATAAGCCGCCGGCCTTCCCTCAGGCCACCAGGCGAAGAAAACTCTCTCCCCTGGCGATTTTCGTGCCGAAATTTTCCGCGATGGTCTGGCCGATATCGGCCAGCGTCGCGCGCGTGCCCAGATTCACTCCCGCGCGCCCCGATTTCGAGTAAACCAGCAGCGGCGTGTACTCGCGGCTGTGATCGGTGGAGGGCGTCGTCGGATCGCAGCCGTGATCGGCGGTCAGAATCGCCAGATCGTTTTCCCGCAGTTTTGTTTCGAGCGACGGCAGCCACCGATCCACTTCTTCGAGCGCCCGCGCGTAGCCCTCGACGTCGTTGCGGTGCCCGTAAAGCTGATCGAAGTCGACGAGGTTGACGAAAAGAAAGCCGCAATCCAGCGAGTTGAGCGCGCACAACGTCTTCCTCATCCCCTCGGCATTGTTCCGCGTTTTTTCGTAGCCGCGAATTCCCCGCCCCAGAAAAACGTCGAAAATTTTGCCGACGCTTGAAACCTCCACGCCCGCCGCGGCGAGCTGATCGAGCAGCATCCCCCGCGGCGGCGGCACCGCGTAATCGTGCCGGTTGGCCGTGCGCGTGAAAGCTCCCGGCGAGCCGGTGAATGGCCGCGCGATCACCCGGCCGACTTCATACGGACCCCGCAAAATTTCGCGCGCGGTTTCGCAGATTTTATACAGCTCAAACAACGGAATCACTTCCTCGTGCGCCGCGACTTGAAACACGCTGTCGGCCGACGTGTAGACGATCGGCGAGCCGGTGCGCATATGCTCCTCGCCGAGTTCCTTGATGATTTCCGTTCCCGAGGCGGCCTTATTGCCCAGCGTCGCGCGGCCGATGCGGCGCTCGAACTCGTTCATGATCTCCGGCGGAAAACCGCGCGGGAAAAGTGGGAACGGTTTTTCCAGATGAATTCCCGCCATCTCCCAATGTCCGGTGGTGGTATCTTTTCCCGGCGAAGCCAGCGCGCACTTCCCGTACGATCCGATCGGCACCGCTTCCGGCTCCAGCCCGGCGAGCGGCTTGATATTCGCCAGACCGAGCCGGCAAAGATTCGGCAGATGCAAGGCGCGTTGTTTGGCGATGTTCCCCAGCGTATCGCTGCCCGCATCGCCGTAGTCCGCGGCATCGGGCATTTCCCCGATCCCGACGCTATCCAGCACGATTAGTACAACCCGGCCGAAACTCATATCTCTCTGATTATCACGTTTGCGGCGCCAAAAAACGGATATCGCCAGCCGCGCTAAAACAACCAGCGCCAGCTCCGATAAGCACTGGGTCGGCATTCGACGACATGACAAGGAGAAACAATGTACAGGCACACTCGAAATTTGGCGATGATCGCCGTTCTGCTTGGATTCGGCTCGGTTTTGCACGCGGAAATCCGCGTCAGCACGGACGATGCGCTTAAAGCCGCCGTCAAGAAAACGGCTCCCGAATATCCCGCGATGGCCCGGCAGATGCATATCGCCGGAAAAGTCGAAGTGCAGGTCACCATCGACGCGGAAGGGAACGTGGAAGACGTAAAAATTCTTTCCGGCAACGCGCTGCTCACCGGCAACGTCGTCAGCGCGGTAAAGAAATGGAAATTCACGCCCTTTACGCAGGACGGAAATCCGACCAAGGCCGTGGCCGCCCTCGAATTCGATTTCAAAATGTAGTTTTTGACCCAATCATTCAGGAGACCCACGAATGCGCTGGAACACCACCCTCGGCGTGAAGCTCGCCGCGAGCTTCGGCGCGATGCTCGCCCTGATTTTAATCCTCGGCGGCACGTCGCTCAAAATAAACATGGATTTGGGATCGGAGCTGGACAGCGCGGTCCGCGTGACCGCGAAAAAGCAGATGCTCGCCGGGCAGATCCTGGCCCAAGCGGCGGAGATGACCTCGCTGGAGCGCGCCGTCGCCTCCAGCACCATGCTCCAACAGATGGATAAAGCCAGCGCATTTCAGACGCAATACGCGGCGGCGGAAAAGAGCGCGCGCGGCTATCTCGCCGAATTTCAGGCGATGCCCAATTCCGAGGAGACGCGCAAGCAGCTCGCCTCCGTGGATCAGGAACAGAAAGCGCTCGCCGACATGCACCAGTCCTTTGTCGATCTGCTGGCCAATCAGAAGATGGACCAGGCGCTGAAGCTGTTTGACGAATCGCTGCTGCCGCATCTCGGAAAATTGAGCGAGCTGGCGCGCGGGCTGGTGGATCAGCAAGCCGCGCAGCTTGCCGTCATTTCAAAAACCGCGGGTTCGATGGAATCGGGCAGCCGCGGGATCACGGCGGTTCTACTGGTGATCAGCGTGGCCATCGGCGCCGGATTGATGTGGTTCGGGCGCAGCCTCACCTCGCGCCTGCGCAACGTCACCGCGCAGATCGCGGCCTGCGCGGCGGGCGTTTCCGAGGCCTCCAGCCAGATCTCCTCGGCCAGCCAGACGCTGGCCGAAGGCGCCAGCCGCCAGGCCGCCTCGCTGGAAGAAACCTCGGCGTCAAGCCAGGAGCTGGCGTCGATGACGCAGAGCAACGCAAAAAATTCGCAGGACGCGATGCAGTTGATGGCCCGCGCCGGGACCAAAGTGACCGAGGCAAACAGCACGCTGGAAGAAACCGTCGCCAGCATGGGCGCGATTGCACAAGCCAGCGAAAAAATCGCGCGAATCATCAAAATTATCGACGAAATCGCGTTCCAAACGAACATTTTGGCGCTAAACGCCGCGGTGGAAGCGGCGCGCGCGGGCGAGGCCGGCATGGGATTCGCGGTGGTCGCCGATGAGGTTCGCAACCTCGCCGGACGCTGCGCTCAGGCGGCGCGCGACACCGCCGCCCTGATCGCCGAATCGATTGAAACCACGCGCGATGGAAAATCGAAACTGGACCATATGGCCGGGGCGATCCGCGGGATCACCGAAAGCACCGCGGAAGTCAAGCGGCTGGTGGATGAAGTGAGCGTTTCCAGCGTCGAACAGGCGCGCGGCATCGATCACATCGCCAAAGCGCTCGGCGAAGTGGAGCGCATCACGCAGCAAGCTGCGGCCAGCGCGCAGCAAAGCGCATCGGCCAGCGCGGCCATGGCCGGCCAGAGCGAAGCCATGGATTCGGTGACGCGGCAACTGGTCGCCCTGGTGGGCGAGTAGCCGGGAACCGCGCAAAGCCGACGGCTCGGCCCGAAACGAAAGCCGCACGCCTGCGGCTTTCGCCGCAACTGGTTAAACTAAACATAGTGACCCCTGAAGAAACGACGGGTTCCCTCTCTTCCCAGGCGCCCACCCCCGACACCGCGATTGAGCAAGTCGAACGCTCCACCGAACCCGTAGTCGAGCAGACCACGCCGCAGGATCCGCCCCGCGGCACCCTCGCCGAATGGACCATCACCATCATTCTGCTGCTGTTTCTTACAACGTTTCTGGTTCAGGCCTTCGTCATTCCCACCGGATCGATGGAAGACACGCTGCTGGTGGGCGATCATCTTCTGGTGGATAAGCTGGCCTTCGCCATTGACGGGCCGGTCAGCAAATATCTGCTTCCCTATCAGCCGATCAAGCGCGGCGATATTATCGTTTTCCGCTATCCCGTGGATATTTCGCAGACGTTTGTGAAGCGCTGCATGGGCGTTCCCGGCGATCGCATCCGGATCATCAACAAACAGGTTTATCTGAACGGCGTCAAGCTCGACGAGCCCTACGCGATTCACAAAACGGACTACATCGATTCCTACCGCGACGATTTTCCCGGCGAGCCGAACGCCAACGTATATCCCGGCGCGATCGATATGCTCCAGCACCACGTGGTGAACGGCGAAGTGGTGGTTCCACCCGGATATTATTTCGCGATGGGCGATAACCGCGATATCTCGCTCGACAGCCGGTACTGGGGATTCGTGCCGCGCGCCAATATTATTGGCAAGCCGCTGATCATTTACTGGTCCTTCGACGCGCCGTCAAGCGAGCTGAACACCTCGGCGCTGGACTTCAATCATCTGCTTGATCTGTTCGAGAATTTTTTCTCCAAAACCCGCTGGCGCCGCACGTTTCTGCTAATCCATGGCTATCCGGTCGGCAGCGCGCCGGCCGCGGGTTATCCTGTTAAGTAAGACATGAAACAGTTCGCCGACTCGGTCCGCGATTTTATCAACGAGTGGACCATCAATATCCTGATTCTTCTGTTCGGCACCACCACCCTGGTGCAGGCGTTCATCGTCCCGACGCCTTCGATGGATCCCACGGTTCGCGTTGGCGATCACCTGCTGGTGGACAAGCTTTCCTACGCGCCGCCGGACCCGATCACAAAACATCTGCTGCCCTATACGGAGCCCAAGCGCGGCGACATCATCGTTTTTCGCTGGCCCATCGATATTCAGCAGAACTACGTCAAGCGCCTGATCGGGATGCCCGGCGATCACATCAAAGTAGTCAATAAAGTCGTCTATCTGAACGGAAAAGCGCTCCATGAGCCGTATGTGCAGCACATCTCGCCCACGATCGAGCCGTACCGCGATAACTGGCCTTCGGACGCGACGGATCTGAACGTGTATCCTCCGGCGCGGGAAATGCTGGCGAATCACGTCGTCGACGGCGAAGTTGTCGTTCCGCCGGGAAATTATTTCGCCATGGGCGATAATCGCGATAATTCCTCCGACAGCCGCTACTGGGGATTCGTGCCGCGCGGCAACATCATCGGCAAGCCGCTGCTGATTTTCTGGTCCTACGAAGCGCCCACCGAGGATTGGGTGGATTACAGCGCCGGCCATTTCATCGACATCGCCGAGCACTTTTTCACGCGCACCCGCTGGGATCGCGAGCTGAAGCTGGTTCGCCCCTATCCGATTCCGTAGGCGGGCTGCTGCTGCGTCATGCAATGCAGCGTTCCCAGCCCCAGCACCAGATCGCGGCAATAAATTCCGATCACTTCGCGGTCCGGAAACAGGCGCGACAAAATGTTCAGTGCGGCGCGATCGTTTTTATCGCCGAAAACCGGCGCCAGCACGATGCCGTTGGCGATATAAAAATTGGCGTAGCTGGCCGGCAGCCGCTGGCCGTTGAAGTACACCGGCTCCGGCATGGGCAGCGTGACGACGCGCAGATCGGTTCGGGATTTGAGGCGCGCCAGATTTTCGCGCAACGGCTCGTAGTTGGGGTCCGACTTGTCGCGCTCGATGGCGGTCACCACCGTGCTGGTGGAAGTAAAGCGCGCGAGGTCATCGATATGGCCGTGGGTGTCGTCGCCGGCGATGCCGCGGCCGAGCCAGATCACCTCATTGGCGCCCAGATATTTTTGAAACGCGCGCTCCAGTTGCCGCCGCGATACGCCGGGATTGCGCGCCTGCACATCGGACAATAAACATTCCTCGGTGGCCAGCAGCTTCCCCGCCCCGTTCACATCGATGGCGCCGCCTTCGAGCACCAGCCCGGTTTCGACCAGAGGAATGTTCAAGTGGCGCGCAATACGGGCCGGAACGGCGGCGTCGCACTGATAATTCGCGTATTTAGCCCATCCGTTGAAGCGCCAATGCACGATCGCGGGCGCGCCGTTGCGCACGAACAGCGGCCCATAATCGCGGGTCCAGCTTCGATTGGTGGCGCACCGGAAAAATTCGACCGCGCTCAGGTTTGCTCCGCATTTTTTCAAAATGCCGCGGACGCGCGATTCTTCTTCGGTGAGGATGCGGACGCGCTCCACGCGCGCCAGATGGCGCACAATTTCGCTGTAAAGCCACGGAATCGGCGCGAATTTACCGGGCCAATCGAGTTTTTCGCGCGGCCACGCGATCCAGGTGGCTTCGTGCGGCTCCCATTCGGCGGGCATGCGAAATCGCGCCATCAGCGGATCACTTGAGCCAGCGATTCAGGATCGGCGCGTAGGCGTCGATGCGGCGGTCGCGCAAAAACGGCCAGTGCTGGCGCGTCTCTTCGACGCGGCGCGGATCGCATTCGACCACGAGAATCTCTTCTTCCTTCTCGGATGCGCGCGCGACGATTTGGCCGAACGGGTCGGCCACGAAGCTCGATCCCCAAAACTCGATTCCGGTTTCCGGCGGACCTTCGTACCCGACGCGATTCACGGCAGCGACGTAGAGGCCGTTGGCGATGGCGTGGGCGCGCTGGATGGTCTGCCAGGCGTCGCGCTGCGCCGCGCCGTACTGCTCTTTTTCGCTGGGATGCCAACCGATGGCGGTGGGATAAAACAGAACATTCGCTCCAGAGAGCGCGGAAAGCCGCGCGCCTTCCGGGTACCACTGATCCCAACAGACCAGCACGCCGACACGGCCGAACGGTGTGTCGAAATTTGGAAATCCGAGATCGCCGGGGGTGAAATAAAATTTTTCGTAATAAAGCGGATCGTCGGGGATGTGCATTTTCCGGTACAGACCGGCGATATGGCCGTCCGGGGCGAGAATGGCCGCGGTGTTGTGATAGAGGCCGGCGGCGCGGCGCTCGAACAGACTGGCGACGATCACGATGCGCAGCTCGCGCGCGAGCGCGCCGAGAGCGTCGGTGGAAGGGCCGGGAATCGGCTCGGCCAGCGCGAACATCCGGTGATCCTCCTCGCGGCAGAAATACTGGGACCGGAACAGCTCCTGAAGGCAAACGATGTCGGCCTGGCGCGCGGCCGCCTCGCGAATGCGCCGCTGCGCTTTTGCGAAATTTTCGTTGGAATCGGGGCCGCAGCTCATCTGCACCAGACCGATCCGAAACTTTCCGGCGGACATAAGATTCCATTATCGCCGAGGACGGCGCGGAGCCCGCGGAACAGCGCGGCATGGCGCGGCACGTCAAAATGAAATCGTGACGATCGATTCGCGAACAATTCGCAGCATCGCCCGCGACTGCGGGTTCGAGCTGTGCGGCGTCGCTTCCGCCGAGCCTCCGGCGGACTTCGCGCGGTTTGAATCCTGGACCGCGGAGGGCCATGCGGGGGACATGCGGTACCTTACCGATCGCCGCGCCGAAATTCGCCGCGACGTACGCAATCTTCTGGCGGAGGCGAAATCGGTGATTTGCGTGGGCAAACTTTATAACCAGCGCGGCTCGCCCGCGCCGCCCGGCTGCGCCGTCATTTCGCGCTACGCCTGGGGCAGCGATTATCACGAAATTCTTCGCGCCGGCCTCGAAAAAATGGTGGAGCGCCTTCAGGAACACGCCCGCTTCGAATGGAAGATCTGCGTCGATACGGCGCCGCTTCTCGAACGCACCTTCGCGCGCCTGGCCGGCCTCGGATGGATTGGAAAGAACACCTGCCTGATCAACGAGCCGCTGGGGTCCTGGTTTTTTCTGGGCGAGCTGATCACCTCTCTCGATCTTGCGCCCGATTCGCCTCCGCCGGACCGCTGCGGGACCTGCACCCGCTGCATTGACGCGTGTCCTACCCGCGCGTTCGTGCCGGCGGGCGATTCCTGGGCGATCGACGCGCGTCGCTGCATCGCCTATTTCACCATCGAGCTGCGTGGAAGCATTCCCGAGGAGTTTCGGGCGCCGATGGGCATGCATGTATTCGGCTGCGACATCTGCCAGGAGGTGTGCCCGTGGAATTCGCGCGCGCCGGTGACGGATTCGTTTGAAGATGTCCACCACGCCCCGGCGCTGGAGGCCTGCGCGGCGATGACCGAGGAGGAGTTCCGGGAGGCTTTCCGCCATACCGCGCTGGCGCGGCCGAAATACGCCGGTTTTCTGCGAAATGTGGCGGTTGCGATGGGCAACAGCGGCCTGCCGCGCTTTCGCCAATCGCTAGAACGGCTTGCGGCTCATCCCGATGCGACGGTGGCCGAGCACGCCCGGTGGGCCCTGGCCCGCATTCAAGAATCAAGCACATACAGCCGATAAACACATTTAGATGCCTTTGCCGCATCGGCTACGAATTCCCGCGCCGGTTTGCCGGCGCCTGCTCTCGG
>Ga0209062_1005114_pt1 | contig 12995 bp, 11 predicted proteins | sample Coa_R2_2_FD_187158 | JGI IMG/M metagenome (GOLD analysis project Ga0209062, IMG submission 187158) | Surface soil microbial communities from Centralia Pennsylvania, which are recovering from an underground coalmine fire - Coalmine... | ecosystem: Environmental > Terrestrial > Soil > Unclassified... | reverse complement strand
CGGGGATGATCCCTGCGCGCATCTGTTGTGACACATAGCCATCTATCGCTGCAAAACCGGAAATGACGGTTCCCGCCTGTGGGTGTTCTAACGCCATGCTCTCCTCACCTCTTCTTTTCCTGCTCGTGAACATGTCATGCTATGAGAAAGACCCTCTCGCGTGTCATGCTGAGCGCAGCGAAGCATCTGCGTGGGCCAGACTCAGCAATTGGTCACCTCGGATGCTTCGCTGTCGCTCAGCATGACACGTCCCGGCCACTTTCTCATGTCATGACATGTTCAAGTCGCTTTTCAGTGGCATATAATAAACTCTAGTACAAAATCTGAATATACGCTATAATGTGAAAGCGGACGAAAAAAAGCCTGTTCCTCGTTGATTGTACGAATGGTGCCACGACGATGGATACTCTACCATTGCTACGTCTTGATATGCAAAAGAGAAAAGGAGAATACGCTTGATGCTTCAACATCCGCAAATCGAGCATGATGCCCCCTGGAAACAACGCTTTCGCGCCCCCACTATCCCCTGGGCAACCATTGCCGCAAACGAGCCGAGACGCGGCCTTGTGATGACCAACACAGGCGATTCCTACCAGCTGTACGCCTGGGATGTGCCAACCGGCGAGCTGACGCAGTTGACCAACCGCGCCGAGGGTGTGCCGCTGGGCGTCCTTTCACCCGATGGGCGCTACGTCTATTACCTGGACGACAGGCAGGGCAACGAAATTGGCCACTACGTGCGTGTCCCAATGGAAGGCGGCGAACCAGAAGACATTACGCCCGAACTGCCACCCTATGCCGCGTCAGCTTTCGCCTTCAGTCGCTCCGGCAACATGGCTGCAATGGTCGTGGCGAACGCTGACGGCTTCCATCTCTATGCGTTGGATTTCTCAGCAGAAGGTAGACCCGGAGCGCCGCGCAAGCTTTACCAGAGCAAACGTATCATGCGCGGGCTGGCGCTTTCGCATGATGGGGAGATGGTAGCGGTCGGCAGCAGCGAGCGTTCCGGCAGCCTGGAGATGAGCCTGCTGACGCTGGACACGGCAACTGGACGGCAGATAGCCGAATTATGGGATGGGCCGGAAAGCAGCATCGAATCCGCCATCTTCTCGCCGCTTGCCAGTGACGCGCGCCTGCTGGCAACCACGAACCGCAGCGGCGTCCAGCGCCCCCTGCTCTGGAACCCGCTCACAGGCGAACGCCGCGACCTCCCGCTCGACTCACTGCAGGGCGAGATTCGTCCCCTGGACTGGTCATCCGATGGCGGGCGCGTCCTGCTCATGCAATTCCACCAGGCTGTGCAGCGTCTCTACCTCTATGACCTTGAGCGGCAGCAGCTTCTCCCGCTCAACCATCCCAACGGCACCTTCTCCTACCTCGGCGGCACCTTTTTCGGGCCGGAAGGCGAGATCTTCGCCGTCTGGCAGGACGCCACACACCCCTCGCAGATGATCGCGCTGGACGTCGGGACGGGCGAGCAGAGGCGTACCGTGCTGGCAGCGGGCGAGGTACCGGCCAGCCATCCCTGGCAATCCATTACCTTCCCCTCGACTGATGGGCAAACCATTCAGGGCTGGCTGAGCTTGCCGGAAGGCGAGGGGCCATTCCCGACCATCTTGCATACGCATGGTGGGCCAACCGCCGTCATGACCGAAGTTTTCTCGCCCGCCAATCAGCTCTGGGTCGATCACGGCTTCGCCCTCCTCAGCATCAATTATCGCGGCTCCATCACCTTTGGACGCGAGTTTGAGAAGCAAATCTGGGGCGATCTCGGCCACCGGGAGATCGAGGACATGGTGGCCGCGCGCGACTGGCTGGTGCAGCAGGGCATCGCGAAGCCCGACCAGATCTTCCTCACCGGCTGGTCCTACGGCGGCTACCTGACGCTGCTCGGCCTCGGCAAACGCCCCGATCTCTGGGCCGGTGGCCTGGCCGGTATCGCTATCGCCGACTGGACGATGTCCTACGAGGATTCGGCGGACACCCTGCGCGGCTATCAGCTCGCCCTCTTTGGCGGCACGCCAGAGGAGAAGCCCGATCTCTACCGTCGCGCCTCGCCCATTACCTACGCCGAGGGGGTCAGCGCGCCCGTCCTCATCATCCAGGGCCGCAACGACACGCGCACCCCCGCTCGCCCCATCCGCGCCTACGAAGCGCGCATGCAGGAACTGGGCAAGCCCATCGAGGTGCAATGGTTCGATGCCGGTCACCTCGCCTTCACCCGGATCGAACAATCCATCGACCAGTACGAATCCATGCTCCGTTTCGCCTACAAAGTCCTCGATTCGCAACGCTGATGGAGGAGTAACAATGCAAAAACCACGATTCCAGACGCTGATACCGCTTTTTGACGAGTTGCAGGGCGAGCGCGTCATCGTGCGCCCGTATCATCAGGAAGATGCGCAGGCGTTGTACGAGGCGGTGGCCGAGTCAAGAGATCATATCCGCCCCTGGATGCCCTTTGCCGACGAACATCAGAGTGTGGAGGAGAGTCTGGACTGGATTATCCACCAGGAGGCAAACTGGCTACTGCGCAAGAACCTGCCCTTGAGCATCCGGGAGCGCGCAGGCGGGCGTTTCCTCGGCGGCACCGGCGTTCACATACACAGCTGGGAGACGCGCTACTTCGAGATCGGCTACTGGCTGCGCGCCAGCGCCACCGGTCATGGCTACATGACCGAGGCCGTGCGCCTGGTGACTGACTACCTCTTCAACGGGCTGGGCGCTACGCGCGTGGAGATTCGCTGCGATGAGCGCAACCATGCCAGCGCGGCCATCGCCCGCCGCCTCGGCTATGTCCAGGAGGGTCGCCTGCGCAACCACCTGCCCGCCTCCGATGGCACGTTGCGCACCACCCTCGTCTTCTCGCTCATCCCGGAGGATCGGCTAAAAAGCGCGTAGTTGCCATGCTATAGTTTTGCGCGCCATCAACGGCGTAGACCAGCAGTGTATGCGCGCCGGGAGCAAGGGAACGCAGGTCGAGCGACAACGAGGAACCGCTGGCGAGCAACTGCCCGTTGCCGGGATGATCGAGAAACCAGGTGAGGCGCACCACCCCCACGCTGCAACCGGCAACGGCCCGGCCCCGCAACAGCCAGGGATAAGCGGTATCGCGGCTGATGGTCAGGTGCAGGCGCGGGGGCTGGGTGGCAGGCGCCGCGCCCGTGTAGGGGTTCCCCGGCGCAGGAGCCAGAAACTCCTGCGCAGAAATGCTGCCATATGTCCTGTCCGCCACCACAGCGATCCCCACCAGCGTCAGCGCCGGATCGAGGATATTGGCGCGGTGAAGACAGTTCTCCGCCGCATCATCGTACATATATTCGTAGATGGCCCCTGCACCCGGCACCGGGTTGCCCGCCAGGTTTTCCGCCGCGAGCCGGTAGTGACCGGCAAGGGCCGGGTTAGCGGCGAGACGCTGCGGAAACGTTCCCCCGATGGGGCTGGTGTGCGAGAAAAAGTGCAGGTCGCGCATCTGCCTGCTGTAATTGAGCGCCATCTGCGCCAGAGTCGCGTCCATACGTAGCGGGGGAAGTCCGCGCGCCCGGCGTTCAAGATTCACCAGCAGCCATTGCTGCTGAGCGGGGCCGGACTGGTAAAAGCGCAGCGGCAACTTCAACGGCGCTAGCCCCATCAGCGCGTGCGCGTGATTGAGCGCGGCAATCGCATCATGCGTGCTGCCCGTCGCCAGATAATCGGGAACGGGGGGAATATCGACGCATCCCGACGGCACAGGACGCGCCGCTGCCAGCGATTGATACACCCCCAGGTACAATCCGATTCCCCCTGCCAGCACTATTATTGCCAGCACAACCATTACCCATCCTCGCCATTGCCATTGCCGCCAGCGCATCACGCTTGCCCCTGTGTCTTCATAATATCGATACATTGAACTTCACTTCATTGATACTATCGACACAGACAGGCGGCCAGATAAGGGAAAGCAGGGGAATGAGTACCAGAGGCCGCAAAAATCTTGACAGGGAGCGACTCAACATTTATACTGGATAGACCATAAAGTTTGGAATGACAGACAGCTTTTCCTGTCAGTCAATCAATCGTATCATCACCGGTGGTGCGGAATAAGGAGCAAACGTTCTGATGGCAGAAGAATCCCAGGAAGTGACAGAAACACAGGCACAGCAGGAACAGCAGATAGAACAGGCACAGCAGGCAGGCCAGGAAAATGGGACGGCGCAAACTGCTGGCGCGACGAACGAGAAGGATACCCTGATTGCCCAGCTGGAGGCACAGCTTTCGCAGGCCCGGCAGGAGGCCGCGGATAACTGGAACCGCTTCCTGCGCGAGCGGGCCGAGATGGACAACTTCCGCAAGCGCCAGGAGCGGCTGATGGCCGACCGCGTGCTGCACCAGAAGAAGGCGCTGCTGCAAAAACTGCTGGGCGTTCTCGATAATGTTGAGCGGGCGCTGGTCTACCAGGACACACTGGATAAGCAGGGGTTACAGCAGGCGCTGCGCATGATGCAGTGGCAACTGAGCGAGGTATTGCGCGGGGAAGGATTGACCCCGGTTCCCACCGTTGGCCAGCCCTTCAATCCCTACCTGCATGAGGCCATCGAAGCCGTTGAGAACAGCGACCAGCCGGAAGGGACCATCGTGGAAGAGGTACAGAAGGGCTATCTGATGGGCGATGACACCCTGCGCCCGGCTCGCGTCAAAGTCAGCAGTGGCAACAACAATATTGTAGAGTCACAACCGCAGGAATAAGGCCGGAAAAGGGCTGGGATATGGAATATAAAGATTATTATAAGATACTGGGTGTGGCGCGCGGAGCCAGCGCCGACGAGATTAAACAGGCATTTCGCAGGCTGGCACGTAAGTATCACCCCGACGTGAATCCCGGCGATAAGAAAGCGGAAGCGAAGTTCAAGGAGATCAACGAGGCTTACGAGGTGCTTTCCGATCCCCAGAAACGCCGCCAGTACGACCTGCTCGGTTCCAACTGGCAGCAGTTTGCGCAGGGAGCCGGGCGAGCAGGACGCGGTAGCTCGCCCTTTGACTTCGCGGGCGCAGGCGGCAGCGGTTTCTCCGATTTCTTCGAGATGCTTTTCGGGCGGGCGGCGCAACAGGCACAGTCGAGAACGGGCGCTCACGCGGGCGCAAATACGAGCGGCATGCGCGAAGAAAGCTTCCGGCGGCCACGCACGGGCGAGAACATTGAACAACCCGTAGAGGTGAGCTTGCAGGAGGCGTACAGCGGAGGGAGCCGCAATTTCAACATCCAGTCAATGGTTCCCTGCACCGTCTGCCAGGGGAAAGGCGAGCTAGCTGGCAGGATGTGCGCAAGCTGCCAGGGGCAGGGCCTGCTCCCGAAGAATAAGCGTATCCAGGTCAAGATACCGCCCGGGGTGGATAACGGCTCCCGCATCCGCGTTGCGGGCGAAGGCCAGCCAGGCAACAACGGCGGGCCGCGCGGCGATCTCTACTTCGTCATCACCGTCAAACCAGACCCGCTCTACGAACGCAAGGGCGATGATCTCTATACCGATGTCGATGTTGAGCTGGTCACGGCCATTCTCGGCGGTGAGGCCGCTGTGCCGGTGCCGGATGGTCGCAAGCTGGTGCTGAAGATTCCGCCGGAGACGCAGAACGGAACAGTTTTCCGTCTGGGCGGTAAAGGCATGCCGCGCCTGCGCGGCGAGGGCAGCGGCAACCTCTATGCTCGCGTCAAAGTGGTCTTACCCATGCATCTTTCCAGCGAGGAGCGCGCCCTCTTTGAACAACTCGCCCGCACTCGCAGCAGTGAAGTTCATTCATAGACCAGGACGGACCGCATCATTCACCAGAGAAGGGAGAGTGAAAGCAAGGGTGCCAGAAAAATCTGAGGGAGCATGGTATATCATCAGCGTGGCGGCGCAGAAGGCCGAGGTGCATGAGCAAACGCTGCGCCACTACGAGCGCCTGGGCCTCATTACGCCTGCCCGCAAAGGCGAGAGTCCTCACAGCCCGCGTCTCTATTCCGACCGCGACATCGAGCGCGTTGTGCAAATCCGCCGCCTGATGCGCGACCTCGGCGTCAACCTCGCTGGCGTCGAAGCTATCCTGCATATGAAAGACCGCATGGAGGAGATGCAGGAGCAGATGGAACGCGAGATCGAACAACTCCAGATGCAGCACGCTATGGAGACGCGCCGCCTCAAAGAGATCATCGAACGCCTCCAGCGCGGTTCCTCCTCCTCCACACCGCCGACAACGCCGCCATCATTACCATAAAAAAGTAACTCGACATATGTCATGCTGAGCGGGAGCGAAGCAGCCGGGTGTCCAGCCGTGTCATGCTTCGCTCCCGCTCAGCATGACATGTCAGCGCGAGTTATTTACGGCAGGACAGGCACCTGCTCTGCCTGCGCGCTGGCGATTTTATGCTCGCCGGAAATCTCTTCAAGGGAACGCTGGTTCGGCTCCGGCAGGGTGACCAGGGTCAGCACCAGGCCGATCAACGAAACAGCAGCTGCGGCTACCATCGCGCCGGGCAGGTGGAAGGTGGCAAGCAGGTAGGGAAAGGCGAAGGCGCCGATAAACGCGCCGACCTTACCGAGCGCCGCCGAGATGCCATGCGCTGTTGTTCGCACTGTGACAGGGAAAATCTCAGCCGGGTAGACAAAGGTGGTTACATTCGGGCCAAATTCCGTAAAGAAGTAACTCACCCCGTACACCAGCAGGAATGTCAGTGTAATCGATGTTAGCGCAGGCACAAAAGCGAGCAAACCGTAGGCTATCGCCATCATAGCGAAGCCGACGCACTGAATCCATTTGCGACCCAGTTTGTCAATGGTAAAGGCGGCGATGATGTAGCCGGGCAGCGCGGCAACCACAAAGATCAGCAGAGTGTAGACCATATTGGTCACGAGGTTCGAGTGCGGGTTGAGCGACTTGAGGACCAGCGGGCTGGAAATGGTGGTGCCGTAGTAGGCGATGTCCAGCAGGAACCACGCGCCCGCCGCGCCGATCAGCCAGCGCAGGTAGCGCGACGAGAACAGGAGCTTGAGCGATGACTTTTTGCCCCCGTTTCCGTTGCTCTTTGCCGCAACCTTCTGCACGCTGCTATTACGTTTGCCGTTGTTATGGTTATTACCGTTCTGCTTCGTCACCATATCGATAGTGCGGCTGGCCCCCTCAAGATCGCCCTGCACGGCCAGAGCAAAACGCGGCGTCTCGGCGATTTGCCGCCGCAGGTAAAAGGTTGCCAGCGCCGGAAGCGCGCCCAGGGCTAACATAATACGCCAGACCAGATCATGATTGAGGCCGCTCACCAGGAGAAGGATGGCTACCAGTGGCCCCAGAATCAGACCTACACCTTGCATCGAGAAGACCAGTGTGATCAGTTTGCCACGATCGCGGCGGTTGGCATACTCACTCATCAGCGTTGCGCTGACCGGGTAATCGCCTCCGATACCTAGACCCAGGATAAAGCGGAAGATCAACAGGAAGATCACGTTGGGAGAGAGGGCAGAGGCAATAGCGCCCAGGGCCAGCACAATCAACTCATACCCATAGACAAACTTGCGTCCCAGCCGGTCGGCAAGACGTCCGAAGATGATCGCCCCGATAGCCGCCGCGATCAGCGACGTACTGCCGAGCAGCGAAATTTCCAGGGAAGTCAGGTGCCAGATGGGAGTCAAAACTGCCAGCGCGACTCCGATAATAAACAGGTCATAGGCGTCAGTGAAGAAGCCCATGCCGGAAGTCAATAGCGCCTTTACATGAAAGCCCGAAACGGAACTGGCATCTAGCCTGGCGAGGATGGCTTCCGCCGAGGCTACCGCGTCCCCCTCATGTAGAGAGGCCGGGCGTTTTTCTTCAGCTAACATAGAATCTCCTTGCTTCAGGGATATGTTTCTTACATATGTTTCTTCTCTCTACCAGAATCGTATAGCCCGTTTGTTATGGGAGTGTTAAATAGAAGTTAATAACTCTTTATCTTTGAGTTAAAACTTGCTGAGAAGAGAGACGCTCGCCGCCATGTCATGGCGGCGAGGGCAGACCGGGGCGCAGGCCAACTGCGCCCTGGCTTCCATCGCACCTGCTAACGTATTTCTCATAGCAATGCTGAAGGCTACTCCGTCTTGATCGGGACAGCCGGTTGATCGCTGCCCGTCAGGGGGCGCGGCCTCAGTTCCTGCCAGGGGATGCGCACGGGGGTATCGATGTCGCGCAGGTGGACATCATCATCATATTTTTTCAGATGCCAGCGTCCCGGTTGGCCCGGCTCTCTGGACGCGGACTGCTGCCAGTGGGTAATCGAGGTATTGCGTGTCGAGAAATGGGCCTGAGGGCCTTGCAGCGTACTCAGGCCAAAAAAGTAATAAAAAGAGCCTTCGATGATGCCGCCATGACAGACGACGACGATGGTCTTGCCTTCATACTGGTGAGTGATACGGTAAAGCGCGTGGCCCATGCGCTGCATAAACTGCACCCAGCTCTCGCCGCCCGGCGCGATGGGCCTGAACGGGTCCTCCTCCGCGCTGACGATGCCGAAAGCCTCGCGTAACTGCGTGTCCGTCATACCCTCGGCCTCGCCCACGCGCATCTCCTCCACCTCCTCATCAAAGATAATGGGCAGCCGCAGCGCGGGCGCGATGATCTCCGCCGTCTCCTTCGCCCGCAGCAGTGTGCTGGAAATCAGCACATCGGCGGCAATCTCGCCCGTTCCCGCCAACCGGTCGCGCAGATGCTCCGCCTGCGTCACCCCCAGCGGCGTCAGCCCCAGATTGCCAATGATGTGCTTCACCGCGCTAATCGACTCGCCATGCCGGATCAAGTACAGGTTTGTCTTCACGTGTAAGTGGTCTCCTCAGTAGTCATTTTGCGAATTTCTTCATCATCCTCACTCACAAGCACGGATGGCGTTCGTGGGGAGTGCCATCCGTGCTTGTGAGTGAGGATTAGCCAGAGAAAGGATTAGAAGTAACCACGCTCTAAAACAGTTCGCTCGTCAAGAATATCGCTCCTTAAAAGCTGGCTTATAGAATCAAGAAATATCTGGAACACCTCCACCCTGTATGGATTTTTGAGGAGAAAGTCCAGGTAAGTGGATTTGGCATCCTGACGCCCCTGGTATGTACTAAACGCCTCTCTTACACTTGAGCTGATCCGCCTGGCCTTGCGTAAAATTAGCACTTTATCAATAGACGTTATAGCCGTATTTACTGGTATCATATCTAAAACCATTCGCAAAGTAAAAAATATTTCGCACTGGGAATAGTCGTTTTGAGATCACGTGCTGTCGCTATTGCTTCCTGAAACATCGTTTTATCAAGATTCGTCTTACACTCTGCCACGACATACGCAAGATTTGTAACCGCCATAACTGAATTCTGGAAGTCAGCAGAATGGGAGGCTTTAAGGTAAAGGGGCCTACTTAGAGCAAAATCCTGATCTTTTTTCCGAATACTTAGACCCCCTCCCGCTTGCGGGTCCGCGAGACTAGAGTTGAACCATACAGCAGAAAATGTCTCTATTGAACCAACAGAAATATCTGCCTGAGAGAGTTCCTGTGATAAAAACGAGTATACTAGACGAGGTAAAAACTCTTCGATAATACTATTATCAAGCTTAATTTGTCCTTTTTGCCGATATAACCAATCATTCTGACTATCAAAAATAAGGTCTATATCAAGCCGTACTCTATACTGGTTCAGCAAATCGACCATCATTTGTAAGCGTCTATCAGCCTGCTCCCTACTATCCATAACCCTATCCATATCCATAATCCATTTTTCATAGTCCCTGATAGCTTGCTCTACATGAGATTTATCTTCTACTGGCAGCTTCTTATTACGAAAGGTGGCTTTCAGTTTTTCAAAATGCGGCCTGGGATAAATCATCGGGAGATTACCTTCTTCCTGAGAATATTGCAGCATTAGCTTGCTATAGATCATGCCCGGAAGCTACTTCAGGTTGATAATAAGGTGATTTTTGAACCATATCAGCACGTTCGATAGCTTCTAAAATCTCATCTATTACTTGCTCATTAGCTATTTTAGCTGCCTCTAGCAAACTCCAGACTGCTACAAAACGAGCAAAGCTATGATCTAAAATCTTCTTCTCGCAGTCTGGCACGAGATGTAAAATATCTTCATAAATCATCTCACCAAACTTATTGATAAATTTCCTTTCTTGCAGCATATCCAGTCGGAAGCCGCTCCCACCTGATGCTAATGCAGCGACTAATCTGCCATTTTTAAAGCTTATACCCCGTACATTTGATTCTCTACCAACAACAATGATCGCTCGACCATCGAGACGCAAAAGCCGTTGTATCTCTTGCAACATATCCAGCATATCGAGCGCGTACTGTATAACTGTCAGAAACCTGTTCTGGCGGTTCTTGCGATTAGAGCCTATTTCAGATCGGGCTATTTCGAGCAAGTTCCATCCAACAAGTTCCATTGCTGCTCGATTGTTCTGATGATAATTAAACACATTGATATAAGGGGGAGACGTAATTACGAGGTCAATACTTTTATCAGGTAACGGGATAGAGCGGGCATCGGTATGAAATACTCTGCACTCTCTTTGAGTGTAAGGCATGCTCTCGATAATCTTTGCATGCTCCCATAAAGCGTGAAAGAGATCTGCCTGTTGGCGAGAAGGCCGATAGTTCATATAACGAATAAGCGCATTTACCAGGATATTGTGAACGAGCGGTTCATCTTGCACTTCCTTCAGCATTGTTTTCAAGGAAACTTCCCACGAATTATCAGTCCTTTCTTGCTCGCCAGGCTGCTCACAGTCCTGGTACGAAAATAGATCGCGAATAAATGGACGGAAGGATTTTTCGACCTGTATCCTCGCACGATGAATCAACCTCTTTCGCTCCGCCAGAGGATACACCGCAAATTGTACCGTTTTCGCCATTTCAATAGCAGAGGGGTTAATCTCAGCACCATAGCACTCAAGTTCTTTTCTCGATGCTTCGAACAGGGTGGTGCCACTGCCAACAAATGGATCAAGGATAATACTATCACCGTTGCTATATTGATTCAGGAGAATCTCTACTAACTCTGGGGAAAACTGCCCACGCCAGGGAAAAAGACTTGTGCGAAACTTATTTGCTAAATCCAGACTTTCCTGTGGTATGGCTTCTCTATTATACGGAATGCTCCTCACCTCTTCCATCAGATTAGAGACAAAAACGGCCATTGGATTGGCATACTCTTGATATAATGCACCTTTTACTTGCCACTGAGAAGATATCATGCTGTTAATTGCTCACCTCTTTCTCGCTTGTAGCCCCATTATACATCATAGCGGTCTGTCTGAGGAGGCCAGATACCCTTGTTTGTCTGAAATTTCTGGAACCTATCCAGCGAGCAAAGTTTAACAGAGATTTAACCGTGATTAACGTATCCATAAAGCATGGTTAATCCGGGGGCGTTATGGTATAGATGCGACGGAAATGTTGATAGATAAATATGACCGCAAGAGCGGTCATCCGTCTGAGGCGTTTGTTTCTATACGGTTTGCTCGCTTGAGCAGCAAGGGGCCGCGAGAGGCAGGGAGCAAAGGCCCCGTGCACTATGCATCATCCCTGGGAGGATTTATGGTAAAACAGAAGCGCATGGCGTCTGTGTCACTGTTGTTGGCAGTAGCACTCAGTATCTTTGTTGCCGCGTGTGGCAACTCTACCACGACCGGCAGCGGCAGCACGCCTACCACCGGCAGCAGCAATCTCGGCACGCCCGGCGAGTTCACCTGCGTGCAGGGGCAGATCACAGCTTCCGGCTCGACAGCTCTTGCTCCACTGGCGCAGGCGGTGGCTGCCGACTATCAAAAGCAGTGTTCCGGGGCAACGATTACCGTCAACCTCGGCGGCAGCAAAACAGGATTGTCCGCTGTAGAAGGGGGCAATGTCCAGATCGGCAACTCCGACATTTTTCGCCTGCCAACGCAGACGGATCTGGTTGACCATCAGGTAGCCGTTGTGGTTTTCGTCATGGTCGTCAACCCGCAGATCACAGGCATCACGAACCTGACAACGACCCAGCTGCAAGGCATCTATAGCGGGACGATCACCAACTGGAAGCAGGTGGGCGGGCCAGATATGAAGATTGTGGTGGTTAGCCGCCCGGCCAGTTCCGGTACTCGCGCCACATTCCAGCAGTATATTCTGGGCGGCCCTGAGAAAATCACCGGCCCCTCCAGCCTCGTCAGTGACAGCACCGGCACGGTGGCGACCGAGGTGAAGCAGACGGCAGGAGCGATTGGCTACATCACCCTGGGTTCGGCCCGAAGTCTGGGCCTGACGCCCCTGAGCATCGACGGCAACTCACCTACCAGTACGAGTCTGGTGGAGAGTAACACCTACAAGTTCTGGAACATCGAACACATGTATACGAAAGGGCCTGCCAGCGGCCTCACCCAGGCGTTCATTGACTACATGTTCAGTAGCACGGCGAAACAGGAAGAGGCCAAACTTGCCTTCCTCAGCACCACAGAGATGTCCGCGTCTGCCATTCAGGCCCACCAGCCCGCCAGCTAGCGGACGCCATTTGTGGGGAAGCAGTGAAGAACTTTGACAACCAGGATCGACAATGGGGGGAATACTGTAGGGACAGGGGGTGGGGTGAAGCGGGGAGGAGGCCTTGTGCCTGTCCCCCTGCCAGCCACCCCCTTGCCTTCGTCAGTCCCAGACATCTGCTGGGAAGAGCCGGACAGGCACAAGGCACTGTCCCAACAGCCTTTCCCTCAATCGGTTGTCAAAGCTCATCAGGCAATATAGCCCCATTGTACGGTTAGCACTATCGAAAGAGAGGAAGACGTGTTAAAAGCGCAACAGATACCGGCTACCCATACGCGCCGGGTATATGTGAGCGATCAGGTGGCGCGCGGAGTGTTCCTTGCCTGTGCGGTGCTGCTCATCGCTGTGATTATCAGTATCTTTGTCTTTATCGGTATGAATGCTTTTCGCGTCTTCACAGAGGGAGCGAACCTGAAAGAGTTCTTTTTCGGCACAAACTGGGATCCGACCGGCA
>Ga0209062_1005111_pt1 | contig 13003 bp, 7 predicted proteins | sample Coa_R2_2_FD_187158 | JGI IMG/M metagenome (GOLD analysis project Ga0209062, IMG submission 187158) | Surface soil microbial communities from Centralia Pennsylvania, which are recovering from an underground coalmine fire - Coalmine... | ecosystem: Environmental > Terrestrial > Soil > Unclassified ... | reverse complement strand
TGATGGCGCAGTTGGTGCGAAAGGGCGCCGAAGTCGGGTTGATGGGCGGAGGAATTCCGGAAGAGTATGGCGGAGCGGGCCTGGACAAGATTTCGACGACGGTGCTCACGGAGAAAATCTCGATTTATGGCGGGTTTGCGGTAACGCACGGAGCGCACGCGGGCATCGGCACACTGCCCATCGTCTATTTCGGGACGGAAGAGCAAAAGAAAAAATATCTGCCGAAGCTGGCGAGCGCGGAATACATCGGCGCCTATTGCCTCAGCGAACCGCAAGCGGGTTCCGACGCACAGAATTCCCTGACGCGGGCCGTGCTCAACAAGGAAGGCACGCACTACATCCTGAACGGGCAGAAGATGTGGATCACGAACGGCGGCTTCGCGGACCTGTTCGTGGTCTTCGCGAAAATCGACGGGGAGAAATTCACGGCATTCATCGTCGAGCGCGCGTTCCCCGGATGCAAGCCCGGGAACGAAGAGCACAAGATGGGCATTCACGGCAGCTCGACGACGCCGGTTTTCCTCGAAAACTGCGCGGTCCCGAAGGAAAATCTGCTGCACGAAATCGGCCGCGGGCACATCGTGGCGTTCAACATCCTGAACGCCGGGCGCTTCACGCTGGGTGCTTCCTGCGTTGGCGGCGCGAAGCACGTGCTGATGACCGCATCGAAGTACGCGAAGGAACGAAGAGCGTTCGGGAGGCAAATCGGGGATTTCGGCCTGATGAAGGAAAAGCTGGCGAACATGGCGGTTCGAATCTTCGCGGTGGAATCGATGGTGTATCGCAGCGCGGGGAACATCGAAGCGGCGATGAGTTCCGCTTCCGGCGATAAAGTCGCTCACTCGATGAAGGTGCTGGAGGAGTACGCGATTGAAAGCTCGATTGCGAAGGTGTATGGCAGCGAGATGCTGGATTTCGTGGTGGACGAGGCGGTGCAAATCTTCGGCGGATACGGCTTTCACGAAGATTATCCGGTGTGCCGCGCCTACCGCGATTCGCGCATCAACCGGATTTTTGAGGGCACGAACGAAATCAACCGCATGCTCATCATTCAAATGCTGATGAAGCGCGCGATGGGCGGGCAACTTCCGCTGATTCCGGCGGCGATGAAGCTGGCGGACGAAATCCTGGCCGGGCCAGCCTTCGAGGAAACACCGGAAGGCGTGCTGGCGGACGAAGCGCGCGTGGTGGCAAACGCCAAGAAAATGTTTTTGCAAGCCGCGGGCGGAGCGGTGCAGAAGTATCGCGATAAGCTGGCGGAGGAGCAAGAACTGGTGGCCGCTCTGGCGAACATCGTGATGGAAATCTACGCGATGGAGAGCTGCTTGTTACGCGCGCAAAAGGCAGCGAAGAAGAACGCCGCAGGAGCAGCCATCATGGCCGATGCGGCGCGCGCGTTCATCCACGATGCCGCGGAACGCGCGGAGCACGAAGCAAAGCGGGTCATCGCGGCGGTGCACGAAGGCGATGTGCTGACGACGCAGATGGCGGTGCTGCGGCGCTTCGCAAAACGCGCACCCGTGGACACGATCGCGCTGCGGCGCAGCGTGGCTGCGGCCGTGCAGTCTCAGGACCGCTACCCGTTCGAAGGACGATAGAATTTCCGCAACCGGGCCCGGAGTCGAATCCTCTCGCGTGGGGTGCAAGAATGCTCAGGGAACCCGAACCCCGGGAACCATCCGACCGCGCATGCCAGGGCAATCCCCATGGGGAACTGCCTTGCAATCTCTCGGCTACCGTCCATTGCGTGCTATGCGATTTGTGGTTCTGCGATGTGCACGCGGAGGATGAAGTGTGGCACGCGTGCATGACGGCGCAGAACGATGAGGGCGGCGAGGCGTAGAACCTGGTGACCGTCTCCACGCTGTTTGCCGATGCGAATCGCCCAAGCGCCGGCGCCGCAAAAGGTCTGCGCGGGCTTCTGCATACATGGACACAACTGGCCCATCGGTCAGCGTCCGGGGCGCGATTAATCCCATAAACTAGCGTCCAGACTGATCTCGCGTTCCATGGTGATTGCATTGTCGCGCGGAAGAGGGAGCGGCATGCCTCGCAAGTTGCTCATAGCGACTTCTGGACTGGTGTCCCTGCACGTCGCGGCTATTCTTTGGGCCGGCCCCAGCGCGAATGGTTCTCTCTTCAGTAATGGCATCGAGGTGGCCATCAGCGCGCTCGCGGCCGCGCTCTGTTTTGGCGCGGCGCGCCGCGGCGAGGGACTCAGCCGCCCCTTCTGGCGTCTGACCGGCTACGGGTTGGCCATGTGGGGCGTCGCGAACCTCGGCTGGATGTACTACGAGGTGGCGTCAGGGACCGAACCGCCGGCCGGCTCCGCCGTGCGGTTCGTTTTCGCCGTGCACAGGATCTTTTTTGCCATGGCGCTTTTTCTGGATGGCGAGAAGGATGCTTCGCGGCTCGACCTCGAGTCGGTTCTGGATTTCGTGCAGTTGGCGATTGTTTTTTCGCTGGTCTACCTGGGTTTTTACTACGTGCCTTCGCTGCACACTGACGCGCATACCGCCATGGTCAGGCAATCCTGGGTGGAAATTGGCGAGGACTCCGCGTTGCTCGTGCTTGCCGGAATCCAGTGCCTGCGCACACAGGCCAAGCACTTGCGGTCCTTGTACGGCGGTTTGGCCATTTTTCTGGCGCTCTACACGATGGGCGCGGCGATTTCCGATTACCAGGCGCTAACGAAGGAATTACCCGCGGGAACTTGGCGGGATTTCTGCTGGACGATGCCGCTGCTCTACGCCATCTTCTGGGCCGCGAAATGGCATCCCGGCCCGGACAGCACGGGAGATTTCGCGCCGCGCGGGAGAACCATCGGCGCAACGCTGATCACGAATACGACCTTCGCGCTGGCTCCTCTCCTCGTGCTGCTCGAAACCGCGCAGCTCGGTTCCGGGTGGCGGTATTTCAGTTCGGCGATGCTGGCTATCTCTATTCTGTGCTTCGCTGCGCGGCTGGCGCTCAGCGAATCGCTCGAGGCAAAAAGCGCGGAAAGCGCCCGGCAGCACGCGCTGGCTCTGGACAGCGCGATGGACGGCATGGCCATCATCGACAAGTCGGGACACTATGCGTATGTGAACTCGGCGTACGCGCGAATGATGGGATACGAGAATCTGCAGTTTTTGCTGGGCAAACCGTGGCGCGAACTCGCCAACGAACGCGATGTAGAGACAATGCAGATGGAGATACGCAGGTCGCTTGCGGAGCGCGGGAAATGGTTCGGCGCGCTGACCCTGCACCGTCCGAGCGGCGCGGCGCTCCCCGTGGAAATGGCGGTCACAGCGTTGCCGGGGGGCGGCGTGGTCTGCGTCAGCCGCGACATCGCGGACCGCAGGAAGGCGGAGCTGGCGCGGATTGAAGCGGAGTTCAAATATCAAACCTTCGTCGAGCAAGTGGCCGCGATCAGCTATATCGCGGAGCTCGGCATTACAGGCCAATGGCTGTACGTTAGCCCGCAAGTGGAGAAAATCCTGGGCTACACGCCGGATGAGTGGCTGGCCAATTCACACGAGTGGATTCGCTTCGTGGCGGCGGAGGACCGGGGCATTGTGGAAGCCGCCGAAGCGGCTAGCGAGCGCGGGGAGCCATTCCAGGCGGAGTACCGGCTGCTCCGGAAAGATGGAAAAACGGTGTGGGTGAGCGACACGGCCGTGGTCGTGCACGGCAGCGATCTGCATCCGGTGATGGAAGGAATCATCGTGGACATCACGGATCGCAAGCAGCTCGAGATGCAACTGCAGCGTTCGCAGCGCATGGAAGCGGTGGGACGCCTTGCAGGAGGGATCGCGCACGACTTCAACAATTTGCTGACGATCATCAAGGGTTACACGGAGCTGGCGCTGAAACGCGCGGGAATTTCGGAGGCGCTGGCCGGCGACATTCAGCAAATCGACGGAGCGGCGGACCGAGCTTCGACACTGGTGCGGCAACTGCTTGCCTTCGGCCGGAAACAGGTATTGCAGCCGAAGGCGATCGATTTGAATGGCGTCGTGCTCGGGTTGCACAAACTGCTGCTGCGGCTAATGGGCGAAGATATCGAGATGGTTCTGGAGTGCGCGAAGAAAGTCGCGACCGTGAAGGCCGACCCAGGGCAAGTCGAGCAGGTGATCATGAATCTGGTGGTGAATGCGCGCGATGCCATGCCGAACGGCGGGCGGCTAACCATCGAAACCGCGAACGTGGACCTGGACGCGGACTACGCGCTGGACCACGCGACAGTGAAGCCTGGACGCTACGTGATGCTCGCGGTCTCCGACACGGGTACAGGAATGGACGCGGAAACGCAAACCCACATCTTCGAGCCCTTCTACACGACGAAGGCCAGCGGGCGCGGAACCGGGCTGGGACTCTCGACGGTGTACGGCATTGTCAAGCAGAGCGGCGGATATATCTGGGTGTATAGCGAGCTTGGGCGCGGGTCGACCTTCAAAGTCTACCTGCCCGTTGTCGAGGATCCGGCCGAGGCGGAACCGGCTCCGGCGAAAAGAGGGAGCGCAAAGAGCGGCTCGGAAACCATTTTGCTGGTGGAGGATGAAGAAGCCGTCCGGGAGCTGGCGCAAACACTGCTGAATGCGGACGGCTACACCGTGCTCGTGGCGCAGGACCCGATACACGCCGAGCAACTCTGCGCGGCGAGTGAAGGAAAAGTTCAATTGCTTCTGACGGACGTGGTAATGCCGGGAATGAGCGGACGCGAATTGGCGCGGCGAATTCAGGCGCGGGCGCCGCAGGTGCGCGTGCTGTATATGTCCGGCTACACGGACAACGTGATTGCAAGAGACGGACTGCTTGAGCCGGGGATCGCGTTCCTACAGAAGCCTTTCACTCCCGCAATGCTCAAGCAGAAGATTCGCGACGTGCTGGACGCTCCGCAGCCCACGCGCTCGGCGTAAGCGCCGGGGGCGCGGTTCGGCTGGAGGCCGCTGCCTGGGCTTAGCGATGGTGGCGAGTGTTTCCATGTTGAAGCGCTTGTAGTCGGAGTAGCGCGCCACAGCGTTCAGCCGGAAGCCTTTCCGCAGCAGGGCGAGCATGCCGACGTGCGCTTCTTTGCAGTCCGGAAGCCAGGTTTCAAGACGTGGCACGCCCGGAAATCTTACCGGCCTCACGCGGCGGTTCAGCACGAGGAACTGCCCGGCTGGCGCGCTAGTTTGTGGCCTTGGGCCGGTTCATATACTTTTCGGCAAGCCGGCTCTGCTTATTCTCCGTCGAAGTGAGCTGGCCCTTGATGAAGAGATAGCGCACGTCGGTGGTGAGCTCGAGGGGGTCGCCATTGGTAACGATAAGATTGGCGTCCTTGCCGATTTCGAGCGAGCCGATGCGATCGGAAAGTCCGAGGATTTGCGCGGGATACAGCGTGACGGCTTTTAGCGCTTCGTCGTAGGGCAAGCCGTAAGCGACCGCGTTCGCGGCGTTCTGGCCGAGACGGCGCGCAAAAGAGTTGTCGAAGCTGGCGATGGCAAATTTCACGCCGGCGTGGTACAGCTCCGCGGGCTGCGACAGCAAACGGTCGTACGGATCGTCTTCCTCAATGGGCAAGGTGAGCATGGGCCGGAGAATGACGGGCACGCCCTTGGAGCGCAGTAGGTCTTTCACTTTGTAGGCCTCCGCGCCGCCGGCGATGATGATGCGGAGTTTCTGCTGGTCCGCGAAATTGACGGCGTTGCGGATGTCGCGCGCTTTGTCGGCAAAAACGAGAACCGGCAACTGACCGCGGACGACAGGAACAAGCGCCGCGAGTTTCACGTCGGCTTCGTAATCCGCGCCCTGGCCGTGGCCGAGCGCCTGCGCATAGTGGCGCGCGCGGTCCAGCCATTCGGCGAGCTCATTCACCTGCTTGTCGTACTCCTTTTTCGCTTCGGTGTAGGGCTTTTCGCGGGTGGAAAAGGTGCTGAAATCAAAGCTGCGCGTCGAGATTTCCGGCCAGTTGATGACCATCGCAGCGGACCTCTTGATGGCCATGTCCTCCATCGTCCAGCCGGCCATGTGGATGGCGGAAGCTTGCCCGCCGATGACGCCGCGCGAGCCAAAAGAATCCATTCCGCCGCTCGCCGGGACGGCCAGAACTTCCGTGATGCCAGCGGCGCGCGTGACGGGAATGTGCTCGCTCGAGGGCAAGACAGCGGTGGCCGCGACTACGTCCGGGTTGTAGTTGCCGGTTTCGGTCGAGTCCACCGTGGCGCTGACCGCGCCGATTTCACGCAAGCCCATCTGCGTCACGGAGTCAAAAAGGCCGGGATAGACCTGCAGTCCTTTGGCATCAATGACTTTCGCTCCGGACGGCACGTCCACCGACGAGCCGACAGCGGCGATTTTCCCATCGCGCAGAACGATGGTGCCGTCGTCAATGGGCGCGCCATTAAGCGTGAAGATTCTCGCGTGCGTGATGGCGTAAACGGCCGGCTGCGATTGGGCGGAGGCGCCAGCCGCAAACCATAGACCGAAAGCAATGAGAAGAGACAAGGAAATCACGGCCATTTGGAGCTTCACCGATGTCCTCACAGGGCACCTCCTGCGACGTCCGCTGGATCACTCACGTGAGTGTTCCGGCTGGCGGCGGCTGAAGGCGGCTTCGGTTTCTCGTCCGGTTTCTTCTCGCCGGGCTTCTTCCCTTCCGCTTTCTTCTCGCCCGCCTTGCGTTCCTTTTCGAGCAGCGCCTTCTTTTCCTTTTCGAGCTCGGGACGCGCCGCGATATCGCGATCGCGGTCGAAATAGACGCGGCCATCAATGAGCGTTTTTTGAACGACGGCGTAGGCGCTCAGCGGGTCGTGATTGTAAATGACCAAGTCGGCGTCTTTGCCTACGTCGATCGAACCGACGCGCTTATCAATGCCGAGCTGAATCGCGGGATTGAGCGTGACGAGCTTCAGCGCTTCGAGGTGCGAAAGGCCGCCGTACTTCATGGTTTTGGCCGCCTCCTGATTCAAGTGCGTGGCCTCTTCGGCGTCATCCGAGTTGATGGAGACGATCACGCCGCGCCGCGTCATGATGGCCGCGTTGTAAGGAATGGCACCGTACGCTTCCACCTTGTAGGCCCACCAATCGGAGAAGGTGGAAGCGCCGGAACCAGCGGCCGCGATTTCGTCGGCGACCTTGTAGCCTTCGAGGACGTGCTGGAAGGTGCGCACTTTGAAGCCAAACTCCCTGGCAACGCGCAGGAGCATCAGGATTTCGTCTTCTCGGTAGCAGTGCGAGTGCACGTAGCGCTTGCCTTCGAGGACCTCGACGAGGGGATCAAGGCGCAGATCGCGGCGGGGCGGAATCAGGTTTTTCTCGCCGGCCGCAACTCTCTTGTTGTAGGCGTCCCAGGCCGCTTTGTAATCGCGCGCCTCGGTGAAGGCGGCGCGAATGGTTTCCTCGACGCCCATGCGGGTCGCCGGATAACGCTTGGGCTGGCCGGGAACGCTGAAATTGGAACGCTTGGGATTTTCACCGAGGGCGAATTTGATCCCGGGCAGGGCGCCTTCAAACGGCAGCTTCGAGGCCGGCTGGCCCCAGCGCAGTTTGATGACCTCGGTCTGTCCGCCGATGGCGTTGGCGGAACCGTGCAGGATGTTCGCCGTGGTGACGCCGCCGGCAAGGTCGCGGTAAATGTCGGGATCGTCGGAATTCAGCACTTCGGCGATGTTGGCGATGGACGAAACGGAGATGCTGCCTTCATTGACGCTGCCATCCACGGCGATATGCGAGTGACAGTCGATGATGCCTGGGATCACGTACTGTCCTTCGGCGTTTATCACCTGCGCTCCGCTCGGCGCCTTCACGGCTTGACCGACTTCGGCAATTTTTCCGTCCCGGATGAGAATCGAGCCGTGCTCGATGATGCCGTGCGATACGGTCATGACCGTGGCGTTCTGAATCAGAATCACAGGGGGCGCATCGGGCGGTGTCGCCGGCTGCGCCGCGAGTGGGACGCCAAGCGCCAGCCCGGCGGCCGCAACTGCTCCCAGCCAGGTCTTTCTAATCATCGCAGGTCTCCTTGCCGGCTCGCGCTTTCTTCGGCCGCTTGAGCCATGGGCTTGGTTCCGGTGAAATCAATCGCGTACCCAAGAACGCTGATGGTCCCCTTCAGTGCTGTTCCATCGAACGTTCCGGAAAAGGTCACATCCGCCGGCGAATCCTGCACCGGCAGATTGATGACGAAGCTGAACTTGTCCGCACTCAGATAGCCGCTGATGATGTTCGAGGTGCCGCGCCGGCCACTGACCGTTCCGCTGAGGGTGCCGTCCTTGGCCATCTCGACGTTCAAAGTGGATTCTTCCGGGCCCTCGGGCGTCGTGTAAGAGAGCTTCCAGGTGCCGCTCATGTCGCCCTTCGGCGGATCTTTCGGCTTTTCCGGTTCGCGGATGTCGAAGCGCTCGCCGTCCACGAAGACGTATTTGATTTTGGTTTTCTCATCAAAGAGGTCGCCGTCGGTCACCACCAGGTTTGCGATCTTGCCTTTTTCAATCGAGCCAAGCCGATCCGCGACGCCAAAGATTTCGGCGGCGGAAAGCGTCAGAGCCCGCAGCGCCGCATCGGGCGCGAGGCCTGCATCAATCGATTTTTTGGCGGCCTTTAGCATGTCCTTTGGCGTGGAGATACCGCCATCATAGAAGGCGAACTTTACGCCGTTCTTTTCCAGCGCGGCGGGTGACGAAGGGGCGCGGTCGCGGAAGCGCAGCACTCGCAGGGACGGCGTCTGATCCGGATCGGCGTCTTTTTCCGCCTCCGGCCACTTCAGGTCCACCAGCACGTCCATCTTTTTTGCGGCGATTTCCGGCGCCACTTCGTAGGCCATCTGTCCGCCATAGAGAGCCGCACCCTTCAGTTGCCAGCGGTCCGCCAGTTCGAGTCCGCGGCGCAATTGGAGCGAACTGTTCGCGGGAATCAGCACAATGGCGTGGTCTTCGAGGGCATCCGCCAGGGCCGCCTCGGTGCGGTCGTAGCGGGGTCGCGGCCCCCCGCGTGGATTCTTTTCGTAGATTTCTTGTGCTTTGATGCTCCACGCCGTGTCCAGCCAAACCTGGTGTACGTAGCCGAGCACGCCCATGAGCGAATCCGGAAAGCCTCCGCCGAAACCGCGCGAGGGGTTCAAGTTCAGCGGAATTGCCACCGGGGACTTCACCACCATCTCGCCCGCATGTTCCGCCGCCGCAAGATCCAGGACGGCCGCTTGCCCGGGGAAAAAACCGCCTTTCGGGGCGGAAACCACGGTTGTGAATCCGCCTTCGCGCCACGTTGCGATGCGGTTATCGGTGAGGCTGACTTCGTCCGCGCCGCTGCGCCAAGGAGTGGACTGCGGCCGGTCTTCGGGACCGCGCGCCGGCGGCTCCGCAGGGCTTGCGCCGCCACCGCCGCGCCGGCCCCCGCCGCCTTCCGCCGCGGGAGGCGCAGGAGCGGAGGGGATGCCGATATCCGTGTACGCATCGATCAAGCCCGGATACACGGTCAGTCCTTTGCCTTCTATGACCCACGCCTCGTCCGGAATTTTCACGTCCTTGCCCACGGCGGTAATCACGCCATGCGCCATGAGAATCGTCGCGTCCTCGATCGGCGGCCCGGAGACGGGTATCACCTTCGCCCCGCGAATTGCGAAGTATTTCGGCTCTCCGCCCTGTGCTCGCAGCACGGAAGGAACGGCGAGCGCCAGAGTCAACGCGCAGAGGACGAACACCCAGCGATGGCCAGAAAGCACACGCATCGGGAACTCCTTTTCGATTGAAACAGGCAGCCAGTGGAACTGTCCTAGTAGACGCACGAGGCTAAAAGGAAGTTACGCCGGAGTCAAGCCGCGGGCCGGGCTGAGATGGGCGCCGGAAAGGAATGCCGATGCGTATCGCTGGCCGGCTTTTGTTGGAAGACGCGCGATTTCCCTGAAACGTTCAGCAAGCTTGCGCGTCTGTTCTATTGGTATCCCATAGGGCGCAGCGCAGCATCGCGCCGTATGGCTAACCCCTAGGAGTCCCGAACCGATGAGCCCCAAGCAGCAAGACGTCTGGCAAGGCACGCTGGCTCTGATGATCCTCAAGACGCTGCAAGGTCTCGGCGCGCTCCACGGTTATGGCATCGCGCGCCGCATCGAGCAGGTCAGCGGCGAAAAACTCGTCGTCAACTACGGCACGCTCTACCCTGCTCTCCTCAAGCTCGAGCAGGAAGGCTATATCTCGTCCGAGTGGGGCGTTTCCGAGAACAACCGCAAAGCGAAGTATTACAAGCTGACCCGCGCGGGCCGCAAGCAAGTGGAGAAGGAAGCGCGCGAATGGGCCGAGACAACCGCGATCCTTGCGAAATTTCTCGAAGCCAAGGGCTGAGGCCGGAAAGGACGCACGCCATGCGAAGCCTTCGCGCTTTCCTGCAACGCCTCTTCGGCTCGCTGCGCCGCGATGAACGCGACGCCGAGCTATCCGCCGAGATCGAAAGCCATCTCGCGATGCACGTCGAGGACAATCTGCGCGCCGGTATGAGTCCCGAAGAAGCGCGCCGCCAGGCGCTGATCAAACTGGGCGGCGCGGAGCAGACCAAGGAGCTCTGCCGCGAGCGCCGCTCCCTGCCCTGGCTTGAAGACACGCTGCGGGATTTGCGGGTGAGCGTTCGCGCGCTCCTCCAGGTTCCCGGTTTCACGATCGTTGCGGTGCTCACCATCGCTCTGGGCATCGGCGCGAATACCGCCATTTTCTCGGTGATTGATTCCGTCTTGCTGCGCCGGCTCCCTTACCGTGATTCGGACCGTCTCGTGGTCTTGTGGGAACACAATCTGAAGGGCCACAAGCCCCACAACACGGTCAGCCCGCCGGACTTTCTCGATTGGAAAAAGCAGAACGACATCTTCACGGAAATGGCGGCCATCGCCGACCAGCGAGTGAATGTCACCGGCAACGGAGATCCTGAGCAAGTGGTCGTACAGGCCGTCTCCGTCAATTTCTTTTCGCTGCTCGGAGTCGAGCCGCAGCTCGGCCCGGGATTTCTTCCGGAAAACGGCCAAGAGGGCAAGGACAATGTCGTGATCCTCAGTCACGGTTACTGGAAGGGCCGTTTCGGAGGCGATCCCGGGATCATCGGGAAGAAGATCGCACTGGACGGGCGTGCCGCGAGCGTTGTGGGTGTGGCGCCGGAGGACTTCGACTGGTTCATCCAAGAGGGTTCCCTGACGAGCGGCAGGCCGCAAGTTTGGAGACCCTTTGTCTTTCCCGCTATGTTCGCCAATCGCGGGATGGTTGGGCGTTTTATGACCGTAGTGGCGCGTTTGAAGCCCGGCGTAACTCCGGGGCAAGCGCAAACGGAAATGGACGCCATCGCCGAGCGCCTGAGACAGCAATATCCCGGTTACAACGGGAAGTGGGGAGTGACCGTAGTACCGCTGCGCCAGCAGCTCTCCGGCAATCTTCGCCCAGCCCTGCTGATTCTATTCGCTGCGGTGACCCTAGTGCTCCTGATCGCATGCGCCAATGTTTCCAGCCTGCTGCTTTCCCGAGCGGCAGCTCGGGAACGCGAAATCGCCATCCGCTCCGCGCTCGGAGCCGGCACTTGGCGCATCGCTCGCCAGTTGCTGACGGAAAGCGTTGTGCTTGCTCTGATCGGCGGCAGTCTCGGCGCTGCACTCGCCTTCTGTGGCACCAACGCCTTGCTCGGCATCAGCCCCAAGAACCTGCTGGACCTGCATGCGGTCTCGCTTGACAGCCGAATCCTCGCGTTCGCGGCCGCGGCTTCGCTTCTCTCCGGATTGCTCTTCGGCTTTTTGCCCTCGTATCTTTCGGCGCGTTCCGCGATTGCCGAAACGCTCAAGGAAGGCGGCCGGCCTGCCACATCAAGCCGCGGCCGGCGTGCGCTGCGCAGCGGATTTGTCGTCGCCCAGATGGCGCTAGCCCTGATTCTGCTGGCCGGGTCGGGCCTGCTGATTCGCAGCTTCATCGGCCTCAGCGGCGTCGATCCCGGCTTCGATATCAACAACCTCCTCACGTTCACGGTGGCTTTGCCCCGCTCGAAATTCAGCAGCGATTCCGCAACGCTCGTCTTCTTTCAACGATTGCTGGCAAAACTCGAGAGCCTGCCGGGTGTGCAAGCCGTCAGCATGGATAGCTACCCGCCCTTCGCGGGACTCGGCGCCTCAACGGCGGTACACATCCTGAGTCAGCCGCTGTTGCCATTGAATGACCTGCCCAACGCCGCGGTGCAAACCGTTGGTCCCGGTTTTTTTCGCACCATGCGCATACCGCTTCTCTCGGGCCGCGTCTTCCGTCCGGAGGAGTTCGCCGAGAGTCGCCACGTCGCCATTGTCAATCAGGCTTTCGTGAAAAAATATCTCGCTGGCGGAAACCCGCTTGGCCAGAAAGTCGCCGTTTACATGCGGGGGTTGGAGGAGAAGGACAATCCGCCCTGTGAAATCATCGGTGTCGTCGGAAACGTCCATGTGATGGGTCTCGACGAAGCATCCGAGCCTATCGTGTACTGGCCGCATCCCGAACTGCCCATGACCCGCATGACCATCCTGGTGCGGACCTCCACCGACCCGCTTTCGCTCGCAGGTGCGGCGCGCGATCAGCTTCGCTTGCTGGATGCCGAGCAACCCATGGCCAACATCGCCACAATGGAACAACTTCTCGGCGATTCGCTGGCGCGTTCACGGTTCACAATGCTGCTGCTGGGCATCTTCGCGGGCGCCGCGCTCGTGCTTGCGGCCGTCGGGATTTACGGCGTTATGGCCTTCAACGTCGCGCAGCGCACGCAGGAAATCGGCATCCGCTCCGCGCTTGGCGCGCAGCAACGCGACGTGCTGCGGCTGATTCTGGGACACGGCGCGCGTCTCACATTGCTCGGGATTGGACTTGGCATCGCTGGCGCGCTGCTGGCCACGCGCGTTCTTGCCACTCTGCTTTACGGCGTCAAGGCGAGCGACCCACTCACGTTTTTCGGCGTAGCGCTGATTCTCGCGGCGGCCGCGCTGGCCGCTTGCTATCTGCCGGCGCGCCGCGCCACGCGCGTGGATCCGCTCGTCGCCTTGCGCTACGAATAACTCATG
>Ga0209062_1005109_pt1 | contig 13005 bp, 9 predicted proteins | sample Coa_R2_2_FD_187158 | JGI IMG/M metagenome (GOLD analysis project Ga0209062, IMG submission 187158) | Surface soil microbial communities from Centralia Pennsylvania, which are recovering from an underground coalmine fire - Coalmine... | ecosystem: Environmental > Terrestrial > Soil > Unclassified ... | reverse complement strand
TCTGGGCGCGGCGCAAGATCGACGATGCCGAGGTGGCGCGCAACATGCGCCAGCTGTCGCCCGAAGATGCCGACAAGACGATTCTCAAACTCGCGCTGGAGCATCAGCTGGTCAGCCGGCTTACCAGCCTCGTCGCGGTCGACAAGACGCCGAGCAGGCCGGCTGGCGTGCCGCTCAAGCTCACCGACCTGCCGCTCAATCTCCCCGCGGGTTGGGATTTTGCAAAAGTATTCGGCGAGCACGGCCAATTGCCGGCGCAGCCGACGGAGCGTCGCGCCGATGTCGGCAGAGCGAGGACGCATCTCGCGTCCCTGAAGCAAGGAAGCGTTGTTCCTGCACCGAGCAGCGTCACCTTGCCCAAGACGGCAACCGATGCCGAGTTGAGGATGCTAGTGGGATCGATCCTGCTCGCGCTTGGCCTGGTGCTGCTCGTGGTCAACCGACGTCGGCAGTTTGCACGTTGACGCCGGATCGGAAGAGGAGGGCCCCAAGCTCCTTTTCCGAAGCGCGCGCGGCCGCTCCGTCCCCACTCCAGGGCCGCGCGCGCAGGGTTTCTGCCCAGTCATTCCGGGGCGCGCGCAAGCGCGAACCCGGAATCTCGCGCCGCAACCTCTAGATTCCGGGCTCGCCGCCCCGGAATGACGGAACAAGGTCAATGATCGCGATCAAATCTTTTCCGGTGCGCTTCGCTGTCCCGCTCATCCTCCTCGCCGGCCTGATCCTGTTCGGACAGGGCGCCTTTGTCCATGCCAAGGCGCTGCTGGCGCAGGTGCTACTGGAGCATGCGTTTGCGACGACCATCGCCACCGGGCACCCCACCAAACCATGGTCATGGGCCGACACCTGGCCGGTGGCGCAGATCGAGGTGAAGCGGCTCAAGGCGAGCACCATTGCGCTGGCAGGCAGCAGTGGTCAGGCGCTGGCGTTCGGACCGGGCCATGTCGAGCTGACACCGGATCCGGGTGAGCGCGGTGTGGCGGTCTATTCGGCCCACCGGGACACGCATTTCCGCTTTGTGAAGGATATCGTCATTGGGGACGTGATCGAGATCACCAGGAGCGATGGCAGGCGTTTCCGTTACCTGGTCGACGGCACGTCCGTTGTCCGCTTCGATGCCTCGGGGATCGATCCCTGGGGGCGCGGATACGAGCTCGTACTCTCGACCTGCTGGCCGTTCGGCGCACTGACACCGGGACCGGAGCGCTACCTGGTCCACGCGACGATGATCGATGCCGGTTCCTGATCCCACCTTACGCTCTGCGCTTGCCTTAGGTGTTTGTCTTGCGGGCTTTCCCGTGAGATGCTTGCGAGCTGACCGGTGAACCCAAGAGCGACCAGCTCGATTAAAATGTTACGAAGATGGACTCCCAGATCCACTATTTGCCGCTGACGCCTGGCCCGTTTGCCGTCCTGGTGCTGCTGTTCGCAGCGCTGATCATCCTGATCCAACTCCGCATCCTGCGCTATGCCTATATGCGCCTCGGGGTCGGCCCCGGCGCGGCGCTGCTCCTGCTGTTCGGCTCGCTGGTCGGCAGCTATTTCAACATTCCGATCGCCGTGCTGCCGGGACAAACGGTGCACAACGGAGAGATCGTCGATTTCTTCGGCATGCGTTATGTCGTGCCGCTGGTGACGGCCTATCCGGGGACCGTGCTGGCGGTGAATGTCGGCGGCGCCGTCATCCCGACAATGATGTCGATTTATCTCGTGCTGCGCTATCAATTGTGGCTGCGCGCGGCGATCGCCATCATTGTCATAGCCCTCATCATCCATTCGATGGCGACGCCGGTGCGCGGCGTCGGCATTGCCGTGCCGGTATTCGTGCCTGTTGTCGCCACAGCGATCCTCGCTTTCATCCTGTCGCGCGAATATGCCGCGCCGCTCGCCTATATCGGCGGCTCCATGGGCACGCTGATCGGCGCCGACCTGATGAATCTCGGCAGGATCGGCGGGCTCGGCGCGCCGGTCGCCTCGATCGGCGGCGCCGGCACATTCGACGGTATTTTCCTGACAGGCATTCTGGCCGTGCTGCTTGCCGGCATCGCATCGCCCCCGCGACCACGATCGGCCTGGTGATTGGGGGTTGACGCGCGGCCATGGCTCCCATGGCGCGACGCGTGTTGCCACGCCCTGCGACTGCCCATAAAAGTCGGAACAACGGCGCAAACGCCACTTGCATAATTCGCCGCGCGGAAAAACAACACGGCCCAATAACCAAACAAAACGGGAAGAGTTACGCTTATGGAAGCGCACGTCTCGAGCGCCTCGCTCGCATCCGAACAGTGGTCCCCTTCCCCCGACGCGAGCCCCGTCATCAGAGGCGTGCATGCGATGCTGCATCCCCGCAACATCGTGCTGGTCGGCGCCACCGACAAACCGGGCAATTATGCCGAGCGCATCTGGAACAACCTGATCAAGTACAAATACGAAGGCGGTCTTTATCCCATCAACGCCAAGCGCGACACCGTCTGGGGTGTGACCTGCTACAAGGATTTTGCGTCCCTTCCCGAAAAGCCCGACCACGTGCTGGTGCTGGTGCCGGCGCGCTTCGCCGTCCAGGTGATCCGGGATGCCGCCGCAGCGGGAGCGCGCTCGGCGACCATCGTCACGTCGGGCTTTTCCGAACTGCAGGACGAGGACAGCCAGCGTCTTGCCGCGGAATTGCAAGCCGCCGTGCGCGAAACCGGGCTAGCGGTAACGGGACCGAATTGCCTCGGCAATTTGAGCGCGGGCGAAAAGCTCTTCACCAATATCGATGACCGCATCGTCACAATGGAGCAGGGCCCGGTCGCAATCGCCGGTCAATCCGGCGCCATTGTGATGGCGATCCGCCAGGCGCTGGAGGATCGGGGTGTCGGGGTCGGCTATATGGTGACCACGGGCAACGAGGCCGGGCTGGAGACACCGGACCTGATGGCCTATTTCGCCGCCGATCCCTCCATTCGCGTGATCGTGGTTTATCTCGAGGGCGTGCGCAATACCAAGGCGTTTCGCGACGCCTGCAAGGCCGCGCGCGCTGCTGGCAAGCCGGTGATCGCGCTCAAGCTCGGTGCGTCCGAGGGCGGACGCGCCGCGGCCATGGCGCACACCGGCGCGCTGGCCGGCTCGATCGAAACCTTTGATGCGATCTCGACCCGAGAAGGCGTGATCCGGGTCCGCGGGCTCGATGAGCTGGTCGAGACCACCGAATGCTTCGTGCATACCGAATTGCCCAAAGGCAACCGGCTTGCCGCGGTGACGCTGTCGGGCGGCAAGCGCGGGCTGCTGATCGATGCGTTCTATTCGGCTGGATTGAATTTCGCACCGCTCAGCAAGGACGCGAGCGCGAAGCTCACGGCGATGCTCGGGCCGGGTTCAATCGTCGGCAATCCACTCGACGCCGGCTTTGCCGCGGTGGTCGATCCCTCCGTCTACATGAAATCGATCAAGATCATGATCGACGATCCCGACACCGACATCGTCATCATCGATGCGGAGCTGCCCAAGGCGCCGCACGAGCTGCGCGAGCGCAATTTGCGCATTGTCAACGAGATGGCCGGCGCCGCGTCGAAGCCTGTGATCTACATCAGCGCCATGTCGATTGGCTTCACGGAGCACACCAAGGCCTTGCGGAAATCCCTGCCCCATATCGCGGTCATGCAGGGGCTGGATCGCGCAGTGGGCGCGATCAAGGAGCTGATCGACTACGCGGCGCTTGACAAGAACGTGCCGGATCTGGTGTCGAGTTCCACCGCACAGGCCCGCGGGCTCCTGGAGAGAACGCTGAAAGGCGCGAGCGAAGCTGCGCTCGACGAGGTCGCCTCGAAGAGGCTGCTCAAGGCCTACGGCATCCCGATCTCCAAAGAGGCGATTGCGCAGACCGCGGCGGAAGCGGTGAAAATCGCCAAGACCATCGGCTTTCCGGTGGTGGCGAAAGTGGTCAGCCCCGACATCCTGCACAAGTCCGACATCGGCGGCGTGGTGCTCAATCTCAACGGCGCAGCCGAGGTCAAGAAGGCGTTCACCGATATCACTGCGCGGGTCAGGAAGCTGAAGAACAAGCCAAAGCTCGAGGGCATCCTGATTGCGCAGCAGGTCAAGGCCGATCTCGAGCTCGTGGTCGGCGCATCGCTCGATGCGGAGATGGGACCCGTGGTGCTGTTCGGCACCGGCGGCATCGATATCGAGCTGATGAAGGATGTGGCCCTCGCGGGCGCGCCGATCGATGCCGCCGAGGCGGAGAGGCTGATCAGCCGCACCAAGGCCGGCGTGAAGATCAAGGGATACCGCGGCAAGCCGGCGCTGCACAAGGCGTCCGCGGTGAAGGCTCTGGTCGGTCTGTCCAACCTCATCGCTGACGCGAAAGGCCGCATCGCCTCGATCGACGTCAACCCCTTCCTGATCAACGCCAAGACCGGGGTCGCGGTCGACGCACTCGTCGTGCTGAACAATGAGGCAGCCAGTAAGGCAGGCGAAGTCGCCGGACATTGATCACGGCCGCCTCAAATAGGTCGAAGGTTGCACGCAAGCTCGATGGCCAAGACAGGCGAGAACGGTTAGCTTTGGTGTCCTAAGGCATCGCAGAATGCCACCCAATCAAGACACAATCATCTTGCCTGGGAGGATATTATGGACGTCACGAAGCGCCATTGGTCCATCGATCGACCGGCCACGCTCCGGTCGGCCGTGGCTATTGCTGCAGCGCATCCACCCCCACCATCACGGTTTGTGACCAGGCGCCGCTACAGATCGGGGCCGCCGGTCCCCTGACGCACGCGCGAAGGCAGGGCGGGCGGACTGATCGATCGCGCCCGCGACCTGGACGGCAGAACGACGTCTCGCGGCCAGCGAAATCGTTTCCTCCGATCCGTCCGACGACGAACTCGATCTTGCAATCTCAATTCTCAGTCCCGCCCGCTCGATAAGCTCTATTGAAAAACATTGGGAGGTCCGAAATGCCAGGAATTCGCGTTTCCCTTAACCGTCGCAGCCTCATCAAATCCGGCCTTGTGCTAGGCGCAAGCCAGGTGATCGGGGCGCCCTTCATCGTCAAATCGCTCGCGGACGAACCGGTGAAGATCGGAATGGTCAATCCACTCACCGGCGTGCTCTCTGCATTGGCGCAGAGCGAGGTCGACGGCGCGAAATATGCCGAAGCCGAAATCAACAAGAAGGGCGGCATTCTCGGCCGCCAGGTGCAGCTGCTCGTCGAGGACTCCGCCAACGATGTCGGCACCGGCGTGCAGAAGACCCGCAAGCTGATCGACCGCGACAATGTCGCGGCAATCCTCGGCGACGTCAATTCCGGCATCGCCTATGCGATGTCCCAGGTCACCAACGAGAAGAAGGTCTTCCACATCGTGCCGGGCGGCCACACCGATCCGATCACCGGCACCAACTGCAAATGGAACGTCTTCCGGATCTGCAACACCACGACCATGGACGCCAATGCGGTCACGCCCGAACTGGTGAAGAAATTCGGCAAGAAATGGTTCTTCGTCACGCCGGACTATGCCTACGGCCACACGCTGCAGGACGCCTTCATCAAGGCCCTCAAGAAGGCTGGCGGCACCTATGAAGGTGACATGCTGCCGATCAACGCCACGGACTTCTCGGCTACGCTGATCAAGGCCAAGGCCTACCAACCCAACGTGCTGCTCAACAACATGGGCGGGCTGACCCAGATCAACTGCATGAAGCAGTTCACCCAGTTCGGCATGCAGAAGGACATGGGGCTCGGCGGCGCCTTGTTCGAGCTCGAAAGCATCAAGGCATGCCCGCCGGATGCGCAGGCCGGCTGGTGGGCCATGGAATGGTGGTGGAATCAGCCAGACGTGCCCGAGGTCGTGAAGTTCGTGGCCGACTATCGCGCAGCCAACAACAAGAAGACGCCGTCCGCGCGCGACTGGTTCGGTTATGTCGGGGTACAGACGGTCCGCCTCGCCGCGGAGCGCGCGAAAACGCTGGAAGGGCCGAAGCTTGCCAAGGCGCTGGAGGACCTGGAGCTGCCGCCGGATGTCGCCTTGCAGCCCGGCAAGGTCCGCTATCGCGCCGGCGACCACGAGTTGATGCCCAATATCTTTATCGGCGAAGTGCATCCGCCAAAGTCCGATCCAAGTGACGTCTTCACCGTCGGGACGCTCGTTCCAGGCGAGCAGGCGGCAGGCAGTGTCGCGGACACCGGATGCAAGATGGCGGAGCCGGCCTGATCAAGGCTTGCCACGATGTGAAGCGAGGTTGAGGAATGACCCAGGTCATCTTGTTCAATGTCACCAATGGACTGATCATTGGTGCGTTCTACGTGTTGATGGCCCTGGGTCTCGCCTTGATCCTCAACCTCTCCAATGTCATCAACTTCTCTCACGGAAACTTCCTGGCGCTCGGCGGCTATCTTGCTTTCACGCTGTCGCCGACGCTGGGCTATTGGGGCGCACTGCTCGTCTCGCCGCTGATCACGGCATTGATCGGCCTCATCGTCGAGCGGCTGATGATCAGCCGTGTCTATAATCGCGATCCCGTCTACAGCCTCCTGCTCACATTCGGATTCGCATTCGTGATGCAGGATGGCGCGCGCTATATCTGGGGACCCAATGGGCTGCCGCTGGGCCTGCCGGATTTCCTGGCCAAGCCGATCAGTCCGAGCCTGTTCTTCATCACCTGGTACCGGGTCTTCATGGTCGCGGTCGTGATCGCCGCCATTCTCGGACTGTTCGCATTCCTGCGCTACACAAGGGTCGGCGTCCGCATCCGGGCCGGCACGCTCGATCTCGAAACCGTGGCCTCGCTCGGCGTCAATATCAGCCTGCTCAGGACATTCAATTTCGCGCTCGGCTGCATGCTGGCGGGGCTGAGCGGCGTGCTGGCCGCCGGTCAGATCGGGCTCAATCCCAACATGGGTGACGACCTCCTGATGCCGAGCTTCATTGCCATCATTGTCGGCGGCGTCGGCAGCCTGATCGGCACCCTGTTCGGCGGGCTCCTGATCGGCGTGGCGGCGGCCCTGACCACCGTGTTTTATCCCGCCGCCAGCGAGGCGGTGATCTATGCCATCATGATGCTGGTGCTGCTTGTTCGTCCGCGCGGTCTCATGGGTGAGGAAGGCATGATGTCATGAGCACCGACGTCAGCACCAACGTCCCCAGCGCAGCCGTCACCGCAAGCCGACCCCAGGCTCCGCCGCGCTGGATCATGCTTGCCGTCATCTGGGCCCTGTTGATCGCGGTGCCCTACTGGCTGCCCCTGCTGGGCGGCTATACGGCGCTTGCCGGGCGCGTGCTCGTCTTCGGGCTGGCCGCCATGGGTCTGAACCTGCTCTTAGGCTTCACCGGCGTGCTGAGCTTCGGCCACGCCGCCTATTTCGGCCTCGGCGCCTACGGGGCGGGCCTCACCTTGCGCTATCTCGCCCACAGCACGCCGCTTGCGATGCTCTTGGGAACGCTGCTCGGCGGCCTCGCTGGCACGCTGTTCGGGCTATTGATCGTACGCCGGCGCGGCGTCTACTTTGCCATGTGCACCATCGCGTTCGGCCAGCTGTGGTATTACCTCGCCTATAGCTGGAACGACTTCACCGGCGGCTTCGACGGGCTGCGCGACTTTCACCGCGAGCCGATCGGCATCGGTCCGTTCACGCTCGACATCACCGATGGCGGAACGCGGTTCTACTTCTTCCTGCTCGCTGTTTTCGCCGTCGCCGTCGCCCTGCTTGGCATCCTGATCCGCTCTCCCTTTGGCCACACCTTGCGGGCCATCCGGGAAAATGAGCGGCGCGCCCGCTTCCTGGCGATCCCAGTGGAGCGCCAGATCTGGCTCTCCTTTTCGATCTCCTGCTTCTTCACCGCACTCGCGGGCACGCTCTATGCGCTGCTCAACAACTTCGCCGATCCGCTGGCGCTGCACTATTCGCTGTCAGGCTATTTCGTCGTGATGTGCGTGATGGGCGGCATGCGATCGTTCTGGGGCCCCCTGGTCGGCGCGGCGGTCTTTGTCGTGCTGCAGGACTACATCTCCTCCATCACGGTGAACTGGATGTCCTTTGTCGGCGCGATCTTCGTGTTGGTCGTGCTGTTCTTCCCGCGCGGCCTGCTCGGCATGCGGGGCCTGCGGAGCTCCAAATGACCATGCTCGAGGTTCGCAACGTCACCAAGAAGTTTGGCAGCCTGGTCGCCGTCAAGGACGTCTCGATGTCGGTCAAGACCGGCGAGCTGCGCGCCATCATCGGCCCGAACGGCGCGGGCAAGACCACCTTCTTCAACATGATCAGCGGCTACTTTGCGCCGACCAGTGGCGCGATCCTGCTCGAGGGCAACGACATCACGCGCGTACCCGCGCATTTGCGGGTCGGACTCGGCATGGGGCGCACCTTCCAGATCACCGAGATCTTTCCCGAGCTGACGGTCCATGAGAACGTGCTGACCGCAGCCGAGGTCGCGGCGGGCCAGATGTTGCGCATGTGGCCGAGCAAGGCGGATGCCAAGCTTGCCAATGACGTCGCCGCGGAAACGCTGGCGCTGGTGGGGCTCTCGGCCAAGGCGGGGCGGCTGGTCGGCGAACTCTCCCATGGCGATCAGAGAACCACCGAGATCGCGATGGCGCTCGCGCAATTGCCGCGGCTGCTCTTGCTCGACGAGCCCACCGCCGGCATGGGCGACCAGGAGACCTATGAGATCACCGCCCTGATCCGCCGCCTGCACCGCGAGAGGAATTACACCATCATCCTGATCGAGCACGACATGCGCGTGGTTTTTCACCTCGCCGACACCATCACGGTGCTCGATCGCGGCAATCTGCTCGCCGACGGAACACCTGAGCAGATCGCGGCCTCGGCGGCGGTGCAGGCTGCCTATCTCGGGGAAAGCCAATGACGCCGCTCAAGGCCGCCGGCCTGCAGACCTATTACGGCAAGAGTCACATCCTTCACAATGTCGGCCTGACGGTGAATGAAGGCGAGATCGTCGTCCTGCTCGGCCGCAATGGCGCGGGCAAGACGACGACGCTGCGCAGCATCATGGGGCTGACCGCGCCGCGCGAGGGCAGCGTAAACCTGTTCGGGGTCGAAGCCACCCGGATGCCCGCCTACAAAGTGGCGGAGCTTGGCGTCGGCTATGTGCCGGAAGGACGCAAGATCTTCGCCAACCTGACGGTCGAGGACAATCTGAAAGTGCCGGTGGCGCGGCCCGGCCCCTGGACCGTCAAGCGCGTGTTCGACACTTTTCCGCGGCTGGCGGAGCGACGGGTTAATCGCGGCCGTCAACTCTCCGGCGGCGAACAGGAGATGCTGTCGATCGCAAGAGCGCTCCTGCTCAATCCCAAGCTGCTGCTGCTCGACGAACCAAGCCAGGGCCTCGCCCCCCTGATCGTCAAGGAGGTGTTCCAGATCATCCAGGCCATGCGCAAGGAGGGCATCTCCGTGCTGCTGGTCGAGCAGAATGTGCGCGTGAGCCTGACCATTGCCGATCGCGCCTATGTGCTGGACGATGGCGCCATCGTCTACAGTGGCACCGCAGCGGAGCTCGCCAGTGACGAGGATCGCGTCCGCTCGATGGCAGGCGCCAGCGCCAAGGAATGGGCGCAGTAACAGAGCGCCCTCATCGGCCGTAATCGCCAGCCGCTAAAACATCGGTAATACCGCCACGGCCCCAAGGCGGCCCGCTGTGCCTTCCGTCCGCCCCGTTTTGCCCCTAAAATCAACGTCCATCGATTTGCCGGCGCCCGTTGCGCGCCGGTCAAGCAATCGCCCGGACCCACGGATGCGCATCACCAACCTTGTGATCGGAACGATGACCCTCGCCGCGGTTGCGGCGGGCCTTGTCGGCATGCTCACCGTTCAGAAGCTGCGCACCGCGCAGGCGCGCAGCCCCCTGCGGGTGGTGTTCGACGGCTCGGCGTCCGGCCTGCGCAAGGGCGGCCCGGTGAATTTCGACGGCGTGCCGGCAGGCGAGATCACCTCCATCACCCTGGAGAGCCCACGCAAGATCGTCGCCATGACCCTGCTCGACAACTCCGCCCCGATCCGCAAGGACACCGTCGTCGGCATCGAATTCCAGGGCCTGACCGGCGTGGCCGCGATCTCCCTGGTTGGCGGCGCGGCCAGCGCCCCGCCGGTGCCGCTGGACAAGGACGGCATTCCCGTGCTGACCGCCGATTTGAGCGAGCAGCAGTCGATCGCCGACACGCTGCACAACGTGGACAAGGTGATTGTCGAAAACGAAGGAGCCATCAAGGACGGGCTCTTGTCCTTTGAGACCTACACGGCCTCGTTGAAGAGCAAGGGACAGGCAATCGATGATATCATCGCCAAGGCCGAAAACGGCCTTGAGGGTTTCAGCGATGCGGTCGACAAAGTCGATGGCCTGGTGCCGGGGATCGCCGACGGCAAGGCGTCCGAGCTGTTCGAGAAGGTCAAATCGATCCGCGAAATGGCCGACAGCTTCAGGCACAAATCAGCGACGACGATGGAAGAGGCCCGCCAGACGCTGCTCGATCTCAGCGACACCGCCAACAAGATGAGCCAGAAGCTCGCCCCGCAGGCCGCTGGGGCTGCGCCGGCGGCCGCACCGCACCGGCAGGGCACCAGGCGGCAATAGACACGAGCGGCCGGTGGGCCAGTGGAGCTTCCCTTAAGAGTTTTCCAGAGGCCACTCAGGAACCAAAGGCCGGCTCGCCGATTGTCGTCCTTCGTCCCGGCTACGGAACCCACGCAGAGCGAAAGTCCCGCGGCATTGTGCAGTTCGCGTGGAACCGAATGGCATCTAAGTGCTTATCGCCACTAGGCCAAATCGACTGAGTTCCATCGTTCCATCGCTTTGTTCTTGCTTGATTTGGATCACCGCTGAAGCTTTCATGCGCGACGTCCCGCGACGATCCCGCACTGGTTCGCGCATTGGCTGGGGGAAAACATGGCTGACCTCGATCCCGCTGCATCATCATCGGGCACCAAGCGCGTATTGCCCCGAACCAACGGCAACGGAAGCCGCGATCCCGAGCAGGAATTGCTGCACGCCTTGCAGGCGATGCGCAGCGGCGATTTCTCGGTGCGCATGACCGGCGACCACGAGGGCGTCGACGGCAAGATTGCTGATCTGTTCAACGAAATCGTCGCCGCGAACGAACGCATGGCCCAGCAGCTAGAGCGCGTGGGTCAATCGGTGGGCCGCGAGGGCAAGACGCGCCAGCGTGTCAAGTTCGGCCTCTCCTCCGGCTCCTGGGCCGACATGGAGGATTCCGTCAACACGCTGATCGACGACCTGCTGTGGCCGACGCGCGAGGTGACGCGCGCGGTCGCCGCGGTGGCGCAGGGCGACCTGTTGCAGACGGTGCGGCTCGATGTCGACGGGCGGCCGCTCGGCGGCGAGTTCCTGCAGTCCGCCAATATCGTCAACACCATGATCAAGCAGCTCTCGGTATTCACCTCCGAAGTGACGCGCGTGGCGCGCGAGGTCGGCACCGAAGGCAAGCTCGGCGGCCAGGCCCAGGTGCCGGAGGTGACGGGCGTCTGGAAGGACTTGACCGAGAGCGTCAACTCCATGGCCAACAACCTGACCAACCAGGTGCGCAACATCGCCGAGGTGACGATCGCGGTGGCGAACGGCGATCTGTCGAAGAAAATCACCGTCGACGTGCGCGGCGAGATCCTGCAGCTGAAGGAAGCCATCAACACCATGGTGGACCAGCTGCGCTCCTTCGCCTCCGAAGTGACGCGCGTGGCGCGCGAGGTCGGCACCGACGGCAAGCTTGGCGGCCAGGCCATCGTGCCCGGCGTCGCCGGCACCTGGAAGGACCTGACCGATTCGGTCAACGCGATGTGCGGCAATCTGACCGCCCAGGTCCGCAACATCGCCAACGTCACCACCGCGGTGGCCCGCGGCGACCTCTCACGCAAGATCACCGTCGACGTGCGCGGCGAAATCCTGGAGCTGAAGGACACCATCAATACGATGGTCGACCAGCTCAACTCGTTCGCCTCGGAAGTGACGCGCGTCGCGCGCGAGGTCGGCACCGAAGGCAAGCTCGGCGGCCAGGCCCAGGTGCCAGGCGTTGCCGGCACCTGGAAGGACCTGACCGACAGCGTCAACTTCATGGCGTCGAACCTGACTGCGCAGGTCCGCAATATCGCCGATGTCGCGACCGCCATCGCCGGCGGCGACCTGTCGAAGAAGATCACCGTGAACGTGTCGGGCGAGATCCTGCAGCTGAAGGAAACGCTCAACACCATGGTCGACCAGCTCAACGCCTTCGCCGGCGAAGTCACGCGCGTGGCGCGCGAGGTCGGCACCGAAGGCCGGCTCGGCGGCCAGGCCAACGTGCTCGGCGTCGCCGGCACCTGGAAGGACTTGACCGAGAGCGTCAACTCGATGGCCTCGAACCTGACCGCGCAGGTCCGCAACATCGCGGAGGTGACGACCGCGGTGGCCAATGGCGACTTGTCGAAGAAGATCACGGTCGACGTGCGCGGCGAAATTCTGGAGCTGAAGGACACCATCAACACCATGGTGGACCAGCTCAATGCCTTCGCCGGCGAGGTGACGCGCGTGGCGCGCGAGGTCGGCACCGAAGGCAAGCTCGGTGGACAGGCGCTGGTGCGCGGCGTCGCCGGCACCTGGAAGGACTTGACCGACTCGGTCAACTCCATGGCCTCAAACCTGACCGGCCAGGTCCGTAACATCGCCGAAGTCGCAACCGCAGTCGCGAAGGGCGACCTGTCCAAGAAGATCACGGTGAACGTGTCGGGCGAAATCCTGCAGCTGAAGGAAACGCTCAACACCATGGTCGACCAGCTCAACGCCTTCGCCGGCGAAGTCACGCGCGTGGCGCGCGAGGTCGGCACCGACGGCAAGCTGGGAGGACAGGCCGAGGTGCCCGGTGTCGCCGGCACCTGGAAGGACCTTACAGACTCGGTCAACTCCATGGCCGGCAACCTCACCGCGCAGGTCCGCAACATTGCCGAGGTCGCAACCGCGATCGCCAATGGCGACCTGTCGCGCAAGATCACCGTGGACGTCCGCGGCGAGATCCTGCAGCTGAAGGAAA
>Ga0209062_1005107_pt1 | contig 13005 bp, 14 predicted proteins | sample Coa_R2_2_FD_187158 | JGI IMG/M metagenome (GOLD analysis project Ga0209062, IMG submission 187158) | Surface soil microbial communities from Centralia Pennsylvania, which are recovering from an underground coalmine fire - Coalmine... | ecosystem: Environmental > Terrestrial > Soil > Unclassified... | reverse complement strand
TACCGAGCCAGAACGGCACAGCTTCGGCTGCAAGGAGAAGGAGGTGAACTGGCGGAGTAAGCACCAGCGGCAGCAGTAATACGCGCTCACCCGAATTTCTTATTGACATTTAACACAATATACGATTTACCCAGAACGAGATTTCTAATAGTGGACGAGTTGGAGCAACAGGTGGATCGTATACCGTTAATGGAAATATTGAAGGATTACAAAACGGGAGCATAAGTGTGAATGATTTCCCACCCATCAGAGTATTTGTCAAGGCTCCCGAGATGAATGACTGGAGTCCTATGGTTAAGACATTTGGCGATAGTAGTAGAGGTTATTTAGGTGATCCTCAGTATCTGGCAGATGGGCAGATATATACACTAGATAACCGGCGGCTCTATACGTTCCAACAAGCGGGTGTATCAGAAATTCCTGTCACTTGGGTCGATGATATAGGTGCCATTATGAGAGAAATATGGAAATTTGACACCCAAAATGAAGGAATCAGCATTAATGTACGACCTTGACATTCCTTGTAGACTAAGGTGTAAAGCTACGTTGATGGCCCTACAGAAAGGTGGTATAAGCTTTTGAAACCTGGCATATCAGTACAACCGGTGGAGGCACTTGGATATACGCTGGAGTTTTTTCACCTGCAAAATCCCGATGACCAGGGGCGACAGTTTAGGTACTATGTTATCGATGAACAGTATCGTCCCGAAGTACTTGATCAGTGGGATCTTATCGGACTCTGCCAACAGAGCCAGGGACCATGGTTGTTAGATGTGAGATTCATGCATATTGAGCTAGAGATGTTCGACTACGGAGCATTTTCGGCCTTACAGGATACTACAAGCTATATCCTGGTGAACCCCGATAGTATGCGTGCAGTCATCACATTCTTTGCAGAAGTAACCATGCATGAGAAGTACCTGACCAATACTGTATCAGAGTTCACTCACTTTCGCCTGATGAACATCCATGATTTTGAAGAACTTCATCTTCCGCAAGGGATCAAGCCGATCTTGCCAAATACAAGAACCTATCGTTACTTACCCAATACTGACTTACGACACGAAGGAGGCATTAACGTATTCACCTTCCCGAAGTGGTCGTTGCAGTATGGCAAAAATCAAGTAACCAGTCTAGCTTATGATCTCTTTCGGCAAAAAATATCTCACCAGGAGTTTGAGCCGTCTGAATCTTTTGAACGTGTACCTGGCAGTAATGCGGTTACCTTCAACGAAACTGCATTTGTCGAGTTTCTTGCTTTGCTCAAGCAGCATTCTTATGAAGACTTTGCGCAGACATCTCAGGACAGATGACGCGGAGATGTAAGAGGAGAAGAAGTTTACTCTCATAGAGCTTTACCTTTATCTATCTTCATCATCACCTTGATAGGAAAGTTGTAGTCACCCTTGAGAAAAAGCTAGATGATCGCATCTCAGTTCGACGAGGCCGCTTCCACTGATGAGCGAGATATGCATAAGCTGATTAATTCTTCTCATCAAGAACATGGCATCCAAAAGATTCCAGCAACACTTTTATGCATTCAGTTCCCCCGTAAGGAAAAGCTAGAGGGTTGTATTCTAAACGGGCTATGCCAGGAGATATTACTTCGCAAGATAGTAGCTCGTATTCCCCATTTTTAAAGGCCTCACTCATAGAAAATAGTGACCATGGCCTTTTCAGGCTGGGATCCGCCCAACGTGTCTCTAGCGGAGTAGCATGCCACCGTTCTAGCCAAGCTGCATTTTCTTCCTCAGTTGCCCATAGGAAATGCTTTTTTGCATCTTCATCAAAGAATGCTAACCATTCATTATCAGCCCGAAAAACATCATTTCCTTCTTCACCTCTATTCTATGCAGCTATTTGCTTGTGTTTGTCCTCTTTTAATGCTTCAAAAACCTTGCAAAGTTTCTCAAAGCGTTTTTGATCAGCAACTTTGAAATCGATAAAAAAAGCCTGTCCGTTACCCATACAAGGATCTCCTTCCCAGTCTTTAGCATACGCTATTAAGCGTCGCATAACTGAAGCAGTTAAAAACAATAGCGGAACATGATGTTTCCTATATTATAGTCCATATTTTACCTGGATTAAGTTGTTATTACGTTCGATAAATGATAAGTTTCACTTTGTTACCAATCACGCATTTTTCAAAAAATAGGCATTCTCCAGCGGTGTCACCAATCGCGAATACTCGCCTGATAGGGCAACGCGTCGGGGATGAACCCCTATGGCTATGTGGGGGGGAACCCGGAGACGGAGACCGACCCGAGCGGACGCGCCTATGATTGGGAGCAAGGGGGAACAGGCGGAGGCGGCGACGGAGCAGATGGGGCAGGAGCCGGCGCCGGAGGCGAAGACGACACGTTTGGCGACGCCAGCACCAGCGCGATCGTCAGTACGGGCAATGGCTTCGAGCCGGCCATCCAGGTGGACTGGAGTACGCCAGAGGAACAGGTGTGGGAAGAGAATGGTCAGACCTATGTCACGACTTTCGATGCCAACCGGAATGAAATCAGTATCAACCCCGTCACAGCTCCTGATGATCTGGAAGGGGTGGATCATGGCTATGTCAATGCGGGAGAGACGCCGCAGGATCGGGTGGAGGAACCCAATGGCGTGAGGCCGGAGGAGACGGAGCCGCAACCGCCTAAGAGTCCTCAATCGCCAGATAGTCAACCCCCGGCTGAGCATGTTCCGCCGCCTGCTGAACATCCGCAACCAGCAGAAAAGCAGCCGCCTGTTAATAGCAAAGGTGAGCCATATCCTACTGTTATTGATCCTCGAACATTCCAACCTATACCTTTTCCTGACGATTTAGTGAAAACAGAACCAGAAAATCGGGTGGACTGGGGTAGTGAGCAACGAGGGAACTTCATCAAGGAGTGGATAGAACAGGGTTACCCTGATTATGGAAAAGAAGGGTGGAAAATGTTCGATATACATCATATTAAACCCAGGGAATGGGGAGGAACAAACGATTTCTGGAATCTTGTACCCATAGATAGATTTTGGCATAATAGAGTGGTCACGCCCTGGTGGGACGCTTATAAACCTTGATTAGACAAGAGGAAATTCTTATAATTCGTGCCAAGTATTTCACCAATGAAAGGAGAAAATAATGACGCAAAAACCAGCGAGTGGATTGAAGGCACTTGCAGCTCTCCAATCGAGGCTTGACGCTGAATCTTATGTAGAGGTAATTCATGAAAATGGCCACTGCTGGAGAGCCTATTGCAAGCTCAATGCACCGGCAGTTCCTGAAGCAATTGAAGCAGTCAAGCAACAATTAAGCATGCCCTTGCCTTTTACATATGAGCAGTTTTTGTTGCATTATAATGGAGCCTTGCTCTATTATGATAATGAGTACGGACAATGGGGATTCGAACTGTATGGAACAGAGAATTTGCTCATTGCGAACGTAAACGCCCAAAAGCGATATGAAGATGAGTGGGCGCTATCCTACCTGGTGTTTGCTGAATCGTATGGTGATGCAGATTTACTTATCATTGATACAGCCCAAATGGTAAACGAAGGAAAGGACTGCCGGGTTATCGATGGTGATAGCGGTTATGCTCTTCAACAATGGCGTGTTGCTGCTCGCAGCTTCAGCGACTGGATAGATCGACTGGTAGTGGCACAAGGAGCAAAATACTGGCGATGGCGTTAGTTAGAGCAATGGGCTTTCTTGCAAGATGGCCTAAAAACAGCTTTTATGATAGAGCCTGCTCAATGCTAATAGTAGTCTGCTTCTGAACAGAAGGTTTCTTGCTTTACTCAAGAGGCATTCTTTTGAAAATTTTGTACAGACATCTCAGAGTGAATGATGCAGAGTTGCAAAAGAGACATTATGTGGCGTGAATATATCCAGACATTAGAACCAGGGGCAACGTTCTTCTCAGGTGCCACTCCATCAGAACTATCCACGCTCGAAGCAACGTTCGGTCTTGTCTTACCAGAAGAGCTGAGAAGTTTGCTGACCGAATCAAATGGGGTGCGAGGCACCTCTGGGTTGCGTTTGATATGGGCAGTCGAGGAGATGACGAAACGGAATATGGAGATGCGCACTGCCCCGTCATTTCGCGACAACTTCCCTTTTGATCATCTGCTATTTTTTGCAGATGCTGGGAATGGAGATCAGTTTGCGTTGGGGATTATTCAGGGAGCGATCAAAAGACCCGCTATCTCTGTCTGGAATCACGAAGATGATAGCCGCACCTGGGTAGCCCCTACCCTGAAGCGATACCTGGAATGGTGGGTGAGTGGAAAATTGACCATTTGACCCAAGAGCTGATGGAGAGATTTTTACCATTCTAGTGGTTGCTTATGAATTCGTCTTCTCACGCAATTGGGATGAAACATCATTCACCTGGCCAGCAGGCGGCGCCTCGGTGCAGGGCAACCAGCTCTTCATAATAGCTCATATAAACGGACAACAGTAGGCCACCATCTCTACCATAGGCGGACTTTACGAGCTGCTGCGTCCTAAGTAGGGATGGTGGCCTGTCCTTGTTCTGCCTGGACTTTCACCTTGTCGGATCAGAGCAGTTTCTACTGGTTAAACAACTGCCCCCACGTGCCGCCGATGTTGCTGCTACCACCGGCCTGGGTCGCGCCCTCGGACTGAGGCGGATGGTACGTCATCGACTGGATACCGATGCGGCCAGGACCGGTGAAGCGATTGAGAACGATGGATGCGCCCGCTACCAGTCCTCCAATCGCGCCCAGTAAACCACCGCCGCGCTGCGAGCCGGCAACCGTTGTCACGGTCATCTGTACGGATGGGTCTTTCCAGAGCCAGGCGCCCGGCTCAACATCCAGCGTTTCTCCCGGGGCCAGGTTCTTTTCGAAGACGTTGCCATAGCCATGCAGTAACACCATGCCCTCGCCACCCTGGCAGGTGAACTGATCAATAAACAGGCCTGTGCGACTGAAGAGAATATTGGCCGCTCCTTGCACGAAGGTGAAGCCGTAATCGACATTGCTGGTCGCTACCAGAAACTGATGCTCGCGCACCTCGACCATCTGACCCGGCTGCAGGCGCAGCGCTACGATCTGGCCGACAGAGTCACGCGAGAACGAAATGTTGCCGGGGCCCTGAGCCTCTGTAATGAAGATTTGCAAGCCTGCAAAGAAACGCTTGGCAGCACCACGTATGGATTTGAACCCGATCTGCACGCCTGGATGCTTCCAGAGCAGGATGTGATGCTCGAAGTAGACGGTGAGTTGATTTCCAAGCATAATATCTACAACCGGCACCAGTTCGCCATCGATGCTGATGGTCATATCAGCGATCTTCAGCGGGCTTTTAGGATTATGCAGTTCAGCCTTGGGTACGGCGTTGCCGAAAATGCTGTTCTCGTACTGTTCATACTGGTTCGGCGGCGTATAGACACCCTGCGGCGGCACTCCGCCACCGTACTGGCTTTGTGGCGGCGGTGGCGCTCCATATGGATTTTGTGGTGGCGGCGGCGGAGTCTGGCCGATTGGCATTTGCCTGCCACAAGTGCCACAGAATTTTACGCCGTCAGCTACCTGACTCCCACAATAGGGACAATTCATAACGTTGACCTCCTCTTTTAATCTGGCTCCGGTTGAAGGACCAGGGTGCAGGTTTGCGAGTGTACGCGGTTAAAGTTTGCAGGTTTACCTGAAGTTCAGTATACCCTGCAAGATAATATCACACCCGGACAAGGAAGCATAGCATAGCTGATCCCTAATTTTACTTACCGAAAAGAACGGGGTGTGAAGCCAGGGCGTTATCTTGCGCACCCTTGCGATTGTCCTGGCTTCTACTCACTCAATCTGTTCCCTGCTTTGCTCTCTGTTGCCCCTCCTCAATTAAACTAACCAGGTATTGCAGCTTCTTAATAGTATGCTGCGCGTTGCGTTTATTGCGTTCGTAGCCATCAGGGGCGAGTTGCTGGAACCAGGTTCGAATATCATCTTCCGAGATGTCGTACCATTTGGCATCGGCCTGCAGGCGCAGGTAGACACGCATCTGTGGGTCCTGCTTTTTGCGCGCCGGGCCTTTAGCTTCTCCGCCTTCAGCTGTAGCGCTTTCGCTTTCGTCCGCGGCCACAGCTGCGGCCAGTTCGGCAGCAGGATGCAGTTCATTATAGAGTTCTTCGACGTCGGAGGAACGGAAGAACATATCGCGCCCCACGCCTTTATAGGGTCGAATGCGTCCGTCGCGCGCCCACTGCTCGAGCGTTATGCGGTCAATTCCCAGGCGCCGGGCGGCTTCTCCGGCATCAATAAAGGCGAAACGTCCGCCTCCAGGTTTATTTATCATCTATCACTCCTCTATCTCTAGTAGCTCTCTATCCTTTGGGGCCGAGCATGAGTTTTCACAGACATTGTCAGAAAGACCTCTTCCAACCCTAAGCCAGTTCTCTATCCTTTGGGGCCGAGCATGAGTTTTCACAGAGTAGTCCGGCAAGGGACGCGAGGCCGATACATCGGCGGTGGGCGCGATCAATCGGCCCCTACGCCCTCTCGAAAAACAGCAAGAGGGTGCTGCCATATTTGCGTTCGTCGGTCAATTGCAGGCGTGTGAGAGGCACTGCCGCGACTCCGGCTCGCTCCTTCGGATGAATCTGGACGATGACCAGCCCCGCTTCCGCTACCAGCGGGGAAGTATCTAATAGACTCAAGGCGCGTGCCGCCATTTCGTGGTACTGTGGTGGCGCCACATAGATAATATCGTACTGGCGCTTTTCGTCCTGGCACGATTGCAAAAACTTGAAGGCATCGGCATGAATGGTCTCGGCGCGGTCCGCGAGACCTGTAATTTTCAGATTCTCGCGCACCAGCTTCAGTACGCTATGGCTCATTTCAATGAACGTCGCGCTGGCTGCTCCCCGGCTCAACGCCTCAATACCGACGCTACCTGTGCCCGCGAAAAGGTCCAGGAAGCGAGCATCTTCGACACGAGTCGAGAGAATATCGAAAAGCGCCGTCTTCACGCGGTCAATGATGGGACGAGTACCTGCTGTTTTGGGTGCTTTAAGCTTGCGGCCCTTGGCTTCACCGGTCACTACGCGCATAGGGTTCCTCCTCATCGATGAGATCAAGTACCGCCTCCACCTCGTCTACGAAGTAATCTTCTTTGGCCCAGGAAATGAGAGCCTCGACCTGGTCGGCCTTCAATTTTTTCACGGTTGTGGTGCCCCAGGCCGCCTGGATCAAACGTGTTAATTGTTCGTTGTCGATTTGCGAGTCCAGGACGTTGTGCAGCACGGCCAGGCGCCCGGCATTAGCGGCAGAAGCTCCTCGCACTTCCTTCAACTCATCCAGTTTGATGCGCGCTCCGGCCAGTCTCTGCTCCTTATCGTCCTCCTCATCTGCCTCCGCGAGGGCCAGCTCATCCATCTCCTCCTCATCTGCCTCCTCGTCAAATTTATATTTTCGTGCTTCATCGCGCACCATGTGAATAGGAATAACAGGCGCCTTCGCAGTAGGAGCGGCGCTTGCTCCGCCCTGTCGCGCGTTTACCTCACCCTGATGCGTGCCTGTTCCGCCCTGTCGCGTGCTTGCCTCACTCTGTCGCGTACTTACCTCACTCTGATGGATGCTTGCTCCACTCTGTCGTGCGTTTGCCTCACCCTGGTGCGTACTTGCCCCGCCCGATGCCTGCCCCACTCTCGCGCTCCCTTGCGTAGGCGGAACAGGTCGGAGAGAGGTCGCGTGCGCCGGAGCACCTGGATTTGAGGATTTCTCTGAGGGTCTGTTCGGGCCGGGCGCCGGAGGTTTTTGATCGGAAGCCTGCTGCTCAACCAGTGGCTGTAGCTGTCGCAGTACTTCGCGATAATTCAGGCCATTGAGCGACTTCACATTCAGCAAATCCATTGCCTGTTTGGGTGTCAGTCCCCATGTTTCGCGTATGAATTGCATGAATTGTCCCAGCTTCATATTGCCATTGGCGTCTCCAGAAATGCCGGGTGTGACGGGCATATTGGCGCCTATCGTTTGTCGTGTTGGCGGAACCGCCGGCTGAGCGGGAGAAGCTGCCGGAGAAACCGGCTGGGATTCTGCCGGCATTGTTGTGTTCTGTGAGCGTCCTGCCGGAGAAACCGGTGAGCTTATCGTGCTGCTCGCTGGCAGGGTGTGCGGGGCAGGTTCAGATAAGCGAGCATTGCGCTGCAGCATCTGCGATACGCGATTTTCAACGTGTCTTGTGAGCTGCTCCATACCGGACTCGGCCTCGCGAATCAGTTGCTCGCGCATTTCCGCGCTGGCTCCCACAGGTACAGGTATACCCATTTCAATGCTGTGCGTGCGCCCGCCGGTCGAGAATTGGGTCGTGTAGCGCAGCCAGATGTAGGGACTGCCATCTGCTCCCGTTGCTTTATCCTTATAATCCATAATCCTCACCTGCCTTTGTCTTTTTATCACCATGTCTATAGTTGTAACATTGGTACGTAACATTATATCAAATGTACTAACTTTCGTCGCCCCCTTTCGGTGATGCGAGATTGCAGGCCGAATCTGAACGCGTCGCGGGTAATGGGGATTGAACCACCTCAAAGAATTTTCACGGGGCTTGCCAAATGCCGTGTTGTAGTGTATGTTACGTTGTGAGAATCGTGGTAGGATTAGCCGTACTCTCATCAGGAATACCGGTGAAGCCGCAAGCACTTTTTCGCTGAGATAGTATCGCCTTGTACATCTGTCATATTAATGAATGAGAGAAGAAAGCTCTCGAGCCTGAGAAAGTTGAGACGCGAGACGCATGATCAGTAGCCCATCACCAACTTCACAACCGCAACCACAACTTCCAGAACAAAAAACACAAGAAGAGAAGAAAGACCCTTATAGGCGGCCACGGGCAGGACAATCGCCCGCCGCCGTCTTTGTAAAGAATCTCCTGCGCCCCATTTTTAAGGGCCTGTACTATGTATTCCATGCCATGGGCCGCCATAAACTGGTGACGCTGGTAATGTTGCTCCTGTTACTAGGCAGCGCTATCGGGGCTAACTTCGCAGTGACGAGAGAATGGCCTTTCGGCATTGGCAATGACCCTTTCAATTTTCACGTCCGTGGTGGTGGCAATGGCGGCGGCGACCAGGTGAAAAACTGGATGTATGCCCTGCGCGATGGCAATCTTGCCGCCCTGGAATTACTTGATAAAGATATGCCACAGCCGCCAAGCGCCCAGCAATTGCAACAATACATCAGCCAGTACAGCCAGGCGCAGGGACACCTGAGCTGGAAAGCGATCAACGTTGAAGGCGTGGCCCAGCAAACAGACACAAGCGTGGATAGTTTCGTCGAGGTAGACCTCTCGGCCAATGGGCCTGGTGGTCCTGTCGGTGGCTACATGATCTGGCATTTCGTCACAGTACAGGGGCAAACGGGAGAAGTTCTTTTTAGCGTCACCCTGATAGATTTCCGGCCATCTCTGCAATAGGTCCTGTAGCGAAAGGGATAGACTGTTATGGCAAAAAATACGAAAAAAACAAGCGATCTTGACAAGTCAATCGATACCGGACTGGACCAGTTTGGGCGATTTGTCAAATTGCGCTGGCTCTGGATTCTGATCGTTGGCATTATCCTGTGGTATTTTGCTTTCAACATCGCGCCGCAGTTGAGCCCGCCATCGCCAGGAACGATTTTCCTCTATGCCTTCCAAATAGTGTTTTATATGTTCGCCATCGTCATACAGTTCGTGGCGCTGTTCTGGTTTCTGGGGCGACCCCGCCTGTACTGGGTGATGCCCGGCGAAACAGGCGTCACGTTTGACGACTATAAAGGCAATCCAGAGGTGCTGGAAGCCGCGAAGCGTATCGTCTTGCTGCTACGCGGAACCGAGGAATTCAAAGAAATGGGCGGACAGGCCGTGCGCGGTCTCCTGCTGACGGGCGATCCTGGCACCGGAAAGAGCTACCTGGCGCAATGTATGAGTACCGAGGCCGGAGTTCCATTTGCCTATGCCAGCGCCGCCAGCTTCCGCGCCATGTTCATTGGCATGGATGTGCTGATGATCAAACGCCTGTATGGTAAGGCACGCCGCCTGGCTCGCGAGTATGGCGCCTGCGTGGTGTTCATGGATGAAATCGATGCCATCGGCATGTCGCGCTCGCAGCGTGGCGGCGGCACCATGGCTATGGGCGGCGGTATTTTCGGATTCATGGGCGGCACCGGTGGTCTGAACGAACTGCTGATGCAAATGGACCCGCCCAACATCGAAACCGGCTGGTTCAAGAAGGTCCTGCGCACTCTGGGCCTGTATCATAGCCGCGTGCAAAGTCAACCCGTCCTTACCGTTGGAGCGACCAATATTCCCGAATCGCTCGATCCCGCGCTCCTGCGTCCCGGGCGCTTTGACCGTAAAGTCCATGTCGCCCCACCGACTGATAAATATCGCGGCGAAGTGATCGAGTATTATCTGAACAAGGTCAAACACGATCCTGATATCTCCATTGCCGCTCTCGTGCAACGCCTGGTCGAATATACGCCCGTGGCGATCAAGCATGTCGTCAACGAAGCGGTCATCATCGCGCACTTCGCCGGACGCGATACCGTTACCTATAGAGACCTCATCGAGGCCCAGGATATACATGAGTTCGGGCTGCGCCAGTTGAGCGAGCTGACACCGATTGAGCGCCGCCGCCTTGCCTATCACGAAGCGGGACACGCCGTTGCCTGCTATTACCTGATGGAGCGCCACTTCCCCGCCTTTGTCACGCTGCACAAACATGGAGACCTGGAAGGCGCCGCCGCGTTTGCCGCCTGGCGTCAAACCGAAACCATCGTCACACGCAGCAGAGAAGACATCCTGGCACGCATCCAGGTCGCGCTGGCATCACGCGCCGCCGAAGAACTCTTCCTGGATGTCAATCTGAGTGGCGTGACCGGCGACCTTGCCAGCGCCACGCAACTGGCCGCCCAGTATGTCGGCATGTTCGGTATGGATGGCACCTTCACATCCGCCATCGCCTTCGCCGGTACTCCGCTGGAGAAAGTTGTCGCGGTACCTAAGGCCGGTGAGCGTGTCGAGGCCATCCTGCAATCGCAGTTCAAGGCCGTCAAGCGCCTCTTCCAGCAGCACAGCGAAGCCGTCATGGCAGTTGCCGAAACGCTGATCGAGCGCGACGAACTGGTAGCCGAAGAGATCAAGCAATTGATCGACGAAGCCGATGCCAGGCACGTCAACAAGATCGTCATTTCCGAATTCGAAGAACTGCTCGGCAACGGCCACAGTAATGGCAAGACCGGCAACGGACATGTTCTCGCGGGCAGCTACGGCAATGGCAGCGGGAATGGCAACGTAATTGATGCCCCCAGAGTCGATTACACTTACCTGCCCGATAGCGAAAACGGAACCAGCCACATGCCCGGCCTGCAAAATCCCGTTGATGACGACGGCATGTTATTCTACCTTGAAGGATGATATGTGCCCGTTGTATCCTGAAGGAAATACGGCACATTCGTATTGAACACTATGTCCGATCTTGCGCATCCAACTTATGCGCAAGATCGGACACGTTATAGAGGAGATACTATTATGCAGAAAAAGAAAACGTTCAGCACGATGGAGATTGTCCTGTTGTGCGTACTCATCGGTTCGCTGATCCTGTCGTATATACAATCACGACGAGCGGAAGAGTGACCAACCAGTTCATGCGACCTTCGACCCGTAACCGGGACGCGCGCAAGGTGGCGCTACGGCGTTCCGGCCTGAACATCGCCATATCGACCCCTCGCGACCAGGTGCGCCACTCCCGCCCTACCGGGCTGAGCCGATATCATACCGGCACCTGCGGGTAGCAACTGGTCGTGCTGGATGGTTTGACCGTGAAGGTCAAATCCGGGCCGCTCATTACGCCCTCAAAACGCAGACCCGCCGTCTTTAGCGCCTCGCAAGCCCCAGGCGCCGGCAGAATGGTCAGATCCAGTTCAGGGAAGGTGGCGGCCTGCCGCTGCACAAGCAGCGAATAGCGTCCGTGACCCGGCGGTGGAACATACCAGGAGAGCGTTACCGTCATCGTACAGTTCTTGGGGATCACCACCCAGCCGCCGAACATCGCGCGCCCCGGCACATCGCTCGTAAAGTTCGTTGGCGGCCCCACCGTATCCAGCGGATGGTTGCTGCCTGCATACGGATCATCCAGCATCGACGTCGCCGCCCCCGGCTCAAACTGCCCGGCAGGGCACAGCAAATCACCATTGCCATACGCGTCATAGCGCGGGCAGCTCCCAAATCCTGCTCCACACAAAGGCATACCCGTATCAAAGCCATCGCCCCACAGGAACTGGCTCCCCGGCGGCACATACACGCGCACATAATCCCGGTAGGTATCCAGCCCGTACACCGGGCCGATCTGTGTATAGACAAGCCGCAGCCGCATTACATGCCTCGCCCCGCCCGTTGCATTCAGCGTCACCGCGTCATCAATCATTGTCCGTACATACTGCGACGCCTTGCTCGCGCTCACATTCGCCTGCACTACATATAGCCCATCGGAACTCGTCCCCTGCTCCACCAGTGCCGCGTCCCCATGCTGCACCAGGTACTGCTCCAATTGCGCATTCGACACATATACCTCCACATCCTTCGCCTGCATATCATAGAACAGCCCTCGCGCAATCTCCACCAGCTGGCTCGTCGGAGCATGCGTCACACGGCTAATCAATGCGCTCGCCAGTTGTTGTGTAAAAATCTTGCGTGCCTCCTGCGGATCCGCAATATGCGATACCACCTCCTCATGCCGGATGCCCGCATTATCAAGTTGATAATAATGCAGCCGCTGCTCCAGATTTTGTGCTGTAATCGTATCGTGGTACGCGCTCATCGTAATCGGCCCGGTGATCTGCAAAATATGTTCAATCGCGAAAGGCGTAAACATTATCACCCCATCCAGCTGCCGCCCGAACTCGAACTGGTACTGCCGCATGATCATTTGCGCCGAAGTAGGAAAATCCGCCGAAAGGTTCGCGTCGCGCAATCCCCAGTTCGGAATCGGCCACCATGAACGGTACGCCGCCGGGGCCAGCGCGCCATTCACC
>Ga0209062_1005104_pt1 | contig 13011 bp, 10 predicted proteins | sample Coa_R2_2_FD_187158 | JGI IMG/M metagenome (GOLD analysis project Ga0209062, IMG submission 187158) | Surface soil microbial communities from Centralia Pennsylvania, which are recovering from an underground coalmine fire - Coalmine... | ecosystem: Environmental > Terrestrial > Soil > Unclassified... | reverse complement strand
GAGCATAACCCCTCACCCGATTTGCTGCGCAAATCGACCTCTCCCTCTGGGAGAGATGAAACCCGCGGCAGTTGGGCCTTACTCACAGGCCCTGGTTTTGGGGACTATAACAGGCCGCATCTTGGGCCAAGAACTAATTCGCTAATGGCGACGCGGATTTACCGCCCATTCTGTTTCAAATTATCCCGCAAAGCAGCGAGGCCACGACGCGCGCTTGCTGTTCATCCTTGTTACTGCACGTCCAGCGGCTCAGTGCCGCTGACCTGGCCGCTCGCGTCGGTGGTGATCTTATCGACCCGCGCCTCGGCCTGCCGCAGCAGCTCCTCGCAGCGGCGCTTCAAGGCTTCGCCCCGTTCATAAATGGCAACCGATTCCTCCAGCGGGACCTTGCCGTCCTCGAGCCGCTTCACGATCGTTTCCAGCTCCTCGATCGCGCGCTCGAAGCTCAGCTGCTTGACGTCTGCCTGGATATTTTCGGCCATGCTGCCTTTCCTAAGGAAGAGTATTGCCCAAACAAATAAGCGCGGAACCTGCCGCTGATGTTAAGGCGATCACTGCGGACGGAATGTGGCGGGAATCAAGCACCCATCAAGGCCGTGACATGGGCCGCGACCGATTCCTTCAAACCCTGCAGATCATAGCCGCCCTCGAGCACAGAGACAATTCGCCCACCTGCGGTTTTGTCGGCAACGTCCATCAGCTTGCGCGTCACCCAGCCGAAATCCTCGGCCTTGAGATTGAGGGAGGCGAGGGGGTCGCGGTAATGCGCATCGAAGCCAGCGGAGATAATGATGAGCTCCGGCGCGAATTTCTCCAGTGCGGGTAGGATGCGGCGCTCGAATGCCGCGCGGAACTGCGCGCCGCCATCCTCGGAGGCGAGCGGCGCGTTGACGATGGTGTCGTGCTCACCGCGCTCGCCGCTCGCGCCGGTGCCTGGAAACAGCGGCATCTGATGGGTGGAGCAGTACATCACGCTCTTGTCGGACCAGAAGATCTCCTGGGTGCCGTTGCCGTGATGCACGTCGAAATCGACGATGGCCGCGCGCGCGATGCCGTGCTTGCGCTGTGCGTGGCGCGCGGCAATCGCGGCATTGTCGAAGAAGCAGAAGCCCATCGGGCGCGCGGTTTCGGCATGATGGCCGGGCGGCCGGATCGCGACAAAGGCATTGTTGTGCTCGCCCTTCATCACGGCATCAGCGGCCGCGACCGCACCGCCGACGCCGCGCATCACCGCTTCCCAGGTGCCCCGCGACATCGAGGTGTCGCCGTCGAGATAGATCAGGCCTTCGCTCGGCGCGATGTGACGCAGCTCGGTGACATAGTCCTCATTGTGGCACAGCGTGACCAGGTCGAGCGAGCCCTCCGGTGCCTCGCCGCGCACCAGCGCGTTGAAGCGCTCCTCCGAGAGCGCCTCCTTGACCGCACGCAACCTGTCCGCGCGTTCGGGGTGCCCCGAAGGCGTCGCGTGGTCGAGACAGGCCGGGTGGCTGAGCAGCAGCGTGGTCATGAATTATCCTTCCCGCGCAAGCGGTCCCCATGCTCGCGACAAGCGGCTAATTTAGGCGGTCAGGGCGGGCTCGGGAAGGGTTTCGGGGCGAAATCGCCCCGCCGGCTCAATTGCTCTGCGTGATGCGATCAGCCGGAGGCGGCGCGATCGGGCTGCTTTTCTGGAAATAGGCGAACAGGGCCTCGTCGTCAAAGATTCCGGTTTGCGGCTTTGATCCCTGCTTGAGCACGGTAAAGCCGTCGCCGCCGAGCGCGAGATAGTTGTTGACGGTGACGCGATAGGACGCAGCCGGGTCGATCGGTACGCCGTTCAGCTTCATCGAGCCCGCCACGACGCGCTCGCCGTCGGGCCTGCTCGGATCCCAGCTATACGCAAAACCTTTGGAGACGGGCAGCACCCGCGGCCGCGTCGGGTCGCGCCATTGCTGCTCCAGCATGGCCTTGATCTGGGCGCCGCTCAGCGTCAGCGTCACCAGCTGGTTGCGGAACGGCTGGCTGGCAAAGATATCGGCATAGCTGACGGCGCCGTCGTCGCGCTTGTCGATATCGGTGCGGATGCCGCCGGGGTTGGTGAAGGCGATCACCGCGGCCCCGTTGGCCTCGTCGCGCGTCGCGGCAAGCTGCGCATCGGCAATGACGTCGCCGAGCACGCTCTCGCCGGCTGCATTGGGCACGCGCGACAGCGTCGCGGTGACTGTGCCGGCGCGGCGGTTGGCCTTCGGCGCGGCGAGCTTTTCGTAGTCGGCGATCAGGGCGGTCTGCTCGGGATCTTTCTGAAGTGCGCCAATACGCACGATGTTGTTCTCGGCCTTGGCGCTGGTGATGTCGCGCGTCGTGGGATCGAGCTTCAGGTCGATCGCGGTGACGAGCGTGCCGTATTTATCCGCGGAGGTGACGAGGCGGCCATCGATCTCGCAATTATAGGCCTGATGCGTATGGCCCGAGATCACGACATCGACCGCGCGATCGAATTTCTTCACGATGTCGACAATGGCGCCGGAGATGCCGGGGCATTCATTGTAGTCACCGGTCGGATAGCCGCCTTCGTGGATCAGCACCACGATGGCCTCGATGCCTCGCGCCTTCAATTCGGGGACGAGTGCATTCACCGTGTCCGCCTCGTCCTGGAATTCCAGGCCGTTGGATGCGACAGGCGAGATGATGTCGGCGGTGCCCTTGAGCGTCAGCCCGATGAAAGCGACGGGGATGCCGTCGAATTCTCTCACCTCATAGGCCGGGAAGACGGTCTTGCCGGTGCTCTTGTCGATGGTTGAGGCCGCGAGATAGTGGAACTTCGCTCCCTCGAAGCGATGATCCGGCCGATAGCACTGATCGACCGGGTGGCAGCCGCCGTTCTGCATCCGCAGCAGCTCGTCCTTGCCCTCGTCGAACTCATGATTGCCGACGGAGGAGATTGCAAGGCCCATCAGCGACAGCGATTCGATGGTCGGCTCGTCGTGGAACATCGCCGACAGGAACGGGCTTGCGCCGATCAGGTCGCCGGCCGCGACAAAGATCGTGTTCTTGTGGCCCTCGCGCAGCTGCTTGACCAGGCTCGCCATGGTCTCTGCGCCGCCCGCGGGCACGCTGATCTTCTTGCTCTTGTCGTTGGAGTCGGTGATACGAATGCCGCCCGGCGGCGCCTTCAGATTGCCGTGGAAATCGTTGATCGCAAGGATGCGCAACTCCACCGGCGCGCCGTCAGCGCTCGCGGAGGATGCGAAGGCGAGGGTGCAGGCGAGGGCGAAAGCGGCCGAGGCCTGAGCGAAAATCTGTCTCATGTCGCCACCATAAAGCGCCGCCGCGACGATTTCACGAATCTTCCCCTCTGTTCACAGCATTGCGTCGCCGGGGGCTGTCTTGCGTAACTATGCCGGGAGGCGCCTCGCCTCGGAGGGCGGACAGTGAGAATAACGAGAACCGGACGATGAAAATCAAATCCATCCGCACCCACATCCTGCAGGCGAGCGCTGTCGCAGCCGTTCGCGTACCGGATGGTCCAGGGCTCGGTATCGAGATCGACCGCAAGGCACTGGCGCGGTTCGCTGCGCGCTGAGCGCGGATTGCCGGCTCTGCAAAAAATTCATGCTGCCTCGAACGCGCTGTTCGCATCGCGCGACCAAGGCTGGCGGTTCGCAGCTCTCTCGGTGCGGGCCGCATCATGCGCAACCTCGGGAACGAGACAATGTCACAACAATCCATCCGCCGGCTGTTTGCCATCGCGCTGACCGGCCTGATCCTGGAGACTCCCTTGATGCAGACAGCCTTCGCCGCCGACAAGGTGTCCCTGTTCAAGGTCATCACGACCAGGGACGAGATCGTGATCGGCCTCTCCGGCGCCGAGCTGTCGCAAATGGAGGGGAACGATGCCGGCGCCATCGCGAAAATGCTGGTGGGCAAGGGGACGCTGAGTGTCTGGCAGTATGCCGTGCGCCATGGCCGGTCGGGCGATCTCGAACAGGCGCCGCTGCGCAAGGTCGCCCTGATCGCAAACGACTCGCTGCGCATCGAGCCCTATTCGAGCCCGCTGAAGGTGGTGCCGATCGACGAGAGCGGCAAGTAAAAACCACGCATCAAATTCTGGTCCCGGGTGAGCCGAGCGCCTCATCCGGGCCTTTCGTGTTTGCGTTGCCCCAATCGAGGCGGACAGCTGCGCGAATGCACGGAACAACGGGCCATCTTGCGCGTAGGCGAGTGTGGCACGAGCATCGATGGGCGGTGTCCGCAAGATTTGTCGGTGGGAGCTGTTCCGGCAGCCCTGTCGGCGCATGTACCGGACGGGCGGAACCGCGTCGGCCAGACGCGAGGGCCGTGTGAGCGCGGACCCGCGCGCGCGGTTTGCGCGGGCCTTTCTGCGGGTTCGGCCTGGTCCGAGGGGTCGTCACGGCAAGTTTAGCGGCTGACGCACGCCGCGCCCTTGCATCGCAAGCGGCTTCTGACTAACTCATCTGAAACGAAACGGTACCGTTCTGTTTAGTGGAGTTGCGGCATGGCTCAACATGCAACCCCGACCAAGGGAACTCCGTCACCCGGGAACGCGCCGGATGGTGACCGGTCGGCGCGGGACCGCGCGATCGAGGAGTGGCGCGGCGGAGAGCACGCGGACGCTTCGCGACCGGTCCCGCTCCGTGGCCGAAAGGGGGGCGAGGCCGGCGAGCGCAGGGTGGTGGAACGGCCGGCGGAGCGCGAAGCTCCGCAAGAAGCCCCGCCGGCCGAGGGAACCGACAAGCCTGCCGCGCAGCGCAAAGGCCTGCTGCGGCGACATCCGTTCGCCTCCATTCTCGGCGCCGTGGCGCTCGCCGTAGTGGCCGCGCTCGGCTATCTCTATTACGACTATGCGGCGCATTTCGAGAGCACCGACGACGCCTTCATCGCTTCGCGGCAGTTTGCCATTGCGCCGAAGGTTGCCGGCTACATCGCCGCCGTTCCTGTCACGGATAACCAGCATGTCAATGCGGGCGACGTGATCGCGAAGATCGACGATCGTGACTACCGCATCGCGCTCGCGCAGGCCGAGGCCCAGGTCAACGCCGCGCAGGCCTCGATCAAGAACATCGATGCCCAGATCGACGTGCAGCAGGCGCAGATCGCCTCCGGGCAGGCGCAGGTCGAGCAGGCGCAGGCTGGCCTTGTGTTCGCCCAGCAGCAGGCGCAGCGCTATGAGCAGCTGGCACGCACCGGCTCCGGCACGGTGCAGAACGAGCAGCAATATAGCTCGCAGCTGCGCCAGCAGCAGGCGACGCTGACCAGCGCGCAGGCCAATCTGAAGGTCGCGCAGCGGCAGCTCGAATCGCTGAAGGCCCAGCGCGAGAGCGCCAATGCCAATCTGGCGCAGGCGCAGGCGCAGCGCGACCAGGCCAAGCTCAATCTCTCCTATACGACTGTCACGGCGGCGCAGTCCGGCCGCGTTGTCAATCTGACCGCGGCCAAGGGCCAGTTCGCCGCCCAAGGCACGGCGCTGACGCAATTCGTGCCCGACGACATCTGGGTCACCGCGAACTTCAAGGAAACCCAGCTTGATCACATGCGGCCCGGGCAGGCCGTGACGCTGAAGATCGACGCCTATCCGGAGCGCGAGATCCGCGGCCATGTCGATAGCGTGCAGAGCGGCTCGGGGCCGGCCTTCTCGCTGCTGCCGCCGGAGAACGCCACCGGCAATTACGTGAAGATCGTGCAGCGCGTTCCGGTCAAGCTCATCATGGACAATCCGCCCGAGGACGTCGCGCTGGGACCCGGCATGTCGGTGGTGCCGTATGTGCGGATCAATCCGGCCCCCTCGCTCTATGAACGCCTCCGGAGTGCGCTATGAGCGCGCGCGACGCTAGCAAGGGAAATGCGGTCGATGGGACCAATCCAGGGACAAATCCTGGCACTAATCCCTGGCTGATCGCGGTGCTGGTCGCGGTCGCGACCTTCATGGAGGTGCTCGACACCACCATCGCCAATGTCGCGCTGCCCTATATCGCGGGCGGCATGGGCGTGTCCGAGGACGAGGCGTCCTGGGTGGTGACGACCTATCTCGTCTCCAACGCCATCATCCTCACCGCCTCGAGCTTCCTTGCCAAGCGCTTCGGCCGCAAGGCGTTCTTCATTACCTGCCTTGGGCTGTTTACGGCGAGCTCGGTGTTGTGCGGCTTTGCCTGGAATCTGCAGTCGCTGCTGGTGTTCCGGATCCTGCAGGGGCTCGGCGGCGGCGGCATGGTGCCGGTGTCGCAGTCGATCCTTGCCGATTCCTTTCCGCCGGCCAAGCGCGGCCAGGCCTTTGCGCTGTTCGGCGTCGCCGTCGTGGTGGCACCCGTGATCGGGCCGACGCTCGGCGGCTGGCTCTCGGACAATTTGTCCTGGCACTGGTGCTTTCTAATCAATGGCCCGGTGGGCTTGATCGCAGTGGCGCTGATCGCCGCCGTTCTGCAGGAGTCGCGCGAGGCGAGGGAGGAGCGGCGGCGCCTGATCGCCGAGGGGCACAGCTTCGACGTCATCGGCTTCGTGCTGGTCGCAACCTTCCTCGGTGCGCTGGAGCTCACGCTCGACCGCGGCCTCGAGGACGACTGGTTCTCCTCCCGCTTCATCACCACGGTCGCCGTGATCTCCGCGACCGCCTTCGTGCTGATGATTCCCTGGGAGATGAGCCGCAAGAATCCGATGATCGACGTGCGCATGGTCGGAACGCGGCAGTTCGGCGCGAGCTTCCTGGTGATGCTCGCGACCGGCATGATCCTGCTCGCCACCACGCAACTGCTGCCGCAGATGGTGCAGCAGAATTTCGGCTACACCGCGACCTGGGCCGGACTGGTTCTGTCGCCCGGCGGCGTCGTCACCATGCTGATGATGTTCGTGGTCGGCCGCCTCTCGGGCAAGGTGCAGCCGAAATACATGATCAGCGCCGGCGCGCTGGTTGCGGCGGCTGCGATGTACGATCTCACCCGCCTCTATGCCGATGTCGGCTTCTGGTTCTTTGCAATGTCGCGCATGCTGCTCGGCATTGGCCTGCCCCTGATCTTCCTGTCCATCATGGCGGCATCCTATGAGGGCATTCCGCCCGACAAGACCGACCAGGCCTCGGCCCTGATCAATGCGGCGCGCAACACCGGCGGCTCGATCGGCGTCTCGCTCGCCGCCAATGTGCTGGCGCATCGCGAGCAATTCCACCAGACCCGGCTGATCGAGCATGCCTTGCCGTCGAGCCCGCAATATCAGGACACGCTGCAGCAGGTGACCAATTACTTCACCGCGCATGGCGCGTCGCTGGCACAGGCGCAGGGCCAGGCGCTGGCCTGGATCGGCCAGACGGTGCAGGCGCAGGCCGCGCTGCTTGCCTATGTCGACGTCTACTGGGTCTTGATGCTGGTGTCGCTCGCTGCCGTTCCGCTCGCGCTCACTTTGCGCAAGAGCAAGCTCGGCGGGGGTCCGGCCATGGCGCACTAGCTACACATCGAGCTGGCACACGTCCGGGCAATTTTGCTCATGGCCTCGAGGCTGCACGCGTCACCGGCGCCGCCTGGATGGTCGGCGCGGCGGCAGCGAACAGCTCGTCGCGGCTGGCGTTGCGCGGCGGATAAATGCGCTTGTGATTGATGGTCTGCTTGGTCAGCTTGGCAGCCGCGCCGGTCGCATGCACCTGCCGGTCCCAGCCGACCGTGTACAACGCGCCCCAGCGGCCGAGATCGAGCACGGTGACGTACCAATCTATCATAAGCGGAAGCATCGGCTGCCCGAACAGGTCGGCCATCACGTTGTGGCCGGCGAAGCGGCCCATCGGACGAGCGAACTGGCACGACATCACCGTCGCATGCACGCCATCGATCAGGCAGGACGCGACATCGCCGGCGGCGAACACGTTCGCAAGGCGCCTCGCCCGCATGAATGAATCCACCTTGATACGCCCGAGCCGGTCGTGCTCGCCGGCCAAGGTCGCAGCGAGCGGACTGGCGGCCATGCCGGCGCACCAAACCACTGTCTGTGCCGCGATGAACTCGCCCGAGCTGAGCGTGACACCGCGCGCATTGACGCCGCTGATGCTTGCGCCAAGCCGCGTCTCGACGGCAAGGCTATTCAAGGCCTCATTGATCACGGGACGGCCGTGATCGCCGATCGTCACGCCGACCACCAGATTGGGATCGATCAGGATCACGCGTGCATCGCCGATGCCGGCCCTGGCGCATTTGGCCGGCATTTCGGTCGCGACCTCGATGCCGGTGAAGCCCGCGCCCACCACCACGATGGTCGATCGCGCCGGCGAGGGCGGCTGCCTGCCGAGCGCGGCGAGATGGTCGTTGAGCCTGACGGCAGCCTGATAGGTGTCGACGTCAAAGCTCGCCGCGGCGAGGCCCGGAATCGCCGGGCGAACCAGCTCGCTGCCGAGCGTCAGCACCAGACGGTCGTAGTGCAGCACCTCCTGTCCCCCTCTTGTCGCGACAACGACCTGCTGCTGCTCCGGCTCGATCGCATTGATCTCGGCTATGCGATGATCGACATCGATCGGGTCAAGCAGCTCGGCAAGCGGGATCGCGGCGTCGCTGATGTCGACTTCGTAATTGCGCACCCGGATGTTGTGATAGGGATTGCGGTCGACGACCAGAATCTCGGCGTCATGGCGCGACTTGCCAAGCGCCTCGCGCTGGCGCGCTGCGCCGATCGCGGCCCACAGCCCCGCGAATCCCGCGCCAAGGACAAGGATGCGTGCCATGTCGCTTCTCCGGGCTCTGGTCGGAGCCCATGTTAGCAGACCAGCGCGTCCAGGGTCCACGTCGCCGGGGATGACGGGTCAGCTCGCTGCGCTAGCCCCTCCCGCAGGCCGCCAGGAAGAAATCGACGCGCTGGCGGACGTAGGCCGGCAGCTCCTTCTTCAGCGTCTTCACGTCCTCCCCGAGCAGGCGGCTGATGAACATGGCGAACAACACGAGGTCGAGAAAGATCCGGGCGGTGTCGGTGATCTTGTCGGGCGCGAACGCGCCGCGGGCCGCGATGCCTTCTTCGCGCGCAAGCTCGGCGAGCAGCCTGGCGAGGTTGGCGGCCGCGCGCTTGCGCGCCATGTCGTTGATGCCGCGGGTGAGCTCAGGAAAGCGCTCCGCTTCGGCGATCCCTGAACGCATCAGGCCGATGGTCTCGCCGTCGAGCGCGCGCTCGCTCAGCGCAATCCCGAGATTGACGAGCTTGGCGTGAAAGCTGCGGCCCTGCGGCACCAGGTTCTCGAAATGGGTATTCCGCGCCACCTGCCGTGCCATCACCGCCTTGAACAGCGCTTCCTTGTTCGCGTAGCGGGCATAGATGGTGGGCTTGCCGGCGCGCGCCGTCTGCGCGATCTCGTCGACGCTCGCGCCGTCAAAGCCGCGCTTGACGAAGATTTCCTGGGCGGCATCGAGAATGCGCTCCTCAACCTCGCCCGCCCGCTCCAGGGGCGGCCTGCCGCCCTTGCTGTGGGCCCGCTTCAAAGCAACCATGGATCAGCCCGCGCTCAAAATGGATGAATACAATGGATCGTCACTCTCCATTCTTGGCACAGCGCGGCGAAGAGTTCAATTAACTGAACGGCCGCGTTGCGTTTCATTCGTAGCGCAACGCCTCGATCGGGTTGAGATGGGCGGCCTTGCGCGCCGGATAATAGCCGAAGAAGATGCCGACCGCCGCGGAGAACAGGAACCCGCCGGCGATGGCCGAGAGCGAGAGCGGCGCCGGCCAGCCGGTCAGCGCCGGCAGGCTGAGCGAAAATGCGACGCCGGTGAGGATCCCGGCAATGCCGCCGCTGACGGACATGAACACCGCTTCGGCCAGGAACTGCAGCAGCACATGGATGCGGCGGGCGCCGATCGCCATGCGCAGGCCGATCTCGCGGGTCCGCTCGGTCACCGACACCAGGAGAATGTTCATGATGCCGATGCCGCCGACCACAAGCGAGATCGAGGCCACCGCCGCCAGCAGGATCGACATGGTGCGGCTGGAACCCTCGGCCGTCTCCGCGATCTGGCTCAGATTGCGGATGGAGAAATCGCGGGGCTGCCCGGGCCGCACGTCGTGGCGCCGGCTCAAGACGCGGTTGACCTCGGACACCGCGTCGGCGACGTCGCGGGCGCTGGTTGCCTGGACATAGATCTGGTTGACGAAGCCGGTCAGGCGCGGCTGCAGATTGTAGGGGTTGGGATAGGGCGGATAGACCCAGTTGAGCGGCGTCTGGCTTTGCGAGGGCGCCGCGACGCCGAGAATCTTTCGCTCGGCGGTGGTGAACGGCACCATGATCACGTCGTCCTGGTCCTGGCCGTAGGCGGTCTGCCCCTTCGGCGCGAGCAGGCCGATGATGCGAAGCGGCGTGCTGCGAACCTGGATGGTGGCGCCGACGGGGCTCTGTCCTTCCGGAAACAGCTCGCGGACGGCGGATTGCCCGATCACCGCCACCAGTGCGGTGGAGCGGACGTCGTCGCGGGCAATGCCGCGGCCCTCGGCGATGCGCCAATTGGTGATTGGCGGATAGTTGGCGCTGACGCCCTGGATGGTCGTGGTCCAGTTGCGGTTCATGTACTGGATCTGCCCGCTCTGCCGGATCAGATAGCTGACGCTGCCGACCGACGACGCCTCGTGGCGGATCGCCTGGACGTCCGCTGTGGTCAGTGTGGACGCGCTGCCGAAACCGCCGCGCGCACCGCCAAGCGCGGTCGCGCCGGGGACCACGACGAACAGATTGGTGCCTAGGCTTTCGATCTGCTTGCGGACGGCGTCATTGGCGCCCTGTCCGATCGCAACCATGACGATCAGGGCCGCGACACCGATGAAGACGCCGAGCATGGTCAGCAGCGAACGGGTGATATTGCGCGCCAGCGCCTGCACCGCGGCGGCCGAAACCATTCTTGCAAAGCCGAACGCTGAATGCAGCGACAGCGCGGTCTGCAATGCGACCGGCTCTGGCGCGTTCGCAGGCGCAACGCGCGCCTCCGGCGCGATCGCGTCGGCGTGACGTTCGTCCGATATGATCCGCCCATCGCGCATCGTCACCGTGCGGTCCGCATAGCGTGCGATATCCGGCTCATGGGTGACCATGACGATGGTGACGCCGCGCTCGCGGTTGAGCGCCCTCAGCGTCTCCATGATCTCGTAGGAGGTGCGGCTGTCGAGATTGCCGGTCGGCTCGTCCGCGAGGATCAGGCCGGGATCGTTGATCAGCGCGCGGGCGATGGCGACCCGCTGCTGCTGGCCGCCGGAGAGCTGCCCCGGCGTGTTCGCCTCGCGATTGCCGAGGTTGAGCAGCCGCAGCGCATTGCGCGCCAGTTCGTTGCGCTCGGCCTGGCTGGCTGGCGCGATGTCGGAGTAGAACAGCGGCAGCGCCACGTTCTCGATCGCGGAGGTGCGCGCGAGCAGGTTGAAGCTCTGGAACACAAAGCCGATGCGCTGGCTGCGGATGCGCGCAAGCTCCGGCTCGTCGAGGCCGGCCACGTCGACACCCTCGAACAGATACTGTCCGCCGGACGGCTGATCCAGACAGCCGAGGATCGACATCAGGGTCGACTTGCCCGAACCCGACGAGCCCATGATGGCGACGAACTCGCCGCGCGCGACGGTGAGGCTGACGTCCTGCAACGCATGCACGTCGACGTCGCCGACGTGGTAGGTCCGGCTGAGGCCGATGACCTCTATGACGCAATCGGACATCGGATTACAGCCGCGGAGGCGTCGCGGCCGCCGCGGCGCGCTCGCTGGTGATGACCTGGTCGCCGGCTTTCAACTGACCGCTAGTGACCTCGACAAAGTCGTCATCATTGAGACCGGCCGCGACGTCCACCGCGACGGGCCGGGAGTCCCGCAGCACAAACACGCGAGGATGGACCGCATCGGCGCGCGCCGCGCCCGCGGGCGCATAGCGCAGCGCCTGGCTCGGCACCCGCAGCACATCCTTGTGCTGTTCGGTGATGACGCGCACCGCGGCGGTCATGCCCGGTTTCAGGGCGAGGTCGCGGTTGGCGACACTGACCACGACATCGTAGGTGACCACGTTCTGCACTGTCTGCGGCGACTGGCGAATTTGCGTGACCTTGCCTTCGAACACGCGATTGGGAAACGCGTCGACGGAGAACTGCACGGGATCGTCGAGCTTGATGCCGCCGATGTCGCCTTCGCTGACATTGGTGTCGACCTGCATCTTTGTGAGGTCGCTCGCGATCAGAAACAAGGTCGGCGTCTGGAAGCTCGCTGCCACGGTCTGGCCGATGGTGATGTTGCGCGACACGACCGTGCCGTCGACGGGCGAGACGATGTCGGTGTAGTCGAGATTGACCTGCGCCGCATCGAGCTGAGCCTGACGCTGGTCGATGGTGGCTTGGTCGAACGAAACCTGCGCCTGCGCCTGGTCGTATGCGCTCTTGGCGTTATCGGCGGCATCCTGGCTGACGGCATTGCTCTTCACCAGCATGGCGTTGCGCTCATTGCTGATCTTGGCATAGGCGAGCGCAGCCTGATCCTTCTGCAGCTGCGCCCTGCCGACGGCGAGATTGGCCCTGGCCTGGTCCACCGCCGTCTGATAGGGGCGGGGATCGATCTTGGCGCACACCTGCCCGGTCTTCACCTCGGTGTTGTAGTCGCAATAGACGTCCTTGATCACGCCGGAGACGTAGCTGCCGACAATGATGGTCAGCTCCGGATTGACCGTGCCTGTCGTCGAGACGATCCGGGTCACCGGGCCGATGGAGGCTGCGGAGGTGACATAGCCCACCGCTGGCGTGGCGTGGGACAGCTTCCAGGCGAGGAGGCCTGCGCCGGCGATGGCAAGGGCGAGCCCACCCAGAACGATGAATCTCCGGCGGCGGCGAAGCGTGCCTGGAGCCGCAGCCGGCGCTTGAGCGGGTGGCACGGCCGGTTTGCCGGGGGCCGGGCTTGCAAGTTCGGTCATCGCTGCTTCCATCCTGCGTCCTGGGCCTGCGCGGTGTCCTTGCGCCTTGCCCTGGCTGGCATTGGAATCGAAGCCGCTGTTTCGGTGTTGAGGAAGATCAAGCAGGCCAGTCATGGCAAGCTGGCTTGATCTCG
>Ga0209062_1005103_pt1 | contig 13013 bp, 11 predicted proteins | sample Coa_R2_2_FD_187158 | JGI IMG/M metagenome (GOLD analysis project Ga0209062, IMG submission 187158) | Surface soil microbial communities from Centralia Pennsylvania, which are recovering from an underground coalmine fire - Coalmine... | ecosystem: Environmental > Terrestrial > Soil > Unclassified... | reverse complement strand
CCTCGCAGAGCCGGTTGTAAAAGACGCGATCCAGGTCCGTTTCCGACAGCCCGAAGGCCGAGAGCTCCAGCAGCTCGTGGCTCTGGCGGCGCGGGGTGAGCTTCAAGGGGTCCAGGTCGGCCAGGTAATGGCCATACTCGCGGTAGGCGTCGATCAACCGCGTCACGGCCGCCTGCGCCCGGGCCGCGTCGAGGTCGACCGCGCCACCCGGGGCGTCGCTGGTCTCGCGACCTAAATCGTATCCTTCAAAGAAGGTCTGCCACGAGCGCTCAACCGAGGCCGGGTCGGTCTTCCAGCGGGCGTAGAGGTCTTCGATCAGCTCGAGGTTCCACGGATTGGCAACCGAGGCGCGTTCCATAGGAGTGGTTTTTGCGAGTTTCGCGGCCGTTCGGGCCGCGGAGCCAGGTCGATCGGGATTCCCAAGCACGCTGCCCGCGGCGAGCGGCGATCCCTGATGACTTATCATACGCAAGGCGACCGCGAGTCCACACCCTGGGTCTCAGAGGAAGCGCTCGATCCAGGCCGGGTTGGCGTATTTCTCCACCATGAGGGCCGGGACCAGCCCCAGCGCCGCGGCCAGGTCGGGGGACGTGTCCGGGCCGGTCGAGGGCTCGGGCTGGAGGACCTCGACGATCGCCGACCGGGAGAGTTCCAGGTTGATCAAGAAGTCCTGGTGGGCCCGTCCCTGGCGGTAAGCCGGCTGTCGCGCGGGGATCGCCAGGTATCGGATGATCCGCTCGATCGCGAACTGGTAGAGGATCGAGCAATGAACCAGGAACCAGCGTTGGAGTCGCCGCTGCGCGCTGCCGCCGCACTTGCGATCGCCCAGGGTCAGGTCGCCGTGGCCCCGGACGGCCACCGGCGGCCCGTCGCGGCGGATCAACTGGGCGATCCCCTCCAGGACGTAGCGCTGGGCCACGTCGACGGCCGAGAGGCCGGGGGCCGCCGCCTCCGGCAGGATGACCGTGACGTTGAGCGCGCCCGGCCCGACCACCACGCTCCCGCCGCCGCTGGACCGCCGGAGGACCGGCACCCCATCGGCCCGGCAGGCGTCCACCAGGACGTCCTCCCGGAGCCGGCGGGATGCCCCCAGGACGACGGCGTACTCCCGGGCCTCCCAGAATCGGACCAGGGGCGGGGATCTCCCCGCGTCGGCCAGCCGGAGCATCGCCCCGTCGAGCGCGAGGTCCTCCGCCACGCTCGACAGGGTCAGGTCATGGCAGGCCATCGCGCGGTCGACGAGCCGCCCGAGTCCGCGCGGGGCCTGCGGAGCGTCGGGTGCCCGGTCGGCGGCGGCCTCAGAATTTCGTCTCTTCGACATCGATGCGGAAGACGGCGTGGCAATCCGCGCAAGCTTTCTTCAGGACCACGTTGGCTTTCTTCGTCGCATCGAACACTTTCTTCGTCTCAGCCTCCGTCTCAGCCGGCTTGGCGGCGATCTTTTCCAGCTGCTCGGAGCTCTTGATGAGTGCGTCCATGAATTCATTCCATTTCGCCTGGGGGTTGGCCTCAGCCTTCGCCCGGCTCAAGGCATCCTTGATTGGCTTGGCCTTCTTGGCCAGCTGGACCAGCTCCTTGGCGTTCTGCTCAACGCTCTTCTGGGACTTCTTGAAGTAGGTGAGGTTGCGCGTCCCTTTATTGATGTTCGCGCTGGCCTTGTTCACCTTCTCCATGATCTTCTCCAGCGGCGATTCCTTCTCCTCCTCCTGCCCGGCCGAGCGGCCCACTCCGACGCCGATTGAGACGAGGATCCCTGCGCTGAGGGCGAAAACCAACCACTTGCGGATCATTGGTGCAAATCTCCAGGTCACGGGGAAAATCGGTGTGTCTTCCAGAGTCGGCAGGTTGATAGAGGCGGGCCGGCCTGAGCCGGTTGCGGAGAGCCGAGTTCGTCTTCAGGATAACTCGCATCGGTGGTAGGATCAAGCGCCAGTCCAGGCCGGGCGCTGCAGACGCGCCGGGGTCCGCAGAGAACTTCTGGGGTCGGAGATCGATTTCGGAGCGAGCCCTGCGATGACCACCCCGGCTCCCGATGAATCGCAAGTTCCGGCGGCGCTCGAAACCTGCGCGACCCGCTTGACCAACCTGGCCAGCTACCAGCTCGAGCCTGCCTTGCGGCGACGCCTCGATGACCTCGGGGCACGCAAGGAGTTCCTCAATCCACCCGAGCGTGATGAGCTGCTGGCGTTGGTCGCGTTCAGCCAGCGGCGAACCATTGAGGCTCTGGAGGCTCGGCTCGCGCTCAGGCGGCTCCGAGAGGCGTTCCCGAACGCGGGCGTGATTCCAGTCGAGAGCACACGGGTATCATGAACCCGAAAAAGCTGTTTCAAAAAGCACTCAATCGCCCCAAGAATTTCCCCTTCCACGACCTCCTGAACTTGGCTCGCGCCTTCGGGTTCGAGCTCGCGCGGGTCAGCGGCAGCCCTCACATCCTCGTTCATCCCGACGTCAAGCGGCCTCTGAACTTGCAGGAAGTCGACGGCAAGGCCAAGCCCTATCAGATCCGTCAGTTCGTTCGACTCGTCGAGAAAAATGACTTGAATTTCGAGGAGTGGCCATGAAAGATTATCATATCAATATTTTCTACAGTCAGGAAGACGACGGATACATCGCCGATATCCCCGATCTGGAGTCTTGTTCCGCGTTTGGGGCGACGCCCGCCGCGGCGTTGGCCGAGCTGGAGCAGGCCAAGGCCGCCTGGCTGGAGGCAGCCCGGTCTGCGGGCAAGCCGATCCCCAGACCACGATACCGCCCGGCGATTTATCAGACCCCACCCGGTTGAGCAAGGGGCAGACCCATGGACTATCGCTCGGCCGGGGTGGACCTCCAGACCTACGCGGAGACGATCTCCCGGCTCCCGCCGCTGTTGCGCCGCACGTATACGCCGCGCGTGATCGAGTGGAGCGACGGGTTCGCCGGCCTGTTCCGCCTGGATGACCAGGTCGGTTTGCTCTCGCGGACCTACCGCGATCCCGTCCTGGTCGCCTCGACCGACGGGGTCGGCACCAAGCTCAAGCTGGCCTTCGCCACCGGACGGCACAGCACCGTCGGCATCGACCTGGTCGCCATGTCGGTCAACGACTGCCTCTGCGCCGGCGCCGAGCCGCTCTTGTTCCTCGACTACGTCGCCATGAGCCGCGACGACCCGGACTTGACCAGCCAGGTCGTCAAAGGAATCAGCGATGGATGCATCGAGGCCGAGTGCGCCCTGCTCGGCGGCGAGACGGCGATCTTGCCCGAGTTCTACCAGGCGGGTGAGTATGACCTGGCCGGGTTCTGCGTCGGCGTGGTCGAGCGAAAACGGATCCTGGACGGGCAGGACATCCGGGTCGGCGATAAGGTGGTCGGCCTGGCGAGCTCGGGCCTTCATTCCAATGGATATAGCCTGGCCCGGAAGATCGCCTTCGAACAGGCCGGCCTGGCGCCCGAGGTGTTCGTGGCCGAGCTGGGCCGGACGGTGGCCGACGAATTGCTCGAGCCGACGCGGATCTACGTGCGGGCGGTCAAGACGGTGTACCGGCATTACCGGGTCAAGCGAACCATCCACGGCATCGCCCACATCACCGGCGGGGGCCTGATCGACAACCCACCCCGAATCCTCCCGCCGGGCTGCGCCCTGCGCCTGCTCCGCGGCTCGTGGCCCATCCCCCGGGTCTTCCCCTGGCTGCAACGGCTCGGCTCGGTGGATCGTGCCGAGATGGACCGCGTCTTCAACATGGGGATCGGCCTGATCCTCATCGTGGCTGAGTATTACGCCGAGTCGATTGTCCGCCACCTCACCCAGACCGCGCAAACCCCGGCCTGGATCATCGGCGAGGTCGTCGCGGGCGAGAAAACCGTGGCCTTCGACGATCCCTGATCGCTCGGATCGGAACAAGGTCGCCGGAGACTCCGGGTCGAGCGTCTCATCGAGGAGCTGCTGGCCGTTCTCTCCAGACCGTCCTTCTCGAGCCACTAGCCCGTTGCGGCCAGGGGATATTCCTGGTAACTTCAAGTGTCCTCATCGATTCCCTCATTCCTCTCGTCTGCGGTTTGGTCGGCGCAGCTGGATCGTCCCGAATGATCGTCACAGGAGCGATGGTCCCTTCGTAATCTCCGTTATCCCGCTTCGCGCGCTCGCCCTCTTCCCAACCGATGGGATAGTCGAGGAGACGGTGTCGCCCGGCAGTGTGGCCGGTGACATTCGCCCCCGATCTCCTTTTCCGGCCAGCATGAAGTTCAGTTCCGGAGTCGCTCAGTCATGGCCAAGAGTCGGGATTGGACCGAGATTCTCATCCGCCGTGGGGTGATTGGCCCCGATCAACTCAAGGAAGCGTCCCGGCAGGAGAACGGCACCGTCGAAGAGGCCCTGATCCGGCTCGGCTACGCCGATGCCGACGACATCATGAAGGCCAAGGCCGAACAGCACGGCCTGCCGTTCGTCGAGCTCCACGAGATCGAGATCCCCCCCTCGGTCATCGAGCTGGTCCCCGAGTCGCTCGCCCGCGAAAACATCGTCATGCCCCTCTCCCAGGACAGCGGGATCATTCGTGTCATCATGCACGATCCTCTCGACTTCGAGACGATTGACAAGCTGCGGTTCGTCTTGAACCGGGAGATCGAAGTCTCGCTGGCGCCGAAGGAAGCGATCGTGGAGGCGATCAACAAGTATTACGGCAGCGCGTCCTCGGAAACGGAGTCGGTCGACTCGATGCTCCAGGAGTTCACCGACACGGCGATCGACTTCGCCGAGGACGGGGGGACAGGAGCCAAGCAAGCCGGTTCGATCACCCTGGAGGAAGGGGACGCGCCGGTGATCAAGCTGGTGCACCTGATCATCCAGGAGGCGGTGACGATGCGTGCCAGCGATATCCACATCGAGCCGTTCGCCGACCGGGTGCGGATCCGGTACCGGATCGATGGGGTGCTGATGGAGCGCGACAGCGCCCCGCGGCGGCTGCTCGGCGCGATCATCAGCCGCATCAAGATCATGGCCTCGATCGACATCGCCGAGAAACGCCGCCCCCAGGACGGCCGGATCAAGATCCTCGTCGCCGGCAAGGACATCGATCTGCGTCTGAGCATCATCCCAACCAATCACGGACAATCGGCCGTGATGCGCATCCTCGATCGCGACAACATCAAGGTGGGCCTCCAGGACCTCGGCTTCGGCGACGAGGACTGGGCACGGTTCAAGCAACTGATCAAACGTCCCAACGGCATCTTGCTGGTCACCGGTCCCACCGGCTCCGGCAAGACGACCACGCTCTACGCCGCGCTCAACGAGCTGAACCGGCCCGACGTCAAGATCATCACGGCGGAAGATCCGGTCGAATACTACCTGCCGGGCGTGAACCAGTGCGAGGTCAAGGCCAAGATCGGGATGACCTTCGCCCGGATCATCCGCGCGATGCTGCGGCAGAATCCGAACATCCTGCTCGTGGGCGAAATCCGGGACCTGGAGACGGCAGAGACCGCCATTCAGGCCAGTCTGACAGGACACTTGGTTTTCAGTACATTACATACGAACGATGCGCCCAGCGCCATTACACGATTGGTCGACATCGGCATCCAGCCATTCCTGGTTGCTAGCTCGGTGATGGCCATCATGGCGCAGCGGTTGGTGCGGAAAGTTTGCCCGAAGTGCCGGCACCGCTACGAGCCGCCGGCCCACATCTTGAACGGCATTGGCCTGCGCCCGGAGATCATCAAGAAGGCCAACTTCATGAAGGGGAAGGGGTGCAACCATTGCAACAAGACGGGGTACCGAGGCCGCATGGGCATCTTCGAGCTGATGGTCATGACCTCCCAGGTCCGCGAGATGACCTTCAAGGGCGATTCCACGCTCAATATTCGTAAGATGGCCCGGAAGCAGGGGATGCGCACCTTGTTCGAGGACGGCATGATCAAGGTGCTCCGGGGTATGACGACCATCGATGAGGTGCTGCGGATCACCCAGCGCGACATGGTCACCGAAAGCATCACCAAGAAGTAACCACCCCGGCTCGCGCCCGCCAACCCACCGCCGGCCAGCGGCTGGCCGCGTCCCTGATCGGCGAGGGGTGGCTGCCAGCCCCATGCGTGTGAGCGCCCCGAAGGGATCTACGGGTGGTTCCACGGTTTCGCCAACTTGTGCCCTGTGCTTGATCCAGGCCGATCCGACTGAAATAATGGTGATGCTCCGGGGAGTGGCAGCCGACCCTAACCTGAAGCGCACCGGAACGATTCGGTGGACACCTGGTTCATAGGAAAAGTCAAGCCGCTGTGGCGGCCATGTCCGGTTGGTTGCGACAGGTTCCATCGACGTTTCCGCGGAGGGATTCCAGGGCAATGGGTACGCTGCTGATCGATAAACTGCTTCAGACCGTCTGCACCCAAAAGGCGAGCGACCTGCACCTGGCCGTCGGCAGTCAGCCGATGCTGCGGTTGCATGGCCACATGCGCCCGCTGGCGACCAAGGTGCTGGAGCCGGCGGACACCGTGGCGCTGATGAAGAGCATCGCGCCCGAGCGGTGCCAGCAGGAGCTCCAGGAGGTGGGCGGGACGGACTTCGGCTTCGCCTTTGGCGACATGGCCCGGTTCCGGGTCGCCATTTTCAAGCAGCGCGGCAACGTGGGGCTGGTCCTGCGGCGCATCCCCAATGAGTTCCTCACCTTCGAGCAGCTCGGCCTGCCGCCGGTCATCGAAACGTTGATCAAGCGGCCCCGCGGCCTGATCCTGGTCACCGGTCCGACCGGCTCGGGGAAGACCACCAGCCTGGCGTCCATGGTCAACTACATCAACAACACCATGGACCGCCACATCATCACCATCGAGGATCCGATCGAGTATTTCCACAAGCACAACAAGTCGATCATCAATCAGCGCGAGATCGGCGTGGATGTGCCGGACTTCCCCGAGGCGATCCGCCGCGCCCTGCGGATGGACCCCGACATCATCCTGGTCGGCGAGATGCGCGACCTGGCCACGATCTCCGCGGCGATCACGGCCGCCGAGACCGGCCACATCGTCTTCGCCACCTTGCACACCAACTCGGCCGAGGGGACGGTCAACCGGGTCATCGACGTCTTCCCCAAGGACCAGCAGGACCAGATCCGCACCCAGTTGTCCGTCGCGATCATCGGCATCCTGGCCCAGGCGCTTTTGCCCCGCAAGCCCAAGGGGCTGGTGGCCGCCTACGAGATGCTGGTCGTCACCCCCGCCATCGCCAACCTGATCCGCGAGAACAAGACGTATCGGATCGATTCCTCGATCCAGACCGGGCGCAAGCACGGCATGATCCTGCTCGACGACAGCCTCTTCAACCTCTGGAAGCAGGGGCTGGTCGAGGAAGACGAAGTCATGTTCAAAGCCCGCAAGCCCAACGACTTGCGGGAACGCATCGAGAACGCCAAGAAGGGAATCTTCGACGAGGAGGAAGGCGAAGGAGAGGACGAGGAGGAGTGATCTGTTTTTGTCCGTGGTCCGTTGTTCGTTGTGAGAAGAGCCCGGCACGTGGCGTGGCTCAGCCCTTCGATCCCGTTCGACCCGCAGAATCACGAGCCCGTTTCTGAAACAGTAGGTTCACCGCGACGGTCCATCACGACCGGGCCCCCCCGGCGGATGTTCAGAGTTCGCACTTGGCCGGTCGGGCCCGTCTGCCGCCCGCCCGAGTGCCTCGGCGCTCCCGTACCCAGCCCTGCAACCCGCGTCAACGGACCACGGACCAAAGGACCAACCAATGGCACGACGGCTCGGCACGATCATGATCGACATGGGCTACCTGGACGAGGAAGGTCTGTGGAAGGTGTTGGAGGAGCAGAAGCGCACGCAGAGTGAGTTGCTGGGCAAGGTGGCGGTGCGGCTGGGCCTGGTGAAGGAGGACCAGGTGCTGCGGGCGCTGGGCGAGCAGCTCGGCATGAAGGTGATCAAGCTGACCGACGTGACGATCCCCGGCGAGATGACGGAGCTGGTGAATGAGAGCATGGCGACGGCCTACAAGGTGGTGCCGATCTCGCAGAACAAGAAGGACAAGAGCGTCACGGTGGCGATGGCCGAGCCGCAGAACCCCTCGACGCTCGACAGTCTGAAGCTGTTCCTGAGCACCGAGGTCAAGGGGGCGATCGCCACGGAGGCCGACGTGATGGCGGCCATCGAGCGGCTCTATGCCGGCCATCACGAGAGCATCCAGGACGTCGTCAAGCAGATCGAGCAGGACAAGGGCTTATCCAAGCTGGCCGGCCGCAACGAGAACACGATCGACCTGGAGGCCATCGAGGAGATGGCCGAGGCCGCGCCGGTGCGGAAGCTGCTGAATATGGTCCTGCTCCTGGCGATCAAGGACAAGGCCTCGGACATCCACTTCGAGCCGTTCGAGGAAGAGTACAAGATGCGGTACCGGGTCGACGGCATCCTCTATGAGCTGGTCCCGCCGCCGCGGCACCTGGCTCCGGCGATCGCCAGCCGGATCAAGGTCATGTCGAACCTGGACATCGCCGAGCGCCGGCTGCCGCAGGACGGGCGGATCCAGCTGGCCCTGGGCGGCAGCGAGGTGGACATCCGGGTCTCGACCCTGCCCACGATGTTCGGCGAGAGCGTGGTGCTGCGGATCCTCGACCGCACGGTGGTGCAGCTCGACCTCTTGAAGCTGGGGATGCCCGAAGACACGCTCAAGCAGTGGATCGAGGTCATCGAGAAGCCCAATGGCATCGTGCTGGTGACCGGCCCGACCTCGGCGGGCAAGACGACCACGCTCTACGCCACGCTCAACCGCCTCAACCGGATCGAGGACAAGATCATCACGACCGAGGAGCCGGTGGAGTACGACATCGAGGGCCTGGTCCAGATCCCGATCAACGCCGAGATCGGCGTGACCTTCGCCAACTGCCTGCGGTCGATCCTGCGGCAGGACCCGGACAAGATCCTGGTGGGGGAGACCCGCGACCTGGAGACCGCCGAGATCTCGATCCAGGCGTCGCTGACCGGCCACATCGTCTTCACCACGCTGCACACCAACGACGCGCCCTCGGCGGTCACCCGGCTCCGCGACATGGGGCTGCCCACGTTCCTGATCACCGCCACCGTCGAGGCCGTGCTGGCCCAGCGGCTGGTCCGGCGGATCTGCACCAACTGCCGGACCGAGTTCACCCCGGCTCCCGAGGTCTGCATGGAGCTGGGCATGTCGCCGGAGGAGGCCGCGACCAAGAAGTTCTACTACGGCAAGGGCTGCGACCGGTGCAACAACACCGGCTACAAGGGCCGCATGGGGATCTACGAGCTGCTGGTCATGAACGACACCCTCCGCGACATGATCGTCGCCGAGGCGTCGCTGGACGATTTCCGCAACGCCTGCCGCAAGTACGGCATGCGGACCCTCCGCGAGGCCGGCATGAACGCCATCCACGGCGGGTTGACCTCCATCGAGGAGGTTCTCCGCGAGACGCTGATCGATGATATCTGATCGTCCCTGGTCCGTTCCTAGTTCGCTCCGCGGGCGGACTCGCCTGGTCCGGGAAAGCTGAGGCACTCGACGAAGGGCGGTGACGGCGCAGCGGAGCGGGAGCTCCTCCAACGGACAACGGACCACGGACCATGGACCAACGGACAACGGACCACTGACCACGGACCAAAGGGGAGCGACCCAGATGCCGACCTACCAGTACGAGGCGATGGACCACACCGGGCGTGAGGTCAAGGACACGATCGACGCGTCGACGCAGGAGGAGGCGCAGCAACTGATCCGCCAGAAGGGCTTCTTCGTCACGAAGATCGCCGAGAAGGCGAAGAAGGCCAAGCAGCGGGCCAGTGCCAAGAAGGGAGGCCGGCGGAAGAAGAAGGCGTTCACGATCGGGCGGATCCGGACCAAGCAGTTGTGCACCTTCACGCGGCAGCTCTCGACCTTGCAGGACGCGGGCCTGCCGATCCTTCGCAGCCTGAAGATCCTCGAGGGGCAGTGCAAGCCGGGGGTGCTGAAGAACTCGCTCCAGGACGTGGTCGAGGACATCGAGAGCGGCTTGACCCTCTCGGAGGCCATGCAGAAGCATCCCAAGGCGTTCGACCGGCTGTATTGCAACATGATCAAGGCGGGCGAGGCCGGCGGTGCGCTCGAGGCGATCCTCCAGCGGCTGGCCGACTTCAAGGAGAAGGCCCAGTCGCTGAAGCGGCGGATCAAGTCGGCCATGGTCTACCCGATCGTGGTCATCTTCGTGGCCTGCGTGATCGTCGGCTTCATCCTCTACTTCATCATTCCCAAGTTCGAGGCGATCTTCAAAGACTTCGGCGTGCCGCTGCCGAAGATGACGGTCTTCCTGATCGATGCCAGCCACTTCCTGATCAAGTATTTCTACGTCGTCTTCCTGACCCCGCTGTTCTTCTGGATCTTCATCAAGCTGTTGTATCGCAACCGGACCGGGGCCTACATCTGCGACCGGATCAAGCTGATGATCCCGGTCATGGGCACGATCGTCGAGAAATCGACGGTGGCCCGGACCACCCGGACCCTCGGGACGCTCGTCCAGTCGGGCGTGCCGATCCTGGAGTCGCTGAACATCGTCCGCGACACGGCGGGCAACGCCGTCTTCGAGCGGGCCTTCACCCGGATCTACGAGAGCATCCGCGAGGGCGAGACCATCGCCCAGCCGCTGAAAGAAGCCCGGATCGTCGACGACATCGTGGTCAACATGATCGACGTCGGCGAGGAGACCGGCGAGCTCGACACCATGCTCAACAAGATCGCCGACAACTACGATGAAGAGGTCGAGACGGCCGTCGAGAGCCTCGTCAGCCTGCTCGAGCCGATCATGATCGTCGTCCTGGGCGGCATCATCGGCTTCATCGTCATCGCCTTGTTCCTGCCGCTCATCACGCTGATCTCGAAGCTGTCGGGTTGAAAACCTGGTCCGTTGTCCGTTGTCCGTTGTCCGTTGTTCGCTGACGCGGGCTGACGGGCCAGGCCTGGGAAAACCGGGGCACTCGAAGCAGGGCGACGACCGCGCAGCGGAGCGGCAGCTCCTCCAACGGACCACGGACAAAAGGACTAAAGGGGAATGACATGGTTCGACACTTGCACAAGCCCAACAACGGACAACGGACAACGGACAACGGACCAAGAAGGGGCTTCACCCTCGTCGAGCTCCTGGTCGTCATCATCGTCCTGGGGATCCTGATCGCGTTGTTGTTGCCGGTGATCAACGGGGCCCTCCGCACCTCGCGGAATGCCGCCGTCCAGGCCGAGATCAGCTTGCTCGCCCAGGCCCTGGAGCAGTTCAAGTCCAAGTACGGCGCCTATCCGCCCAGCCGGTTCCTCGCGTTGGAGAACGGGCAGTACTCGCAGAGATTCGGCGACACCACGACGCTCCATGGTGGGACCTTCACAGATCCGACGTCGCCGGGGACCGGCGACATTACCCTGGGACAGCTTGCCCAGCGGTCGGCGGCGGCCTTGAGGCAGTTCTTCCCCCAGGTCAATACCTCGGGGCCTCCCACCGGCAATCCCAACGGATGGTACGACTTCAATGGGAATGGGGTCCTTGACGGTGCCTACGTCCTGCACGGTCACGAGTGCCTGGTCTTCTTCCTGGGGGGCGTGCCGCTTTACGACACGATCTCGGGAAAGTTCGGCTTGACGGGCTTCGGCAAGGACCCGAGGAACCCCTTTACCAACAGCATCACCACCAGTGCGATGTACAGTGGCAACCGGCAGCCGCCGCTCTTCGAGTTCGACCCGGGCCGGCTCTACGGCGACCCGGCCAATACCTCGTTTCCCGCCAACGGCGTGATGCCGGGGTATTACGACTCGCTCGGCAACCCGGCGCCGGGACAAGGCACGACCCTCAACTTCTACGCCTACTTCAGCGCCTACGGCAGCAGCTCGTATGACCCCAACGACGTCAACCTCGTGATTCCCAACCTGGCGGCGGCCGTCTATGAGGTGGACGCCAATGGCCTCGGCCCGATCGCACTCCAGTACCAGGCGAGTTTCCCGGTCATTCACAGCGGGAACCTTAACCTTGCGATCTCGCCGTCCCCGAACCCCTATACCAGTACGTTGACCGTGACGACCTCCGGCACCGTCACGTACCAGAAGCCGCAGACCTACCAGATCATCTCGCCGGGGGTCGACGGGCTCTATGGCGTCGGCGGGCAGTTCTTGACGACCTCGTCGGCGTCCACGGCGACGGTCCCCCTACCCTTCGACCCCAATAACACCGTTGACATCGGGAGCAGCAGCAACACCGCAGACAGTGACAGAACCGTGCGCCAGCGCGAGCTCGACAACCTGACCAACTTCAAGTCGGGGACCTTGCAGCAGTAGCGCTGGATTCCGCGGGCAAGAACCTAGGTCAGGCTTGAGCCTGACAGGATCGGAATATCAGGCTCAAGCCTGACCGACGACTTGGTTTTTCGTGCCGGGGTAATATCCCGAGACCCTACAAACCAGACCTGGCTCCAGCCCGCCGGCCGTCATCCCCCGAGAGGGTGGCAGGCGATGGCCCCGATCGGGAAACGAACCTCCCCATTTTGGATTTTCGATTTTGGATTTTGGATTGAAGGTGAGATCAATCAAAAATCTGAAATCCTCAGTCGAGGAAGGGCCGATTGCCGGCCCTGGATGGGAACCCGCGATGCGAAACCAATCCCAAATCCAAAATCGGAAATCCCCAATCCCTGGCGGCTTCACCCTGGTCGAGCTGCTGGTCGTGATCGTGATCATCGGAATCATCCTCGGCTTCATCTTCAGCGCCGCGCTGGAATCCGTGGACCGCGCCCGGGAGCGGGCGACCCAGACCTTGATCGCCAAGCTCGAGACGGGGCTCAACGACCGGCTCGACGCCCTGCTCCAGACCCGGCCCGACTACAACAATGCCCACCTCTTCCTGGCGGCGATCTACAACAGCAACCTCTACCCGAATCCGAATGACCCGACCGGCAACAATGGTGCACTACCAGGCTATCAGCGGGCCACGGCCATCGCCTGGACCGACTACATCAAGAGCGAGATGCCCGACGTGTTCTTCGTCCAGGCCGTCCCGACCTCGGCGACTCAGAATGTCTAC
>Ga0209062_1005101_pt1 | contig 13016 bp, 11 predicted proteins | sample Coa_R2_2_FD_187158 | JGI IMG/M metagenome (GOLD analysis project Ga0209062, IMG submission 187158) | Surface soil microbial communities from Centralia Pennsylvania, which are recovering from an underground coalmine fire - Coalmine... | ecosystem: Environmental > Terrestrial > Soil > Unclassified... | reverse complement strand
GACCAAGCCGCAGGAATTCGGTCTCGAGCTCGTCGGCCAGCCGCGCGACGAAATCGGCGTCGCTCTCGTCCTCGCGCTTCTCGTGATAGGCAAAGGCAGGCCGCACATGGCTGAAGGCTGATGACAGCAGCGGCGCATAGGGTTCGCGGCGCCAGGCGTTGCCGCCGGCGGCGAGCGCACCCAGCGTGTTGCCGTGATAGCTCTGCCGGCGCGCGATGAAGTGGCTGCGCTGTTTCTCGCCACGCTCCACGAAATATTGCCGTGCCAGCTTGATGCTGGCCTCGATCGCTTCCGATCCGCCGCTGACGAAATAGGCGTAAGCGAGCCCGCCCGGCTCGTCGCCGACGAGCTCCTCGGCCAGCGCTTCCGCCGGCTCGGAGGAGAAGAAGGCGGTATGCGCGAAAGCGAGCCGGGAGGCCTGTCGGGCGATCGCGTCCAGCACGCGCGGATGCTGGTGACCGAGACAGGACACTGCGGCACCACCGGAGGCGTCGAGCACGCGCTGCCCGTCCTGGCCGATCAGCCAGACGCCTTCACCGCCGACCGCAAGCGGCGGGGTCTCACGCAGGCTGCGGTGCAGGATGCGGCTTCTTCGAGCGGTCATTTCTCAACCTCGCCCTGCACCATATTGAGAGGTGTCAGGTGGTGCAACAGAGAGTGCGCGCGCGATTAGCGGGCAGCATGGCTGCAGGCGCATAACGATCTGAACAACCGTTAATTTTGGCGCGCCGATCCGGGCCGATTCCGCCTGTCACTGTAACGTTTCAGGATTTGAATTCCTTAAAGCCGGATGCGGCTTGACCCGCCCCGCGTTGCTCCATTATCTGCTGCAATGAGCCTCAAAATCTCCGCCTCGAAAGGCGCTCGCAGCGCGGCCAAATTGCACCGTGCCGCGGGTCCCTCGCCGGACAGGGCACTTTGGCTGGCGGTCGAAGTTGAGACGCTGCCGCGCCGGTATCGTGCGCGCCTGCAGATCGGAAACACGCCGCTTTTGGCAAGCGACGCGATCGAACGTGTCCGCCCGAAGACGGCAGGCCACGGGCATGCGCATTCCGGTTCGAAAACATAGGGCTCGGCCTTTGCTGTCACAGATCAGCCAGATCATGGATCGCAAGAGCTCGAACCGGGTGCTGACCCGGCTGCGTGCGCTTCTGCGCAGCAACGAGTTCTATCTGATCCCGCTGGCGCTGGTGGTCGGCGTGGTCACCGGGGCGATCGTGACCTTGATGAGCGAGATCGCCCAGATCGCGCATGTGCTGATCTTCGGCATCCCGGTCGACGTGCGCCTCAGCGCCAATGACCGCGTCAACCCCATCATTGCACTGATTGCCCCGGCCGCAGGCGGGCTTCTCCTGGGCGTCATGGAGTGGTTCCGGAGACGCTGGAAGATTGCGAGCGCAGTCGACCCGATCGAGGCCAATGCGTTGCGCGGCGGCCGGCTGTCGCTGCGCGACAGCATCATCGTCAGTGGGCAGACGCTGGTTTCCAATGGCTGCGGCGCCTCGGTTGGCCTGGAGGCCGGCTATACCCAGATCGGGTCCGGCGCCGCCTCGCTGCTCGGCCAGGTCCTCAATCTCAGGCGCAACGACCTTCGCCTGGTGGTCGGTTGCGGCGCGGCGGCCGCGATCGCGGCGGCGTTCGGCGCCCCGATCACCGGCGCGTTCTATGCCTGCGAGCTGATTGTCGGGGTCTATGCTGTCGGCAGCGCGGCGCCGATCCTGGCCGCCTCCCTGTCGGGAGCTTTGACCGCGCAATATCTCGGCGGCGCGCCCTATTCGCTGGAGGTGCCCCACGTCAACAGCGTCGGGCTCGAGCAATATCTGGCGCTGATCGTGCTGGCTCTCATTGCCGCGATGATCGGCATTGCGGTGATGCGGAGCTCCGTGGTGTTCGAGCGGGTGTTTGCCAACCGGCGAATCCCGGTCTGGCTGCGACCGGTGATTGGAGGCGTTTGCGTCGGCGCCCTTGCCATCGTCACGCCGCAGGTGCTGGCGGCCGGCCACGGCGCCATGGTGCTGAACCTGCACCGCGAGATGGCCATCGGCTTCATCGCGCTCATCATTGCGCTGAAAGTGATCGCCTGCCTGATCTCGCTGGCCTCAGGCTTCCGCGGCGGCCTGTTCTTCGCCTCGCTGTTCGTCGGCAGCATGCTCGGCAAATTCTATGCGGCGCTGCTCCTGTTGACGGGGTTCGATCTCGCGGTCGATCCGCTGGCCAGCATGCTCACCGGCATGGCGACGCTCGGCGTTGCGATTGTCGGTGGACCGCTGACCATGTCATTCCTCGTCCTGGAAATGACCCGCAGCGTCGATGTGACCGCGGTCGTGCTCGCCGGCTGCATCGTCACGAGCATCTTCGTCCGCTTCATGTTCGGCCATTCCTTCTCCACCTGGCGCCTGCATCTGCGCGGCGAGACCATCCGCAGCGCCAATGATGTCGGCTGGCTGCGCAACCTGACCGTCGAGCGCATGATGCGCTCGGACGTCGCCAGGGTTCCGAGTACGACGACCATTGCCGCCGTCCGGCGTGAATTCGTGCTGGGCTCGCGGCCGGCGGTCGTGGTGGTCAACAATTCCGACGATTATCTCGGGCTCGTGCTGCTGCCGGAGCTGTTCTCGGGCGAGCTCGATTCCATTGCCGATGACATCCAGGTGATCGAGCTCGCGCGCTACACCGATGTCAGCCTGTTGCCGGAAATGAACGTCAAGACCGCGATGAAGATCTTCGACGATGCCGAGGCCGAGGTGCTGGCGGTGCTGGAATCGGAAGACAGCCGCAAGGTGATCGGCTTTCTGACCGAATCCCACGCCCGTCGCCGCTATGTCGAGGAAATCGACCAGGCCACGCGCGGAGTGCTCGGCGCGCTGTCCTAAGTTCCTGCGGGAGCGGTATGGAACCTATCGGCCCTTGCGGCTTTGAGCCTCGCTTGCAAGGAGCTTCGACCATGCTGATGCATCTTCCGATCGTGATTGCGGCGGCGCTGCCGGTATCACCCGTCGCTGACACCGTGCCGCAGCTCGACGTTGCGCGCGAATGCAGGGCTGAGGTCTTTGACCAAACGGCTCGGAAGCGTTGCATCGAGGACGACGACCAGGCGCGGGACCAGCTCAAGAAGGAATGGTCGACGTTCAATGCATCTGAACGGCAGTTATGCGAGCGGGAAACCAGGATGGGAGGGGCCAGCACGTATGCCGAGTTCCTGACCTGCCTGGAAATGTCGCGGGATACGCGAACCGGCCATCCCGCACAGCGAACCGCCAGCGATGACGCGCTGAACCACGCCACGACAGGGCGGGCGGCGCAGCCTCAATCCAAGAGCGTGGGTGCCAAGTAGCGCCGATCTATCGCACCTCGGATTCGACCCACGCCGCGATGACCGCGCGTTCTTCCGCCGTCATCTCGGTGACGTTCCCCGGCGGCATCGCGCTGGCCCAGGCGGCGTTGCGGCCGATGAGGCGGGCGTTGCGGTGGATGTGCTCGGCGTCGTCGAGCCGGATGCCTTTCGGCGCCGTGGTGATGCCGTCCCAGACCGGCTCAGCCGCATGGCACATGCTGCAACGCGACAGGATGATCTCCTCCGCTGCGGCATAGGTCGGCGCCGTCGGAAGTGCCGCGACATTGGCGCCGCGGGGGCCCGCTGCCGAAAGCAGGCCGATGGCGATCATGCCCAGGGCAGCCACGCCCCAGACCCACCAGGGCGAGGGCCGTCCCGCATGGCGCTCGTTGAAGAAGTGACGGATGATCGGGCCGAGCGCGAGCACGATGGCGACAATCAGCCAGTTGAAGCGGGTGGCAAACAGCAGCGGATAGTGGTTGCTGATCATCAGCACCAGCACGGGCAAGGTCAGGTAATTGTTGTGGACGCTGCGCTCCTTGCCGGCCTTGCCGAGCTTCGGATCAGGCTTCTCACCCTTGAGCAGCGCCGCCACGATCTTCTTCTGGTTCGGGATGATCGTCAAAAACACGTTGGCGACCATGATGGTGCCGATCAAAGCTCCGATCTGGTTGAAGGCGCCGCGGCCGCTGAGAACATGGGTGAAGGCGTAGGTCAGGGCGACCAGGAACACATAGCCGCCGATCGCGAATGGCAGCTCGTGCTTCGCCAGCCCCGAGCGGCAGGCGGCTTCATAGAGCAGCCACGCCACCAACAGGCTCACAAGGCTGAACAGCCCGGCCTGCAGCGGGGTCAGGTCGAGCACGGATTTGTCGACCAGGAACAGCTCGGCATCGACATAATAGACCACGACCATCAGCGCGAAGCCGGACAGCCAGGTGGTGTAGGCCTCCCATTTGAACCAGGTCAGCTCGTCCGGCAGTTTCGCCGGCGCCACCAGGTATTTGACAATGCGATAGAAGCCGCCGCCATGCACCTGCCAGGCTTCGCCTTGCACGCCCTCGGGCAGCTCACCTGATGGCTTCAGGCTGAGATCGAGATGAATGAAATAAAACGAGCTTCCGATCCAGCCGATCGCCGCCACCACATGCAGCCAGCGGAAGATCAGTCCGAGCCATTCCGAGAGTATCGATCCCCACATTATCGCGTCCGTCAGTGATGTAGCTTGCGCGCCAGTGAATGCCGCCCGGCGTGCGGCTCGACTTTCAATCAACGGCATGTCTTGCACCGATCGTTTTGATTTTCCAGCGCTTCTGAGGGCAGCGAATGCCCAGCTTTGAGGCAGTCGGATGATATTGTTCTCCGTCATTCCGGGGCGATGCGCAGCATCGAGCCCGGAATCTTGAGATTCTCAGGTGCGCAATTGCGCACCGTAGTTCGCCTCTTCGAGGCGCCCCGGAACGACAGCCGCGCCTTCGTCAGATCACGGGCCACAAGAGGCAAATTGATCGTGCTTGCCGAACATTTGCGACCAGCTCCGATTATGCTGAAGCCTGCGAAGCCTGTCAGGAAGGGTCGTTAGCGATGCCTAAGCCGCCACCTGCGATGCCAATGCTCGTCGCACTTGCGCTGACGCTTGCCGCCGCCAATGCCGACCCGGCCGTGCTCGTGGGCAAGAATGCCTTCGGCAGCTGGCAGCTCGACAAGCCCGGCACGACAAGGCTGATCCGGCCGCAGGACCTGCCACAACCCGGTGCCACGCGCTCCAGCGCAAATCCCTCGCGCATCGTGTCGAGGCCGGCCGGGGCCGTGCCCCAGGTGCCGCCGGGCTTCACGATCACCCTGTTTGCATCTAGCCTGAGCGGTCCCCGCATCATCCGCGTCGCGCCGAACGGCGACATCTTTGTCGCGGAGACCCACGCCGGCCGCATCCGCGTCCTGCGGGCCGCCGATGGCGGCGCGCAGCCGGTGGAAAACGTGGTTTTCGCCAGCGGGCTCAACCGCCCCTTCGGCATCGCGTTCTATCCCAATGGGAGCGATCCGCGCTGGGTCTATGTCGCCAACACCGACAGCGTCGTGCGCTTTCCCTATCATGCAGGCGACCTCAAGGCGGCGGCCGCGCCGGAAATCGTGGTGCCGAGCCTGCCGCGCGGCTATGGGCACTTCACCCGCGACATCGTCTTCACGCCCGACAATGCGCGCATGCTGATCTCGGTGGGATCCGTCAGCAATGACGCCGAGGGCATGGGCGAGCCGCCGGGCGGGCTGGAGCAGTGGATCGCCAGGCAGCCGCTGGGCGCGGCCTGGGGCGAGGAGACCGACCGCGCGGCCGTGCTGGCGTTCGATCCCGAGGGCAAGGACAGACGCCTGTTCGTGACCGGAATCCGCAACTGCGTGGGCCTTGCTATCCAGCCGGCGACCGGCGTGCCCTGGTGCTCCACCAATGAGCGCGACGGGCTCGGCGACGACCTGGTGCCCGACTACGTCAGTCGCGTGCGCGAAGGCGGCTTTTACGGCTGGCCCTGGTATTACATCGGTAGCCATCAGGATCCCCATCATGCCGGGCAGCGGCCAGACCTGAAGGACAAGGTCACCACCCCCGATGTGCTGATCGAGGCGCATTCGGCTTCGCTGGGGCTCACCTTCTATGACGGCAGCAATTTCCCCCAGGAATACCGCGGCGATGGCTTCGCGGCGGAGCATGGCTCCTGGAATAGATCAAAGCGCACCGGCTACAAGATCATCCGCATTCGCCTGAAGGACGGCGTACCCACGGGCGAATATGAGGATTTTGTCACCGGCTTCGTCGTCAATGACAGCGAGGTCTGGGGGCGGCCGGTCGGCGTTGCTGTGGCGCATGACGGCGCTTTGCTGATTTCCGAGGACGGCAACGGAACGATTTGGCGGATAAGCCACTAATCTCCTTGCGCCGCCATGGCTGACACGGCAGCCTTGCATGGGCGCGGTGAGGAGGTGGGCTGGTTGGCAAACATCTGGGTGCGGAAATCCACCGAGGTCTTGGCCGCGGAGGCCGCCCATAGTGATCCCGATTCCGAGGTCCGGCCGTTGCGGCGGACCTTGTCGGCCCTCCATCTGGTGGCGCTCGGGATCGGCGGCATCATCGGCGCCGGCATTTTCGTCCTCACCGGACATGCTGCGGCCGCGAATGCCGGCCCTGCGATCACGCTGTCCTACGCGCTCGGCGCAGTCGCCTGCGCCTTTGCCGGCCTCTGCTATGCCGAGATGGCCTCCACCGTGCCGATCAGCGGCAGCGCCTACACCTACGCATATGCGACCCTCGGCGAGCTCGTCGCCTGGATCATCGGCTGGGACCTGATCCTGGAATATGCCGTCGGTGCCATCGCGGTCGCGATCGGCTGGTCGGGCTACGTCGTCAGTTTCGCCCGCGATTTCGGCATCAACATCCCCAGGGAATTCGCCTCGTCGCCGCTCGTCTATGATTCCGCCACGCACAGCTGGTCCGCCACCGGCGCCGTGTTCAATCTCCCGGCGGTCGCCATCATCGTCATCATCAGTTGGCTGCTCGTGATCGGCATCCACGAATCCGCGCGCTTTAACAACATCATTGTCGGGGTGAAGCTCCTGGTGATCTTCCTCTTCATCCTGTTTGCCGCGCCACATGTCTCGACGGCCAACTGGGTCACCGCAGCCAATCCACACGGCGATTTCATTCCGCCCAATGTGGGCGAGGGGATCTATGGCTGGTCGGGCGTGGTTCGCGGCGCGGCGATCGTGTTCTTCGCCTTTATCGGCTTTGACGCGGTCTCGACCGCGGCCCAGGAGGCGAAGGTGCCGAGCCGCGACATGCCGATTGGCATCCTGGGCTCGCTCGTGATCTGCACCTTCCTCTATGTCGCGGTCGGCTTCGTGCTGACGGGGATCGTGCCCTTCGACAAATTGAACGTGCCGGACCCGATCGCGGTCGGCATCGATGCCGCCGGCGTCGGCTGGCTCGCGCCCCTGATCAAGCTCGGCATCGTGCTCGGGCTCACCTCGGTCATCCTGGTGATGCTGCTGGGGCAGCCCCGCATCTTCCGCGCCATGGCGTATGACGGCTTGTTGCCGCCGGCCGCCGCGAAAATTCATCCACGCTTCCACACCCCGTATGTCGCAACCATCGTCTCCGGCACTGTGGTGGCCGTGCTGGCCGGGCTGCTCCCGATCGGCCTGGTCGGCGAGCTCGTCTCGATCGGGACGCTGTTTGCCTTTGCGGTGGTCTCCATCGGCACGCTGGTGCTGCGGATCGTCGACCCCACCCTGCATCGTCCGTTCAAGGCCCCGGCGATCTGGATCGTGGCGCCCTTAGGCGCGCTGACCTCGGTCTTCCTGATGCTCGGGCTGCCGGTCGATACCTGGGTGCGGCTCGCCGTCTGGCTGGTGATCGGGCTTGCGATCTATTTCGGCTATGGCGCACGGCGCAGCCGGCTTGCGGTGGCGGCATAAGCGACTCTCAAATCGCTTTGGCCTGCTTGCGCACCTCGTTCGCAAGCGGTCGCAGCGCGTCCGCCGGCGCCTGGCCGACCAGGCTGTAACCGATGCCGCCATCAGCCCAGGCAAAGCCCGCGACATCGCCTTCGGTGTGCGGCGTCATCGGGGCGTTCTCGTCGCGGCCGTTCATCGGGCGCGTCAGCACGACGATGCGGCTGCCGTGGTCGTTGTCATACATGAACATCGCCGCCGGGCCGTGCGCGGTCGCGACCAGCCGCCCGCCCATCAGCCGGTAGCCGGAAGGCGACAGGTTCGGCACCTTGACCTCCTGCTGCAGCCGGCTCGATACCCATTGCACCAGTTGCGCCGTGTCGGATGCGCGCATCTCGACCGGCCGCTCATGATCGGGGGCGTAGACCGTGTACGAGGCGGTGGCCTCCTGCGCCAGCGCGGCCAGGCCACCGGGCGAAGCCTGCAGCGAGCCGCGCATGATCCAGCCGCCGGCAGCACCGACAAAGAGCAGCAGCATCGCCGCCATCGCCCAATTGAGGCGAGCCGGCTGCCGCCTGCGGTTCTCGATGATGCGGGCGAGATTGAGCGCGGCCGGCAGCGGCTCATCCGCGATCGGCGCCAGCGCCGCGCGCAACAGATCGCGCTGGCCGGAAAACGCGCCGACGCGCTTGGCCACCTCCGGATGATCATCGAGATAGGCCGCGACCTCGCGCCGCCGCTCCGGCGCGAGCGCCTGATCCACATAGGCGTGGAGATCATCTTCCGTGATCGGGCGATGGTTCATGTCACCCTCCGTAGTGACACCACGTTGGTTGGCGCAGCAGTGCCTTCGATCTCCTGCTGCAATCGTTCTCGCGCCCGCGACAGCCGCGACATCACCGTGCCCACGGGAATGCCGAGCACTTTCGCGGCCTCCGCATAGGAGAGGTCCTCGACCGCGACAAGCAGCAGCACCTCCCGCTGGTCCTCAGGCAACCGCGCGAGTTTTGCCAGGACGTCCTGATACATGAGCTTCTGCTCCTGGCTTGCTGCTTCGCCAAAACTGTCCTCGTTGGTCTCGTCGATCGGGACATGCCGGCCACGCGAGGCGCTTTTGCGGAATTGGTTGACGGCGAGGTTGTGCAGGATGGTGAAGAGCCAGGCGCGGAGATCGCCATCGCGCCGCTGATACCAGCGGCTGACGGCGCGCTCCAGGCAGTCCTGCACCAGGTCGTCGGCGCTGGCGCGATCGCGCATCAGGGCGCGCGCATAGCGGCGGAGCGCGGGGATCAGCGGCTCGACCTGGTGCAGCTTGTCGTCCATCATGCGCTCCGTCGCGCTTCACTCTGCCTCATTGCGTCTCGATCTGAACGGGGACGCCTTGCGTCGTCATGTCGCCGGGGGCGATCACCAGATAGCGCTGCCGTGTTTTTGTCGAGGGGTCGACCAATTGCCGGATCTGTCCAACGGCGTTGACGATCGCCGAACCTGCCGGATTGGCCATGAAGGCGGCCAGCGGCTGCAACGGCCCGCTTCCATCCGCATGCTCCGATAGCGCCAGCACGTATTTTTCCTTGGGCGTGAGCCCCGTGACGGACGCTTCCAGCACCTGGATCAGTCCCTGATCGAACAGCGAGACGCTGGTCGGCGCGGTGCCGGTCTTTGCATCGTCCTTCGGCGCGAGCGCGAGGTGAGCGACCTGACCCGCGATGCCGAGCGGCTGCAGATTCTGGCGGTCGTCCGCATTGGGCGCGGCATTGGGGACATAGGCGATGGCCTGCGGCGCCTGGCCGATCGGGATGTTACCGATCACAGTGTTGGTCGCCGTGTCGATCGCCGCCAGCGCATCGGCATTCTCCAGTCCGACATAGATGCGCGTGCCGTCGCCAGATGGCCACACGCCGTGCGGCAGGTTGCCGACCGCGATGGTCGCGACCTGCGAAAAATCATCGGTGCGGAACACCTTGACCTGGTTGGAGCCGCCGATGGTGACATAGGCGAGGGTGCCCTTGGCCGTATGCGCGAAATTGACGTGGTTGGTGATCGGCCCCGTGTCGAGCGTCTTGATCAGGTTGAACGGCGGCCTGGCATTGAACACCTGCGTCTTGCCGGTGTCCTTCAGCGTGAACCAGACCTGGTCGCCCTCCGGCGTCGCCGCGATGTTCGGGCAGAACGGGCTCTCCTGCTTCACCTTGGCGACGATCTTGTGATCGGCGACGGTGACGACATCGGTCTCGGGATTGAAGGAGGAACAGATGTAGCCATACGTGCCGTCGGGCGAGAAGATCTGCATGCCCGGGCCGGCGGGCGTGATGATGCGGGTCTTCTCCTCGAACGTCATGGCGTCGAGCACGGCGATGTAGTTCTCGCCGCGCACGGTGACCCAGACCTCCTTGCCGTCGGGCGTATAGAACGCCTCATGCGGCGAGCGGCCGACATAGGTCACGTGCTTGACCGCATTGGTTGCAGTGTCGATGAAGGTGACCGAGTTCGAGCCGATCGAGACCACGGCGAGCGTGTGGTGATCGGGCGAATAGCCCATGCCATGGACCAGCACCTGGCCCTTGTAGAGCGGGCTGAAATTGGCGGGCTGCGGATCGCCGAGCCTGATGACGCCAAGCAATTTGTTGTCGACGGGATCGGTGACGGAGACCGTGTTGGAGAACTGCTCGGCGGCATAGACGCGATCATGGTGGCTGATGGGGATGTCGGCGGCCGCCAACGCGCCGGGCGCCTGTCCTGCGAAAGCGGCCGAACAGGCCGCCAGCATCGTGCCTGCGAGGAGTGCGCTCTTCCAGATCGTCATGTGGGGCTCCTATTTCTTCATTGCCTTGGACATGTCCATCTGCATGCCCGGATGATGGTGCTCGCTTGTGGCGGGCGCCGGCGCCGCGGTCGGCTGGGTCGGGGCCGGCGTGGTGTCAGTGGCCTTCTCGCCGATCGCGAGCTTCATGGCCGCGATCTCCTGCATCTGATCGACGATGATCTCCTGCGCGATGCGGCGCAGCTGCTCGTTCTTGCCGTAGCGCAATTCGATGACCGCCATGTCGATCGCACCCTGGTGATGAGGGGTCATCATGGCGACGAAATCGCGGTCGATGTCGCCGGTCGGCCTCGCAGCCATGTCGTTCATCATCCTGGTCATCGCCGCGTCGTTCTCCTTGAGGAATGCGCTTTCCTCGCCGGACACTGCGGACGGTTGCTGGGCGGGCGGGTGCGCCTCTTGTGCAAAGGCAAGCGGCGGCACGGCAAATGCGATGAGAATGCGAAGGCCGAAGATGGCGGCGGCAGCTGGCCTCGGGCGCCGAAATTTGTGATGCGCAGCTCGTGCGAGGCTGCGAAGGGATGACCGGCCCATGCTGAACTCCCATGCGGGTGATTGCAGGGTGTGACGTGTCGAGCGGCGTTCTATTCCGTCCCTCTCTCCCAGGTTTTTCGCCCGGCTCGCGCCGGGCACGAAAAAATGCAGGCGTAACAAGGGGCCGCGACCCCTTGCGCAGCCCGATCACATAAATGTCAGCAGGGAGGGGCTATCCCCGCCGCACGCTCGCCCCGCCATCGACCGGCAGCGTCACGCCGGTGATGAAATTGGCCTCGTCCGACGCCAGGAACAGCGCGGCGTTCGCGACGTCCCACGCGGTGCCCATCTTCCTGCGCAACGGCACCTTGCGGTCGCGCTCGGCGGCGACCTCGGCGCGGGTCTTGCCGAACTCGCGGGCGCGGGTGTCGACCGCCATTGGGGTGTCCATCAGGCCGGGCAGGATCACATTGGCGCGGATGCCGTACTCGGCATTCTGATAGGCGAGCTGTTCGGTGAAGGCGATCATCGCCGTCTTGGTCGCCTTGTAGGCGACGTAAGGGTAGGTCGTGATTGCCGCCATCGAGGAGATGTTGATGATGGCGCCGCTCCTCTGTTCTCGCATGATCGGGATCACATGCTTGGCCGCGAAGATGCAACTCCGCAGATTGATGGCGACGCAGCGGTCGAAGGCCTCCTCGCTGATCTCGGAGAGCTCCGCATCACCGCCGGAAAGACTCACGCCGACATTGTTGTGCAGGATGTCGATGCGGCCCCAGAGCGCCACCGCATCCGCGACCATCGCTCTCAGCTCGGCATTCCTGGTGACATCGGCCTTGAAGGCTGCCGCAGTGCCGCCCTTGTCCGCGATCATGGCGACGGTCTCCTCGGCCGAGGCGAGGTTATGATCCACGCACAGCACCTTCGCGCCCTCGCGCGCAAAGGTGAGTGCGGTGGCGCGGCCATTGCCCATGCCTTCGCCGGGGCTTTGGCCCGCGCCGACGACGATTGCCGTTCGATCCTTCAGGCGCATGTCATTTCACTCCCGGCATCGGGTACTGCGCGAGTACCTCTTTGTAAGTTGGCTCGTTGTCGATCTTCATGGTGGCGAGCACGCGCACCACGGCGCAATAGAAGGCGATGGTGAGCACCAGATCGACCATCTCCTCGTCGGAGAGATGGCGCTTGATCTCGGCAAAGGTCGCCTCCGACATCGCAAGCTCCCGCGCCATTTCGCGCGCGCCCTTGAGGATCGTCCGCGCCAGCGGCTCGAGGCTGGACGCTTTGCCCGCGGTCTCCGCCATCATCCCCGCAATGTCGTCGTCGGTGACGCCGAACTCCCTGCCGATCTTCACATGGTGGGTGAACTCATATTCCGACTGCTCCAGCCAGCCGACCTGCAGGATCGCAAGTTCGCGCAGGCGTGGATCGAGTTTGCTCTTGAAGCGGATGTAGTTGCCGACGCCGTTGAAGGCGCGCGCCATGTCGGGCGAGTTGACCAGGAGCTTGTGCAGATTGGTGTTGCGCTTGAGCATGTCGCGATAGTCGGGCGCGACCTGATCGGCCTCGAGATAGGGCAGGCGGGCCATGCGGCAGTTTCCTCTCTTTATTCAGTGTTCTTGGTTCAGTGTTCTTGCGATTCCCGTTCCGGCGCCTGCAACGTGACGCCGCCATCGACGACCAGCACCTGGCCGGTGATGTAACGCGCATGGTTGCTGAGCAGGAAGCGTACGGCATGGCCGACGTCCCAGCCGGTGCCTTCGATGTTCAGGACCGAAGCCTTGGCGCGCTGGGCGCGTGCGGCCTCGCTCATCCCGCGGGCATAGACCATCGGCGTGTATATCGGCCCGGGGCAGATGCAGTTGACGCGGATGTTGTCCCGCCCGTGATCGACCGCCATGGCGCGGGTGAGCCCGATCACCGCGGCCTTTGAGGTGGTGTATG
>Ga0209062_1005087_pt1 | contig 13042 bp, 12 predicted proteins | sample Coa_R2_2_FD_187158 | JGI IMG/M metagenome (GOLD analysis project Ga0209062, IMG submission 187158) | Surface soil microbial communities from Centralia Pennsylvania, which are recovering from an underground coalmine fire - Coalmine... | ecosystem: Environmental > Terrestrial > Soil > Unclassified... | reverse complement strand
GCGCCCGCGCTCGAAGGGCTGGACGCGGATGCCGCCATGCCCCACGACCACCTGCTCGCCGACGCGCACCTCGTGCATTGGTTTGCAGTAGGCGCGCTGCCGCTCACGATCAACGACAATTGCCACGTCCATCTCGATATCTTCTACATCCACCCACTGACCGTTCAGGCGCACCTGTGTGGGCAGGTTGGTGGTGGAGTAGAATTTCGCGGGCAGCACGCCGTCCTGCTCGACTGGCTCTGACTGCACGTCGTGGCCGTTGACGAGAACCGCGCCAAGCTGCTGCAATTCGGACATGATGCGCTCCAGCGTCTCCTCGTTCGGCGCCTCAACCCTGATGCGCGCATAGCTCGTCTCCGTCTTATGCTTGCCGACGCGCATCTCCTCCACCGTAAAATTGCCGCCGCGATCCATGATCGTATCCCAGGCGCGGGGCAGTGTCCATGAGTCAATGATATGGCCGCTCAATTCAATAGTTTCGCTTAACATATCTATCTTTATAACCCCTTTATTATTTCACGATTTTTGTGCCAACCGGGCAGACAGGCTGGAAGACGCAGGGACGGCATTTCGCCACGCGCTGCTTCGCCAGGGGCGGTGGCTGCTTCTCACTGCATCGCTCCATCTCACCCAGCAGGCGAATGACCTTTTTACGCAGCGCGGGCGTATATTCGACTACAAACTCACGATCGGCGTAGCGCAGAATGCCGTGCGTTGGCGGCTGCTCAAAATAATCTTCCAGAATAAGGCAGTAGGCGGCAAGCTGCACCATGTGGTTGCTATAGGGCGCGGCGGCATTCTGCACATTGAGCTTGAGTTCAACCGGGATGGGCCGCCCGTCGGGGGCCTGCACGACATAATCCGGCTTGCCGATCAGCGGGAACGTGCTGGAAGACAGCGGCTCCCCCTGCCCGTCCGCGTCCTCATAGACAAGCTCGCCATCCGGCAGCCCCAGTTCGCGGCGGCGATCCACAATTAACCGCTTCTGCCTTGACCTGCGCTCATTCAGCAGCAAAAGTAACAGCGCAAGCGCCAGCAACAACAGAATAACGCCGGCGGGAAGCAGCATATTCCCTGTCATACAGGCTCATTCCTTCCAAACAGAGTATTAGCGTACCACAACGGCAGCAACAATGAATAGCAACGCCAGCACGAGCAGGACGACGGCGATGAGCGCGAGAGGGCGCAGACTGAGCGCGGGAGGAGGCGCGGGAACGTTCGCCCGCTCCTCCTCGATCTCTTCGATCTCATCGGCGTGGTCGCGATGCTGCTGCTGGCCCTCATCAAACGCGCCCCGGCGCAGCAGAAGTTGCTCAATCATTTGATATTCCGGCAGCAGGGGGGCCTGCTGGCCAGATTCGTGTTCCAGTTCGACCAGGCGCGCAAAGAGTTCTTCCGTCCCGGCCCGCGCGCGCGGGTCGTAGCGTTCAAACCACCAGGCGAGAGGGCAGTATTCGTATTCCGCGATCTCGCTGGCAGTGAAGAAATTGCCCTGCGGGCCTGTTTTATGCTGTTGCTGTTGCTGTCGTATCATCGCCTTGCCCATCAACATTCCGAAAGCAGGCTAGACCGCCGCCTGCACCCCCGCCAGGCCGAGGCTCTCGGCGACGCTGGACATAGCTTCAATCACAAACGCAATATGCTCATCGAGGTCGACACCCAGTTCTGCCGCGCCCCTGACGAGATCGTCGCGATTGACGCCGGCGGCGAAGCCTTTCGACTTCATCTTCTTGCGCACAGAGGAGACTTCAAGGCCAATAACGCTTTTGTTCGGGCGCACCAGCGCGGTCGCGCCCAGGTTCAAATCCCCATCAAATAGACTTGCCAGATCTTCCACCCTTTCAGATAAGAGCCAGAGCGCGTACAATGGCGCTTCTACTCTGGCGGTACTGTCGCAGGCTATTTTAACATATTGGAGCGTCGTCTCATAGTCCCTGAACAGGTACTTGCCATCCAATTTCGGCATGAAGTCCAGAAAACAAGCGAACAGGGGAACCTCATCTTTATTTGAATGCAGCCGATACAGATGGTTGACGCTGGCATGGCGCTGTAAAGCACGCCAGGTTCGGGTTGGCAGTTGTTTCAATACTTCCAGCCGCGAGGCATTCGGCCAATACTCACGTAAAATCGCCGTTTCCTCTTCACTTAAAACGTCGCCGCGTGTCGGCGTGACTTTCCAGAGGTAGGCAATATCAATACGGGGACAGACGGCATCCAGCCAGTCGATGGAAAGTCGCAGCCAATGAGGTGATACCACCTCGACTTCGATACGGTTAATGAGTAAACTAAAGGCCCGTTGTCGCTGCTCTACGTCAAATGTCGGCCAGACGGCCTCAAAATTGCCGAGCAGCGAGTGGAGCTTGGCGATTTCTTCGGGGCTGTCAATGATACCGAGCTTATCCTTTTTCATTTCCAACTGTTCTTTGGTTTGCAACAGTTCGTCCGCCTGCTTTTGCAGTTTGGCATAGAGCGGGTCTTTTTTGCTGGTCTCCAGCCGCTTTTCCGCATTATCAGCAAGTTGGATTTCCAGTCCTTTTAACTGTTCGTGGATACTGACAAAGCCCTCGGATTGTTGGTCATAAACCTGTTCCAGCGCGGTTTTCACCCGATCCTTTAGATTGTGATCCGCTCGCTCCAGCGCTTTCAAGCGTTCGATCACCACCATGTCAAAATGGGCCACCGGAATCCGGAACAGCTTATCGGTCAGAATACCGCACGCTCGCTGACTACGGGCGACATAACAACCTTCGTCAACAGTGGTGAAGGCCGTTCTATCAGGGGAAGGGGGGGTGGCCAGGAGCCGCCCATGAAAGACCGCATCCGGCACAGTGTCGCGAGTGCTGCGAATACGGGTGACGCCTCGGTTATTCTCTACCATTTCACCTTCGAGCGTATAGCCTTTAATCCTGGCATACCCTTCTGCAAACAGGGCATAATCCAAGATAGCTACGTGATGATCGACGATAGTATCAGGTTTATCCGCATCGGGCATCCACCACCCGATATACATCTCGTTGGTGAGCCAGCGTTTAATGACCTGCGGCCCGCGAGGTTTATAGCCCACCCCTGGAATATGGCGCAGGTTGGTGCGGAACATATAGCGCTCTCTATCTTCTTCTGGTATTTCGGGGAAGAGAAACACCATCCGTGCGACTTCCTTATTGAGTTTTCCCATGTCCCAATCCAGCGCTTGTGCTCTGAGGGCCAGTTTGCGGATTTCTTTCGCCCACGGCTCATAGACCACAATCATCTGGTTTTGTTTCTTGCCTTTGACCACTAAGCCAGGCGGTAAGCCCCTGCCGTCGTAGCCGCCTTTATCTGCTTTATTTTGCTTGCATTGGTTGGCGTGCTTGATCGGCCCCTCAATGTAGGCATACGCCTCTCTCATCTTATCCTGAAAGGCACGCAGGTCATCGTAATCGGTAAAGTCATAGACCCTCGTCTCGTCATACCGCGCCACCGATGAAATAGGCGGCACAATTAGCTTGATTTTCTTTTCTTCCGCCAGTCTGGTAAAGACACCCACCTGATCCATGTGCTTGTTCCGAAACAATCTGTCTTCTCTGGCCAGCACAATCGTGCCGATAATCCCCTTATTAGCGTCCTGATAGAGACGGTCGAGTACCTCTCGCTGGTCAATGCGTTTTTGGCCAGATACGCCCGACCCTTCATCATAGAGGCGCACATCCGGCTCATCATCGCCGTAGAGCAACCTGCCGTAGTCTTGTAGCCCGAGCTGGGTTTCTCGGCTTTCCGCTTGTGCCGTGTCAGCCCCGTCTTTTGATTGCCTCACTAATACGGCAACTGCCCGTGTCTTATCTATCTCAGGCAATGCTCCGATGTCGTAACTCGGACGGTTTTCTGCCTGGCGAAGTTTGAATGCTCTGGGTTCCGGCATTCTCTTGTTTCCTTTCTTGGTTCAAGCACAATCTCTACAGAATTACACAACTTTCATAGGGCGCAGTCAGAAGCGACTGTTGCAGCAATCCTGCGTACGGACACAGCAAAAGATGTCGACCTCTCGCGAAGGCAGGATGCTCCACCCTGAGGCCACCCTAGAACAACTTTACCAGAACTTTTGTACAAATTCAAGCGAAAGATCGCCACGAGGCGCACGCTGCCGCTATTGCAGAGTACGCTCAGGTTGCGTTACAGCAGTAAAGGAGAAGAGAGCATGCTCACCCACGTCGTTCTACTCAAACCGAAAGCTGAGATCAGCGAGGACGAAATCGCACGAGCACTTGACCATGTGCAGGCCCGCAAGCAAGCTATTCCCGGCATCGTCAGCGTCGAAGCAGGGAAAAATCTCAATGGCAGCAACCAGGGCTATACGCATGGATTTGTCATCTGATTTGCCGATGCTGAAGTCTATAAAGGGTATGCTCCCCACCCGGCGCACCAGCCGGTGAGCGAGGAGCCGCGGCGCATCAGCCAGAGCATTATTGACTTCGATGTTGCATGATTCAGAAGAAGAGGCTATCGACTTCTAATCAGGGTGCTCGGATAGAACTGAGACCTCTGAGTACTCTGAGCACCTTCCTCGCTGGTACCATTCGCCAGCAGTATCAAAATCGACGGAGAGCCAGACCCTCATTGGATCCGCACAAAGGCGCACCACCCAATATGAAAACGAGTTTCCAGCAGAATTATTCGGGTAGCCTGCTCTCGTTTGAGAATACTTGCTACCCTGAATAATCAGAAGGATTCGTTCCATTTCATCCTAACACTTATATGCTGCTCCAACAGGCAATCACAGCAAAGAGGGCCTGTTTCAGTTTGTCCTCCTGAACTACTGTTCCTTCGCCGTCCCCTGGAGCTCCACCAAAGCATTGAAGGGATTTGCCTGCCCATTGTCCAACAGCGATCCAGTGAGTCGGCAAGGGTGTGCCGCTTTGAGCGAATAATGCGCTCAAGTCCTCACCAAAGAACTTATTGATAGTCTCCATGCCGACCTTGTTGAAATCCCGGGTGGTGGGCACGCTTGTGTTTATGCCCACACTCGTCGCGTCAATCAACAGAAAAGCGATACCCTTCTGCGTAACGGCTTGCTTTGCGCGGGTAAGGGCCCCGTCTTTCTCCGCGCCAAAGCACCGAGTCACTTGCACTCTGGGATAGTTGAGAAGGCTACTTGCCCAGCTAGACATCATCGTAGGAGAACTCAACTGGCCGATCTTTTCTGTCACTGGGTAAGAGGCACTGCCCTGCTGTTCGCGCATGGTTGTTGCCAGCATCCAGTCGATAGCCTACATGCCACTCGACGTAAACTCTGCCTCACGAAGAGCCTGCGATGCCGTGTATTTCCTTCCCCTCGCCTCAAAGCCTCCGGTCTCAAAAAGCTGCTGACAGATCTGCACATAACGCGAAGGGTTGCTTTTGATCAAGGCAAAGATGATTGCCGTCGGCCCACAGAGAAAACTCACCCCTTGACTCACCCCATAGGAGTTCTTCACCCTTAGCCACAGTTGTGCAACCAAGGCGTCTTTCTTCAGATGCCGCCACTGATCGCTTCGTTGTGACACACTAAACTCATTGATGCGTGTGACTACCTCCGTCTGCGGAGTGTCATCCACGTTCTTGCTCTTCTTTCTGTTGGGCTGTCATCTTCTTCTAGAAGGGCCATTTCCACCATCAAGTTCGAAAATAGGGAGCCGCCCATACCCCTTCTCATTGCTCCCCGCAGCAAGACATTTCTCATCAGACAACCAAGCAATCAGTGTCAGAACCGTTTTTTGCTCTGTTGTTGCCTAAAGGCCTATTATTACGATCGCAGCGGTGAGCACCACTAGCCGATTTAGCAAACATTCCCTTGGATCTAGGGACGAACCATCTGGCAATAACGGGCAAGGGGTCAGTTTGCCTTACGAATCGCAAATACTATCTGCATTGGCCTGGATAAAGCGCTCATACTCCTCCGATGCTATATAGTCCTCTGAGGCGCTATCTCATACGACACAAGTATCTCGTCGATGAACCTTCTGGAAGGAGAGCCGGGCGTGCAGGTCAGTCCAGTTTTAGGATGTTGATCGCTGCATTGAGCGTTGCCAGTTGATTCAGCAAGCATTCCTGGTCATCGGGTTGCTGGTTTTCTGGCCATCGCTGGCATTTGCCGATCGACTGGCAGATGGCATCGGCGTTGCCCTGGAGAAAAGGCCCATACACCGTTTTGATATCTTGCGCCAAGCCGGGATCGTTCCTGAAGGCATACTCGAATGCAGACAAGAGATAGCGCAGAAACACTCCTGTGCCGGTTGAGTAATCTTCACTAAAGCCCCCGACATTCTTTGTATCGGGCGCCCAAGGGGGGAGGAACTTACCCTGGCCCTGGTTATCCACCATCCATATTTTGACGCCTTGAAGCAGTGCCTGAGCGGTTTTCCGATAGGACGACGCATGGTCCGGGTCCATCTGGGCCATATCCACCGCAGCCCCTAGGAAGATGCCCTGGTCCCCTGTCCAGTAAAAATCTTTCTGATAATCGAGGACCGAGGGATACTTGCCGTCCCTGAATGCATAGGTGCTAACCCGTTCCCTGATCAGGAGCCCCTCCCCCATCGGCGGAGGAGCAAGCAGCTTGTCATCGTCCGAGACGTTGGTATCACTCCAGTTTTGAAACCACTTCCAGGCCGTTCGAGCTAGGGTTTGATACTCTTCAGTCTTTTTCTCCAAAAAGCAGCGGATACTGAGGACCAAAAACTGGGCGTTGGTCACCGTATTCTGGATGCCACACACATTGAAGGGGCCCGAACCTGATCCTTTGAGGGGATCACACGGGTGGAGAGAGTCTTCGCTGAAGTCGAAATTCCAGCAGCCGCCTGGGAACCGGGGTTCAGCATTCTTCCACGTCGGGTTGTTTTTGGCATTGTCCCACACCTTGGTTGCATGAGTGGACATCCAACTCCAGCACGCCTGAGCGCGTTGCCAACATGCGTCTGGATCTATGTTGAGTACCGAGTTGAAATGCTTCGCTTGCAAGAAGGCAACACCCATCCAACTGAAATCATCATACCACAGATTTGTATCACTTCGATGAGCGTCATAGACGTCGAGCGTATGGTTCACGATGTTAGCAATCGAGATGCCTTTTGGCTTGGGCTCAACCAGGGCAAAATAGTCCACCAGGGTCGTAAATCCATTGCCCACTCTCCAGAACTTCTGATAGTCCTGCCAAAACTCGGCAATGGACTTGGCGATGGAGTAAGCACAGGAATGATAGGTGGGTAGCGTCTTGCGCATGCCTTTCTCCTTCTCAATTAGCTCACCCGATTTGTTCTACAAAAGAAATGCTCTTTGCGGCTTAAAAGTACGATATTATTCTGTACACGAACGGTTCTTCACGAAGAAAACTTCTAGTTGGCCTATGAGGCCCGTCGACGAAATTTTCAACGCTAAGACGCGAGCGTGTGTTTTCCCTGACCCGCTGGCTCACCTCATCAGGTGAACCAGCGAGGGGAGTCTACACCGACCTGCTGGCAGCGCGTGCGGTATCCGCTCCTGCCGACTCTAGAAGCATGGGGGTTGTAAGTGTCCTTCTAGACTCTGCCAGAGAGGGTTAGCTTCCCAGGCCCGCCTTGATCGCTGCCGCAAATTGGCTAGCCGTATAGCCATATTGCTTTATCAGTTCATACTGCCACACAAAACTGCCTGCCAGGGAAGGGTAGGACGACTTGAGATCTCGCAACGTACTCTCAAGGCTGGTTGGAGTCGTACCGGCATAGACGTTGTAACCGGGAACAAGGAAGCCTTGAGGGTTGTCAGCAAGCCCGGATAAGTAGCTCACCCATGTACCATAGTCGGCCCCTCCGTAGATCTGGAGGTTCCACCAGGCGAACCAACTCCTTCCTCCGGGGCTCGTTCGCTGAAGCACCTTGATCCAGTAGTCCTCCCTTTGGAAAGGAGCGGCTGTCACGCTCCTGCCGGCGTTCGAAACCCAACCAGTCAGGTCGACGAGTAAATCGCTAAAGGTATCGTAATCCTCTTCAAGGTCAAAGTCGACGCCGTCGAGTCCGACGCGAGTGACCAGATCGGCGAAGGTCTGCTTAAAACGCGGTACATTGCTGTTGATAGCGGCATAATCCTCTGCAAATGGTCCGATTGAGAGGAGCACCCGCGAAACAATCCCTCGTGCTTTGATCGCTGCCACCATCGACGGCAGGAACGAGAGAGTCCCAGAGAAGGGTATATTGTTATAGTAGAGGGTGCCATCCATTTTCGGGTGAAGGAAGGCGAGAATCACGGTGTCGAAGCCGGAGGCCCCGAGGTCAGCGGCTGCCGCCTTCATCGCCTCAAGCTCCCCAGGTGTGGGATTTGCTTTGTCAAACGTGTCCTCTACATACAGGACGATTTTCCGGGGATCTACCACACTGCTCGCTTGCATTTCTCACTCCTTTCTGCTGGCTATAAACTCTGCCACTGATCTCGCATCTCAGGCCAAGTTCTGCGGATGCACACTGGTACTCTCGCCAGCACTCGGCTCTGAATGGGCTTCTCATGCCTAGCGATCAATTTCCCCCAGGATGCTCGTCCTCCCTCCATTGCTGTGCCGATGCGGTGGTCTCCACCACCACCTCACCTTACTATGGCCAGAGTTACACCCAGGCAGGCAAGCCTGTTTGAGCATAATCCTGCATGTTGAGAGGACGGCAGCCGAACACTTGGCTGGACCTGCCTGGCCGCTGCGAGCCCTAGCACACTGTGAAACATTCACCTCCACTGCAAAACTGTCCAGAAGGACAGTCACAGTCGCTACTGCAACAATTGAAACAGCTACTTCCACTTATGCAATAGTCCCTGTCGGGGTTGCAATCGCATGACCCGCACGATTGTGGGTTGTTTGGGTCGCAGGGCGTCGCGCATGTGCCATGGCAGAGGCCGACCTGGCCGGAGGCACAGCAGACGCCGTTGCTACAGTTGCCCGAACAACAGTCACCGTTCCCACTACATGTACCCCCGTTGGCCGTACAGGTGGGGACGCACGTGCCGTTCTTGCAGGTTTCGTTGGCTCCACAAGAACACGGCAGCGTATCGCTGTAGCTGGTGCAGTAGTTACTGGCATTTCTGACGCAACAAATCGACGAGGGAGGGGTTGCGCTACCACATTTATAGCACAAGCCCTTGTGATGGGCGGCCTCGCTGGTGCATTGGTCTGCCGCTGGGGTATCGGCGCCAAAGACGGCCGCACACCAGTGGGCACAGGCGCTGTTGCTGGCCCAGGCCTGGCCTAGACCACCTAGACCCAGGAGGCTGCCAATGGTCGTGGCCGCAATGGCTTTGAGGGCCTGGCGACGCGAGGTGCCGGTCGCCAGGGCTTTGGTCAACTCGTCAAAGCGAGAGGATTCCATGAATATCTCCTCCTTCTAAACAAAAGAAACAGACAGAACAGGTGACTAGCGCGAGGTGCTGCTGGGCTGCGCCTGCTCCGCCCCGGCCAGCGCCAGCACCGCCGGAGCGCCTGCCGCTAGTTCGGAAGCGATCTTACTCTCGGCATCGACCAGCACCGCCATAGGCGTCCCCGTGGCGCCAAAGAGCCTACCCACGCTCATGCCGTCTTTATCGAGCAGCACCGGCGAGCGCAGCCCCATCGCCTGATTGGACTCCACGCTGTCGGTCGAGATCACCAGCAGTCTGGGTGCATCCTCGTGTGGCTTGGCTTCCCAGGCTTTGAGGTCTTCGAGCATGCGCTGGCAGAAGCCGCAACTGGGCCGCCAGAAGAGCACCAGCGTGGGGCTGCCCCGGAAGTCCGAGAGGCTGACCATCGTACCTGAGAGATCAGGCAGGCTGAAGTCCGGAGCTACTTCGCCGATCGTGGGAACAACAGGAGGTCGTGGTGCGCTGTGACCATTGCCGTTGGTTGGTGCCGCCATCGGTAGAGCGCCCGGTACCGGCAGGTTCACCACCCTGGCCATCAAGGCACGAATGGCATCCGCTCCCTGGGCCAGGGGACTGCCAATCGCACCATCAAGCTGGATAAGCACGGCGCTGGGCGTGCCATGCGCCTGGTAGGCCTGGGCGATTTCCCGATCCTGTTGCAGCAGCACATGCCTCAGCCCATGCTCGCTGATTTTGGCCCGATTGGCTTCCGCTGTTCCCCGGCTGATGAGTGCAACGACCGCTTTGGAGGCATACTCGCGCTGCCAGCGCCCGATCTCGGGGAGCAATGCGTTACAGGGGCCACAGCCGGGATCGGAGAAAATCAAGACGACCGGCTTGCCCAGGGCGCGCAAGGCTTGCAGCGTGATCATCTCACCTGTGAGGGTGGGAAGGCTGAAGGTCGGAGCCGCAGTGCCCAGCGGCAAGCCCATCACCGCAAGAGAAGAATTCCCCGTCGCGGCTGGCTCTTGAGCCATGCCGGTGCCGGCACGCTCCGCTTCGAGCGCCTCAATGCGTAGCAACAGTCGGCCTTGTTGCGCCATGACCTGCAAGAGTACCCAGGCTTCCCCGATGAGCAGCGCGAACACCACCATGCCACCCAGGACTTCGATGCGCTGGATCATTGGAAGGGCCGTGAGCCAGCCAAAAATACTAAGACCCGGCGCACCCCGCTCGAAGACGACCACCAGGCCCGCGATGGCGGCCAAAAAGAGGTTGCGTATCAGCGTGGGCCAGCCGGCGGGAGCCGAGTGCAGTTGGCCGAAGCAGTGGCAGTCCGGGTGCTGCCCACGCGCCAGGTTGGAGCCGATGCCTGCCACAAACAGCAGCAACAGCGTCAGCGCGCCCAGCGCACCCCACCAGGCTGAAATAGCGGGAACGAGCGCCACCACCACGGCCAGTTCGGCCAGCGGCAGCAGGATACCAAACGGCCTGGCCAGGGCTGCGGGCACTCCGAAGTCTTGCAAGGCCTTCTGCGAACCAGGGTGATCGGCCAGTTTGGCCACGCCGGCCACGAGAAAGACGAGCGCCAGCGATACGCGTGCGATCAAGAGAGCAATAGCCATAAATTATTCTCCTTCTCCTGAAAGAAAGCGGTTCGATGTGGGAGCATCTCGAGCCAGATAGGTCAGTAGTCAACGTGACGCTAGGCCAGGAGAGACGGTCAGGTCGGTCCCTCCGGTTCTGGTGTGTCGAGGCGGCTGACTGAGAGCAAGGTGAGTCCCAGGTCACGCACTTTCAACAGCAACCCATGCAGCGCGCTCTGGTCGGCCAGCGAACCGGAGAGCAGGCTGGTGCCATCGCGGCGATGGGTAATCGTCAGGTCCTCCAGTTCCTCGGACCAATCGACATTCAGGTACCCCTGCACGACGATCTCATAGATGTACGCCATGACGCTCTTCCTCTCCATAGCAGGTCTCTGTGCTCCTTCACAGGCCGCTCTGGCCTCACGTGACCTGTTGTTGATTCGTCAGGTAGGGCTCCTGCTGCAAAGTGTACTGAATGAACAGGCGGGTGATCATCACCCGAAAGGATGATTGTGAGCGCGTGGGGAGGGTGATGGATGCAGTTCAAAAAAGAACCGTACCCTTCCTCGATTCGACTCTTGACACGACATTTCCAGCCGCGTATACTATGTTCGGCAACTCATCTGTTCGGCAACTTGTGGGGGATACCCTCGCCTGTGGTGCGCTCGGAAGCCGGGCGATGGTTTCCCTGTGGTGTTCGGCAACTGTAGGAGCGTCTCGGTCTAGAAGCATCTAGAGGGCAGGTGGGGATGAAGCACTCCTCTCGCACGACCGGGGTGGTGCAGGACATGATCCTGACCTTTCAGCACGATGGAAGCGAGGTCAGGGCAGAGGTCGGCTCTGCTGCCTGGTTCCGCTGGCTGGAGCAGGCCACCTCCTTCATGTTTCGCGACGAGGCCGGCCATTTCACAGCGTATAAGACCCATGCCGGCAATCGGCGTGGCGGTTCCTACTGGCGTGCGACCCGGCGCAGCCACGGGCGACTCGCCAGCTATTACCTCGGTCCCTCCGCCAGGCTCACCCCCGATCATTTGCGCCAGGCGGCCCACGCCCTCTCGGCGTCGGCTTTCGCTGACCCGTTGGAGCGCGAGGGAGCATCTCTGCCTGAGGTTTCACTGATCCACGGGCAGCCAGGAAGAGTCTCGGAAGACATCTCCCTTCTGGCCACCAAACTGCATATTCCCCCTCCTGCCCCGATGCTGGTCGCCCGGCCACACCTGACGCAGTACCTCAACGAGGGGGTGCAGAAGAAGCTGACCCTCCTGTGTGCTCCGGCAGGCTTCGGCAAAACCAGCTTGCTCGCCGAATGGTGTGCCTGGCGGACCAGGCACAGCGAACACCCGGCAGCGCTGGCCTGGGTGTCGCTGGAGGCCAGTGAGAATGACCCTGAGCAGTTCTGGCGCTATGTCCTGGTGGCCTTGCATCGCCTTTCTTCGCACATCGGTGAGGAGGCCTCGCTCTTGCTTCAGTCGCCTGAGCCTCCATCGATGGAAGTGATTCTGACCAGCCTGATCAACAGCCTGGCCGCCGCAACAGAGCAGGTCGTGCTGGTCCTGGATGACTACCACGTCATCGAGGCCGCCCCGATCCACCAAGCCCTCACCTACCTCGTCGACCATCTCCCTCCCCAGATGCACCTCATCCTGGCCACGCGCTCGAATCCTCCCCTGCCCCTGGCTCGGTGGCGCAGCCGGGGACAGTTGAACGAACTCCGCAGTGATGAGCTGCGCTTTCGCCTCGAGGAGACAGGAGCGTTTCTGCGCAAAACAACGGGTCGCTCCTTGCCTGCCGAGGCCGTGGCTGCGCTCTCGCAGCGTACGGAAGGCTGGATCGCGGGCTTGCAGTTGGCCGCGCTCTCGCTCAAGGGCAGAGCCGATCCCGCCGACTTCATCCGGGCCTTTGCAGGCAGTCACCGCTATGTGCTGGACTATCTCTCGGAGGAGGTGCTGCGCCGGCAACCTGAGGCCGTCCAGACCTTCTTGCTCGAGACGTCCATCCTGGAGCGCCTCTGTGGGCCGCTCTGCGATGCTGTGACCGGCGAGCCTGGCAGCCAGGAGATGCTGGAGTACCTGGAGCAGGCCAACTTGTTTCTGGTGCCGCTGGACGATGAACGCACCTGGTATCGCTACCATCACCTCTTCAGTGAGGTG